>ERZ1292629.2401-Hain-H43-01um-R1-2401-length-15850-cov-21_pt1 | contig 15850 bp, 18 predicted proteins | sample MGYA00564399_ERZ1292629 | MGnify/ENA primary metagenome ERZ1292629 (study PRJEB36523, sample SAMEA6512636) | groundwater metagenome | collected 2019-01-08 | study: AquaDiva: Metagenomics assemblies of 32 groundwater samples
TAAACATTGTTCATTACAAAGGTGCGGGATTTGCCATCGGACCGGAAAATTGATACTCTATTTCATAAAATAGGTGTTCTTTCTAAACCAATAAAAAGGAGGGTTGAAATGTCTAACGGAGTAAAGTTATACCTGGCGGCGGGGGTGGTATTGCCCCCATGGATTGTGAAAAAACTGGAAAGACCGGATGGACTGGCCAAGGTTGAATTTGAGGAGGTAAATGGAGGTAGCCAAAAAGTCCGGGTGTTAAAAATTGTCGGAGGGGAAGCTACCTTCTGCTATCCAGCCAAGGATGATGTTACAGTCAAGTTTCCCGATGAAAAACATTTCTGGGGTTCCGGCTTTCCGCCTCAAGCGGTGCTCCAAATTTCCACCTTGGATGGATCAAGGGTGGAAAAGAATCGCCTGTTGTGTCCAAAGTGTTTTGACACTACCGGGAAAATCGTTAACCATCGCATCGGACCAACTTGCGTTGCCGTAATCAAATGCAGACGATGCGGCCAGGAATGGGAGGTCTAAAACCCTAAAAGAAAAGAAAGGAGGCGAAGAGTTATATGGATGGAGAATCCGTTCGAAAAGAAATAATGGGGTTCGTCGGACCTAGACCACTGGGCCGAGATATTCTTGATATTCGCAAATATCTCGGTTCCCCGCCTTGGCATGAACTGGTGGCCTTGCTTGAGAAGATGGACATAGAAGGTCTGATCAAAAAAGAGGAAAGGAGAGTTGAGGGCAGCAGATTGGCTACTTTCTATATGATCGGCAGTAGATCATTTCAAACAGCAACTGCTGGCACACAAGTGACTTTCCAAAAGGGAGAAGGAAGTCATGACCACGGATAAATCAGCCGACCTAATAAAAGGTCGCGATTAAAAAGGGCGTTTGTAAAATAAACAAGCGCCCTTTATTATTGCTAAATTGGTGATGGAATGTTGATAGTGCTATAATATATTTATCATGCGCCCAGAGTCCAAATACAATTTACCCGCTTCCAAACTACCCGAACACAAACACGATTCTAAAAGCGACTTTAGAGAAAGTTTTCATTGGCGGATTTTTAGAATAATGGCCGAATTTGTGGATGGCTTTCAATTCTTGTTTGATTTTAAAAAAACAGTAACTTTCTTTGGATCGGCCCGTTTCCAACCCGAAAACCAGTGGTATAAAGAAGCGCAGGAATTAGGGCGACGACTAGCCAACGACGGTTTTGCCATAATCACCGGCGGCGGGCCGGGCATTATGGAAGCCGGCAACAAAGGCGCGACCGAAGCCAACGGCGAATCGGTTGGTATCAACATTCAACTGGCCCAAGAACAACGCATTAATCCATATGTTAAAAAAAGCATCGGCCTGCATTATTTTTTCACCCGAAAAGTCATGCTTTCTTATTCGGCCTGGGCGTATGTTTTTTTCCCGGGCGGTTTTGGCACTTTAGACGAATTTTTTGAACTGATAACTTTGGTTCAAACCAAAAAAATTAATACCCATATTCCAATCGTTTTGGTGGGTAAGGACTATTGGTCGGGTTTGTTAAATTGGATTGATGAGGCCGTTCATCAAAAATACAGCGGGATTGATAAGGAGGATATGCAAATTTATACTCTGGTGGACACTGTCGCCGAGGCCTATGAGATTGTTAGAAAGTCCAAACAGCGGGTGGAGTTTTAAATGGTGCGCGCTCAAGGGATCGAACCTTGGACCTACTCGGTTTATCCAGCACAAAGTGGACGATGCAGGACTCGAACCTGCGACCTACTCGGTGTAAACGAGTCGCTCTAACCAACTGAGCTAATCGTCCACCTTGTGCTGGATGTAAACGGACAAATTACATGTTATGTAATTTGTCCTCTGCCACTGAGCTAATCGCCCAACAAAACAATTTATAACACGCCGGCGGGGTTAAATAAACTCTTGTTTTATAAATGTTAGATGATATGATCTAAATATGAACTATAAATCCACCGTGGTTATCAATAAAGAAGGTAGATGGTTTGTAGCCCGCTCCATAGAGTTGGGTGTGGTTAGCCAAGGAAAAACTGTAGAAACAGCCAAGAAAAACCTGCAAGAAGCTATAGAACTTTATTTGGAGGATTTACCCAAAAATAAATACTTTCTAACTAAAGAATCTCCCCTAATTACTTCAATAGAAGTCGTTCGTGGCTAAAACATTTTCTGGAAAAGAAATGGTAAAAATTCTAAACAGAAATTTTGGATTTTTCTTTGTTTCCCAAAAAGGCAGCCATGTTAAATTAAGAAAGAAAACTATTAGCAAAACAATAACTACAATTGTCCCAATGCATAAAGAACTATCCCATGGAACACTTTTGGGAATTTTAGAACTAGCCGAAATAAACGAACAAGATTTTAGAAAAGCCGCCTAAATACTTACTTAAAGAATATATCATATTTTGGCTCAATTTAAAAACCCCTCCGGTACAATACCGAGAGGGGTTTTGTAAAATATGGTTGAGTTCTATTCGCCCATTTCGTCACCACTTATTTTTTATAATAATCCCTTAACAGTTCATCGGGACTTACTTGTCGCATTGCAGGGGTTTTTGGTGGATGAACTATCACCTCTTTTTTAGTAATCAAACTCTCAATAGTATCAAATTTAGAGATATCTGCATTTTTAAATTCCTCCACTTCATCAATTTTTTGATATATCTCGTGAACTATTTTTGCCGGAATTGCGAGCGTTAAAGAAGTATTATCTTCAAAAATCAATATGCCCGATTTTCCAGAAAGTGTTTTTGGTTCTACAATTCCGGCATATTCTATCCCAATTACTTCACCAGTCGAAGGATTAAAAACCGGTGAACCACTTGACCCGCCTTGTGTCATTATATTAAGAAGTATGGCGTGGGGATTATCGCAAGAAAAAGGCAGTATTGCACTAATAATTCCTGACTGAAGCGTTGGTGTTAATTGGTGTAGCCACCCCGGGGCTCTCAAAGTATCTGTGCCCATCGGAAAACCAGATAACATTACTTCATCGCCTTCCTCTAAATTTAATTTTCCAGCAATTTTGAGGGCTGGTAAATCTTTTATATGAACATGGATAAATCCTAAGTCAGGAATATCTGATCCATAGTTATAACCTTCTACTGGTTTTTCTCTTTTTAAAATCCCGACTCCTTTTACATCAAGTGGAATTGGCATCATTCCTTTATCGGGAATCCAATGGAAATATAAAATAATAATGGGCCAATCTTCCGGTCCCATACTTTTAAGCCGCGGCAGTTTTTTAATCGCATTAATAACATGATCGTTAGTAAGAATTATTCCATCGGATCTTGCTATAAATCCTGTGCCAATAATATCCGGCAACTCTGGATTTTTTGACACTCTCGAAGCTATCGCAACTATTGAGGGTTTTAATCCCGGATAGATTTTAGAAAATTTTTCCATATTTAATCTTTCTTCTTTTCCCAGAATTTTCTAATTTTTTTGAAGTGGCCAATTCTTTCTGTAATTTTACCCATTTCTTTTGGATAAAATTCTAAGAGCGTATCGCACAATTCCAACATCCACCTCCTCCTGCTATTTTTTGGAGTAAGATTTACCACATTTGCGTTAGCGATTTGAATCTGCCCCCAACCGAGCGCACCTATTGTCAAACAATTCCAGTCAAAAAATTCTATCGGGGCAAAAGTAACATGCTTAATAACGGCTTTTGTGCCTTCAATTTGGTAATCAATTTTCAAAATGGAAAAATAATTTACATCTTCCTCATAAAATCTTGATAATCGCTCAACAGAAGTCAAGTTTGGCATGTTAAACTTCGTATCTAATCTATGTGTTTTTACATCAACTACATAATAAAAGCCGTCTTTGTCGGTAAAGGCAAGGTCGGCCATTGCGCGACGCGCAAATGATGATGAATATTCGCTTATTAAATTACCAAGTATCTTTCCAAAATTTTCTACGATAATATTTTCGATAGCGTCGCCAACCGCGCGAGGACTGTTTTGTGTTCTAGTAGAAAGAAAATCTTTTTGATTATTCAAAAAGGTCTTAATTTTCCCAGCAATTGTTTTATACTTATCTGTGTAAAAAATTGAACTCTTTTTTGTCATAATAGTTTGTTATTATTTTCTAGTGACTCGACTTTATTTTTCTTTCCATTCATTTGCTTGTTAAGTGTATTGCGTTCCCAAAAAACACCATCGGAATATCCTTGTATATTACTTACATTATCTGCTGTTTCTAATCTCTTTTCAGCAAGACAACAATAATACTCATCAATTTCTATACCAACATACCGACGACCGAGTTTTTTAGCAATAACCGAAGTTGTACCCGAACCAAGAAACGGATCAAAAACAATATCATTGGGCTTTGAACTGGCCAAAATAACCTTGGCGACTAGTTTTTCAGGTTTTTGTGTTGGGTGATTGGTGTTTTCAGGCATTGACCAAAAAGGAATTGTAACATCGGTCCAAACATTTGACGGGTAAGTAATTCTATATTTCCCAGCGTCACTATCTTTCCAATCTTTCGGTTTTCCGTTTTCGTCTTTGTATGGTGCTATAACTTTACGCTTCATTTTTACGGCATCCACATTAAAATGATATTCATTGGAAAGTGTGCAAAACCAAATATCCTCGGAACAATTTTTCCAATTTCTTTTTGCGCCGCGTCCTTTCTCTCGTTCAAAAGTTATGCGATTTTGTATCTTAAAGTATTTTTTCGCTACATTAAAAATTGCTCCTGAAGATTTCCAATCCCCGCAAATATAGATAGAAGCGGTTGGTTTTAGTATTCTGATGAGTTTTGACACCCAAGAATCGAGCCATTGTTCGTACTTTTCTGACTCCATTTCTTTGAATGAGGTGAGGTTGAATGTCTTGTTTAGATTGTACGGAGGGTCAACAAAAACAAGATCAACAAAGCTATCAGGCAAGTGTCCTAACGCTTCAAAAATATCTTGATGTATTGTCTTGTTTTCAATCTCTTCAAGTGAAGTAGGTTTGTTTATTCTTATCAGCCGTTTTTTAAAATTAGAAACATCGCTGTCATTTAATGTGATAGTTCTATTTCTTGGCGCTCGTTTTTTTAACATTTTATCCTTCATGAGTTTCTTGTTGGTGGGCACCATAGGACTCGAACCTATAACCTTCTCGGTGTAAACGAGACGCTCTGCCATTGAGCTAGGTGCCCAAAAACTATTCAAAGAATATCATATCTTAACTCAATTTAAAAACCCCTCCGGTACAATACCGAGAGGGGTTTTGTAAAATATTCAGTGGTTCTATTCACCCATTTCGTCACGGACTTTATCCACAAAAGACCTCGCCGCGTTCTGGCCGCCTAAACCGAAAGCCAAACCGCCGGCAATCGCAAGCATCGCCACAAAGCCCTGCAATAAAGTAATAATGAAGGTTCGAGCCACGCCTAATTGATCCAAGGCCGCGAATAAAGCAAAAATCAAAACAGTCCACTTAGCCACCGCGCCCGCAAAGCCGGAACTCACTAAACCAGCCGTATCGGCTGAAGCCCGCACCAATTTTTGCAAGAAGTCGGCAAAAGCCGCGCCAGCCAAGAGAATAACCACCGCCACAACGATATTGGGGATGTAAGACAGCACCAACTGCAAAAAGTTGGTAACCTCGGCCAGGCCTAAAATATCAGCCGCCGCCATTACAAAGACCAAAATCAAAAACCACTTAACCAATTCGCCTAAAAACTTGCCGGTATTTAATTTAAGACCGGCTCTTTCCAACGGCTTCTTAAAACCAAGCCGTTCAAAAAGAACATCCACATGCACTGCTGCCACAACTTGCCAGACCACGCGTCCCAAGGCCGCGGCCACTACCCAACCCACAATTATCACTACCAAAGCCGCTACTAAGCCGGGCAAAAAACTAAGAACTAATGCCCATAAATTCTGCATAGAAACAACTACGGTATCACTCCAAGTTTGAACAAACATTTTTGTTTTTAAATAAAAATTCGGGTTAGGGTTTGCCATAGGCATAAGGCCAACGCCGGCAAACTCCGCTTGATCGACCAAAATCCAAGCAACCCTTTTTATAAACTGATAAATAAACGGGAAACGACCTTTTCCTTTTTGGTGTCCTGTATGCTTATATTTTACAATAAATGCGGTATTTAGTTATCCACACTCAAAAAGTAAAATATTCTCAAACCTTATAAACTATTAATAAACACTATGAAACCCCTAAGCACTGGTTTAATAATTCCAATATTGCTGTTGGCTATTTACGCTCTGTTTTTGGCCCAGCCCATAAATATGGTTACAGCCGACCTGGGCCGGCACATAAAAAACGGCGAGATTATATTCCAAAATTCCGGAGTTCTAAAAACCAATTTATATTCTTATACCAACCCCGATTTCCCCACCATCAACCACCACTGGCTAAGCGGTGTTGTCTTTTTTTGGGTCTGGAAAACATTGGGGCTATCGGGAGTGCATGGTTTTTTTATAATTCTATCTTTAATAACCCTGGGAATTTTTTATGCTCTGGCTGTAAAAAGATCTAACATTTTAACCGCGACTTTAATTGGACTTTTGATTATCCCCATCTTGCTTGAAAGAAAAGAGATTCGTCCGGAGATATTCAGTTACCTTTTTAGCGGTATTTATTTTTGGATTCTGCTTAAAGTAAAATCGGGGGAATACAAACTTAATCGTTTGTTTATTCTGCCGGCCTTGCAAATAATCTGGGCCAATCTTCATATTTATTTTTTTATGGGGCCGCTACTAATTGTAGTATTCCTAGCCGAATCATTCATTAAAAAATCACCGCTGACCAAAAGCTTCGGACTGGTTTTTATAGCCGGTGTGGTAGCCACAGCCCTGACTCCTTTCGGCCTTAACAGCACCTTGGCCCCACTGACTATTTTTCAAAACTTCGGTTATCATCTTGTTGAAAACCAAACGGTTTGGTTTATAGAAAAAATCCTGCCTAACCCTAATTTTTTTATCTTTAAGGTTATATTTGGTGTCTTAATTTTAAGTTTTATCTTTAGAGCCAGGCGTAAACCGAGAGTTGTTTGGACCGATTTATTACTGGGTCTGGCTTTAGCCACAGCTGGCTGGTTCGCCATTAGAAACTTTGCCGTTTTTGGTCTTTTTGCCCTGCCTATTATTTCTGGAAACATTGCCGCGGGCCTATCCCGAACGGGAGCGAGCGGCCTGCCTAACAAAAATTTGGATTCGCTTAAAAATAAATTGGCCGTGATTGGTTTTCTGGTTGTGGTATTGTTAGCTGTTCTTTCGGGGGAACTTCGCGTTATTTATCCCTACAGCAGAGATTTTTATCTGGGTGATGAAAAATTAAACAGCAACGCCGTCGAATTTTTTAAAAAAGAAAATCTTAAGGGGCCGATATTTAACAACTATGATATCGGCGGCTATTTAATTTTTCACCTCTGGCCGCGGGAAAGGGTTTTCGTGGACAATCGCCCCGAGGCCTATCCGGCTGATTTTTTTACCAAAACCTACATACCTATGCAGGAAAACAAAAAAATATGGGACGAGCAAAGCAGTATTTATAAATTCAATGCTATAATCTTTTCGTATCGCGATTACACCCCCTGGGGACAGGCCTTTTTTGCCCGGATATTGCAAGATCCCGAATGGATAACGGTTTTTGCCGACAGCCGAATTATAATTCTGTTAAAAAATAACGGACTCAATAAAGACATTATCGCCAAGTACGGAAAATCTCTTAATATAAAACGCTAGAAAACTAAGCGCAACACCAATATACGAATGAAAACAAATGACGCGAATTATAGAGAAAAATTATTAGCGTCATTCGCGATTGATTAGCGTATTGGTGTTATATTTATGAAATTATCAATTTTAATCCCGGCCTATAATGAAGAAAAAACCATCGCCGATGTTTTGGATAAGGTTTTGGCGCAAAATTATGCCGGCTGGGACAAAGAAATTATTGTTATAAACGACGCTTCGCGCGACACCACCGCGGAAAAGATTCAACCTTTTCTAAATCAAATAAAATACCTGCGGCATGATTATAATCAAGGTAAGGGCGCGGCTATAAAAACAGGCCTTAAAGAGGCCGCTGGCGAGGCAATTGTGATTCAAGACGCCGATTTAGAATACAATCCGGCCGATATTCAAAAACTGTTGGATAAATTTGATCCTAATAATACACCCGCGATTTATGGCTCCCGAAATCTTGGTTTGGCCAATACCGGCTATTCGCATTATGTTTTAGGGGCGAAGATTTTAACTTCTTTGGTTAATTTATTTTTCGGCCAAAAAATGACCGATGTTTACACTTGCTACAAACTGATACGGACTGACTTGTTCAGAGACCTAAACATCCAGAGCCGTGGCTTTGAAATAGAAATGGAAATCACCGCCAAAATCTTAAAAAAGAAACTGCCTATAACGGAAGTCGCGATCCATTATTACCCCCGCAAGTTTTCCGAAGGTAAAAAAATCCGTTTCCAAGACGGCTTAAAAGGCATTTGGACTCTTCTAAAAATAAAATTCCCCTGACTCGTCTCTACTATACTTTAAAGTAAGAAAGTATTATAACTTACCCGCTTAATAACTTTTTTAAAACCTCCAATGCCTTATAAGCGCCGTTGAGGGCGCGGTGAGGCGAGGACTCGGGTTCAATATCAAAATATTTGCAGAGTTCGCTTAAGTTAAATTTGGCTAGACCCTTGAGTTTTTTATTGCGGGACAAGCCCCAAGCGATGCTAAACAAATCCAAGCGGTGGTAATCGGTATAATCCTCTACTCCGGTTTGCTTAAAGGCCTCGGTGATAAACGACCAATCAAAAAAACTGTTATGCGCCAAGAAAATAGCATTCTTGGTTTTCTTGGAGTAGACCTTCATGGCGTCTTTTAAGTCCACCGCTTTTAACCAATCAATTTTATTGTAACCGCAAACCTTGAGGGCTTTTTCGGCCGCTGTTCTGATTCTTCGCGGTTTGACCTTAACCGTCCACTCATCCAAAATCTTTAGATTTTTCTGATCAACCACAATCAGCCCGATTTCTAAAATTTCATGAATCGGGGCGTCAAAACCGCTGGTTTCAACATCAGTTATGGCTAAAGGGCGTTTTAAAAATTCCATATTTTACGAAGGGTTACCCTTCGGAGGTTGTGGTGTTTGTTTGAAAAAGTTAGAACCCGTTTTGCGGAGAACCCCCACTTCCGCCATGTTCTTGCGGGGACGGGACGGGAACGGAAGCAAGCGGGCAAAAATTCCTTCCCCCCAACCCCCTTCCTTTTTGCCCGCCTGCTTGGGCTTCGCCCCCAAAACTTTTCGGCGGACGGATTTTTCGGCGGGCTTTGATAAAAATAGATTACCAAAATTAACCAATATCTTCAAATTCGCACCTCTCGCTATTTGCCAAACCGAGGGCGGTGAAATGGACAAAAAACATTTTCCAATCTGCTCCTCCATCGGCCATACCAACAGATTTACCATTCATAAACTTCTCTCCGTGATATGTGATGCCATCTCCTGCGTTATACGTTATTCTAAGCCAACAATCGCCGCCGTAAACATTGTGGTATTTCATAGAATATTTTTCCTCTTCTAGCTTGAACGATTCAAAACTCGGCTCATACAAGGCAGTACCCATGACGTTTTTACCGTTCCTTATTCCGACTTTAGCAAATAGAACATTAAAATCCCGAAGGGTTACCCTTCGTAAGATAACCAGTCATTAATAAAATCTGAAAACTCATATTGATTTGCAAAATAATCAGGAAATGAATTTTTGTTTAAGATTAAACCAAAATCCCTGCTAGCACCAGTATAATCCAAGCAACTTGAATATTGGTAGTTGGCTAGATATTTTTGAGATGAAATTCTGTCCGAGATACCTATTTCTTTCCAGTTCGACTCAATTAGTTTTATTGGGTTTAGATGAATATAAGCGAAAAGATATTTTAAATATTCATCTTTATTAATATGGCTACTTTGAAAAGGACCCTGAAATAATCTGCCACTCCTATTATAAAGTTTATTAAAATACATAGAGTAGGCAGTGGCCAGTTTCAACATGAATTTAGTTATTCCACCCTCAATTTTTTCTTTAACCAATATATGAAAATGATTCGGCATCAAACACCAACTGCCGATGTCCACTATGGTTTCACCCCGATCAATTTTACCGAAGGGTAACCCTTCGTTATTTTCTTTCAGTTCTCTCACATCAATAGATTTAGTACTATTGCAAACATACAGCAAAAAAGAAAATCTCAATAAGTCAAAATCACCTCGGAAAATATTCCGTTGTTCCGTACCACGATTATATAGATGATAATACTCGCCAACCGCGAAAGAAATTTTTCTATCCATACTTTAACGAAGGGTTACCCTTCGGGAGTTTTAAATTCATAGCTAAATCTCAATTTCGGCCATTTTTCTAACCATCTTTTTTCTTTTACCCTTTCTTTTACTCTTTCCAAACCTTCCACAAATTTTAGACTTGGTCTTACAATCAAATTTACTAAATCATTTATACCATGTGGAGCGATTATTTTTAATTTATTACTTTCCAACTTAACTCCTATGCCTGTTGCTGTTTCTGGCCACTGAGAAAGAGCGTCCTCAGTTGATTTATATGGTGGCAAATTATTCCACTTGTGAGCATATGCCTCATTTACAATTTCCCACTTTATACCAGTTTCCTTTCTTAATTTTTGCGACAATTCTTCATCGGTTTTTTGATCGTTTCCATTGGGGTCATAATAAACTAGATCAATATCGGCAGTATCAATTTCTTTATTTTCGTATCCATGCAAATGATTCCAAACTTTATTTCTGACAAAACCCGCACCGATTATCCAATCGGGAAAATTTAATTTCTCAGCAACACGCAAAATGTTCATCATCCATTCGTCCTTTTCAATTAAATTGAGAACATCTTTTTCGGTCATACTTATTTTCAAAAGGGTTACCCTTCGGAGGTTGTGGACCCAGCGAGAATCGAACTCGCGTTTCCGCAATGCGAATGCGGTGTATTACCACTATACTACGGGCCCTATTTCATTCGGTACATTCGGTCTGGTGACCTCAGTACCTCCTTCGCCCTTGCTCAGTCGGTCGGGCCACTGGGAATCGAACCCAGTCTACACGAACCCGAATCGTGTGTACTACCGGTATACGATGGCCCGAAAAAATTTATTTAACATAATACTTCCCCTTCATCCCTTCATCTTCCTTTTCATTTTCTCCTTCCAATTTTTCTTTGCCGGCTTGGGCCAGTTCAATCAAATCCTTATCACCTAACTGATTCAATTCTTCCGTTCTTTTTAATAAATACTGCTGATTATTCAGTTCCGGATTGTCTAAAACCTCCTCCAACAAAGCATTCAGAATATACCCTACTTTCGGCCCAGGTTCAATTTTTAAGGTTTGCATAACATCATGACCGGTTATTTTAAGCATGCCCACGGTCAAGGGATCCTGCGAGACCTTTTCTATCATATATTTTAAGTGGCGCAGTTTGTAGGGTTCGGCTTTGGGCACGCCCGAACCCTTGCGCTCGGCTTGGCGCACTTCCAACAACTCGGCCATATTCTCGGGACCAACTTTTTTAACTAGCCGCCGCACCGACCGCTCCGTCACTTCGCCAACATTGTAATAAAACATGTGATAGCGAACCAAAGTATAAACCTTTTCAATAAAATCCTTGGGAAATTTTAACCGTTCCAAAGCCCGCGCCGCCATTTTAGAACCAATATATTCATGATTATGAAACGAGGCCTCGCCACCACTGCCAACCTTGGTTCGAGGTTTGCCAATGTCGTGCAACAAACTGGCAACTCGAACAAAAGTATTAAATTTATAACGCGCCGCAAAACCAAGCGATTTAACAGAATGTTCAAACACGGTGTAGATATGATGCTTGTTTTGAGCCACACCCACACCCTCTTCCACTTCCGGCAAAACAATTTTTAATAACCCCAAATCCTGCATCAAAATAATTCCTTTTTCGGCGTTATCGGACTCAATCATTTTGATCAATTCATCCCGAATTCTCTCATGGGCGATCATTTTTAATAAATTGGCTTTTGATTTTATGGCCTCTTTGGTTTTGGGCTCAATTTCAAAATCCAGCTGGGCCGAAAATCTAACCGCCCGCATCAACCGCAAAGCGTCTTCATTAAATCTTTTTTCAGGACCACCTACCGCTCTTATAACTTTGTTTTTGATATCATTCTGACCATCAAAAGGATCTATAATTTTGCCTTTTGAATCTTGAGCTAGCGCATTGATTGTAAAGTCCCGGCGCGCCAAATCATCTTCCACTTTGGAAGTGAAGGTTACTTTATCGGGATGGCGTTTATCGGAATATGACTCTTCTTTGCGGTAAGGTGTAACCTCAACTATTTCTGTCTCTGATTCTGAATGTCTGACTTTGATGCCAACAGTGCCAAAATCATTTTCATAAACACTATCGGTAAAAATTTTCTGAATCTCCTCGGGCTTGGCGTTGGTGGTAATATCCCAATCAAAAGGCGCGCGATTCATTAAAAGATCCCGTACGCACCCACCCACCAGATACGCCTCGTATCCGGCTTTTTCCAACTCGCTTAATATATTTTTTACATGCTCGGGAATTTTCATAAAAAACTTGTTTGTTTTGTATTGAGCGTTAAAATAGAGCTGCCGGGCTTGGATTCGAACCAAGATGACATGATTCAGAGTCATGTATCCTACCATTAGATGACCCGGCAAAAGTATTTCAAAAATAGCACAAATATTAATATTTGTCATCAAAAACCACATATCATGATAAACTAAAATAGATGAGAATAATTAAAAAATTTGAATGGCTATTCGCGATTTTTAGCGTTCTACTCTTTGTAGCGATAAAACTCCCCGCGCTAACTTTCCGCTTTAGCGACGGCAACGCCTATATCTATATGGCTCAGATGATTTTAGGAGGCGATCTGCCTTATCGCGATTTCTTTTTGGCTGATCCACCGGCGATGGTTTTGATTTTGACTCTGCTTAAATTTATTTTTGGAACAAAAATAATTCTCTTTCAGGCCGTACCGATAATCTTGGAAGCGGCTACGGCTTTTTTATTGTTTCTGATTCTAAAGAAACGGAACAACACTCTGGCGTTTCTCGCTCCCTTTTTCTATCTGTTCTCTTTTACGATATTGGCCACTTCCGATTTTTTAACCGGCGTGCAGTTTGTAAGTTTTTTTGTCGTTTTGGCGATTTTTCTGTGGGAGAAAAATCGCCCTTTGGCCTCGGGAATTATTTGGTCGCTGGCACTTTTAAGCAAACTCTATGTGGCGCCAGCTTTATTAGGATTCAGTATGTTCATTTTTTGGAAAAAAGATTATTTCAGATTAATTCGGCTAACCCTCGGCGCCGTTATGGGCGCAATCATTATTTTGGGGCCTTTTTTAGCGCTTGCCCCCGAAAAAATAATTGACTCTGTCTGGCTATATCACTTTAATAAACCCGCCGGCCTAAATAAATATCATGTTTTTAGTTTTCTCCTGCAAAAAGAATGGTTACTGATTCTATGGGGAATAATTGGAATGTTTATATCAAAAAATAAAAAAGTGAGCGCTATGTTTTTGGCATCGGTAACTTTTTTAATGGTGTTTAAAGATATTTACTACAATTATTTCGGTCTGCTTCTGCCCCTTTTGGTTATTTTAACTTTGGACGCCGGCGAAAAATTATATGTTAAAATCAAAAATGACTCTAGATTTATGATCGTGATATTTATTTTGCTGGCGCTATTTTCTGGCGCAACTTTCATTGACTACCACAGCAACTTTGCCGACACAGGAAAATTTCTCAACCTCACTGAAATCGCAAGTTACATCAAAACACTTCCAGCCAATACCGAACTGTACGGTTCGTATGAATTTGTTCCCCTAGCGGCGCTTGAATCCGATCGTAAAATTTTCAACAATTACATAGACACTAACACCCAGGTCTTTAGCACTGGCACGATTGATTTAGAATCGGTGAGCCATGAGGCCGTTTCCAAAGGGGTTTTTATGCTGGCCAAAATAACCGACTTACCCAAACTAGGCGTTAAGGACCAGGGCTTTCAAGGATATTTCAGCGACACGGTTTTTAATAAATTCTGCCGCCGAAAAAAAACATTCGTGAGCACATCCAATGAAACCGATAATTTAATCGCGGTTTATTATTGTCATAAAAATTAATGAAATTAAAAACACAAAATATATTGATAAGCGCTGGAGTAATTTTGACATTAATGATAATTGCGGCAACGCTTCAATTCTCCTCTCCCAATATCGCCGATCCTGACGGTTTCTATCATATTCGCCACGCCGAAATTTATAGAACCAACGGAATTTGGAATAGTAGTTTTCCCTGGACGCAATTTTCGGTGATTAAAAAATATGGCGCCGATATTTGGTACGGTTTTCATATTTTTTTGATTCCATTCACTTATTTTAACGATTTGGTTTTTGGAATTAAAGTAGCCGGTATTTTTGTTACTTTTATTACCCTAACTTTGTTTTGGTGGGCGTTAAAACGATTGGGAATAATCTGGCCGTGGCTGTGGCCGATTTTACTGGTAACCGCTTCGCCCGACTTAATGTACCGTCTGACCATGACCCGCCCGCACAGCATTACTTTGGGGCTTAGCTTGCTTATCTTTTCATTTTTGATAAAAGGCCAAGCCAGGCCGATTTTAATAGCCAGCACTTTAACATCTTTTGTGCATTTATCTTTGTCCTGGATTCCAATATTGTTAGTGCTGATAGTAAGCATCTCTAAAAAAATCCAAAAACTGCCCGTAGAATGGCCAAAAGTCCAGGCGATAGTATTAGGAATAACCTTAGGTCTTTTGGCTCGACCCAATCCTTGGGGCGCTTTTCAACTGGCCTATATTCAAGTAGTCCAAATACTATTTGTAAAAATTAACAAAATTCCCCTTTATTTTGGACGAGAATTAAAAGGTCTGGAGGCCTATGGCTTTATTCAAAATATATTACCGTCTCTAGTTATTCTTGGCCTAGCTTTTTTCTTTTATAAACACCGCAGCCAAAAAACTTTTGCCTCAGATGAGATAAAAAATAAAAAGGTGGCGCTGATTTCTGGAGCCATTTTGATTACAATCTTTTTGATAGTCACACTAACAGTGGCTAGGCGCGGTTACGACATACTGGTGGGTCATACCCTCTTGAGCGCGGCGCTAATGATTACCGTTTATTTGAACTCCCGATCTCATCATAAAAAAATATTTTTAGCGTCAGGATTAATATTAATTGGTTTGATGAGTATAAATTCAATACCCACCTTCAGGGCTTATATGGCCAATGCTTGGAAACCGAATGATTTTAAAGAGGTTTCGCTTTGGCTGAAAGAAAACACTCAACCGGGCGAGATTATTTTTAACACCCGTTGGGATTATTTTGGAGGACTATTTTTTTGGAACCCTAACAACTACTACATCAGCGGTATGGATCCGGTTTTTCAATATGCTTATAATGAATCACTGTATTGGAAAGCGCATTTTTTGGCGATTGATAAAGCCGACAAATTAACTTGCGGCAAAATCAGATGCACGCAAGAAGAAACCGAGGATACGCATACCGCGCTGATAAAGGACTTTAAGGCCTCGTATTTAATGTTGCGCCAATCCCAAAATCCTAAACTCTATTTTTATTTAGTCAAAGAAAATAAATTTCCGCTGGTTTTTGACAACGGCCAAGAAGCCGTCTTCAAAATCCCGCCGCTGTAACTGTGGAAAACGGACTGTTCAAATAAAAACCGCCAACTGGTATAATTTAATAATTATTAGTTCTTATTTCCTAACTTTCTCTGGTTGCCAACCAGAGCTTTAATCTTATGGAAGAACAAACAAATTCAAA
>ERZ1292629.2403-Hain-H43-01um-R1-2403-length-15840-cov-20_pt1 | contig 15840 bp, 17 predicted proteins | sample MGYA00564399_ERZ1292629 | MGnify/ENA primary metagenome ERZ1292629 (study PRJEB36523, sample SAMEA6512636) | groundwater metagenome | collected 2019-01-08 | study: AquaDiva: Metagenomics assemblies of 32 groundwater samples
CGGCTCGAACCATATTTTAATTTTGGGGGAAGAAAATTTTTTAATCCTATGAATGAATTTCATAAAAACAAGGAATATTTTTCGAATGGCAATTTGACCGCTGAGAAAACTCGAGCAGAGCTTAATATGGGCTTGGCATTGCTCAACAAAATCAATGAGCCAATCGTTACTTTCTTTGGATCCCATAAAGTCACGCCAGAAAACGAGTTTTATCAGCAAGCTAGACATACAGCGTTTGAACTTGGTAAAAGAGGCTACGCCATCTTGAGTGGTGGTGGGCCGGGAATTATGCATGCGGCCAATTCCGGTGCTATGGAAGCCGGCGCTCCCTCTATTGGATTGAGAGCGGAACTTTTGGAAGAACAAGAAGTAACTGACAAAATTTTTACTCACGAACTTTCGTTTCATTTTCTTTTCACGCGTCGCTTCGTCATGTCCATAAAGAGCGAGGCGCTTGTTTTTTATCCAGGCGGCTACGGAACACTTAATGAACTTTTTGATTACGCTGTACATATGCAAACAAATATTATTGATACCGTTCCGATTATCTGTGTTAATAAAAAATATTGGCAAGGATTGTTTGATTGGCTTAAAGAAAGTCCGCTCAAGAAAGATTTTTTTATTGATGACACTAGAGCTATGAATTTGATGCATTTTGTTGATGATTTTTCTGATATTATGAGTCTGTTAGAAGAAAGTCGCCAAAGAAAAACTTGAAATTGTCAGCGGTGCGGCTCCGCCGCCTTTCCGAATTTTCGCGGGGGGATTTCCTCGCCGCCGCAGGCGGCGAAATGCGTTCGGACTAATTCAAGAATACTGCACCATATATGAAACAATAACCAAGAATAACTTTGTCTGGCAAAACAATTGCCTCTTTTTTATTGTTTAATAACTAACGCATGACTAATTTACCCAACCATATCGCCGTCATCCCCGACGGCAATCGCCGCTGGGCCAGGGCTAAGGGCTTGTTGCCCTGGATCGGCCACGAACACGGCGCCCGGGCCTTAAAACAAATAACCAAAGATATTTTCGCCCAAGGTATAAGATATTTTACTTTCTGGGCTTCGTCCGAAGACAATATTAAAAAAAGAGATCCGCTGGAAGTGGCTTTTTATTTTAAGCTGGTTAAAAAGGCCTTTTCTGATTTTGAAAAAGATAATTACGCTCATGAAAATCAAATTAGGGTGGATTTTTTGGGTTCTTGGGAAAAGATGTTTCCCCAGGATGTAAAAGAAGTTCTTTATCGCGTGAAAGAAAAAACCAAAAACTACGGCCGGTATTTTTTGACTTTTCTTTTGGCTTACGACGGCCGAAATGAAATGTTAAAAGCGCTAGAAAAAATTTCTAAAGATAATCCCGTTACCGAAATCACGCCCGAAATACTTAAAAACAATCTGCTGACCAAAAACCTGCCGCCGGTGGATTTAGTGGTTAGAACCGGCGGCGAGCCGCATTGGAGCGCCGGTTTTATGATGTGGGATGTGGCCGACAGCCAACTCTATTTTACTCCCACCCTTTGGCCTGATTTCAACAAAACAGAATTGGACAAAGCCCTGGCCAACTACACCGCCACCACCCGCCGCCTCGGGGCTTGACCTATTTTAATTTATCTATAACTCTCAAAACCTTATCGCCTTTTTCTTCCGATTCGTCTATTTTGAATATAATTTTAGGCACGGGGCGCATTCGTAAACCGCGATTTAAGCGTTGTTGAAATTCGTAGATATTTTTTTTAATTTCTTTCAAAACCTCTTCTGATTTTTCAAAAGGGAAAACAGTTATCGCGATAGCGCAATCCTGGCCATTGGCCGAAGTGATCACACTGGAAACCGTCACCAGCACATCAACATCTAACTCTTCTTTTAAGAGTTTGCCTATAAAACGGTGGATCAGTTCGTTTATTTTTTCTAAGCGCCGCGATTCCATATTTATAACTCGGGATATTTTTTTTCTTCTTCAAAGGCCATCAAAGTATCCCCTATTTTAATTTCGGCCGGCCCTTCAAATAAAACCCCGGCTTCATTGCCCATAGCAACTTCGTCTTGCGTCTCTTTCTGTTTTTGCAAACCCACGATTTTCCCCAAACCCACACTGACTCCGTTTCTTAACACATCCGCCTTCAAACCTTTTTTTAACCTGCCCGAAACAATCTTGCCGCCCACCACCATTCTTGGTTTTTCGGTCTTAAAAACAGCCAGGATTTCTATTTTCCCTATTTCGTTTCTGATTACTTCCGGATCCAAAAGTTCCACCATGGCTTTTCTAACCTCCTCCACAAAATTATAAATAATATCAAATGTTTTTACGACAACGCCTTTCTGATCGGCATAACTTAAAACATCTTTGCCAACCTTAACCTTAAAACCGAAAATTTTAGCGCCGGTGGTTTCGGCTTGCTTGATATCGGCTTGAACAATATCCCCTACTTCGCATTTTAAAAGTTTTAACCCGATCTTCTCCGATTTAATACTTTTAAGCACCATCAATAAGGCCTCCAGATAGCCCCGGGCCGATGTTTTGATTATTACAGGCATTATCTTGGGTTGCCCGGCTGGTTCCAGTTTTAGGCCAGTCAAAAATTCAGCATGTTTTTGAGCGTGTTCCTGGGCCAAAACCTCGACATTTTCTCCCGAAGCCGCCACCAAAAATTCCTCACCCACCATAGGTAAATCAGATAGCCCCAACACCATCACTGGCTTAGACGGCCGGGCTTCGTCTATCGCTTGGGCTGAATCATCTTCCAACGCCTTAATACTGCCAAAAACATTGCCACACACCACCGCATCGCCTTTTTTTAAAACACCATCGGTTACAATAACTGTGGCCGTGCCGCCGCGGCGTGAATCCGAGTGCGATTCAATAACATAACCCCGTCCTTTTGATTGTGGGTTATATTTTAATTCTTCAATTTCAGCCACTAATAATATCAATTCCAAAAGTTCATCCAAACCCTCTTTATTTTTGGCCGAGACCAGCGCCACAGGAACCTTGCCACCCCATTCTTCTATCAACACACCGGCGTCCGAAAGATCTTTTTTAACTTTATCCAAAACCGCGCCGGGCTTGTCAATTTTATTTATAACAGCAATGAAAGGTATTTTTGAATCCAAAATATGTTGGATGGCCTCTTGGGTTTGGGGTTTAACGCCGTCGTCGGCCGCCACCACCAGCAACGCCACATCGGCAATTTTAACCCCATGAGAACGCATGGCAAAAAAGGCCTCATGGCCGGGCGTGTCTATAAAAGTAATTTTCTTATCATTATGAATGACCTCGTAGGCGCCGATACTTTGAGTAATTCCGCCCGCTTCTTTGCCCACCACATTGGTGGCTCTAATAGCGTCTAGCAGCGTTGTTTTACCATGATCCACATGCCCCATAACCACCACCACCGGCGGCCGCTCCACTAAACTCAAAGTCCTCTCGCTATTTTGCGGGATTGAAGTTAACACGCTTAGATTGTTTGAAAGTGAGTTCCCCATGGTTATTGGCGTATAAAAACCCGCCTTTTTACAGGCAGATTTATTAGCGGTTTAATTTTACCACAACTATATAATTTTGGCTATGCTGCGGTAGAAAAATATTTTCTGACTTTGCTGTCCAAGTCCCCGGCGCTCATAAAAACGATTACGGAATTTGTATCAAGATCTGACTTTAGTAAAAATAAAATCTTTTTAAAATTTTCGGCGTACACTATATTTGATTTATTGATTGCTTTTGCCAAATCAGCTGACGATTTCCCTTCAGAGTCCCTGCCTTTAACCTTGTATAGCGGATATAAAACTGTTTTGTCGGCCAAATTAAACGCGGTTAAAAATTCTTTGAACAGACGATTTAGACGATCTTGTTGATGCGGTTGAAAAACGCAGATAATTTTCTTTTTGGGATATTTTTCTTTTAACGCCTGCAATGTGGCTTTTATTTCGGTGGGATGGTGGGCATAGTCGGAATAGATAATAGTTGGTAGTTTGTAGTTAGTAGTTAGTAACTCAAGACGGCGCCAAGCGCCATGATAATTACGAAAAACTTTATCTGCCGCAACCCTTTTGACTCCGAGTAACTTGACGGCTTGCCATGCCGCTTCGGCGTTAAACTGATTATGAATTCCCGGAATTAAAAGTTTATGCTTGCCCTTGCTATACCAAATGATTTTAGGTTTTAGGATTTGGGGTTTAGGGTCTAGGATTTTTTTAATATTTTTGTCCTCTCTATTGGCCACAATATAACCATCAGCCGAGATATTGCCAAAAAACTTTTTAAATCCGGCCAAGACACCTACTAGATTTTTATAGATATCCAAATGCTCTTTATCTATATTTGTGACCACTGCGATTTTTGGAAAATAATTATAGAACGACCTGGCGTATTCATCCGCCTCCAAAACCAAATATTGGCTTTGGCCCAAACGAAAATTAGTATTGCCTAATTCTTTTAATTTTGTGCCGATAATTATGGTGGGATCCCAGCCGGCCTCAACTAAAATCAGCCCAATTAGGGCTGTAGTAGTGCTTTTGCCATGCGAGCCCGCAACGGCAATGGTAAAATATTTTTTAGTTAGTTCGCCCACGGCTTGGGCATAGCTTAACAAAGGGTAACCCTTCGTTCTGGCTTGGGAAAATTCGGCATTATCGGGTTTGATGGCGGCGGAATAGATAACCAAATCAGCAGCGCCAACATTAGTGGCTCGTTGACCAATAAAAATTTTGACGTCTTTCTTTTTAAGTTCGTCGGTGATTTCCGATCTCGTTGCATCCGAGCCACTCACTTTCCAACCCTGCGAAAGATAATATTGCGCCAACGCCGAAACCCCGATACCGCCGATACCGATAAAATACGCGCTTGATTTTTTATTTTTTTGTTTCATGCGACTAATAATCAATTATTGCATAATTTCAGGCGGCTAGGTACCATAAAACCGGGTTAGGATAAACCAAACTCACTGTTCTTTCTAAGGAGGCGGCTATGGAATCGGGTATTCGCCATGTTTTGGAGTCGCAGCAATTTGACAGAGAGTTACTGGAAAAATTGTTTAAGGCCACTGATGCCTGCCGGCACACGATTGACCACCATAACGAAATATCAGCCGGGCTCACCACGCGGTTAAGAGGCAGAATCATGCTGCAGCTTTTCTACGAACCCTCCACCCGCACCCGGTTTTCTTTCTTTATGGCCGGCAAGCGGCTCGGCATGGATGTCTGCTGGACTGAAAACGCCAGGGAATTTTCCTCCGCGATCAAGGGCGAAACGCTGGAAGACACCATCAGGATCCTCTGCGAATTTGGCCCTCATGTTATCGTCCTGCGCCACCACGAAACCGGAGCGGCTGTCCGCGCGGCAGCTGTCAGCACCGTGCCCATCATCAATGCCGGCGACGGCAGCGGTCAGCATCCCACCCAGGCCCTGCTGGATATCTACACTATCTGGAAGTCGTTTGGCCATGTGGCTGGTCTGAAAGTGGCCATGATGGGCGATCTCGCCAATGGCCGCACAGTCCGGTCGCTGTCTTACCTCCTGACAAAATTCTCGGAAGTCAAAATCATCTTTATCTCGCCGCCGCATCTGACTATGAGTAATGACATAAAGACATGGCTTGCGGGCAAAGGTGTCGACTTCCAGGAAACGGACTCTCCCTTCCCGGCGCTATATGAGGCGGATGTCGTTTACTGCACCCGCATCCAAAAGGAACGGGGCGGCCAGATGTCGGATGATGACACCCAGCGTTTCCAGATTGGCACAAGAGAGATGTCTTGGCTGAAACCAAAAACCATCGTTATGCATCCCCTGCCCCGGAACGCCGAGATCGCCACCGAAGTTGATAGCGATCCGCGCGCAAAGTACTTTGAGCAAGCCGGCAACGGCATGTACATTCGCATGGCCCTGCTTCTCTGGGTCTTGGGAGAAGAAATTTAAATGCAGCAACGGGGAACCGCCAGGTTCCCCGTATTTTTATTTTTGATTAGACGCGGTGTCTTTTGGTTAAAATCCGAACTTTTTTTGACGAAAATCCGGATTGCGAATTTTGACGCTCCGCAAAAAAGTTTTCTTTTCCTTTTAGAAAAAAAATCGGGCGCGCTGACCAATAAAAACTCTAACGCCTTTTTTCTTGAGTTCATCGGTAATTTCGCTTCGGGCTGCATCCGAACCGCTCACCTTCCAACCCTGCGAAAGATAATATTGCGCCAACGCCGAAACCCCGATACCGCCGATACCGATAAAATGGACTTGTTTCATTGACTTGACTCCTTTTTCAGATTTTGCTAACATAGAGATACAAATGGTCATTAGGCCAACCGAGAAGCCCCCGCCAGGGGGCTTCGTTCGTTTTATGGCTTTTTGATAAAATTGATCAATTTATTTTGTATAAGCGCAAACTGATGCGGAGAAATCTTTCTGACAAACCGCCGAAATCTTTTAACACTAATCAGTCGGAGTTGAGAAAGAATAACATTAAATATCTTTCCATCGTGCTCCAAATTGTGATAATAGATTCCGTCTTTTGATTGGGTGCTCATCGGCAATACCCATACAACTTTATTATTAAACTTTTTGAGAACTAAGACCGGTCTTTCAAACAATTCATTTTTACCGTCTTGTTCGTCACCCAAATTGATGCCAATCGAACACCACCAGATTTCTCGTTCATGAAAGGCAAGGGTGTCGTGGCCAACGGTCTCTAAACCTTTCTTTTCTTTATTCCAAGAATCAAAATCTTTCACAAATATATTTTAGTGGATTTTAATTTCTTTTTCTAGCCCCGCTTAATCATCTAAGAAATTCTTAAAATATCAATGCTTATATTTTGTTTTTTCATAGAGAAAGAAATGCGGAGAGTGGCGGGGAAGCGCTATCCGCGTGGCAGGCGTTTTTCAACAATAGAATAAACTTCGGGTCTATGTTTAACGACTAATATCTTAACAAAATCCCTCTCAATTCTAAAAATAACTCTGTAATTCCCTACTCGCAGTTTGCGGTAATTTCTAAGAGAGCGGCGAAGCGGTTTTCCATAAACCTCTGGATTTGTTGTCAGTTTTGATTCAATCGCGCGCCGAAGCCAAGCTGTATGGGCGAAAGCCCGCCTTGCGTGGCTATAGCCTTTGGCAAAAGCCCGCCTTTGTTCCGTACAACGGAACTACGGCGTGGCGAAGGTCACCTTCGCAAACCTACTGGCGGACTTCGTCACGCCGTAGGTTCGCTTCGGCGAACCGAAGGCGGAAGCGGGAGGATTCGAACCTCCGAAGCCCTTGCGGGCTTACCGCATTTCGAGTGCGGCCCATTCAACCTCTCTGGCACGCTTCCTAATATCTCGGCACAACCTCGGTAAGCTGACTATTAACCGTCCAGAAACATCAATAAATCATTTGCCGATGTTTTTCAACAGACCGCCGACATCAAATCCTTGGGGTATGGAATTGCCCAAGCCCAGCAATTGATTAAGATAGGGTTGGATAACCAAATAGCCCCAGACCGTGCCGCCGATTATAATCGCCCATTTTAATAAACTAAAGAAACGAGTCCACACCGCCGCGCGGTGCATTTTCTGCATCAACCGCAACGACTCTTGAGATACTTCTAAGTTCTTCTCCAAAAGTTGTTTGATGTCGTGTTCCATAAAAATGCGAGTCAATCAACAAACCTACCTGTCAGCAGGCGGCATGCGAATTATACTAATAAAATACGAATATTCATAAATCCATTTGTATCATTCGAATAAATTCGCATATTGGCATCGTATACGAAAAAAGCCCGCCTGAAAAGGGGGCTTATTCTAAAAAACTGATAACCGACCTTTTATTTTTCCACTTTGAGTGGCAAAACAACCGGCTTTCTAAACAGCGCCGCAATATTGCGGATAATGCTCTGCCCCGCCAACACCATAAACAAACCAATAGCCACAGCCAAAAAAGCCACTAACGGTTCGGCATTTTGAAAAGCCGACACGGTATAATCAAACACTCCGCTAAAACTATTCAAAGAATCAACACTATTGCTGGCCACCGCCTTAAAAGCGACATATTCATGCTGAACGGCCAAAAAAGCGACTATCAACGGCAACTGCAATAACACTACCGGCTTCATCCGGTTAATAAACCAGGCCAGATAAACTCGGCGCATTATTTTTGTTTTAAGTTGCTGATTGGTCATGATGTTTTTATTGATTAAGACCATCCATGGCCTTTTTTAAGATTTTTCGGCCGCGGAATAATCGCATTTTTATGGCTGGAATAGTGAGACCCTCTTTTTGCGATATGGCCTCATAAGACATGTCCTGCAGATAATGCATTTCCACTATTTTTTTAAGTTCGTCCGGTAACTCTAATAGAACTCTTTGGATCAGATCTTTGGTTTCCACTTCACCTTTAAGATTATCTTTTTCGTCTATAATTTCGTATTTGTAGGTCTCAAAAAACTCCATGGAAACCGCTTGCTTCTTTTTCATCCGTTGATAATGCGAAAAAGAAGTGTTCAAAAGCACTTTGTAGGCCCAGCTTTTAAACTCTATGCCCTTTTGCTTTTTGAACTTCTTGGAATTCTTGTAAATTTTGGCGAAAGCGTCCTGAACCACATCCTCGGCGTCTTCGTTGGTTCTAACCACCCTTTTGGCCGCGCGCATAAAGGCCTCTTGGTATCTATCCACTAAAACCCCAAACAAGTTGGGGTTCTTTCGTGAGGCCTGCAGTATTTGTTCGTCTTTGACTTGCTTTAACGATTCACTATCGGAAAACTTCTCTGGTTGAGGCCGATTAAACAGCAAATAAGCCATAAAAAGCGAAAATTTATTAAAAGGAGAAAAACAAATGAACTACCTCTTTTCTCTCTTATATGCTTATTTATACTATATAACTGGCAAGTTTGCAAGATAGTAACAATTTTGAGCAAATGTCTTAATTTGATATGATTTTATTGAATTAAAGCCCCCATAGTTCAATGGACAGAACGAGAGATTCCTAATCCCTAAATGACCGTTCGATTCGGTCTGGGGGCACAATATAAAGGTCGCTGTAAAAAATCAAAATAAAATAATGTACTGGAACAATTATTTAAACCATTGGTCGGTGCCGTTAAGTATCTTTGGTATTGTTGTTGGCGGAATACTATTGATGATTTTAGTGGTCTGGTCTATTTACTGGAAAGGCCGAGCGCTCTGGCGCGCCGCCCATCACAACAGCAAGCCCTGGTTCGTGGCCTTGTTGGTAATCAATACTCTGGGTATACTGGAAATTCTGTATATTTATATATTCAGCAAGAAAAAGAAGTAGCATAAAAGTTAACAGTTGATTGTTAAAAGTTAACTGTTAACACTGGGCCGTTAGCTCATTCGGTAGAGCGCTTCCATGGCATGGAAGAGGCGACCGGTTCGAATCCGGTACGGTCCACCCTTCGACTTCGTTTGACCAGCTTTGTTTTTTATTGTAAATTTCAATCATGACTACAGCCTTAGTCCAAAAAATAAAAAGTGAAATAAAAGAGGAGCTTATTAAAGAGTTCATTTTGCCTCTGTTAGAAAACTCTAAAGATTCCGAGGGCAAATACAAAGAAAGTTTTATAAAAGAAATGGGCAGGGTTTCTAGATCGATTGATAAAGGTAAAGGCAAAAAATTCACCAGCATAAATTCCCTCAAGTTATATCTCAACAAATTATAAGTATTGCCTGACAACCAGCAATGAAATACCAAATTGTTGTATCTGATAAGTTTGATGGAATTATAAAAAAATTAAGTAAGACCAAGCCAACGGTTTTCAAAAATTTAAAGAAACAGATACTCAAAATCGTTGTCAATCCAGACATGGGCAAGCCGCTTCGCAATGTTTTAAAAAACTGTCGCCGGGTCCATATTGGACCTTTTGTTTTAATCTATGAAATAGCCCGAAACGAAATCCGGCTGTTGGACTTTGACCACCACGATAAAATTTACAAAGGGTAACCCTTCGGGGATTTATCAAAGCGGTTCCTCCAATATCTTGAAGATGGAAATGATAGGGCGGCGATGACGAGTTCTATTGAGGCACGAGTGCCGTTTGTTGACCCAGATTTTATAAAAGCCGCGCTGTCTGTACCGATAGACAAAAATATTACTGACGATAATGAGAAAATGTCTTTAAGAAAGGCGTTTGAAGACATTTTGCCAAAAGAAGTTGCCTACAGAAAGAAATTAGCTTTCCCGGCAAATGAAGATTTAACATCTCATAAACTTATTGCCCAAGAGTTTAAAAGGACTATCTCTCGTAGCCAAGAAAAAGTATGGAAAGTTTTCAATAAAAGCAGATTTGAAAAATTGTCGAATGATTTTGAACAACTTCTCTCTGAACTTGAGAAAAATGGTGAAGGAAAATCACTTGTTTCTTGGCTACCACTAAGTGAGCCAGTTTCTTTACGAACAAATCAGGTTTTTAGCTTCTTGACGCTTCTTCGTTGGATTGATTTATATAAACTTCTTTAATCTTATGGCTTTTGACTACTTTTCAAAAAACGGAAAAATCTTACCAGCAGAAGAAGCGGTCATCCTGCTTTCTTCGATAGAATATTCTTATGGTTTTGGAGTTTATGAAACTCTCCGAGTTTCTAATCGTCAAATTTACTTTCTTAAAGATCATATTGAGCGATTGATGGAATCGGCAAGAATTATTGGTCTTGAACATCCTTTTTCTGATGGTATGGTGGAAGAAAGTATTGGCGAAATAATTGAAAAAAATAACGCGGAAACCTGCAATATTAAAATGCTTCTTATTGGCGCGCCAAACAAAGAGAATGCCCAGTTATTTATTTTCTGTCTCAATCCTCTATTTCCCGATAAAAAATTATATCGGGACGGCGCGACATTCACTACCTACGAATACGAGCGTGTATTTCCTCACGCCAAGACGCTAAATATGTTGCAGAGTTATTTGGCATATCGAAAAGCCAAAGAATCGGGAGCTTATGATGCACTCTTGATCAATCGCGATGGAAATATTACAGAAGGAACGAGAACTAACTTTTTCTGTATCAAAGATAAGGTTATTTATACACCCCGCGAAAAAGATATTTTACTTGGCGTAACAAGAAAAGCATTGCTGAAAGTCGCACAAGAAAATGAATATGAAGTTTCGGAGAAAGATATAAAAGTTGATGATGTTGCAAATTACGACGGAGCTTTCATATCTAGCACTTCCTCAAAAATCGTTCCGATAAGAAGTATAGATAAACAGGTTTTGAAACCACAACCAGATGAGTTAAAAAAGTTAATGAATTTGTTTGACGATTTTTTAGAGAAGTGCGAAGGAAAATTGTAAGCCCCGTTTGAAAAGACCGCCGAGACGAAGCCCGCCCGCATTCCTCCCCAGACCCCTCCTGCGGGCGGGCGGAAATCCCCACCCAAAAATCAGCCGAGGTTTTGCCAAATCCTTCCCCCCAGAAAATAGTTTTGGCAAAACCGAGTCCGCATTTCGTCCCGCCACACTGCCCGAATACTTGGAGGGCAGAACCCCGAAAGAAAAACACCCTTTCCTTTTTCAAAAGAAAATTCACCCCCGCCAAATCAGAAATGCAAGGAGTTTTTTCTTTCGGGGTTTCCGCCGAGTCCGCGAGGCGGTGGCGGGGCGATTCGTCGAGCGTACGATTTAGGTCAGAGCCACCACGCGCTCCGCGCGTGAGACATCATTCCGGATTCTGCTGGAAATGAGTCCGAACTTTTTGGTATAATGTCCACAAAGGGTAACCCTTCGGGGTTTTAAGAAATTGATTTTGAGTATAATCAATGATATCGTAAAATTATGAAGAAAGCCCAGAAAAAAAGTGTTTCAATTAAAACAAAACACGGAACATACAGCGTGGTTATTTGGTTTGATGCAAAAGATAAGGCCTATTTGGTAAGGGCCTTGGGCTTGCCGGAAGTAGTTACTTTTGGAACATCTTTGGCCGACGCCAAAATAATGGCTAAAGACGCGATTGAACTATATTGTGATGGCGTTATAAAAGAAGGCAACATAATAATAGACGATCAAAGACGAGTAGTAGGGAAAATACCTCAATCCAGAGTCATTGCGATAGCCCGATGAGTATTTTGCCGATGTTAAAATCTAGTCAGGTTGTAAAAGCCCTCTTGAAAGTGGGCTTTAAAATTATTCGCCAAAGCGGCAGCCATATTCGTCTGCAACATATAGGAAAATAAAAATGCTTGAATTCAAAATCCTAAAACAATCCAAAAAATCAAACGCCCGGGTGGGCGTTTTAAAAACCCCGCATGGCGAGGTGGAAACGCCGGCTTTTGTGGTCGTCGCCACCACGGCCACGGTTAAAACGCTAACCAGCGAGGAAATACCGGCGACAAAGACCCAAATTTTAATCGCCAACACTTTTCATTTGCATCTGCGACCGGGCGAGAAAATAATCAAAGCCAGTGGTGGTTTGCATAAGTTTATGAATTACTCCCAACCCATCATGACCGACTCGGGCGGGTTTCAAGTTTTTAGTTTGGGCTTTGGCAGGGATCTGGGTGTTGGAAAAATATTGAAAGGAAAAGACGACTGCCAAAATATGCGATCGCATATTTTGGCAGTAACAGAAAATGCGCAACCGAAAAATATAAAAATAACCAGCGAGGGTGTGTGGTTCACTTCACCCCTAGACGGCCAAAAATTATTTATCGGCCCCAAAGAATCCATAAAAATCCAAGAAGACATCGGCGCCGATATTATTTTTGCTTTTGACGAATGCACTCCCCCATTGGCCAGTTATGAATATACCAAAAACTCGCTTAAAAAAACTCATGAGTGGGCTAAAGTTTGTTTGAAAATTAAAAAGTCCCAACAGACGCTGTACGGCATTGTCCAAGGCGGCCGGTTTAAGGATTTGCGGATTGAAAGCGCTAAATTTATGGGCGGTCTGGATTTTGACGGCTTTGGTATTGGCGGCGAATTTGGCGATGATAAAAACGAAATGTCTAAAATGATCGGTTGGGTGGTTAACGAACTGCCGCCCCAAAAACCGCGCCATCTTTTGGGTATTGGCCATCCCGACGACATGCCGAAGGTCGTTAAAGCCGGTATAGACACTTTTGATTGCATCGCCCCCACCCACTACGCCCGCCGCGGCACGGCTTTTACCTCGTCTGGAAAATTACACTTAGAGACCATGGCTATGTTAAAAGATAAAAAACCGGTTGACCCAAAATGCGCCTGCTCGGTGTGCCAAAATTACACTCGCAGTTACATCGGCCATTTGTTAAAAGCCAAAGAAATAACCGGTATGCGTCTGCTGACTTTTCATAATCTTTTTTATTTTAATACTCTTATCGAAAAAATCCGCGCCGGCATCAAAAACGGCAAAATATAGAATTGAAGAGCGAAATCTGATAAGATTCTGACATGAAACATCAGATAAAATCCATAATTCTCTTGGCCACCCGAAGGGCTTGGGGTGGTGTAGAAATTCCAGAATTTTCGGTGGAAACGCCGGAACTGCCTGAACATGGCGATTATTCCACCAACATCGCTTTGATACTGGCAAAGATATTAAAAAAAACGCCACTGGAAATCGCCGACGCCGTGGTGACAGAACTAAAAACACAAAACAACAAAGAACCCTGGTTTCAAACAGAAATAAAAGCGCCGGGTTTTATAAATTTCTATGTTTCGCCACAACAACTCGCCGAAAATATAAAAACGATTCTTAAAAAGAAACAAAAATTCGGACAGGACTCAAAGAAAAAGAAAACAATAATAATAGAATACTCCTCGCCCAATATCGCCAAGCCCATGGGCGTGCATCATTTGCGCACCACCATTATCGGCCAGGCCTTAGTTAATATCTATACTTTTTTGGGCTACAAGGTTTTAGCCATGACTTTTCCGGGCGATTGGGGCACTCAATTTGGTTCGCTTATCGCCGCCTATAAAAAATGGGGCGACCATAAGAAGATGCGGAAAAATCCAATCCAAGAAATGCTTAACTTATATGTGCGATTTTCACAAATGGCCGAACATGATGAAAATTTTCAAATAGAAGCCAAAAAAGAATTTAAAAAACTGGAAAACGGCGATAAAGAAAACAAAAAGATATGGCGGTGGTTCAGAAAAGAATCGTTTAAGGATTTTGATCGGGTCTATAAAAAATTGGGCGTAAAAATTCCATATATATTTTCGGAAAGTTTTTTTGAACCAATGCTAAAAGCAGTAGTCGCCGAGGCCTTAAACAAAAAGATTGCCCAAAAAGGAGAGGACGGCTCGGTTATTATTCCACTGGCAACAGAAAAGACACCCCTGCTGTTGCAAAAATCCGACGGCGCCACGCTGTATGCCACCCGCGATTTGGCTCAAATGAAGTACCGGGTTAAAAAATGGCGGCCCGGAAAAATTGTGTTTGTGGTGGCTAATCAGCAAACTTTTCACTTTAAGCAGGTTTTTGAAGCGGCCAATAAACTAGGTTACGCCCAAGGAGTGGAATTAGCGCATGTTAAATTTGGCATGGTGCTTGATTCTAGCGGCAAAAAATTCGCCACTCGCGAAGGCAAACTTATCCCGTTAGAAACAGTAATTGATGAAGCCGTGCGACGAGCAAGAAAAATGATAGATGATCTAGATATATTGCAACAAAAAGCGAAGCCCCGCACTGTCGCGCGAAGCGGGTCTAGTGCTGGGGAAAAACAAAAAATATCGCGGATGGTTGGTATTGGCGCCTTAAAATTTTTTGATCTGGCTCAAAACCGAATGAGTGATATTGTTTTTGATTGGGATAAAATGCTCAATCTTAAAGGCGCTTCGGCGCCCTACTTGCAATACTCCTACGCCCGCTTAAAAAATATTATCAGAAAGGCGAACATACCAAGGTTGAACCTTGATATGAAGTTACTCAAAGAAAAAGAAGAAATGGCGCTGGCGAGACACTTAATGCATTTTACCGAAACTGTTGAAAATGCCGCCACAAAATACGAGCCCAACAAAATTGCGGACTATCTGCTAAAATTAGCCGAAAAAATAAACACCTTTTACGAAGTGGTTCCGGTGCTACAGGCCGAAAAGAAAACAAAGGTCTCGCGCCTCGCTTTAATTAGCGCGGCCATGATTATAATTAAATCCGGCTGTAATTTGCTGGGAATAGAAGTGCCTGACCGGATATAAGGACTTTCTCTAAAATTTGTTATAATTAAATTATTATGTACTCTAACCCAATCGTTCAAGCCATAAAAAAAATAAAGTCGTCCGTGGTGAGCATCAGCATCACCAAAGAAATCCCCGAAGAAATTTTAAACGCTCTCCCTTTTATAGCGCCCGGCGAGTCCTTGCCGCCACTCCAACTCAATCCCGAAAAAAATGAGCTGCCTCAAGAACATGGGCGAATAAAAGTTGGCGGCGGTTCGGGTTTTATTGTTTCGCCCGACGGCCTGGTTTTAACCAACAAGCATGTGGTTCAAGACCCCGAAGCCATTTATACCGTGGTTACCGAAGATGATCGCTATTTTCCGGCCAAGGTTTTGGCCCGCGACCCCATCAACGACATCGCCATATTAAAAATAGAAACTAAAGATTTTTTGCCTTACGCCAAACTGGCTAATTCTTCGCGCTTGGAACTGGGCGAACCCTTAATCGCTATCGGCAACACCTTGGGCGAGTTTAGAAACACGGTTTCGGTGGGCGTGGTCTCGGGCTTGTCGCGTTATATAACGGCTCAAAATGACGCCTTGGGGCAGGCCGCCTTTTTGCGCGGATTGATTCAAACCGACGCCGCTATCAATCCTGGCAATTCCGGCGGGCCGTTGGTAAATTCCGAGGGTAAAGTGGTAGGTATAAATGTGGCGGTGATATTAGGCGCCCAGAATGTGGGTTTTGCCATTCCCATAAATTCGGCGGCGCGGGACTTGG
>ERZ1292629.2261-Hain-H43-01um-R1-2261-length-16596-cov-4_pt1 | contig 15820 bp, 17 predicted proteins | sample MGYA00564399_ERZ1292629 | MGnify/ENA primary metagenome ERZ1292629 (study PRJEB36523, sample SAMEA6512636) | groundwater metagenome | collected 2019-01-08 | study: AquaDiva: Metagenomics assemblies of 32 groundwater samples
GCCTCCCCAGATGCGTAAGAACTTCTCGATGACATACGCCTCGTCACGTCTGTCTGAGGGGAAGTGTATTTTTTTCGCGCTATCTACTTGTATTTGCTCATAGAGAGCCTCCGCCATTTCACTATCCGTGACGACACCAGAAAAATCATCCTGTATGAGGATTGAATCTTCTACAGCATCGTTCTTTATCTTCACGCAGTACCACGTACCCTTATGGTGTGCGATACGCACTTCATGAGTGATATACGCAATGCTAAAAGCATACTCATTTATGAGAAACGAGCGTATTACATGCGATGGATTTGTTAATCCCTCTACTATCATATTTTTTGCCGTTCTGGCAGTTATTTTTTAGCCACTCCGTCGGAGTGTAGGTTTCTGCTAATTGAAAAACCTTGCTAGCAGTATATCACGAGTTGTTGAGTGACTTGTGGATAAAATAAAATAGCCGTCATATGGGAGACGGCTAGCCCTTTTTTGCACCTCTTCCTTTCTTGTTGATGGAAGTAGTGTGAGAGTAGAGGTGTAACCTCCACCAAAATTGTTCAGCGGCTAAAAAGCCAATGAAGAGCCACGCAAGCAGCGCTTTGAACTCGACGTCCATGATGAAACTACCTTTCGCTAGGTGAAGCGGTGTGAGTCGAACACACGACCTTTGCATACCAAAGTATGCAACGCTCTGCCCACTGAGCTACGCCTCACTACTGTAGTATAACAAAAAATAAATACAGCCGTTAGACTGTATTGATTCTGGCTTCTGCTATTTTGCAATACTCTTGACTAATTTCTATTCCGATATAATTTCTGTTGTTCTTCTTTGCCATTTTTAGCGTTGTTCCACTACCTGCGAATGGGTCTAAAACTATGTCCCATTCGTTGCTCCAAGATAGGATATGGTCTTCGGCTAGTTTTTCTGGAAACTGTGCTGGATGAAAACGATTTGAGTTTGATTGTTCTGTAGACATTTCCCACACATTAAATCTTTGACCGTATTCTGCGATTGGTTTGCCTAAAGAAGATTGTACTTTTGTCGTTCCGTCTTTCTGTCTTATTCTTCCGTGTTTTACATCACCAAACCTCTTATTTTTTCTATCTTTAATAGGGTTGAAAGTTTTAGGATAACCCTTTGATAAGATAAACATGTATTCAAAAGTGGGAGCGTATCTATTCACCAATGCTCCAACAGCCGTAAAAGTTGGTTTACTCCATATCATCGTATCGTGCAGATTAAATCCAACTTCCTTAAAAAATAATGCTTGCTTAAATGACGTGCCTGTTTCGCTTCCTTTGATCGTGGCATCACCAACAACCCAAACCACTACCCCTCCTTGCTTTGTTACTCTATACAATTCTTTTGCAATACCTTCAAAGTCAAATGTGTATCCATTGTAATCTCGCAAATTATCGTATGGTGGAGAAGTGACAGTCAAATCAATAGAATTGTCCACCATTCCTTTCATTACTTCAAGGCAATCTCCATGTATAAGCATGGCGATATTATACCAGAAAATAAATACAGCCGTTAGACTGTATTTATCCTGCAGTGGCTGAACATGTGACAAAGAGCAACACTAGTATATCACGATAACGACTGCGTACGAGGCAAGTATACAGCTACCTCCTACGCATGCGCCATCGTCTTGCCATCCACATTCCAGTATCCTAGTGAGATCCATCACATCGGACAGCAGGCACAGACGCAAGAAATAGCTCGACTATTTTACACAAATGCCTGATAAATAACAACCACCTATATAGTGGTTATTATCTCTTGTTAAAACGCGAGCAACTACAGTATATCACTTCCACCTCTTATCCGACCAATTATTGAATTTTAGCAACGTATCCATGCTCATGTTCTGTGACTTACGATGTGGGGGCATGACAAACTTTGTGCTTTCGTCGAGTATGAGCGCCGTAAATTTGCTATCACCATGATGCGAGTTGTCGCGCTCATACTTTTGTATGTCCTCGCAGGAACAGGCAACGATCCAATCTATCTTGCGTTTGTGTATCTCACGCAAGCGATATATTTGTGAGTCGGATAATTTCCCTGTGGGTAGCTTAACTTCTATCGCGACAAACCGCCCATTGATCGCTGCAAGAATATCAGGCGTTCCAGACTCCGATAATTTCATAAATTGCCCTTGTGCGCTGTACGCAGCCCCACTTGCTACCTTCACAGCGTAGCCGCCACTGGCATTGATCCAATCCTTTATGGATTTTTGGATATCAGCTTCCCTCATATCTGTCTTGCTCTATTTGCTTATCGATAAAACGGCCTATCCTGTTCAGCTCTCCCTGTGTGAGTGACATTTTTCTTTTCTGTCTCCGTAACACATGGGCCAGAAAAAGCTCCCTGCGAGCTTCTTCACGAGATGGATTGTAACGCTTCTCCATAAATATACGCTTAGTATAGCACATAGCCCCTATGTGGATAAAATGTGCATATTTTGTGCATAAAACACACTATTCTACCCTTGATATACTTTATGATAAGTGTTATACTTTATTCATGGTTGATGAGGCGACAAGATGAAAGCCCACGAACGTGGAACAGTCACGAGACGGCTACAAGAACATTCACAATTAAATACTACTAATTAATACAAATATATGAAAAATGTATTGAACAAGTGTCATGAGTGTAATCGTATATTTGATGACAAGGCTAATGAGATGAGTATATTCGACACTCCCACCTCCATCTGTCTGACATGCAGAGCTATGCGTTGTGAAACGTGTAAAGAGTTCTATGTTGACGGCAAGAATGTCGATGCTATCTCAAACACTGAAAAATGTGTACACTGCCTTGAAATCGAAGAAATGGCTACATTCTAATATGACACGATATAAAGACTGGTCCGTCTATATGGACTCTAAATGGCAAGAACCTGAAGATGTAGAGGCTATGGTTGCCGCCAGAGAGCTTGAGCGTGCGCAATGGGTAGCAAATCTTACAAAAAAGAGTGTACCTGCCCCAAAGGCTGAATTAAGCCAACGTGAGCAAAACTTCGCGATACGTGAGCAGCTCATGAAGGAACTGCAAGGCGAATTCTTTGGCGATCTAATATCAGCCGATGAATATAATGAAAGGAAGTTAAATATCTGGCGTAGATATCCAATCATATGAACGTATGTTGCGACTGTAAAAAAGAGCTTGAGCCACAGGAGCGAGGAAGTTTCTGCGGACCGTGCATCCAGAAAATGAGTGACGGCTATCGCAGCCAAGACGCCCTTGATGCTATATTCAATAAGGATAACTAGTGTTGATGATGTAAAAAACCATGGTAAAATATAAGTGTTCTCGCGTTGTACCGAGATTAAAGAACACTTAGATCTGCTTGAGAGCCGCGAAAGCGGGTACAACCTCTTGAGTAGAACCAAGTGTTTTTTATGAGAAAGATAAAGCTAACGCAGGGTAAGTACGCATTGGTAGATGATGAGGATTATGAAGAATTGAGCATGTATAAATGGCACACTGTGAGCAGTCATAAAACATTTTATGCCACCAGAGTAACCAGAGTTGGTTGGAAAATTGGACGTATGTACATGCATCAAGCAATACTAGGAAGTAAAGATGGTTTAGAGGCAGATCACATCAATCGAAATGGACTGAACAATCAAAAAAAGAATTTGCGTTTAGTAACTAGAAGTGAAAATTGTTTCAATAGAGGTAAGCGGAGTGACAATTCAAGTGGCTTTATCGGTGTTACCTGGCGTAAGAGGGAAAAAGATTGGCGGGCAAGAATAACTTTTTATGGAAAACGTATAGAACTTGGTCAGTTTAAGAAAAAATCTCACGCTATAGCGGCCTACAGGTCAGCAAGGAAAGAACTCCATATAATAAAACACTATTAGGTTTATCTGTCTCTGCTCCGCTTGGGGCAGTATCAGGTACATCTAAGTACCAATGGCTATATTGGAACGATCCAATAAAATATATGTCCTACGCAAATATGCAGTTAGGCGGTGAAAGCGGTCAGTATCTTAAGCTGAACGACGGTGTTACAAAATGTCGTATAATCAGTGAAAGTATCCCTGTATGGGTTGCTTTCAACCGGGCGGAAAAAACATCGAAGAAGTTTTTGCGAGAAGTCGATGCCGTTGAATATAATAGAACGGCAGATAAAGACTCACAAGCAAAACGCAAATTCGCGCTTTGGACGATTGATCGTACGGACGGTGTAATGAAACTTGCTGAATTTGGTGTTTCTATTATGAAACAGATACAAACACTGGCTTTGGATGAAGACTACAAGTTTTCAGACATCCCAGGGTTCGACATAAAAATTGTCCGTGAAGGACAGGGCATGGAGACAACATACACTGTCACGCCTTCGCCTATGTCCGCGTTGACGTCCGAAGAACAGTTGGCAGTGGTTGATCTACAACCAGTCGCTGATTTTCTTAAAGGTCAGTCTAACGTCGTCGCGGAGATACTTCGTGATGAAAAAGGAAACGTCATCCCATTTTAGAACGTAATACTAATCTAGCCCCGTTGTATTCTATGAGTACACGGGGCTTTGATTATCTCTCACATGAACATTGACCTTGACCCAGTAGACGTGATGGACCTGATGGAGATATTACACCTCGCATCCACCATGAACGTTGATTATAAAGTAAACGCTAAAACAAAAAACAAAAAGATTGAGTTTCAAACAAACGTCGAAATTTGCGAGAGACTCATAGAAAAACTAGAAGATCAAATAAATAAATACTAAAAATAAAATTATGAATAATACTATTGTTGAATATCGTAGAAATAGACGTGGAGAATTCGTTGCTGGATATGGTCATACCTTACGATCAGCGTTGATCGTTGCTATCGCCTGTGTGCTCGTATACAGCATCGCATACATCGCGCAGCGTGTAGGTCCTATTATGCCAGTCGAAGAAGCCCAAGCGTCAGAGTTGCTAAAAGACTGCGTGAAAGACGAGCAAGGCATGTTGCAGTGCGATTTTACGCCTAAGTCTATGCGCGAGAGTATGAGCAAGTACGTCATAATGCACACAGTGCCTGAGGTCGTTACGAGTACAAGTACTGATGCGGTGACTGTAGAGGCAAAAATCAGACGTATTGCGTTTGAAGAAGGCTATAACGACGTAGAGTTTTTGGTCGCATTAGCAAAATGTGAATCGAGAATGTCTGCTACTGCATTAAATGCTCGTGGAAATTATCCAGTTGGTAGTATTGATGTCGGCGTTTTTCAAATTAATTCCTTCTGGAACAAACACATCACTACAAACCAAGCACTAGACGTAGACTTTGCTACTCGTTGGACAATTAAGAAATTAAAAGCTGGAGGAAAGCATCTTTGGATGTGTACAAAAATGATTGAGAAGTAAAAAAATAATAAATCTCTTATGGCAGTAGCAAAAGAAATAAGACGTTTCCATGGAATCTTTCACAAGATGATTGAGCGTTGTAACAAGAAGACAGTAAAAGACTATAAAAGATATGGTGGCATTGGTGTTAAAAGCCAATGGACAGGAATGCAGTTTAAAGAGTTTAAAGAGCTGATGTATTCACCATATCTAAAACACGCAAAAGAGCATGGTGAGAAAAATACAACATTGGACCGTATAGACCCCTTTGGTAATTATGAAGAAAAAAATATACGTTGGGCTACATGGAAACAGCAAGCCAATAATAAACGATATAATAGACTGCTTACTTTTAAAGGAAAAACTCAAACATCATCACAGTGGGCAGAAGAGATTGGTTTGCCTGTTAGGATACTCTTAATGAGAATTGATAATTCTGGATGGAGTATAAAACGGGCTTTAACTGAACCGAATAATCATGTTAAGCGCATGCTCACGTGGAAGGGTAAAACTATGAGCATGACAGATTGGGGTAAGTCTTTAGGGATAAAACCTGGCCTGATAAGCTACCGTTACAAAAACGGAGAAACCATAGAACGTATTTTGCGACCCAGGAGAATGTTAATTGTTTATACGTTTAATGGCAAAAAACTTGAAGTAAAAGAATTAGCAAAGAAAACAGGATATTCTGAAAGTACAATTTTTAGACTTTTAAAAGGCAAAAAATACGCATTACTTCATAAACGTCTTTCACAAACGCTTACAACGTATTGAGGATGAAATACGAGATATTAAGAAAATGATATGAACTCAGAACAAGCGAATAGTTATCTCGTACTAGCGGTGACGGTACTCGCGATGGCGATTTTCTTCACGATAGTTAAACCTGCATAAAAAATAATGATATACTACCCCTACCAACATGGTAGGAGGGTAGCGTCATGAAATACTGCGAGTGTTGCAGTGTGCCAGTAAGTAGGGATGAAAACGACGATAAGGTCGTATGCTCTGGTCTGTGTATGAGAATATACAAAAAATGGCTAGCTCTAAAAGAGCCGAAAAAGTCACCTAATGACTATTACATCAGCCGTAAATGGTCAGACTAATGAATCTTAACCCTTAACACTCATGCGTTGTCGTGAGTGTTTTCTTCTGAGTATGGGAAATGAGACTACATGTGATATATGCGGTTTTGCTATAAATGGTGCAATATTTGGTAGCAGCACTGGATTTAATGGACCTAGACAAGCATGTGGGCAGTGTTGGGATAAGACATTAATAGAACAAGCAAATCAGTTATTAATAGAACAGGAAAAGAAAACACGTTTAGCCTGTATCCAGGCAATACAACGACGTTTAGATGCTTCTGAAGATATTGACGGATATGTAGAAGGTTTAGAAAGTGCTATCCATATCATTGAGGAGCTTGGAGCTATCAAACATTCAATCAATGTAGATGGGAGTTGCAACTTAGGGTGTTGCTGATATGCCCTTTCTCGGTGAAGAAATAACCCTGCCAGTGCACATCATCTATCACTGCGCTATAGGCGTGATGTGTGCAGCTATATTCTCTTTTATGTTGCTTGGGATAGTAGTAATAATACTTATATAAATATGGCTAATACCATACCTATTTTCGACAAAGAAAAAGATATTCGAGTACATAGCATTAAGTATTGCGATGGCAAAGTCGTGTCTGATGAATGGAGTACTATGACACCAGGTGAGTACCATCGTCAGTGCACCAGGGCAGCTTTATACATAGCGCTGTTCTCGTTAACGATGTTTGTGATAGTTGGAATAATACTTGTGTAAATATGCCTAATATCTCAATTCATAGAGCGTGTAAACTGCTAGGTGTTGGTCCGTCTACCGTGTATAATTACATCGCGAATGGGAGTATCCCGTCGCATGTGGAGACTGTTACGAAAAACGTGTTACGCATCACACAAGAGGACGTGGAGGCTTTCAAAAAGATATATGTCCCGAAGCCATATAATAAGAGACGACCAAAGAAAAAACTATGACCAAGAAAAAATGTTCCTACTGCAACAAGATAAAAACAGAAGATAAGTTCGGTCATAGACCTGGGGATAGATCACACTTACTCAACTCAAGATGCAAAGAGTGCGTGTATGAATATGTGCAGATTTGGCGTAAAAACAACCCAGAACGACACAAGGAATATCAAAAACGCTATCATAGCAAAAATAAGTGATATACTACTGTATGAGTAGGCGGAAATGACCCCTTAGTTATTCGTTCGCTGCGCTCATCTAATAATCTTTACCTGTCCTTTACGACTCTACACTGATTTTGATGGAGTTCTAGGATGGCACGAGTACGCACAAGGGCCATATGGCCCTTGTATCGTTCTATATGATAGATGGAGAAGTTACACACTTACATACAGATACATTATTAGATGAGCATGGAGTGCTTGAAAAAGTCACTCGTATTGCTGGTCCAGGCGTTCTTATAGATCTCTTGAAAGTAAGACGATGGAAGTGTGGATGCCCTAAGTTCTCAGATGATGAAGTCACATATCTCTGCGTCATCCAGTCTAAGCCTTGACAAAATCATGAAAATAAGCTAATATTATCAGTTAATTTTTAACCTCATAACCACTATGTTTGAAATCGCTGGAGGCATCGTTATTGCCTATATCATCTGTATCATCGCTCACGTTATCATCAATATCCTGATTGCGAGAGACGGTGGCTAATTTTTAGCGTGCGCCTTATTCCAGATGTCGATTAGTTGGGATTTCGTCTTAACATAAGGTGACTCGACAAGTATTTCAGCATCATAAGGACTCCATGCTTTTATTCCTTTAGGGTTTATTTTTACCATATTCACTGGCAAAACTCCGAAATCTTTATACCCACCCTTAGGTAAGCCAGGAGTCCCTGGTATAGGTATATCAGTTCCTTGATTTGAGAAGGTTTTAGCCATCCCTTCGCTTAAAGTATAGCTTTGTGCACCTTCTCCTATGGAGCCGATACGATATGCCGTTATTGTTCCATCAGAGTTCTTTGGCAAAGCCTTAATCACTTTATCTAAATAATCTTTGCCCTCTTTCGTGGAGAAGGAATCAAGTAAACTATCCTTTAATTGCTTGTTAGTGATTGTCGGGACTTCATACCGACCTGTAGCTTCATCATATATATCACGCAGGATAGAACCGTTCGCATCTACAGCAGGATTGCCTTGTTTGTCTATGTATTCGCCCTTGAATGAGCCGCTATTCACACGTTCATAGATAACATCAGCGGGTATATCGCTGTTTTGTCCATAGTTTTGCCATTTAGCCTGTACGAGATGAACATCTTTCGGTATTGCACCCTCTGCATCTATTGGTTTGAACGATTTTCTTAAAATACCCCTGTTCCATAAATTAGGGTTTGCCTTCTGTGCTTCACTCCAACTATTTGATGTTACCTGCGCCTTCACAAACTCATCTGCTGTTTTATATTTGCTAGCCTGTACGAGTAGTGGATCTGCGCTCTTGAGCGGGGCTGCTACCGCATTAGCTTTTGGGAGTGGTCCATCAAACGATCTATATCTATCAACAAAAGATTTAGCCATATTGGCTATTTTTTGTGTAGACGTATCCTCGCCCACTTGTTTACCGAAGATATCCTTCAATACGCGAACAGCGTCAGTCTCTATGCGTGCATCGAGTCTTGGTGTCGTTTTTAGTTTGCCAGATGCAAGATCAATAAAATCTGTGAGCGCTGCATAATCTTCCTTGTGCAGTGCTGGCAATCCAGGCTGTCTTGGCGATAAATGAGTCGCCTTACTCACAAACGCACCGGTATTGTCTTTCATGACAGGAGTAAAGCCAGGTACTTTTGAAACATCCTGAATTGACATAGCGCCTGGTATTTTGCCTTCTTTGACTGCTTGTATGCCTTTATTAAGGAGGTTGAGCTTTTTAGGCGCTGGAGTGACACGTGGCTCGGCTTCTATACGTAGAGCCTTAGCCTGCTTTGCTTCTGGAGATGCTAGCTTATTGCCAAGGTAGTCTAATAACTTGGTAACAGCGCCTTTGCTCGTTGTTGGTATTCCTTGTATTTCAGCGAGTAATGATGTGGCTCGTGGATCACCTACTGCGTCCATCGCGAACTTTGCCAATGTGGCATTTTCAAAGATATTGCGTCCCGTTTCTTCTTCAAGTCTCGTGATGATATCTTTGATATTTTTTCCAGCAGGGCTGAATATTTGCTTGAACAAGCTACCTGAGTTTTTCATGTTATGACCAAGCGCTGTATTTAAATCTTCTTGTAAAGAAATAAGACGAGCGTAATCAGCATTAGCCTTCTTGTACGCTTCTCCACCGACTTCTTTTGCTGCATCATTCAGCTCACGTGTGAATTGTTTGACTAACCCCTCAGTAGCTCCATTCAATGGTATCGCGCCAGGTTTATTCGATTTATACAATGCTCCCTGCAACTTATCTACAACATCGTTCACAATCTGAAGTGATGGTTTACGTTTCAGTATATTTATTGAGTCTCGCACCATTTTTAGCATCGCTTCATCAGACTTGTCTCCTGCTACGATAGATATCCTTCCAGGGGCATCTACAAGGCCACCTTCTGCATCAAACGCTGTGCCTAGTCGTTCTTCCATCATTTTTCCAACATTGTCATATGCTGACTGCACTATTACAGGATCTTGCGCATGTTCTGCTAGTGCAGCGTTCTTCGCTTTGCCAGCTTCAGTCATTTTCTTGCTTATATCTTCCATAGCGCCACCAAACTGTTTCTCCCCTTGGACTTCGAACGGCGTGCTCTCACCTGTTACTGCTTTACTTTTTTTAGCTATCTCAAAATTATCTTTGATAGTTTGTGCTATGTCTTTTGATCTCAATGGGTTTGTGAGAGCATTTCTCACATTGTCATCAATAGGCGTAGCAAAATCAGTAGCTGCTGAAATAGCTTTTTCTGGTATCTGTTTTATCGTACCTATAGCTTCCTCTGTACCCTTAGCAAGTTGTGTTGCACTTTTTTGAACACCTTCAATTACAGGAGCCGCTGTCTTGCTTGCAAGCTCTGGTATAGTCTTTATCAATTTTCCAGTACCTTCAAGAATTGGCACTGCTTGAACTATTTGCCAAACATTATCAATATTTTTTGCTACAGAAGGATTATTTTTTGCAAATTCATCGTATGTCTCAGCAGCACCTCCTGCCAATGCAATAATCCCTTTCTTCATATCTGGGTTTATTGTATCCAGCGCTAAGCCCATGTTTTGCATTTGGGCTTTCATCGCGTCTGTAATTCCGAGATTGTTTAACGCAGATCCGAATACCTCATTTATCCCTTTCGCTGCAGCGCCTGCCACATTAAAACCAGACTGTGCTGTATCAAGCAATGAAGCGTCACCGATAGATTTTGATGATGAAATTTCTTTTTCGATGTCTGAAACGATACCCTTTCCCGCTTTGACTACATCACCAGCAAAACCTTTCGCCCCTTCAACGACATCTGATGCCATGCCACTCGCAAAACGTCTTAATGCACTGTCACCGTGACTTAATTGCTCAATGTCCTGCAAAGGAGATGTACGCTTAAATGGCTGCTCAAAAGCTGACTTCGCCTCAGCCATCGGTGAAGGTTTTTGCGCTGGAGCCACTGGTGTACCACCAAACTTTTTTGCTGACTCAAGTAAATCTGTATTTTTTTGTTGTACAGGTGTACCGCCAAACTTTCTTGCTTCTGCAGCGTAGTCCATAAAATTATAAATTATTTGCTTTCTTGAAACTATCTGCTGACGCCTGATCAGGAAAAGATATCTGTCCAGACGGAGTGTCAACAATTACACCAGATGCTGACTCAGTAGCGCCACCTGCTTTTTCAATGGCTTTTAATGCTAAACTTCTCATTGAGTTAAGCTCTTTTTTGAATGATTTTTCACCAGCAACAAATTTGCCAGTTGGCACTCCATTATCATCTTTTTGCATCCATGAGCCAATCTTTGATGCTGCAGATTGCAACATAAATCTCTCAGAGTCTGATAGCGCTCCAAGCGTACCGCCGCGTTCTTTTAATGATAACAATGTATCAATCGTTTCTTTACTTATAAGTTGATTCACACCAGCAGCAAAATCTTGTCTCTCTTCTTTATCCATTGTAAAAGGAGTCCATCTACTAAAGAAGTAAGGACCAACTGATCCAGCCATTCCTTTGCTTACAAGTAAGTCGTCAACGAGCTGCACCTTATTTTTTAACGCATCAATTTTCTCCACTTCCTGTGATTTTGTCTTTTCTTCTTCTTTTTGAGTTTTTAATTCTTCCTTACTCAAAGGCTCTATCCATCCCTGCTTACTAGCTAAATCCATCGCCTCTGTTCTTACAGACAGCGGTACATCATCTTTTGATTTACCGGCTAGTAGTCTTTGTGCTCCTCGTTTTGCCTCTGCAAACTTCTGCTGTGCTTCCTGCATCTGTGACGCTGTCATTTTTACGCCTGGTACGATGAATGGATTTGTGAGGGCTGCAGGAGTTGTTTGTTGTGATGGTAATACTGGCCCTGATACTGGAGGTAGCCCGCTTCCTGTCTCTGCTTGTGGTCGTAATTGTCCACGGAAATACCCGAGAATAGATGGATCATTTACTGGCACTGTACGGCTATTCGATACGAGTCCATCTTTACCATAGTTACTCTCTGTGAGGCGTACCATCTTGCCTTTTGGACCATCAAATACGAGCGACACCATTGCGCTATGCCCTGTCGTTCCATAGTCTTGCAGTAATACGTCGCCTACTTTTGGCGTCTCTGTTTTTTGGACGTTAACAATACCTTTTCTCTGCTCGACGGTATTCACACCGTATGGATAATTTTCTATAAATTTATGGATGAATGTTCCGCACTGGCCTCCTGCTGATCCAGGAGGACACAACTCAGCCCATCCGGTATCAAGTGGGGCGCCTGCAACACCGTTTGTGATTGGTATGACCTGCCCTGTTCGCTTGTTCTGTATTTGGTTTAGCCCATTTACATATACAGACTCCAAATCAGCAGGATCACCAATATATCCGAGTGATTGTGTACGTAACTGACCCTTTGCATCAAAACCAGCTATACGTCCCATGCCGTTTGCGTCCTTTTCAATAAAGCCTTGCTGTACACCTGGCAAATTAAAATATTCAGCATTACCAATAGGGATGATCTGACCAGGCAACGCGCCTTTAACAGCGTCATGTATCTTCGAGATCGTTGTATACATCGCGTCCTTAGACGCCTGAAGCTTGGCCTGTATATCAAGCATTTTTGCTTGACGGTCCATTGGTTTATCCGCTAATTCCTCAAGAGACTTTTGAATATTAAGTTCTGACGCGTAGGCTGTGCGTTCTTCTTTTGTTTGCTCACGGTCAAAAGTAGCCTTCTCAGCTTGGTAGAGCATCGCTGATGTACCAGGACGATAACCTCGCATGAGATCGATACCTTCTAGCTGCGTTTGAGTTGGCTCACGACCAGCTTGTACGAGGCTGTATATAGCTCCACCTTCTTGCGAGTCTGCTTTTTGTATCTCTATAATCTCTTTACCTAGCTTTGCTTGTTTGGTGGCATCTTCTGCCTTAGCCATGTCAATCTCAGCGATATCGCGTTGTATCTTCTGTGAGGCGCCTATCTGACCACTGAGAGCCATATCCCACGCTCTATTAAGTAGCTCTTGTTTACTCCGCTCAAGTTCATCCTGTTTACGCTGAAAGTCTGTATTTAACTTTGTCAGAGCTGCTGCAGCATATGGCGTGTTTGTCTGACCAAATCTAAACGCTGCCACATTCTGTGAGCCAGTCGCTTCTGTTTGCTGTTCTGTAAGTTTTGTTTTTTCAAGCGCTGCCTGTTCTTCAATCTTTGTTTTTTGTGGATCAAATGACGCTTTTGCTGCCTTACCTACGTCAAAATATGGTGTAGGACCTGGTTGTGGTTGCTGTGTTTGCAATAAATAGTCTTGACCGCTTGCATTTTGAGCGTTATCAACCCTCGTCAAAGATTGATTTGCGTTCGCTTCACGTTTTTTTGCAAGTTCATCTATGTATCCTTGCGCTGCAGATGCATCTACTGTGCCATACTTTTTCGTCTCAGGTGACGCATCTGGTGATATCGTTGTAAGCGCTTGTGGTGTTGTCCCAATAGCTGACCTATCAGCCACGAGTGTGCCTGGTGACATTACCGCACCTCCAATGAGTGCGTCATACTGAAAATCTTTTGGGGTGGCCATATACAAAGTATTATAACATTATTTTTTACCTAACGAGTTTAAAATTGTCGGGCTCCTTCAAGACTTCAGCAATTCTGTAACCAAAACGCACCAGTTGCCAAATTTGACCGTCAGCATCTGACGATAATTGCAGTGATATATTATAAAATGGCGGTATACGATTGAGATGTATATAAAATCTATATAAATCTACGTCATCCACTGCGCTATTTGACCCAAATTTCTGCGTGCCAAATGCGCTTGCACCAAATGGATTGTATTCTGTATTTGTAAAACGATTATCAGCGCTATCTCCGTCAAGCGTAAATTCGTATTGTTGTGTCACACCATTCTCATCATAGAGTAATGTGCCAGTGAGTTCAGTATTTACACTCATTTTTACCTCAATATATAACCAGTCAATACGTTTCTGCATTGATGGCATACCAAAGTTTTCAGCCCATGAGCGAGCGATAGCTGTCATGGATGATGTGTTATCTGTTGGATCTGCAATAATACGGTAACTATTCGATGAGAGAGATGAGTGAAAATGAACATCGTATTTACCTGTAGAGCTATTATATACGACTGTCCAATCGTTCACGTTCCATCCAACTGTAGGAGCGTCCCACATACATGGGATAGTTTTACCATCAGGCATCAATGTCTGGCGCGTGAGATCAGCACGCATTACAGTGTCATTACTATCGCTTGATACCGTCTCCTTAAATGAGACCCACAATATATTTTCAGCACAGATGACTGCAGCGTTTGCAAAATCTCCATTATCAAAAATAGGCTGAATAGGATCAGAGAGCACGATGTACTGTGGCTCATTATTTGCTGTGACACCTGTGAGAAGTACTAATCTCTTATCAGGCGTGATAAACACGAGACCAAATGGCGTCGAACACACTGATTTATTATTTATTGCCCCAAGCGTCGTCGAGCGATCATCTGAAGATGTAAGTGTTTGGTAAAACGGTGAGTCAAGACGAGATCCGAACTGATTAAACGATAATATCTTAATCAAACGTTTCTTGAACGCTACAGCAGTTTTGTTTATTTTACCGAACGCTGTTATTGGACCACCGAACTCCACTTCTTTTTGACCACCATCACCATCAACTGATCCGGTAGTGAAATCTTCAGGATCATCCAGCTTTGAGTACTCCCAAATACTTTTCTTCGTCCCTAAGCGTGCATGCAAACGTCCATCATGCGCCATGAGTACATTGCTCAGGTGGGACGAGAGTCCAGAGACTACTTGTGGGGATTGCACGGCTAAGTTACCAGCAACAACACCAGCAGCAGATGGATCAGGCGATACACCTGTGAGCGTCGTCGTGCCTTCACCACCAGTGTACGTATAATCAGCACCTTCAATGCGTACAGAACGTGTACCGGTCGAATAAAAGCCTTCAGCGGTCCATGTAGAGGACCCACTCTTGGTTATCGTGTTAGCAGTCACTGATGCGACTGTGGCGTATGCACCGGAGAACCGATAAAAACTATCAGTGCCATTATTAAAATATACATGCGTGGTAGCGTTTGCTGCCTTGCCGATATTCGCGAAATCACACGCTAAGTCTGCAGTGAGACCTGTGAGTAATGTTTTCCAATCTGTTGATGTGCCACGTAACCAGAACCACACCTTACCAGCAGCGTCTTGTTTGAGCTCGAATACATCACCCGCACGTGTCTCGAATACCCATGCGCGTAAAACTTCATTTGCATCAGCCTGCTCTGTCCCTAATAATTCGTATCCTTGGCGTATAGCTGGCTGAAAATCACCAGAGAATTGTATGTTCTGACCTACGACAAAACTTCCACGCAAAAGTGACTCATTGTCACGATTCATGAAGCCGTTGAAACGTGCTCCAGGTAATTGATCAGGAAACGTCGTCCACTGACCTACATTTTTTGATGGATCATTCCGCAAAGGCGATACTGGTTGCGGAAAACCTGGTGGCTGTGCTCTGCGGGTAGCCATACTTAAAAGTTGTTAGCTGTTTGATAAGTTGAAAAACTAACCTTCATCGTCTGCTTAGGGAAGCGAGATTTTAACGCTTTCTCTGTTCCTTTGAGCTCATTCAAGAAATGCTCTGCAAGCGTCGCGTCACGTAAGCGCTGCATAGCTATTAATGACAGTGCTTTATAGCGGAAACCTTCCTCAAACTCAGGAGGGCATGCCAATGTATCGGTCGTCGCGGTGACTGCAGCCTGGTATGTACCGCTGTTATTCAACACGTTATGTGAGGAATAATAAGGTAATTG
>ERZ1292629.2406-Hain-H43-01um-R1-2406-length-15807-cov-6_pt1 | contig 15807 bp, 13 predicted proteins | sample MGYA00564399_ERZ1292629 | MGnify/ENA primary metagenome ERZ1292629 (study PRJEB36523, sample SAMEA6512636) | groundwater metagenome | collected 2019-01-08 | study: AquaDiva: Metagenomics assemblies of 32 groundwater samples
AAACAGATTACAAGGCGCGCTCCATTGAATTGGTAAAAAATAAAAATTCAGAACTCGTAGAGATTCCCTTGCTCGGAACAATTACAGCTGGCGAACCGCTTATAACATACAATGTTCCAGAGAAAATAAAAGTTCCTAAAAATTTGCTATCCAAAAGCGGTGAAAATTTTGCATTAGAGGTAAGTGGCAATAGTATGATTGACGAGGGTATCTTCAACGGCGACAAGGTAATAATTAGAAGACAATCCACTGCAGATAACGGAGAAAGCGTTGTTGCGCTTATTAATGGCAATGAAACTACTCTCAAAAAAATTTATAGAGAGAAAAACGGATTTCGCCTACAACCGGCAAATCCTGATTTTAAACCAATCTATGTAAAAGAATTAGAAATACAAGGAAAAGTAGTTAGTATAATAAGAAAATTTGAAGAATTAGAAAAATTAAAAGAGAAAGTGGTTTTGCAAAAAAAAATAACAAACCAACATCAATTTATTGATTTACCCAAAGATACCGAACCACTAGTGATTATTGGTGATGTTATAGAAAAGTTAAAAATGCTACCCGACAAATCAATAAATTGCATTGTGACCTCTCCACCTTATTGGGGACAAAGAGATTATGGAATGGGAGGACAAATAGGCAATGAAAAAACACCAGAAGAATATATCAAAAAAATGATAGACATTACAAATGAATTAAAAAGGGTCTTAACTGATGATGGTGCATATTTTTTAAATATAGGAGATAAATACGTTGATAAGAATCTACAAATGATCCCTTTTCGACTAGCAATGGAAATGCAAAAAAATGGTTGGGCAATAAGAAATGTTTTAATATGGCGGAAAACAAATGCAATGCCCTCGTCGATAAAAGATAGATTTTCAAACACCTATGAACCAATATTTTTATTTGTTAAAAATCCTAATAGTTATTTGAGACCGGAATATTATTTTGATTTAGATTCTGTTAGGATCGCACATAAAACCAATGGGGAGAAAAAAGAAAAAACCTCTAAACAAAAAATCTTACTAACGGAAAAAAATAATCAAAAAATAGAATTACCATTAACGCTATCTGTCAAAGAATACGAAAAATGGAAAGACAAAACAAGTAATAATAAAAATGAATACAATGGTAAATTTAAAAATACTGAGAAAATAAATCTTGGCGCTTCGCCTGGGGCGAGATTATCTGTTAATGGGGAATTTTATTCTAAACAAAGAAAACACAAAATAGATAGTAGTTTAGAACTTGAAATAATACATTTCATAAAAAATTATAGAAAAAATAAAGGAATTTCAAGTAAAGAAATAGATAAAATATTTGGCTATAAAGATACTGCTGGACATTGGTTCAGGACAGATAGAGGCGGAAGATGTTTACCTAAGCCAGAAGATTGGTTAAAACTAAAAAAAGTTTTGGAAATTAAAGATGATAAATACGATAAAATTATGACTGAAGAGCATTATGTTTTACAAACCGTAAAACCACATGAGTTAGGTAAAAATCCTGGTGATATTTGGGATTTTGCAACTGGAAAATTACAGGATTCCCATTTTGCAATATTTCCTGAAGAACTACCAAAAAAAGCTATAATGGCTTGCTGTCCGGTAAACGGCATTGTTTTAGATCCATTTGTGGGAAGTGGAACAAGCTTAAAGGTTGCAAGGGAACTTAATAGAAAATCAATTGGTATAGAATTACAAAAAGATTATCTAAATATTATAAAAAAAAGGTGTGATAAAATTAAAATATTATAATTCCTTCAGTCCTAAAAAATCTTCAAGTAATTTTTTAGAGTAACTTTGAGGATAAATAATTTTTATTCTACTTGGTTTTTTTTCTAAATTTTCGAATTTTTTAGCCTTCTTGTATAAAAATCTTATATCTCCTTTCGATTTTAACTTGTTTAATTTTTTCGAATGTTTTCCGGAATTAATACAATTACCGTAAGTGCGCTTTAATAATCCATTGGGTATTGAAAGTAAAATTATAATCTTGGGTAAATCTTCTACATTATCGTGTATTATTTGAATTACATAAGTCAAACAGATTTTTCCGTTTGAGTAAATTTTAGGTAAACTAGGTATAAAATGGTAGCGACTTCCTGTTATTGTCTGATTAACTCCATAGGTTGTCTGATTTTGGGCTATTTGTATTTTTCCTTTAAAATCTGCGGGATTAGAATCGGTAGCAGTTTTAACTTCTAAATGTATAAAAGCATCTGGAGTTTCAAACATTAAATCCGAACCAATGGGCGAAGAATTAACTGCAAATGACCTATATTGACCAAATAAATTATGCACCACTCTTTCGGCGCCTTTATTTAATTCTGAAGCTTTTTTGTATGCAGCCCTACTTGTTATTTTGAATATTTTTAGCCAATCATTTTTTATTTCATTCTTTGATTTTAATCTTTCAAGGAAGAACGAAAGATTTTTATCTACAAAAAAATAAATCTCTTCAAAATATCTTTTTTCAATTGACTCAATTTCTTTTGAATTCATATTATTATATGGTTTAACGATTAATAAAAAATATTTTTCTGATTTTAAACTCAGCATCTTTTTTTTACAATATCGCCTTTTGAGAAATAATTCAAGCAAATAATTGAAAAATAAAGTTAAAAAAGGTAAATTAGATAAATATGATTATAATAGTCGGACTCGGGAATCCTGGCAAAAAATTTGAAGGGACAAGGCATAATGTGGGATTTATGGTTTTGGATAAATTTGCGGAGAAAAATGATTTTCCGGAATTTGAGCTGCAAAAAAAATCCGAGGTACTGGTTTCGGAGGGCGTGGTTGGCGAGGATAAGATTGTCTTGGTAAAACCCCAAACATTTATGAATGACTCGGGCAAAGCAGTTAAGCAAATAATTTCAAATTTCAAATTTCAAATTTCAAATTTACTCATTGTGCACGATGATATAGATTTACCGGTAGGAAAAATAAAAATAAATAAAGAACGCGGCTCTGCCGGACACAAAGGAGTAGAAAGTATAATTAAAAACATTGGAAATGACAGGCTTATCAGATTTCGCATCGGAATAAAACCGCAAGATACAAGATACAAGATACAAGATACAAAAAAACTGGTTCTTAAAAAATTTACAGAAGATGAACAAAAAATTATAAACGAAACAATTGAAAAAGCAGCAGAATCCCTTGATTTTTTTATCAAAGAAGGATTAGATAGGACAATGAATGAGTACAACAAGTAATATAGATAAAATTTTAATAGTTGGCATCACCCCCTATTTTTTAGATAAGGAGGCTTTTTGGTTTGAGAAAAACTTGCAGAGCATATTGGAAGCCAGGCGCTCCCAATCATTTTTCGAAGATAACATTATTTTCCTTAAAAAAGACCACAGCTATAACTTCTCGCAGTTTTTAAGAAAATTAGACGAAATGGGTTATGAAAGGGTTTTTAAGGTTGAGGCTCCGGGCGAATTTTCTCAAAGGGGCGGGATAGTAGATGTGTTCCCCATCAATACAATGCAGGCTGTTAGATTGGATTTTTTAGGAAATGAAATAGATGAGCTCAAACTGCTGGATGTAAAAATAGAAGATGAAAAGAAATCAAAAGAAATTCTAAAAAAGAAATTAAAATCTCAAAAACTATTTTCAGAACTAAAAGGATTAAAGCCCAATGACTATTTAGTGCATTTAGACCATGGAATAGGCAGGTTTGCGGGCATAGAAAAAGACTATTATGTTTTAGAATACGGCCAGGAAGACAAACTGTATGTGCCCGTAGGATTGGAAAGAAAACTATCGAGATACGTTGGGTTTGCAGACCCTAAAATTTCCAGGCTGGGGTCTAATCTCTGGCAAAAAACAAAAAGAAAGATTAAAGAAGAAGTTGAAAAGCTAGCTAAAGAGCTTTTGGTTTTATACGCCCAAAAAGAAGTAGCACAGAGATCCGCCTATCTGCCAGACAGAGAAATGGAATCCCAATTAAGAGCCGGCTTTGCATACGAAGAAACCCCAGACCAGCTGCAAGCTATTGAAGATATAGAAAAGGACTTAAAAAAAGAAAAACCCATGGACAGGATAGTTTGCGGAGACGTTGGTTTTGGTAAAACAGAGGTAGCGATGAGAGTTGCTTTATTAGCTTCAGCAAACAACAGACAAACAGCAATAATCTGCCCCACGACTATCTTGGCAAATCAGCATTACAATACCTTTAAAAAAAGATTTGAGAAGTTCCCGATAAAAATAGCTCTTTTGTCTCGTCTGCAAACAAGAGCAGAGCAAAAGAAGATAGCCAAAGATTTAAAAGAAGGAAGAACAGACATTGTAATAGGCACGCACAGGCTCTTATCTAAAGATATAGAATTCAAAAACCTTCAACTGTTAATAATTGACGACGAACAGAGATTTGGCGTAAAACAAAAAGAAAAACTAAGGCAGACGAAATCCTCTTTGGATATTTTAAGTTTGTCAGCCACACCAATCCCCCGCACCATATATTTGGCGCTTTCTGCTTTTAAGAATATAAGCTTGATTCAGACTCCGCCAAAAGGCAGGCAGGCAATAAAAACACAGGTTTTGCCATATAATACAAAACTAATTAAAAAAGCAATCAATTTTGAACTAAAAAGGAAGGGCCAGGTCTATTTCTTGCACAATAAAGTGCAAACAATTGAAACAAAAACCCAACAAATTAAAGAACTTTCGCCGAGAGCTAAAATCGGCACAATCCACGGCAGGATGCACGAAAAACAATTGATAAAAATAATGGACGACTTTCAAAAAGAAAAAACAAACATACTAGTCGCCACCACAATTATTGAAAACGGATTAGACCTGCCAAACGTAAATACCATTATAGTAGAAGACGCCACGCGCCTGGGCCTTTCGCAGGCGCACCAGATAAGGGGAAGAGTCGGACGGTCAAACACAGATTCTTTTGCTTACTTTTTATACAACCAAAAATCTTTAACGACAGCAGCTAAAGAACGCCTAAGAGCATTAGAAGATGCAAAAGAGTTGGGCGCAGGGTACAGAGTTGCAATAAAAGACTTAGAACTGCGTGGAGCAGGAAACATTTTAGGCAAAGAACAATCCGGAGCAATAAACAAAATCGGCTTAAACTTGTATAGCCAAATTTTATCAGAAGCAGTAGAAAAGTTAAGATAATAAAAAATCTGTGGTATAGTTAAAAAAATGTATTCAAAAAAATGAATTTAGTAATAGTGGAAAGTCCAACTAAAGCGAGGACTCTAAAACAATTCTTAGGAAAAAATTATCAAGTTCTTGCAAGTATGGGCCATGTAAGAGATCTGCCTGAAAAAGAACTTGGCGTTGATATTGAACATAATTTTGAACCAAAATATGTCATACCGATAAAAGCCAGAAAAGTTGTTTCTACTCTTAAAAAAGAATCAGTCAAAGCAGACAGCACCATACTGGCAACCGACGAAGACCGCGAAGGAGAATCAATTGCCTGGCATTTGAAAGAAGCTTTAAAGCTGGATAATCCTCAAAGAATTGTTTTTCATGAAATTACAAAAACAGCCATTGACGAGGCCATAAAAAACCCAAGGCGCATTGATATGAACTTAGTAGACGCTCAGCAGGCAAGGCGCATTTTAGACAGGATTGTAGGATACAAGCTGTCTCCTTTTTTGTGGAAAAAGGTCAGCAAAGGCCTTTCAGCCGGCAGAGTGCAGTCAGTGGCTGTAAGATTAGTTGTTGAAAGAGAAAGAGAAATTCAAAAATTTGTGCCAGAAGAATACTGGAGCATAGAAGCGCTGCTAAAAAAAGAAGGAGAAGAATTTTCAGCTTCCTTAATTAAAGAAAGCGATAAGGCAATAGACAGGTTGTATATAAAAAACAAAGAGGAAGGAGACAAAATCCTCAAAAACCTAAAAGGCGCTGAATATGTAGTTGAAAATGTAGAAAGAAAGGAAACAAAAAGACATCCTGCTCCACCCTTTACTACCAGCACATTGCAGCAGGCGGCCTGGCAAAGGTTTAAGTTTTCCGCAAAAATGACAATGTCTTTAGCTCAGCGCCTATATGAAGAAGGGCACATCACCTACCACAGGACAGACTCATTAAATCTTTCTGACGCTTCTTTATCTTCCGCGAAAAAACATATAACAGAAAAATACGGAGAAAATTATTGGGTGGGAAAAATAGTAAGATACAAAACAAAAACGATCCAAGGGGCACCCCGAGCCCAAGAAGCGCACGAAGCCATAAGGCCCACTTATGCAGACAGAACGCCAGAATCTTTAAGCGGCATTGATAGCAGGCAATTAAAGTTATACACTTTAATATGGCAAAGGTTTATTGCCTGCCAAATGCAACCCGCAGTTTTTGATTCTGTCTCCGCTGACATCAAGGCAAATGATTACACATTCAGAGCAAATGGACAAACATTAAAGTTTGATGGATTCTTAAAAATATACCCAACAAAATTTGAAGAAAAAGAATTGCCTTCTTTAGAAAAGAAAGATAATTTAGAACTTGTAAAATTAGACTCAATCCAGCATTTTACAGAGCCTGCTGCAAGATATACCGAGGCCAGTTTGATAAAAATACTTGAAAAATACGGCATAGGCAGGCCTTCAACCTATGCGCCCACCCTATCTACCATACAAGAAAGAAACTATGTTGAAAAAAATGAACAAAAAAGATTTGTTCCCACTGAAATAGGAACTGTAGTAAATGATGTCTTAGTAAAAAACTTCCCGGAAATAGTTGATATTGATTTTACGGCAAAAATGGAAAAAGAATTAGATGAAATAGCAGAAAACAAAGATACATGGCAGAAAACCTGCAGGGATTTTTACAATCCTTTTTCAAAAAATCTTGAAGAAAAATACAAAGAAGTAAAAAAATCAGACCTGGTAAAAGAAACAAATAAAATCTGCCCCAAGTGCGGAGCCCCGTTAATCGAGCGCTTTGGAAAGTTTGGGAAGTTTTACGCTTGCTCAAAATTCCCTGAATGCAAATATACGGAATCTGTAGAAGATAAAAACAAAAACTTAGGCATAAAATGCCCAAAGTGCCAACAAGGAGAAATTGTTGTCAGAAAGACAAAGAAAGGAAAAATATTCTATGGATGCAGCACCTTTCCAAAATGCGACTTTGCCTTGTGGGACAAGCCCATAAATGAGTTCTGCCCCAAGTGCGATTCTATTCTAATAGAAACAAAAAGAAAGCAGATAAAGTGTTCTAACAAAGAGTGCGACTTCGTTAAAGCCAAACAATGGCAAACGACATACAGAAAATAATCCGCCGGCTGGCGGAAAGAAGCCAGAATCCCAAACTGATTGAGGAGGCTTTTGAGTTTGCCGAGGAAGCGTACAAAGAAAAATTCCGGCTTTCCGGAGAAAACTATATCCATCACGCCGCAAGAGTGGCTTTAATGCTGGATAAGATGGAACTTGACCCCGTAACAGTCGCTTTTGGAATACTGCATGACGTAGTAGACGACATTCCCGATTCCATAAAAAAGATTGAAATGCAAACGATAGAAAAAAAATTTGGCAAAGAAATCGGCCGACTGATAGAAAAAATTTCAGAACTTGGCAAAGTCCGCTATTCTTTGGCAATTAACATAAAAAACAGAAAGACGCTTACCCGAGAGAAGTTAGAAAACCTAAAAAAAATGTTTTTGGCCATTGCTGGAGATTTAAGAGTGGTTTTAATAGAGCTTGTATCAAGGTTAGACGGATTAAACTTTTTGCAATATCTCCCGGAAGACCAGCAAAAATTATATTCCTTCGAAACTCTGCAAATTTTTGTGCCAATAGCCAACCGACTGGGTTTAAGCGAAATAAGAAGAAATCTTGAAGATGCGGCCTTTTCTCGCATGCTCCCGAACAGATTCAAATGGTTAAAAGAGAATATCAAAGAGCAATACGAAGAAAGAGAAAAATATCTTAAAAAATTCATCCCCCGCCTGAAAAAAATCTTAAAAAAAGAAAGAGTCGGATTTTTAGATATAAACTACCGGGCAAAATCATATTGGAGCACCTATAGAAAACTTCTGACGCATAATATGAATTTTGATAAAATCCACGACTTACTGGCTTTAAGAATAATAGTCCCAGACATTCAAAGCTGTTATAGGATTCTTGGAATAATCCATAAGCACTGCCAGCCGATTTCAGAAGAGATAAATGATTACATTGCCAAGCCAAAACCCAATGGCTACCGCTCATTGCACACGACTGTTTTTTGCCAAGGAGGAGAAATAACAGAAATACAAATCAGAACCGAGCAAATGCAAAAAGAAGCGGAATACGGCATCTGCGCGCACTGGTCTTATAAAGAAAATATAGACCTTAAAAGAGAAGACAAAGATTTTGAATGGGTAAAAAATGTACCTGAATTTTGGAAAACTTTCAAAATTGACTTCTTCAAAAATCAAGTTTTTACCTTCACTCCAAAAGGAGATGTTATTGCTCTGCCAAAAGGGTCAACTGCGGTTGATTTTGCTTATGCCGTGCATTCAGAAATAGGCAACCACTGCGAATTTGCAAAAATCGGAGGTAAGATAGTACAGCTCAACCATGTTTTAGAAAACGGGGATATTGTAGAGGTTTCTATAAATAAAAACAAAAATCCATCTAAGGATTGGCTAAGATTTGTTAAGACATCTCTAGCAAAATCACACATAAGAAGATTAACCTCGGAAGATGAATCGGGCTTTAGATTTCCCTTACCCGGTTTTATACGAAGAAAGATTACAGAGATTTCCGAGGCTTCAAAGAAAAGACAGGAAGAAAAGCAAAGAATCAAAAAAGGTAAAGTAAGGCAAATATATTTAGCCGGGCAAAAGGGAATGATGGTGCACATTGCTAAATGCTGCAATCCTCAGCCCGGAGACAAGGTCAAAGCATATCTTTCCCAGCACAGGGCCGCTGTTTTGCATAGAATATCTTGCAGTAATTTTAAAAAAATAGCGGAAAAGTTTCCGGAAAAAATAATCGACGCCTCGTGGGAATAACTTGAAAATTACTCAAAAATGTGATAAAATAAGACAAATAATGCCGGGGTGATGAAACTGGCAAACATGCGGCACTCAAAATGCCGTGAGCGTAAGCTCTTGAGGGTTCAACTCCCTCCCTCGGCACCAGAATGGAACTTAACTACTCAATTATTATGAATAAAAAAATTTTGATTTTGGTAGGCGTTGTTGTCGTGGTCGTTATTGCGGGCTATTTTATGACCCGTGAGCAGTCCAATTCTGGCGTTTCGGAAATTAGGCTGGGTAGTTTTTCAAAAGCGGTGGATTACGCGCCGTACTTGGTTGCGAAAAACAAAGGCTGGTTTGAGGAAGTTGCCAAAAGATACGGAGCGACGGTTGGATACATGGAATTTCAATCGTTACCGCCGATTAACGAATCCTTTGCTACTGATAGAGTAGATATGGTCTTTGAGGCAGAAGCTCCGGCAATTGTGGGAAGGGCGGCGGGCATTGATATTAAAATTGTTGGCGCAGGAGTTTTCCTAACTCAAGAAATTATCGTTCACAAAAATTCTTCTATCAAAAGTGTCAAAGATTTGCGTGGCAAGAAAATTGCTGTCTTGGCTGGCACAAGTGCTCATCAAGGCTTAATGGACGTTTTGAATAAAAATGGCCTTACAGCCAATGATGTGCAAGTTGTTGATATGGTGCCGCCAGACGCGAAAGCGGCTTTCGAGTCCAATTCTGTTGACGCTTGGGCTGTATGGCCGCCTTTCCCACAGCAAGAACAAGTTGCTGGAAAAGCCGAATCTCTTGCTGGTAGCGAAATCTTTATCCAAAGCGTAGCAGTTGCTCGCGGTAAACTGGTTAAAGAAAATCCAAAGTTAGTTAATGATTTACTTGATGTTATTGGAAAAGCCCAACAGTGGATTGTTGCTAATCCGAGCGAAGCACAAAAAATTGTAGCGCAAGAATTAGGATTGACGCTTGATGTTGTACAACTCGCTTGGCCGAAACATGATTTTACTCCAGCAATCGGTCAAAAAGAAATTGCTGACATTCAAGCGAAAGCAGATTTTTTGCAAAGTATCGGATTGATTAAGAACAAGATAAATGCATCAGACCTTATTTATGTACGCTAAATTATGTCAACAATTTCTGCAAAACAGAAAATCATACTCCCGCTTATCATTCCGGTCATTTTGCTAGTTGCGTGGGAATGGAGCGTAAGATCGGGATTATTGCCTAACACGCTTATTGCAAGCCCCTCGCAAGTCGTGAGGGACTTCTTCGATTTGGCAATAAGCGGGGAATTGCTTGTTCATTCGTTGGTAAGTCTTTATAGATTGGTTCTTGGTTTTGCTGTTGGAACTTTGATTGGGCTTTCGCTCGGCGTGATAGTGGGAACATCAAAATTTGCGGAAAAGTTGTTTGCCCCAACAATTCAATTTTTAGCTCCTATTCCTCCTATCGCATGGATTCCACTTTTGATTATTCTTCTTGGAATTGGTGAGGCTTCAAAAATTGGATTGATTATCATTGCCTCATTTGTTGTTGTATATCTCAATACTGTTCAAGGCATTCGTTCAACCGACCAAAAATTGGTTGATGTTGCTCATGTGTTGCGAAAGCCCAACAAAGAACTTATCAAAAAAGTTTTGTTGCCTTCGGCAACTCCTCATATTTTTACAGGCATGAGAATCGCGCTTGGCTTATCGTGGATTTTACTTATCGCCGCCGAGGTTATCGCTTCATCAAAAGGTTTGGGGTGGTTGATTTGGGATTCGCGCAATTTCTCACGTCCCGATGATTTGTTTGTGGGTATTATAACAATCGGGATATTGGGTAAACTTTCGGATATGGTTTTGGTTGCGATTGAAAAAGAATTGACCAAGTGGAGAACAGTTTTTCAAGGAAAATAATATGTCAAAACCGCTTACAATTGAATTACGAGATAAAACTTTCCATGACCGACAACCGCTTCAGGCGTTGGGTAAAATTAACATGGACATTAAAGCTGGAGAGTTTGTTTGTATTTTAGGACCAAGCGGTTGCGGCAAAAGTACCTTATTACGCCTTATTTCCGGTTTAGACTCGAATTTTGACGGAAAGATAGTTTTGGGTGAGCGAATCGTCAAAATGCCCGAAAGAGACTGCGGTATTGCATTTCAAGAACCAAGACTTTTGCCGTGGTTATCGGTCAGAGAAAATATTGCTTTTGGCCTATATTCGGAAAGTGGTAAATCGTCAGGCCAAATAGATGAATTGTTAAACTTGCTTGATCTAAAACAATTTGCAAATGCTTATCCAAATCAGTTATCTGGCGGAATGGCACAAAGAGTTTCGCTTGCACGAGCATTAGTAAATCTTCCCGACCTGCTTTTGCTTGACGAACCATTTGGTTCGCTCGACGAATTAACCAAAAGACGACTACAAGAAGAAGCGCAAAAAGTTTTGAGTAAAGAGAAAACAACCGTGCTTATGGTAACTCACGATATTGAGGAAGCGGTATATATGAGCGACAGAATTTTACTTATGTCGAAAAGACCAGGACAAATTTTAGAAAGTTATGCGGTTGATATGCCGAAGCCGAGAGAAAGAACTGCTCAAAACTTTGTTGCGCTTCAGACAAAAATTCTGAAAGAAATGCAAGACAAGCTAAATCTTTTTTAGATTGGCAAAATCCGCCGCTCAAAAATCCGAAACGGAAGCCCGCCCGCATTCCTCCCCAGACCCCTCCTGCGGGCGGGCGGAAACCACCACCAAAAAATCAGCCGAGGTTTTGTGAAATCCTTTTCCTCCCCAAAGATAGTTTTGGCAAAACCGAGTCCGCATTGAAGCCCCGCCACCTGCCCGATTCATTGAGGGCAGAGTCCCGCAAAAATGTTCTCATCCTTTTAGAAAAAATCGGTCGCGCGCAAATCAAAAAAGCGGAGAACATTTTTTGCGGGACACGCGAGCGGAGCGAGCGGTGGTGGGGCTGATTCACTCAGCGATTTTGAAAATAGGTGCGAGCTTGGTAAAATAAAGACACCAGAATTGCAAAACCCTTAACCCAAATAAAGAACTGCAATCTTATATTATAGGTTTGGCTTTGGGCGATGGTAATCTTTCAAATCCAAACGGACGTGCCATCCGTCTTAGAATTACGTGTGATAAAAAATATCCTCTTTTGATACAGAGGATTTTAAATTCTTTAAAATTACTGCTACCAGATAATAAAGTAAGCATCGTTGATAGAAAAGAAAATTATTTAGATATAAGCGTCCATTCAAATTATTTAGAAAAAATTATTCCATGGAAAAATGGAAAAGGATCGAAGTTTACGCAAAATGCCTCTGTCCCAAATTGGATAAAAGAAAATAATAGATATAAGATTGAATGTTTAAAGGGATTAATCGAAACAGATGGTTCTGTTTATAATGATAGAGGATACAAAATGATGATATTCACCACTATAATTCCAAAGCTAGCAAATGATTTTTACCGAATGATTGTTTCTTTAGGTTTTGCTCCTCATATTTATAAAATAGAACGAAAAACAAATCCATTTAGCTTCAACCAAAAAACATTATACCATATTCGGCTTTCTAAAAATGTTAATGAATTTTTGAATTTAGTAAAACCTGAAAAAGCATAATCATGACAAAAAGGCGAGGTTTTGACCTCGCTTTTTTTATAGATTATACTCGTCTAATGGTTCGGGCATTATAATCTTTACTTTGTCGCTTGTTATTTTATCTCTAATTTTAGACAAATCATTCTTTCTAAAATCTCTGTTGATATGCGTAAGCGCTAAATATTTTACATTATTTTTTTCTGCGAAAGAAATTGCAGAAACTATTGAAGAATGTCCGATAACTTCCTTATCGTATAAATAAGTTTCTAAAATAAGTAAATCTAAATCTTTATAAAAATCACTGCCGGCTATTGGTGATCCATCTCCGCCATAAGCCATAATATTTTTACCATCGCTTATTTTTACAGCTAGATTTTCTCCGGAATGCACTGTTTTTGTAAAAGACAATTTAAGGTCATTAAATTCAACTGTTTCGTCCTCTTTAGATTCTATTAGATTAATTTTGTATTTAAATTTTTTTATAAAATCCTTATAGGCATAATCCATAAAATCTTGGAATGAATCTTTTAATCCTTTTTGACAAATCACGGTTAAATCCCTTTCTCTGCCGCCTTCCCACATTCTCAAAAATACTGCTGGCAAACCAAAGTAATGATCTGCGTGCTGATGACTGATATAAATAGCATCTAAAAAATTGGGGCTCTCGTTAAACTTCCACAATTGTTGCGGAATATTAAAACCGCAATCTAAAAGTAGTTTTGTCTTTTCTGTAATAATTAAATGCGAATTATTTGGAATATTTTCATCAAACGCCTCCCCTACTCCTAAAAATATAATTTTCATATTTATTAAAAATTTTATTTAAAACTAAACCAACTAATATGCCAATAATAGCTCCGGCTAAAATGTCCGACGGCCAGTGTACGCCGACAAAAACGCGCGATATTGCAATAAGAAAGCTGGCAACATAAAATGCGATGCCTATTTTTTTGTTATAAAGATAAATTACAGCAGATAATGCGAAATAAAAAAGCGCATGGCCCGATGGAAAAGACGCTTCAGCCGGGTTTTGAAATACAAGGGGGATAAAATTTTCAAAGACAAACGGCCTTGGCTTAAACCATAAAAATCTTATAGCAGAACCAACAATAAATCTTGAAACAACTCCTGCAATTAGCGAGATAAAAACCATTCGCCAGTATTTTTTAAAATTTATTGCTATAAGGATAATCAAAAAAGCCAGTAAAAAATACTCAAAATATTCGGCAAAAAACATTCCCAAGTAGTCTAACCAAGACCATCTGCCAGCAAGTCCATTTATTAAATTAAATAAGTATAAATCTAAGTTCACGTTGATTTTATGCGGAAATAAAAATAATTTTTTGTTCGGGCTGGCCGTGGGCGAGGCGTCCAAAAAATTATTCTTATTTCCGCATATATAATTTTACTTGGGCAACGGATATTTTTTACAAAACTTTTTGATTTCTTCTCTGACCTTTTTTACTGATTTTGGATTTGAAATAACCTCGTTTATCCATGCCCCGATTTTTTTCATTTCTTTTTCGTTCATTCCTCTGGTGGTAATAGCCGGAGTTCCCATTCTTATACCCGAGGGCTTAAATGGCGGAGCAGGATCATAAGGAATGCTATTTTTATTAATCGTAATCCCCGCCTCCTCCAACAAATCCTGAGCTTCCGGTCCCGCAATATTTTTATTCCTCAAATCAACTAAAATTAAATGATTGTCCGTGCCTCCTGAAACTAAATTAAACCCATATTTTTTAAGTTCTTGGGCTAACGCCTTAGCGTTTTTTACAATCTGTTTTGCATATTTTTTAAATGTAAGAGTAGATGCCTCTTTTAGGCAAACCGCAATTGCGGCAATCTGGTGCATATGAGGCCCGCCTTGAAAACCAGGGAATATGGCTTTATCAACTTTTTTAGCTAAATCCGGGTCTTTATCTAATCCTTTCTGAGTTACCATAATCATGCCTCCTCTCGGACCGCGCAATGTTTTGTGTGTAGTTGTTGAAACAATGTGCACATAAGGAACAGGGCTCGGATGCGCGCCTCCGACAACTAATCCTGCTATATGAGCGATATCAGCTACCAAGTAGGCACCCACAGAGTCTGCTATCTCACCCAATCTTTTCCAATCAAAAATCCTGGGATAAGCTGTAGCTCCCACAAATATTAATTTTGGTTTGTGTTTTTTTGCTAACTTTTCTATTTCTTCATAGTTTAAAAGCCCTGTTTTTTCATAAACGCCGTACTGAATTGGATTAAAAAACTTGGCAGAAAAATTAACCTTCCAGCCGTGAGTTAAATGCCCGCCCATGGGCAAGGCCATACCCATTATTGTGTCTTTTGGCTCGCAAACTGCCATATAAACCGCCGCGTTAGCTGGCGAACCGGAATATGGCTGAACATTAGCGTGAGCTACCTTAAATAATTTCTTTGCTCTATCTCGGCACAAGTCTTCTAAAATATCATAATATTTTAGACCAGCATAATACCTTTTTCCCGGGTATCCTTCTGCGTACTTATCGGTCAAAATGGAACCTAAGGCCTCCCGGACTCTGGGCGAACAATGATTTTCCGAAGGAATCATTTCCAAAGATGTTTTTTGTCTTTCAGTTTCCAATTCAATTAATTTTGCGATTTGCGGGTCTTGTTTTTTTAATTTCATATTATTTTCTTAAAATTTTGTTTTTATCTTTTGTTAAATCAATTATGACTGACGGCTTTCTTTTTGGCAAATTACCTGCGTCTATTATGAGCATTGGAAGGCCCGTCCTTCCAAATTGGCTTATTATGTCCGCTATTTTTATTAAAGATGGCTGGCCGGAGATGTTCACCGATGTTTGCGTCAAGGGTTTGTTTATTTTTTTTAACAAATCGTTTAAAAATTTATAATTGGGAATCCTTAAGGCGATTGTGTCTTTTACAACTCCGTAAAGCTTTGTTCCGTGCTTTCTTTTTAAAACAAATGTGTATTTTCCCGGCCAGTATCTTTTTAATATTCTTTTTTGATTTTTATCAATCACTGCTAAGTCTCGAGTCATTTTTATATCTTTTACAAAAACAGGCAAGGGTTTTTGCCTTGACCTTTTTTTGAGCTTAAATATTTTTTCTACTGCTTTTTTATTAGCTGCGTCAGCAATAAATCCATAAACAGTATCTGTTGGGCAAATTATTACTTTTCCTTTTTTTATTGCCAAAACAGCTTTATTTAGCGCTGGTTTTGATTGCTTTACAACCTCCATTTTTTATAAAATTAGAAAGTTTTATAATAT
>ERZ1292629.2408-Hain-H43-01um-R1-2408-length-15805-cov-5_pt1 | contig 15805 bp, 22 predicted proteins | sample MGYA00564399_ERZ1292629 | MGnify/ENA primary metagenome ERZ1292629 (study PRJEB36523, sample SAMEA6512636) | groundwater metagenome | collected 2019-01-08 | study: AquaDiva: Metagenomics assemblies of 32 groundwater samples
CAAGTGCCAAAGCCGCACGCTAAGACAGATGTCAGCATGAATCGTCTGATATCAAGAACTTAATGTTCTTGATTACAGGATTCAACAGAATCTGGCCTACGCCGAGAACACTTTAGTGTTCGAAGTTTCGGGGACTCGAAAGAGTCTCCGTTACCGACTCTATTATAATAATTTTTAAAAAGGGTCTAAATTTCGAACTTCAATGAGATACGGATTATCAGGTTATTCTGATCTACAGAAAAAAATAGGCAGAGAAGAATACTTCCTTAGAAAACATATAGCTGATTTAGAATCAGTTCTTGAAAGGCTTAAGGAATTTGAGGGACAAGAAGTTGATATAATTTTACAGAAGAATTTAGATAATTTAGAATTACTAACTTGGAAATATATCTGGAGTTATGACCAAATTGCAAAACAGATAAATATGTTTATTCATAAGGCAGGCAAAGAGTTAGTTTCAAGATACTTCGATCTTTGTGAAGTCATTGATGAAGAATTAGCTAGAATTGACACAGATTGGATATCTGTTTTATCATACCCTAATTTATAAAACCAAATCTTTAAAACCCTTATTTATCTCGATTTAACAACGGTCCTATAGCATAGTGGGAATGCACACGACTGAAGCTCGTGCCACCGGGGTTCGATTCCCCGTGGGGCCATTTTTTCTGAGAAACCTTTATAAAACTCATTTTCCTGTGAAATGCATGGTAAAAGAGGTAGCAGGTTCAACGAATAATTCAGGAATTGCAGGAGTTATTCTTGGAATTATGAGTTTAGGTACTCTTCTTTCAACTTTTGTTCCAGCATTAGTCTTTGCAATTGTAGGATTAATCTTTTCTATCAAACAAAAAAGAGTTTCTTCAAATTCTTGGTCTAAGTCCGGAATAATATTAAATATCATAGCAATACTTCTTTCAATAGTCTTTTTAGTTATCTCAATTATTTTTATTCAAAAAAATCCTTCAGCACTTTCACAATTAGCTCAAACAGGATAAAATGATAAATAAAAAAGGTGCAATTGAATTGTCGATGACTACTATAGTTGTTTTAGTTATTGCAATGGCTATGCTCATTCTTGGTTTAGTGCTGGTCAAAACTATTTTCACAGGTGCAAAATACAATGTTGACCAGTTAAATAAAAATGTTGAAGCAGAGATAAATAAGTTGTTTAGTGATACAACCGAAAAGATTGCAGTCTATCTTCCAAACAAGCAGGCAGAAGTATCCAAGGGGAAGACTTTCGGAGTAGCTTTTGGTGTCAAAAACACTGAGCAATTAAGTGTTACCAATTCTCAATTTAAAGTAGAAGTTATAACTGATGCAGGAGGTATCGAAAGAGGATGTACTATAACACCAGCTCAGGCGAATAATTTTGTAAGTTTAATTGAGGGAGGAACAAGTTTTCAGATTATTCCTGGTGACGTTCATTACGGAGCAGTTCATTTTAGAATTCCAGATACTTCTCCTCTCTGTCAAATTTCATACACTATAAAAATAACAAAAGATAATCAGATATACACAACCGATTTCTTTAATATTCAGATAACTGGTTAATTCTTTCTTATTAGAACTAAGATAGATACGTTTAAATTAACATAATTATCTCTAAAAACATGGAATTTCAAAATTATCAAAAATATAGATGGTTTTTTACATCATCCAATACTTTAGTCTTAGGTGGAAAAAGCGCACTTCAAAATGATGAACTTATGATTAAACTTAAAGATTTACCTCAGGAATTTGTTATAATGCACACTTCTGAACCAGGAAGTCCTTTTTGTATATTATTTAAAGAAAAATCAAAAGTTACAGATACAGATATAGAAGAATGTGCCGTGTTTACTGGTTGCTTCAGTCGTGCATGGCGTGCTGGTAAAAATACTGCAAAAGTAGACATTTTTAGTTCTTCTCAAATTCACAAAAATCCTGAAATGAAGTCGGGGACATGGGGAGTTTATGGAAAGGTAGAAACTATGTCTGTTTCTTTGGAACTAGCAATTACAAAGCAAAAAGAAGTTTTAAGAGCAGTTCCAATTTCAACTCTTAAAAAAAAGGACGAAATAATAAAGATAACTCCAGGGAACATAGATAAAAATGATATGTTTGCAAAGTTAGAAATAGAATTAAATGAACCCTTAAGTAAAGAAGAAGTTCTTTCTGCTTTACCAACAGGAAAATTTAAAGTTTCGAGGTCATAAAATGGTAATGAAACCCTCTGCTCAATTTCAAATTGGGAAAAATGGAATTCATGATAGTACTATCGCTACATTAGGACTACTTTTAGAAAATCATAAGCAAGTAAGAATTTCGTTTCTTCCGTCTTCAGGTAGAACAAGCGCAAATATTAAGCAAATGGCAGAAGAAATTGTTTCTAAATTGTCTCGTCCTTGTTATGTTAAAATTATAGGATTCAAAGTCATTTTACTCAGAAAAGGCTTAGGGCACGACAAAAAGCAAGATTTATAAGCCCTCTTTTACAGTCACAATTAGCTTGACGGTCTAGAACCGGTCTAGTGCTGCAAAGCACGGCTTAACAATAACAAAATGGTAAAGTTATATACATTATCGCCAAACGAATTTAATTCTAAGTTAGCTGAGGCTTTGAAAGCAACAAAAGAATTTGAACAACCTGAATGGTCTCTTTTTGTAAAAACAAGTTCTCACAAGCAAAGACCCTCTTTTGATCAAGATTTTTGGGTTAAAAGAACTGCAAGTATTCTAAGACAGATTTCCATAAGGGGAGTTGTTGGAGTCAACAGATTAAGAATAAGATACGGAGGCAGAAAAGATCAAGGTATGAAGCCACCAGCATTCAGGCAGGCCGGAGGAAAAATAATTAGAACTATTCTTCAACAGTTAGATTCTGCAGGATACACTGAAAAATCAAAAGGCAAAAAAGCAGGAAGACAATTGACATTAAAGGGTAAAGAACTCTTGGAGAGTATAAAATGACTACTAAAGAATATCAGAAGAAGGTTAAATTAGCAGTTCATACATCTCATACAAAGTGGGCTCCATTTTGGGCAGTTTTAAGAAAGTTTGGAAAAGGCAAAAAAGCACATCCCTCTCAGATAACTAAACACAGAAGACATTGGAGAAGAACTAAGCTTCATGAGAAGCCAAGAAGAGCTCCAAGATCACACTTAGGATAATTACAACATGACAGAAAAGATAACTACAAGAGAATATACCATCCCCTTGAGAAGATTTTGGTTCGGTGCAAGAACCTATGAAAGAACTTCAAGGGCAGTAAAAGCTATAAAACAATTTATTGCAAAACACATGAAAGTAGAAGATAGAGATTTGGATAAAGTTAAGCTCGATGTTTATCTTAATAATGAAGTATGGTATAAAGGAAGAGCAACTCCTCCTTCTAAGGTTAAAGTAAGAGCAGTAAAAGAAGGAGATATAGTTAAAGTTACTTTCCTTGAAACTCCTGCTCATGTTAAGTTTGCATCTGCAAAGCATGCAAGACGTCATAAGGCTGCTGAAAAGTCAAAAACTCCTTCCTCAGAAGTAAAGCCTGAAGAAAAGACGGAAGAACAAAAGACAGATGAAAAAGAAAAAGAAACATCAACTGCAATCGCAAAGGAAACCGAAATCAAACAAGACATAAACGCAGCCAAACATACTACAAAGTTTGAGAAAGCAGTTCATCCACAAAGAATGGCGTTGAAAAAATAGTTTTAAAGTAATTTATTTAGATAGTTCATACCGAAATAATAAACAACAGGAAAAGAAATAGCAAATGCACTAAAAATATTCATATTCTTTCTCTTTTCCTCAATAGAAGTATTTTGTGCAAAGAAGCTTCTTCCATTATTAGGCAAACCTCTAGCATCCAATGCAGTATCCATTATTCGTCCATTAAAATTTGCGGCAATTGGAAGAGCAGTAAGTGCAACTCCAGCTACACCCGTAACTAACGCCTTTTTTAAGTCAGGTTCTTGATAAATGTATTTATAAGCTACAGCATTAGCTAAAATTTCTAGAGCTCCCAATCCTAAACCTATTTTTTTATCTAGATTTTTTCTTCCGTTATTTGGATCATTCTCATGTAGCAATCCTTTACCTCTTAAATAGTCTGCTCCAGCTTCTCTAATGTATTCCATTACTGGAGCAACAAGGTATTTTACAGCTGTTGCACCCATTCTAGCATTTGCACTTGCTTCAGGTTCAATTCCCACCATATTTTCAACTATAGCCATTGGAACATTCTGCCAAGTAAGCGCAGTGCCTCCAGCATATACTTCTTTGAGCCTAGATGTTAAACTCTTTTTCATGCTTTTTTAGGTCAAAAAGGGTATATAAACCTATTGTTTTTGTTACTCCTATACAGTTACTATTTATAATTCTTTTCATGCAAAAAGACTAAAAATACTATTCTCCAAAATAATTCATGTCTCTTCAATCCCTAAGACAAGATATACAAAAAGAAGCCAATCCAACAAAAGCAAGGCTACTTCAAAGATTCTTTAAAACAGGCAAAGGAGAATATGCAGAAGGAGACGTTTTTTTAGGAATAATGGTTCCAGTTACAAGAGGTTTAGTGAAAAAATATTCAGAGCTATCTCTAAGCGAGCTAGAAGAGTTAATACATTCAAAATATCACGAAGAAAGACTTCTTGCTCTCCTTATATTAGTTAATAGATTTTTCAAACATCCAGATAAAAGAGAAGAGATATACAATTTTTATCTTTCTAATACACATTACATCAACAATTGGGATCTTGTTGATTTATCTGCTCCAAATATTATAGGAAATTATCTTTTAAATAAAAACAAATCAGTTCTATACAAATTAATAAAGTCCAATAATTTATGGGAGAGAAGAATTTCTATCTTAGCAACATTCTGGTTCATAAAAAATGGTCGATTCGATGAATCTCTAGCCATAGCAGAACTTCTTCTAAAGGACAAACACGATCTAATTCACAAAGCTGTTGGTTGGATGTTGAGAGAAATAGGCAAAAGAGACATCAATATTTTAAAGAAGTTTCTAAAGAAGCACTATCAAATCATGCCAAGAACAATGCTTAGATATTCAATAGAGAAGTTTCCTGAAAAAGAAAGGAAATTATATCTTAAAAATAGGATTTGAGTTTATAGTCCCCTATCAATTAACTCATGAGTCTTCTTTGTCTTAACCAAACTCTGTGAAGAGAAATCTTTATCATTTGTCCAAATAAAATCAGCACCAATCGAAAGGGCACATGCAATGTAATCTGAATCTTTAATATCTCTTTTTCCTATAGCCTCTTTAGCCTTTTCCATGTTTTCTTGATAATCAATATAACCTTTCAGTTCTATAAATTTAGTTAGAGCATTTAAAGTTTCATAAAAAGATTTTTCATCAATATTAGCCTTTGCTATTATTTCATCTTTATATTTTACCACCTCATTAAATATAATTCTCGGCGCATAAAGTTTATACTTTTCAGAAGTCAGTATGTCAATAGTACTTTTAGAACCAAGAATTGCCGAAATTAGAATATTCGCGTCTAAAACTACTTTCATTATCTTTTGTTGATTTTTCTCCCAAGTTTAACAGAAAATTCTTCAATTTCTTTTTCACTAAGTTTACTTTTATCAGATATTTTTCTAAGTAAATTAAGTGCATTCAATTTTTCTCTAGCAGCTTCTTTCATAACAAAGCTCCATCTGATATCTCCATGTTTCTTCATTTCTTCCCAGAGACCATCCTCAACAGTTACAGTCATATTATGTGTCATTTTATTAATAAAGTATTATACTTGATTTCACGTATAATAAGTATTTAATCTTTTCGGTTTCAATAAAAAAGGCTCATACAACGAACCTCTTTGAGCGCAGTTTCACAACCTTTAAAACTAAAATATTCCTCTTAATAATATGGATATGATAGATCAATTGAAAGAAGAACACAGACAGATGAGGTTAATGTTCAAAGATCTAAGTCATCTAGCAGACCAAGACAGTCCAATTCCAATCTTTGAAACTTCTGTAAAAATAGATCGTCTTGGTAATTTATGGGATAAACATGAAGAAAAAGAAGAAAGATTCTTTAAAAATTTGCAGCAATTAAAGATAAATTTTCCATTTGAACGAATGGTTATAGAGCATAGAGAAATAAGAGGTCATTGGAGAGTTATTCAAAAAGCAATAGACTCAAAAGATAATAATAAATTAAGAATAGCATTAGATACCGATGGAAGAATGTTTATAGAAAAACTTACAAAACACATGGTCTATGAAGAAATGCACTTTGATGAGATCCAACCCACTAAACAGCATTTAAATATTAATTAATTATTTTTATTATATGAATAATACACCAATAAAAGAACTCCTAAACTTTAGTATTCTTAATGTAGACAAACCTACAGGACCAACTTCTTTTCAAGTTTCTCAATTAATCAGAGAATGGTTTAATTTGAATAAGACTTCTCATTTTGGTACTCTTGACCCAATGGTTTCTGGAGTTCTTCCAGTTGCGCTTGGAAGAGCATGTAGACTTAGTTCGGTCTTTATGCAAAGAAATAAAACATATGTAGGAATAATGAGAGTTCATAAAGAAATATCAGACAAAGAATTAAATGAAGTTGTAAAAAAGTTCATAGGTAAAATTACTCAACTTCCACCAGTGAGATCAAGTGTAAAAAGAGCAGAGAGAATAAGAGAGGTTATTTCTTTCAATATTCTAGAAAGAAATGATATGGACATTTTGTTTGAAACAGAAGTTGAAGCAGGAACATATATCAGAAAACTTTGTGATGATATGGGAAAATTAATAGGAGGAGCACATATGTTAGAACTTAGAAGAACAAAAGCAAGTATATTTAATGAAAGCGAATCATATACTCTTTATGATATTCAAAATGCCTTAAATGCTTTGAAGAAAGGTAACGAAACCCTAATAAGAAAAATGCTTATTCCTGCAAAAGAGGCTATAGTAAATATAATGCCCAAAGTTCAATTAAAAGATTTTGCGGTGAAAAAAATTCTTACAGGCAAGCCTCTAATGGCAAATGACTTAACAGAAAAAGAGCCAGAAGAAGACATTTATGCAGTATTTCATAAGACTCAATTTGTAGCAGTAATGAAAAAAGCAAAATCAGGAGACATAATCTCAAGACCTGAATTTGTTTTTAATTAAGAATCTATTTCTTATTAACCAAGAGACTTTTCTATTTTGTTATAATACTTTTTAGCGAATTTTATTATTCCCTTCCCAAGTAGCCTATACAATACGTATGCAACAATTACAGTTATCAACAAAATTCCAACTCCTTTTTCTATGCCTTTGAATATAGGAATTATTTCTGTAAATCCTAATCCCGCAAACCATCCCAAAGTTAAAACTACTAAAATTGAACTTACTGTTGCAGCAAGGCAGGTTAAGAAATATTTTCTAAAATCTTTTTCTTTATGTCCCACATACAGAATTACACTATCTCTTATACCATAAACGAATTTAGCTAAGAAAAGAGGGAGGAAGTATCCTAATTTAGTATCTGCAAGACGTTCAATCATCTGTGCTGCTTTATTATCTCCTTTGTGTAGCTTTAATTTTCTCTTTATATAATGAACAACACTCGATTTTGAAAAATAAAAGAAAACCGTATCATGTACTATTTCTCCAAGAACTGCAAAAACAAAAATAGTAATTATATTAAGCTTACCTGCTCCAGCGAGCGCTGCGAGTAATATCAGTGCATCTCCCAGCATAAGCCCTGCTACAAATGCAAGAGCAGAGGTATAATTCTGCAAGAATGATATTATCACCCCTTCCAATGCCATTGAAAGTAAAGGAATTATCTATTTTTAAATCCCTCTTTCAGAGCTAATTTAAAACCCTAAAACTTAAATCAAAAGCCCTTTAAACTCACAATTCTCTCATGAATAATGAGAGAATTCATTTATTACTCAAGAACAGCACCCACCTCAGGAAAGTATATAGGAGAAGACTTACAGAGATCAGGAAGAATAGACATAGCAATTCATACAGTTATAGCTTCTTTTTTTCTCAGTCATAAAATAAGGACAGATGTAAAACTTCATCTTTTATTTGCAGGACCTCCAGATCCATCAAAGCATCTCGAACTAAAACCAGTAACAGAAGGAAAGACAGGAGTAGATAAAATTTATCTTTCAAAAACAAATATAGCTGCAATTATAAAAAAGATGTTGCATAAGTATCATCAAGGTAAAAAAAATGAAGTCTTTCCAGGCTACTGGATAGAAAAAAAGGGATTTTTGGAATTAGCAAAAGAACTCAATAAGGAAGGAAGAAAAATGTATATTTTAGATCCTTCTGGAGAGGATATAAGAACATTAAAGTTGGATGAGAATCCAATTTTTATTTTTGGAGATCACAAAGGGCTTCCAAACAAAGAATACAATCGTCTAAAAGACATATGTATTCCAATTTCATTGGGAAGAAGAACATATTTTGCTTCTCAGGCATTGGTTATAGTAAATAATGAATTGGATAGAAGAGAAGATTCAAAATTTTCTCCACAAGAAGAATTACACGAGTTAGAAAATTCAGACAATTTAGAAAAATAACTCATTTCAAAATGCTGAATTCTACTATAATAATCTTTAAAAGCTCTATGAGTATTTAAAAAACATGGCAAGAGGGGTATCAATCAAATTCAAATCATACAAAGAGACTGTTCAGAACATCCTTAGAGTAACTAAATTTGAAAATGAGTTAAAAAAGCATGCAGTTGTAGTTCTAAAGCCTTGTTTGAAAAATCCAGGCAATAAATCAAATACACCGGTTGCATTTACTGAAGCAGTTCTTAAGTTTTGTTTAGCAAACAAGAATCCAGAAACTCAAGTATTCATTGCAGAAGGATCAGATGGTGAAGATACAATGGAAACTTTTCAAGCAGAAGGCTACACAAAGCTTTCAGAGATATATTCAGTAGGACTTATAGATCTAAATACTTCTGAAACTGAAACAATAAGAGATGGAGAATTCATAAAGTTTAATGAAATTCATTACCCTAAGATTCTTACCAATGCTCTTATAATTTCTATTCCAAAACTCTCTGAAGACCCAGAAACCGAAATATCTGGTTCATTATCTAATTTTTTAGGTGCATTTCCTGCAAAGCATTATAGTGGATTTTTGTCTTCTAACAAAAATAAAATTAGAAAACATCCTATCAAATATTCAATTCATGACATTCTCAGATGCAAACTGCCACAAGTGGCAATAATGGACGCATCTGATAAGGGCGTAATTCTTTTAGGAGATCCTATAGAAGTCGATAAACGAGCTTCAGCTCTTATGAACAAGGATTGGAGACAAATTCAGCATATTAGACTTGCAGATGAATCAATATCAAATTATATGGCACTTCAGGCACAGAAGGAAGCATTAAAAGCTCAAAAGAATGAAGAGCCAAAAGAAGAAGCAAGCTTCATGAAGAAATAATTCTATGTATTTAGTGATTTTGATTTCTCATTTCGTTTAAACGTTTTCAGAAACACCAATTCTATTCAGTGTCTAATCGTGTTTAAACAAACTTGTTGGGTGATACGAACGGGCTGGCTCGGTGGTGCTTTGTACAAATAGTCGCCGTCGGAGAAAATACTATTAATAATTATTAAAAAAACGGAAGGGGCACTTTTTCAAATGAAATCTGACTTATCGGCAGATTTTTAAATAAGATTTATCTTTAAACCTTATGAAAAAGTTTTTTTTCTTGTTGGCTTGTTTCTCTTTTTTTATAATGATTTATTTTGTTGGCGCCAATAATGATACAAATTCAAATGAAACCAATCTAAATTCTAGCCTTGGAGAATGCCAAGAATTTGGTGATATTGGTCTAAATTATACTGCTTTTGGTTATGTTAGAAGTCCATGGGAAGGAAAGTATGATTCGATTTCAGATTATTGTATCGATTCAGGAAATCTAAGAGAGTATTTTTGTGATGGTCGAGGAGAAGCTGGAGGAAAGATAGAGTATACTGATGTGCCTTGTGGATTAGGATGTAGTGAGGGAGTTTGTGTGCAATTTAATGAGATCGAAACATTAAATCAAACTTGCGATAATCCAAATCCTGGATGGAGATGTGTTTTGAAAGAAATTGAATATTCTATACATGAGGATGCAAATTGTCATATTGATCAAGACATTCCTTGTCAAAATGGATGCGATCATTTAACAGGAATATGTAGAAATATCGAAACAGAAGAGATAACTGAGAGTACTAGTTGTATATTTGGTAACTCTGACATAAAACATAATTGTTGTTTTAATTCTAGATATGGTGGGGAGACTTGCTGTGAAGGTATTGGAAATTGTAATATAGATTCATTTGGATTTAGAAATAATAGATTAACTTGGAAATCTGATTGTGTTGGGCAAGCGGAAACTTTACTAGACGGACAATCAGAAACTATTTACTTTGATTGTGATGTTAATAAATGTAATACTATAGGTTTGAGACAGGAAGGAAAATATTGTGCAGGAAATAATTGGTGGAATACTCAAAAAGGAAATAGCGAGAACTGCGATAATAACTTTGAATGCAAGAGTAATTTGTGTATTGATAGTCAGTGTGTAGAACCTGGCCTTTTTACTAAAATAATCAGATGGTTTAAAAATTTATTCGGTTAATCTTTTTTTTAAACGCGAACAAAAGCGAAGCGTAAATATTTTGTAGGGGTTTAAACGAAATTACACCCTCTCAAAATACAAAAGAAATTTGTTTTTCCCGCCCAATAGGAGAAATTGTTGCCGGTACGAACGTTAGTCCCATAGTCATTGATGTGATATATGGTTTCTATATTGAAATTTAGAAATAAAACAAAAAATTTTCTCCAAAACATATAAAAACATAAAATTCAAGATATTATTATGAATAAATCGGGGTTGTTCTTTTTTATTGCAATATTTGGATTTTTATTCTTAATTTCCATTGTTTCAGCCTATGATTGCATTGATACAGATAATGGACTAAATTCTTTAGTGCAAGGCACGGTTACATTTAATAGTCAGGATAAATATAAAGATGTGTGTGCAAGCGGTGGAGAAATTTCTCGAGTAAACAATGTTGAAGCTTCAAGAGGAGACATTTTAGAGTTTTCTTGTTATTCTGAAAGTGGTTCTGAACTTTGTGGTTCTGGTGCGTGTCTTTTTTCTATTCTGAAATGCCCCAGTGGACAAATTTGTAATAACGGAAAATGTGTTATAGAACAAGATAATCCTTTTTATTTACCCGTAGGTGTTCAATGCGAAGATTCAGATAGCGGATTGAACTATACGGTTAAAGGGCTTGTTAAGTCGAGAGTTGAAGATGGTTCTGTCAATAGAGCCGAAGACTATTGTGTAACTGATAAAGAACTTAGAGAATGGTATTGTGATCAAGATAAAAAGCAACTTTCGGTTATACAATGTGACTCAATTTGCTCTAATGGTCGATGTGTCGATAATGATAAAAATATAAATGAGAAGGCAGATTATAATAAATATTGTAATAATGAGTCTTGCTATATTTCTCAAAATGATTTTGGAGATATTAAGTATATTGACAATAAAAAATTAAATAATGGGTGTCTTGCTACAAAAAATTGTGAAGATTGTGATATTCGTGCTGGAAAATATGTTTATAATGCTCTTCAGGTTCAAAGTTTTGTTGAACTTAACACAAGTCTTAATTTTCTTAATTTAGATATTCTTTTAAGAAATAGATATTCGGAAGAACCAAAATTTAATGATAATTCTTATTTAGTGGATATTAATAATACTCTTTTTATTTATTGGATTTCGGACAAAAAAATTGTTCATTTAGAAATTCCGAAAAGGTTGACCGATAAAGATGATGAAGATGTAGGTGATATGTTAAGAGAATATCAAATCATTCATCCTTCAGATATTCAAAAAAATCTTAATTTGTTTGATAAGGTTGTTTTTTGGTTTAAGAATTTATTTACTCATGATGAATATCCTATTTGTGATAAGACTCCAAATATATGTGAGGATGGAACACTTGTAAATTCTTGTAATATAGACACTAATTTATTTTGTAATCCTAATGGAACCTTGACCAACAATTGCCCTTGTGGAGAGTGTAATTTCTTTAATGAGGGGTTGTGTAATGTCACAACTAAAAAATGTGAAATTCCATTATCTTCATGTCCACCTTACGAAGTTGCCTGTTCTACTGAACAGTTATATACTCCTTGTAATGGAAAATATAGTCATCCGACAACTCTCAAATTGAAGGGAGATTTTCGTATAGGAATTATTTATTTATCGCAATTTACAGGGGAACAAATACCTTATGAGTATATTGATTTTTTGAATGGACATACAAATGCTACCGAATATGATTTAATAAGTAAATGGCATAAAGAGTATCATCTTCCAGGTAATGTTAGCACTTATTCTATTGTCTCTATTAATTCATGGATTAAGGAAGAAGCTAAATATTATCTTAACAATTTCAATTATGTAAACTTTGAATTTATTCCAAGTAATAATGTTCTAAATGTTGATCCTTCTAATTATGGAAATGAAAGTGCGATTATATCTACTGTCGAAAAAGAAGCAAAATCTCTATCAGATTTGGATATGATTTTGGTAGTTTCTTTCAGTCTTCAAGGAGCAGATACAATAATTGGAAATTTAAATTCGCATGCAGGTATTGGACTTAACATAAGTGGTAAAACTATTCCTATGGCTTTGATAAATACACGCTTTCGCCCATATTTTTGTAATGAAACCTATGTACCGTATTCTGAAGATTGCAAGTTTAAACAAAGTAATCAGTCTTGTATTATATTAACTTGCGATAGGAGTACTTGTTCTGCTTCTGGTAGTTACTGTCCTGTTAGTGGTATATGGGATATAAGCAAAATATCTGCACATGAAATATTACATAATTTTGGTGCAGGAGATCACGGATTGAGAGGATTTGAATTACCTCCTTCAAATTGTAATCTGACTTTAGATGAATCATTTTTACCAAGAAATTCAATTGAAGGTTGTGATTCGACTGCCTGTGCTGTAAGTTATGTGAATACTCAAGCTCCATTAGCTTGTGTTCATTTATGCGAAAAAGAAGCTCGTGAAATCGGATGGAGAGATACAGATGGAAATAATAAAATCGAAATAGAAGATTAATATAAAATCCCATTATTAAATCATATACTTCTTTTTAGGAAAAAGAAGCAAAAACACCATGACTTACTGGAACGAAAACCGACACAACAATTTCTCAATTTCTATCTTCTCTCCCACCCAACAACTTACTCAAATAGCTGACAATTACGTTCTAAATCAATTATTTGAACAAGTTCGAGACTCGCGAGGGTTTTTTCTGAATAAAAAGCAAAAAAAGATGACATCCAGAAAGCTTAAAAACTTGACTTATTTAAGATAATTATGGACATGATAAGCATACCAAAGGATGAATACGAGAAATTAAAAATGCAAGCAAATATAGATTTAGATTTGTTAAGACAGTTAGTCAATAGCCTAAAAGACATAAAAGAAGATAAAGTAATAAGAGTAAGATAATTTTAGGATTCCTCTTCTTCAGTATTATCTTCTCTGACTAATCTTTCTATCTCCAATCTGAAAAATTCAAGGAAAAGCCTTATTGTATTGATTGTTTTTTGCTGATCTTTCTTCCCACTAATTGCAACAATATAAATAGAATATAAGTCTTCATATACTAGATAATAAACTCTGTAATTTTCAAATCTTGATTCTCTAAACCATTCTGTTCCAAGAGGATTTCCGTATTTTGAGTTATATTCTAAATTGTCTTCAATTTTATCAACTCTATCCTGGATATTTTTATCGTATTTAACAATTTCTCTTTGAAAGCTAACTGAACGGAACACCTTATACTTTTTCATACCAAAATTAATTAAACAAACATTAAAAATCCTTCTTTTTTTCCAAAAAAGAAGTAAAAATTTCTCACCGTCCCCTTCCCAACGGATGTATCATCACAAATTCAAATAAAACAAGGTTATTACACTCAAATCATTTTCTATTCTATACACAAAACACAGCAAACCTTATTAACTTATTTAAATTGCTTTTTCAATGAAAAAGGCAATGCGTTTATACATTACAGGAAACTTACAATCTCTTTTTTTTAGACAATTCATAAAAGAAAACGCTGAAAAAAATAAGATTGGTGGATTTCTTAGACATCGTGAAGATGGAAGAATAGAGATATTTCTAGAAGGAGAATCCTCAAATGTAGATGCTATGGCTTCTATTTGTAAACGAGGCCCAAAGTATGCTAATATACGTAACGTAGAAGAAAAAGAGGAAAAGTTACAAGACTTTAAAGAATTCAAAGTTTTCAATTTCTAAACTTATTTAAACCCTTGTTTCCAATTTCAATTATGGGTCGTCAAGATGAAATTGTTAAAGAAAGAGTAAAGAAATTAGTAGAATTGAGAGCAAAAGGGCTAGATCCTTACGTTACAAAATACAATACAGACTCAAATTCAGCAGAAATTCAAAAGAATTATGCAAATATTAAATCAGATGAAAAGACAAAAGATAAGTATCATATTGCAGGTAGACTAATCAGTGTAAGAGACCTTGGTAAAATCTGTTTTTTAGTTCTTCAAGATGGTTATGGTAAAATACAGCTAATTTTGCAAGAAGGAGAAACTCCAGACAATGTTAGAGAATTATTCAAGAAATTCATAGATGCTGGCGACTTCGTAGGGGTGAATGGATTAGTGTTCAGAACGAAAAGAGGAGAGCTCTCATTAATTGTTAAAGATGCACAACTTCTGACTAAATCAATATTTCCTCTTCCTGAAAAATGGCATGGTATTCAGGATGAAGAAGAAAAATTGAGAAAAAGATACCTAGATATTTTGATAAATCCAGAAGTAAAAGAAATGTTCATAAGAAAATCAAAGTTCTGGCAGTCAATCAGAAACTTTCTTATTCAAAAAGGATTTCTTGAAGTAGAAACTCCTGTTTTGGAGACTTCTGCAGGGGGAGCGAGTGCAACTCCTTTTGTGACGCACCATAATGCATTGGACTTAGATGTTTATATGAGAATTTCTATGGGAGAGCTTTGGCAAAAAAAGTTAATGGTTGCAGGATTTCCAAAAACATTTGAAATAGGTAGGCAATTTAGGAATGAGGGAATGGATGCAGAACATCTTCAAGATTACACTCAAATGGAATTTTATTGGGCATATGCAAATTATTTAGACGGAATGAAAATTGTAGAAGAAATGTACAAAACAGTTGCAAAAGAAGTATATGGTAAAACCAAATTCAAAATAAACGAATATGAATTTGATCTTGCAGATAAATGGGAGATATTAGATTATGCAACAACTGTTAAGAAAATGACAGAGATAGATATTTTCAAAGCGTCAGAAAAAGAGATTAGAGGTAAGCTAAAAGAGTTGAGAGTAGAATACGAAGACCGAGCAGGTCGTTCAACCTTAATTGATTCTCTTTGGAAGTATTGCAGAAAAAAAATAAAGGGACCTGCATTTTTAACAGGGGTTCCAGTTGAAGTTTCTCCTCTTGCCAAAAGAGACCCATCAGATTCAAGAAAAACCGAACGATTTCAGCCAATTCTAGCAGGAAGCGAAGTAGGAAACGGATATTCAGAACTTAATGATCCATTTGATCAAGAAAAACGTTTTGAGGAACAGCAAGCAATGAAAGATGCAGGAGATTCTGAAGCTCAAAGCCATGATGTTGAATTTGTTGAAGCTCTAAAGTATGGTATGCCTCCAACTTGCGGTTTTGCAGTTTCAGAAAGAATATATGCTTACTTAGAAGGTAAGCCAATTAGAGAAACA
>ERZ1292629.2409-Hain-H43-01um-R1-2409-length-15804-cov-123_pt1 | contig 15804 bp, 12 predicted proteins | sample MGYA00564399_ERZ1292629 | MGnify/ENA primary metagenome ERZ1292629 (study PRJEB36523, sample SAMEA6512636) | groundwater metagenome | collected 2019-01-08 | study: AquaDiva: Metagenomics assemblies of 32 groundwater samples
TCATTGCCCCAATGATGATTTGGTCGGTTATCATCGTCATCTCCTGCCGAGAGATCTCTTCTTCATCTTTGGCTTCTTCGCCGGCTCAGGCAGTGCAATGTCCTTGGTGAACATCTCTATCGCCCGCTGACACGCCATCTTCGGACAGGTCGGAGGAGGACCAGAGGGACAGGCCACATCGCAAACGTCGTCCCCCGTGATCCTCCGGGCCGGTTTCACGGATTCGGTCCCTGCAACCACGTTGGCTTCGGGGGCGGGGTGTTTTTCAGGTAGTTTGCAAACGCGATGAGGGCCATCACTCCCGCCGCGTTTGCGAGACTTCTCCACCCGGCTTGCAGGTTGAACGTCGCCGGGTCCACCACGACGAGGGCGACGGCGCCCGCCGCGCTGCTAAGGACTGCTGACAATAAGCCATATAGCCAGGCTGACCAGTTCATTGTGTCCTCCTACAACGTGTTCAGCGGACTGGTAGGGTCATCATCCGCGATGACCTTCGGCGCGAGTTGATTCACCGCCGTGACGGTCTGGTCGATGAGTTTACTGATCGTAGGCATCAGAGCGTCAATGTTCACTTTTGCGCCGCCGGTCAATTCCTTTTCCAGGACAGCCATGAATCCGTTCAGGATGTTGAGTACCTGCTGTTTCTTCATCGGCCCGCTCCCCGGTGTCTGACTGTTCGCCTCGACAAGTCCCATCAGTTGCGGCACGATGCTACCCGCGAGAGCGCCAACCCATGTCGGCAAGCCGAGGGCTGGTGCTACCGTAGCGAGAATGGGGAAGAACAGCCGTGCGCCATAGGCGATGATCCTCTCGGCCTCGTCCCGGAACTCCGTCCATTTGCTCATGTCATTTACCCCCTTTTAATTTTTCCTGCTGTTTCTGGTTCGCGTCGAGTAACCTGTCCACCGCCTGTAGTTCCCGCTTCGTCGCCACATCGTTGGGCGTGACCTGCAACCTGTCCATCAGCCGCCACTTCTTCTCCATGAGGGTTGTTTCCTGCTGCTCCGCGACGTGCTGCCGGTAGTCGGAGGACAACTCCGCAACGTCCCGCTTGATATCGTGGACGTAGTACCCTCCGGAAAGGACTGCGCTGCCGAGGCCGATGAGTACGGGAATGTCCTTGAAGGCGATCATTTCCCCCCGCTCCTTATCCGGTCGATCGACCGTCCCGTTCGCTTCGAATCCCGCCATGCATAGACGACCCATGCCGCGAACATGAGCAGCGGAATCCATTCCATTGGGTCACCCCCTCCTTAACGAACATCCAGTTGACGGGGCGGGGACGGGATTAGAAAAGGGGTGGTTATCGACACCGCCGCCGCCTTTTCGCTGGTCTGACCGTCCAAGTAAGCGTCCGCCGTGTACCACAGCGTTGCCCCCGGCGCCGGATCGGGCGCGGAGATGGCGAGGTTGTCCGTCACCAGTCCCGCCGCTGTCCACGGGCCGGTAAGCGATGGGCCGGAGTACCCCTGGTACTGAATCGTCGGCACCTTCGCCGCCGGGATTGCCGTGTTGTCTGTGTACTGTGTCACGCGATCGAAATCTATCAGCGCCGCGATCGCCGGCATCGCCACGAACAGCGCCAGCAGGATGATGATTTTTTTCATGTGTCCTCCTTCTTCGTTATCTCCAACATGAAATCCTTCCCGTCCATCCGCTCCATGAAATTGTCGAACGCGACCTTTGAATGAACGACTTGGTTTACTCCCCGCTCCCTGCCGAGCAGGATGCAGCCCCGGATATCCTTCGGGTAATTACCGATGTGAATCTGGACATCCTGTCTACCCGGTACATCCTGAAGCCAATAGACCGGATACCCGCGAGAAGGTGAGTGCGCCACCTTGCACTCATAGGTGCCTTCAGGGATGCAGGAAATGCCCCGCTGATTTCCGCGCCACGGGAGTTCGAGCGTCTCGCATAGGCGCTCCGGTCCATAGAACATCGTCCCGAGGGTGCAAATATCGCTTTGATAATCCCGCTTTAGTGCAAGACTCATGCTACCCTCCTAATGCCATGTCGGGAACGTCGGCATCGTCGGCTGTTCCGGGAACCTCCCCGGTATCCCGTACCGCGTCGTCACGGTGTAGGTGTCGCTGACTCCGCCGATGGTCAGCACCGCGTTTGTCGCCGTGGAGAACGACCCGGAGGACGTTGCCCGCACCGCCACGTTGTCGTTCAACGCGACCACTCCCGCCGCCGACGTGTACGCCCCACCATTGATCGAGTAGGTGCCGCCGGTGATGGAGATGTCGGTAATGGCCGTGATCCCGGCCACGTTGACGGAGTTGCTTGTGTAGACCGTGGAGAATGTCGCCCCCGTTACATCCGTAAACGTGAAGGCATCGGCGTCCATATCTCCGGCGATGGACTGAAGTTCGTTGTCGAGGAAGGCGCGGTTCCAGACACGCGAGTCCTTTATGTATCCATAAAAAGGAGCGTAGTTGGAATTTCCCGCTGTATTCCCAAGGGTGATCGATGTTGGGGTGGCCGACCCTACGGTAACGGAAGTATCTTGAATTGCCAATTCCCCATCTCTTGCTAATTGTGCCCGGTCCGTACTCCACGTTGCGGCCAATTTATCCTGTTGGGATAAAGCGGTTGTTATAGTTATACTAAACGACGGTACTCCCGCCCTTCTTCCGTTGTAATATAGAGTAGATGAACCGTTGTGATAGATCCAGTTTCCGTCTTCTTGGTCAGCCGAGGGAGCGGAAGAATCAAATATCTGCCCGTTGCTTGTATTCACTCCATAAGTGACGGTGGCAGATAGGGTTCCTAAATCTTTACTGAAGTTCGCGCTGGCAGGGAAGGTAAGATCATCCCTGTTGCGAGTCACCGCTACCGTGGTGGTGGGGATGCGGGAAGATATAAATGCCCCCGCCTCTATTTGCGCGTAATCCACCGCTACGTTGTCGCCTGAGGTGCCAAGTTGGAGGCATATTTCAGGATTGGCGAGGGTCTGGTTACTCTTCGATGCTCGATACCAGGCGTTCGCCGACAACGACCCCGCCAAGTCGCTCCCGTAAGTCGCCCCATTGTCGAGGGAGATTTTCACGGTCCCTGTTCCGGTGATCCGCTTCAGAGAGAACGCCCCGGAATATGCCGCGCTTCCAATCGTCACCGACTGGCAGGCAGTCCCGTTACTTCCCGATGCCGCCAACCATGATGCACTACTTGCTACGCCATCTTCACCGGTGATCGTGTTGTCCGCCGTCGCGTTCGTCAGCGTCCATGCGGCGTTGTTGAGTGTTCTTGAATACGTAATTATATTTGTTCGCGCCCCTTCGATCAGCGCCCCGTTGGACTCGATGCGGAGTTGCCCGGAAGCAGCAGACGTCACCAGTCCCGTTGTCGGATGAACGTAGGTTGCCGTCGTGGCGCGGGTGAAGGATAGGGATCCGGTGCCGACAGTCAGCGTGAGGGGATTGTCGGGATCGGAGAACGGGATAGACAGCGTGAGGTTATCCGTCCACCACGCGGCCCCTGCGGGCCGCACTGGAAACGCCAGCAGTAGCAGGATCGGTATAAGTAAAAGTTTACGCATTGTGGGCTCCTTTAATTAACGCTCCTACCTTTTTCTACCCATCCGATCCCATCGGTATAGGTGAGAGTTATCATGTCATTAGGTGTAGCAACGAAATTTGTTGCCCCCGCCAAGAATAAAGCACTGTTATTTTGAAGAGTTGTAACGTTGTCTGTAAAAACTATTTCTACCCGTTGCCCCAACACCCCATTCAATAAATTGGTTATTGTAGTAGAGCCGGTATTGGCGGTTTTGAACCTCGTACCACCCGCGACAGACGGAGTTGTTGCGTTATCTGCAAACGTAACTGGCGACTGGTACGACACGCCACCTTCGGTAATACTTGAACGCGCACCTGCGATGCTGTATTTCTTGTTCGTTGTTGGCGTAGTTTCCCACGTTGGATTTATAATTAAAGCATCAGCGGCAGAACTATCCGTAGTTACATAGTGGCCGGACGGTTCCGTAGAATATTTGAAGTGTGGAGCAATGATGGTGGTATGTGGTGAATCGGAATAAATATGGTCCGTAAGCGTGCCTGAATTGCTTACGAAGTCTCCTCCGTTGATGAACAAACGATTACCTGAATATTGAATGTCTTGTGTTACCTGCCCTTCAAAATATGTTCCATTGACCGACAGGCTATATGTATTAGCGTTGCCGGTGATTCCAAGCGTGTTGCCTTGGATGACTCCACCCCACACGTTTATTCCACGGCATCCGCCTTCCTGTCCGGATTTTATGGCGGTTGCACTGTTGTAAAGATGCGGATCGTAAATGTTTACTGCATTACCAACTGTTTTTATGTTGATCGCGGCCGTGCTTGCATTATCTATGTCCGGGTTTATAATCGTGAGGGTATCGGCCCAAGTTTCTATTGCACTACCAAAATACCGCGCATAAATGTTCGCAATATACGACCGCGATCCTCCGCTTGGAACCTTTATTCCAACACTTCCTGCTATCGCCGGACCAGTAAGTGCTAAATTTTCCACATGAAGATACCCAAGCCCATCAGAAGAAACCATTACAATGTTATCGGTAGTGGCAAGTCCTCCGTACCACTTGCTCGTGCCCGACAACGTTACCCCGTCCAAAAGATTGATTGTTCCGTTGATATAATAGGTGAACATAGAGGGGATAACTACGCAGGTAGCGACCCCGCTTGCCCTCGCCGCCACGATAGCCGCATTGATGGTCGCGGTATTCGCTGTGCGTTGTGCTGTAGAGGCCCCCGCACCGGCCACAAGCGTTCCATATCCATCTCGAATATCTACTTCGGCCCCGTGCGATTTCGCCACCGCCCACGCCCCGCCAAGATGGTCATAGAACGTCACCGCATGGTTGGAGTCCATTACGATGCCCTTATCCGCGTTCGTGGCCCCCGTGATCGCGTTCAGTTCGGCGAGGGAGGACTTCCAGTACATGTTCGCGCCGAACGCCTGGGAGCAGATCAGCAGGGAAAGGATCGTGATGTAAAAGTATTTCTTCATTTGAATGTTCCCCTAAATTTCGTCACTCTCATCTTTCCGGGAGCGGGTATGGACGGTCCCTCCGGCCCTACCAGTTGCGTGTACACGATGACAATCTCGAACTGATCGAATATGCGGTTGGTATCACTCGCTCCGTTTGCGCCGCCACCTAGGATCAGCGTCATCGTGGCATTGTTCGCCTTAGCCGATTGAACCGCGCTGAGTACGTTCCACTCCACCCAGCCGGTAGCCAACGGTACGCTTGCGGTGGAGAGCGCCGAAGACCGCGTTCCCGCCCAAGAAGCCCACGTTACGGTATGCAGGTTCGGGATCGTGCCGGATACGTTATCGACCGAAACGAGCATGGGGTTCGAACCGCCCGATCCCTCCCATGAGGACACCCTGCCGCGCAGCGTTGCGGAGGTAATGGAAATGTTATCCGGCAGGCCTTTGGCCGTGTTGTCCTGTAGGAGCGTTAGATTCGCCTCCGTGTAATTCGGCCATTGGTAAACTTCCGCAGTGCCGTAGTAATTCGTACCTGGTGACCCGGAATTTATCATCGTGAAAGAGGCTATCGCACCGGTAACGGTTGTCTGTCCTCCAGGGAGAAGCGGGTTGACGAGTAAGGTCAACGCCTGATTGTCTGTAATCGAGTTGGCGTCCGTCACTCGTACCGTGAACGATGCTGTTCCAGGCGCAGCAGGGATGCCGGAGATGACCCCCGCCGTCGATAGCAACAGCCCTGCCGGTAGCGTTCCTGACGCTAAGGACCACGTATACGGAGACTGGCCTCCAGACGCGATGAGAGTTAACTGCTGGTTGTACGCCGAACCTACAGTCCCGTTCGGAAGCGTCGTTGTATCAATAGTCACGCTTGCAGAGGCAAGGCCACCGGAGGGGTTGTCGGATCGGTTGATGACATAAGGGCTGGCGAATAACCCAGTCACATTATTCTGGAGATATAACGAATAAGGATCATTCCACACCACGAACCCAATCGTCGCAGGCATGTTGTTTTCGATATCGGTGATGATGGCTTGCGCGTCCGCTGGCGAACACACCTGCCCTCCGGGTCCACATTGACCGACCTCCGTCAACATGAACGGTTTCCCGGTTCCAACAAGGGCCGAGTATTCCCCCGGCTGATAAAAACCGGTACTGGAATAGAAGTCAATTCCGACCACATCCACGTAGGATGATCCCGGGTAATAAGACATTTCACTGCCGTAGTCGGCGATCACCGAATAGGACCATATAAGGTTCGAGAGTCCCTTTGTCGTCGTGAGATAAGAATGTATATGCTGCCACAGCAGGATGATTTCCGACGTGCTCTTGTAGCACCACCAGAACGGACCCGCGTTCATCTCATGCAGGGGCCGGAAGATCACAACGACTCCCGCGTCCTCAAGCGTTTGAAGAATCGCCGCTACTCGGTCCAAATCCGTGTGGAAGTTGTCGTATCTGGCGTTGCCTGACGTATACAACTCGGAAATAGTTACGTTCGGACCTCCGGGACTTGTCCAGGTCCATGAATTGTCCGTCGGGTTGTTCATGTGCCACGACAGTGTTACAAGTCCCCCGTTATCCCAATGATTTATAAGGTTCGTCGTCGTGTTGCTTACGTCCGTATTGTCGAGCGAGAAACCAAGCTCGCCAACATCGGCCCCCATGATCGCCGGGTATATTCCTCCGGCGGCAGACGCAGACAGGTTGAAAATATTAAGCCCCGTGACCGGGAACGGGAGAAACTGTCCGAACTGTCCCGATAGAACTTTCTTGGTGGACAGGCCCGATAATCCCTGCAAATAGGAGAGCACCTGTGCCCTCGTTTTTGCCGTTCCAGTTGCGGGTTGTGCCATCGTAAATGAGTAGGTCTTCTGAGTCATGACGTTCCCGGCAACGTCGGTAGCGTTAATCTTTACGCTCACCACGTCACCGGCAGCGAAATCCGCACCCATCGTTCGGGTGATAGTGAAATCGTCGTCGTTTGCCGTGTCCGGCGAGAAGGTAAGCCCCGACCCGTAAGAGTACGTCGTATACGCCCCACCATTGATGGAGACGTCCATCGTCACCGACGAGCGAAGTACGTTGGAGATAACCGAACCCGCATCGGCAACGTGTGCCACGATATTCCGGTTCGTGTTGTCGTTTCCGGTAGATCCTTCAGGGGGACTCGCCCCATAAACATACGGTGGCACCTGATCGACGACGGCGCTTCCACCCGGGTCCGAGTCGCCAACATATAAATCATCTATGTACAGCCATTGATCGTTTGGGACCTTGTTCCCGCTATTCCCGCCCCAAATAACGGTGAATCTAAGAGTTGAAAAGTCGTAATTCCAGTTTGATACGTTCAGATATTCAAGGCGTTTTACATCATCAATCCATACCTCGATAGTTCCGGGACTGCCCTTTACAAAGTGCTGCTTGATCTTGTGCCACACGCCTGGGACGGTCGCATGGGATATGTCGCTTCCTCCACGGTTTATGGTGTAGTAATCGTGTCCGCCGCCTTGTGGCAATACTGCCCAACCCCGCGACGTGTACACACCAGAAACAGTATTGAAAGGCTCAAACATCCATACTTTGTTTTCTATGCCGTTGAAAGTAAAGTTGGAGGAGTACATGTACCAAAACTGAACCCAATACTCGTTGTTGCTTGCAGGCAATCCCCCGGGGTATAGATCGCCTATTCCCGCCCCCTCACAGGCGTTCTTGGGAAACAAGAGTTGCCATATTCCGGTCTGTCCGTCCGGACCGGCGATACTGTTGTTTACACTCCATACGCTGGCCTGTGTCGGGGCTGTTCCTCCGCAGAAATTTAGGTTACCAGAGTCCGTCGGATACCCCCAATTGGAGGTGTTTGATAGACTCGTTCCATTCGATGTGTGCCATGTTACTGATTCCGCGACGGACGTTAGGAGACAAACGAAAATCAGAAACGCTATGAATAAGACTATGTTTTTCTTCATTGAACGCTGCCGTATCGAATCGACAAGAGATGCGTATAAGAATTCACAGTGGAAGCGTCCGAATCTCCATCGCGTGCCACGGTTATCACCCACAGTTCTCCAGGAACAACTCCGGTTTTCCAATCAGTAAGCGTAATCCACGCACCTGCGGCACCGCCTGCCGTTTCTACGTCTCCAGACGCACCTGCAGCGTCTCCTGCATAAGTCAATGTTGTGGATGTTAGAGCGGTACATCCCGTCCCGCCACCGGAGCCTCCTGAGTCTTGACAGGAAGAGCCGAATATTTTATAGATGTGTGCTGCTGTATCAGCGCCACCCAACTGAAACTTAAACCGCGCCGATATCTCTACAGTATTATCAATGTCGTCTGGCACGACCCAATAGTAATCTGCGTAATTGCTGGCCTCGTCTGTTGAGTTAACAAACATGAACTGCCCCACATATCTGTTTAATGAATTGTCCCACGAGGTTACTTTTACCCTTGGGGCACCAATCGTAATATACTTATATTGTTTCAGCGCGTTTCCCGTGGCGTTGGCGTCGAACGTTTTGTTGGTAAAGGTGCTTGTGTATGATTCGGTCAGGAGCGGTTTCCAGAAAATGCCGTCACAATACATAAATGCATTAAGGGTGTTATCCGAGTAGACTGTGCCCAGCCTCCCTACGGTGTTGTCGCACGTAAAAGGAGCGCCAGTATTCGTAAAGTCGGCAAAGTGGGTATTGTCCCCACCCGTGGTCTGTAGCTGAGTTACCGTCAACTCGCCGAATGTAACGTTATCCGTCGTTCCAAGCCCAAGCCGGGATCGGACGGTAGCGGCGTCATCGAACGAATACACCCCCGCGAGGACATAGGCGTATCCGGTAGACAAACCGCCTCCTAAGCCGAGGTTGGCCCTCGCATTCGCCGACGTAGAAGCGCCAGTGCCGCCATCCACCACCGCAAGATCGACAATGCCGGTGATAGACCCGCCTGTAATGGCTACGTTGTCCGACACCATTGCATCCGTAATCCCGTATCCAGAGATGGTGGTGGGGGTGCCGGTGAGATTGTCGAAGGGGAAGGTCGTTGGCACCCCCGTCAGCACCGAATAAGGTACAGCCGTATGGACACCTTCGGCGTTGTGCTGGATGAGGAGGCCACGGTTGAGGGTGTCCGACAGCGTAGCGTGGTGGGCACCGACCATCGCCTCCGTCGCCTGAATAATCTGCTCTCCATAAGCAAGGGACGATATGACTGCGGCGATTACGAGTGCTTGGCAGACGGTGATGAGTTTTTTCATAGTATCTCCTTATTGCTCATACCAATACCCTCCACTGCTTAAGAAGGTATAAATCCTTTGTACTGCCAAATCCTTGTTTGCCCCTGTATTCGTAAAGATATTCGTTCCGTGCGTTATCGTTATTACCCCGACATTTCCGACCTGTAGCGTGATTTTTTGTCCGTAAACTCCACCATCGAAATTCGTGATCGTCGTATTGTCCGTGTTGGCAAAGACCCAATTCGTATATCCCGCTACGGATGGGGTTGTAGTGTTATCGATTGTTTTAGGTGGACCTTCGGGAAACATAAATGAGGAACCCGATGATTGGTTTAAAAACCCCGCAGTACCCGCTTGGTAATCCTTTACATTCACGTACTGATTTTTGTTGGCATCTCCATTCTGTTGGTCATTAAATCCATATCTATGGACCTTGGTCCCACCGCCAGAAATACCCAATGATTCTGATTTGCAATTTGAGTATTGTCCGTTTGCTGATGAACTACTCGCATACCACCCATCGTAAGCATTATCTGTGTCTTGAGAATTTTCAAGCGATAGACAATTAGAAAACTGATTGGCACCTCCATTATTATAAAAACCATGCCCGTAATTGTGATCGGCCCTGCAATTCGATATTCTGTTCCAATCTCCTTCTACGTATATTCCGATGTCAGAGAACTCACCTATGGAGTCGCTTACAAAACCACTAGACATTCGGATCATCAGCCCAACATGGTAAAGGGATGCGGATTGTACGGTGCCCTCTGTACTGCCGGATATGGTTGCCTCTACCCGATGAACGTAATGGTCCGTTCCGCCGATATCGACCGCGCCGATAAAATTTCCTTGCGTTCTGTCTAGCACGGCATTCGTTACTAGGACATCTTCAATGACGTCTGCCGCTCCCGCAACGATTACTACCCCCTCGTCGGAGACGTTATTGACCGTCACGTTCTTTATTTGATTCCAGTTTCCAGCCTGAATCCTTATTCCCTTTACCGCCGTGCCCGATCCTAATCCCTGAATGTCGATTCCGATCACTCCTGCACCAGTAACCCCGCCCGCCGCTGTGTCAATGACTACTCCTGCGCCAGCCGCCAGGATCTTCGTGCGGGTGATACTTGACGGCAGAAAACCGATCCCTTGGGGCGACCCCATAAGGATCACGCCGTCTTTCAGGATCAGATTGATGGCCTTGTAGATCATCGTGGGGGGTAATAGGACCACACCCCCTCCGAGAGCATACGCGGCAGTTATGGCTTCATTTATTTGCGTGGAGTAATCCACCGATCCGTCCGTAACGTACCCGGAGGGAAGGTAGGCGCGAGCATCTATGTATGGGCTGGACTTGGAGATGACGTTTAAGAAATACCCGTTGTCCGTGTGGGAGGCGGAGCCGATACTCGGAGCGCGTACTCTTGTGGTAGCGGTGATATTGTCGTAGCCGGTGATGTTTCCCGTATCGTTTCCGGTGAGGGACTTCGGTTTCAGATCAATGGTGTATTCGCTGTTGATGAAATCCGTCGCCAAATCCTCGAACTTCAGGTTGTCCCGGTCGTAGACGGTCACACCTGCGGCGGTTTTGATAACGACGCGATAGGTTCCATCCCCGTACAGTTGAGCGGTCCCGTTGGCGTCCAGTGTGTAGGGGTTCGCGGCGGCGGGAGGGGTCTTGTTAATGTCAAGGTAGACATCCTTCGGCGTGGAGGTGCCCGCCGCATAGAAGTACACCTTCCCCCCCGCGAGGGAACCGGATGCGGAACGGACCTGCGACAACAACATGTCGATCTGGAGGGCGGCGGGGAAAGCGGCGGTGAAGGCGAGGGCGAGGATCAGGACCGCGAGAGCGAGGTATCGTTTCATGGGGCCTCCCTATTTAGCAAGTTTTACCTGTTTGTTGTCGAATACAACGTAATCGTCATCTAATTTTATTCCGTCGTATCCCTGTTGAATGAGTTGGTCTATGGTGAGTTTGTCGTACTCATCCCATCCCGCCATCTTCTTTACTTTCAGGTATGCGGGCATTATGAATTTTGTTCCTGATGCGCCGGAATCTCCCCGTTCGATGGATGCTTTGTCCGCAGAAAACCATATCAATCCTCCGGGGGTTTTCTCTCTGTCGAACTTGGTAAATTCATTGTTGGTCCCGTGGTAGACGAGTAGCGGGTTGCCGTCCTTGTCTACTACTTTAGAGTCACCGAACCATCGTTTAATCTGAGGGGTGATCGGTTGGTCCGCGAGGGTCTGCGTGCCGATATCCTTCCCCACCATCCCCCGTTGATCGTCCTTTAATTTCTGCGCCCCGGATCGGATATCGGCGAACACCTGCTTGGCGTAGTCCCCGACCCTCTTCCCGATGGCGCTATTCTTCGCGGTGCGGGCCAGCGTCATCAGGTCCCCGGCCAGTTGCGGATCAAACATGGCGTCCACGAGGATCTGCTTGAATACGGTGCGGGACTCGGCGTGCTTCGCCTCCAGGAATCCCTTCGCCGCCTGCGCCGCCATCAGACCGGCAATCCCCGCTCCTGTTCCCCCGGCCATGTGTCCCGCCGTAAATCCCGACGCGGGGATGATGACGTTCGTCAGGTTACGTACCAGTTTCCCGCCCGGGCCGGAAAGGGTATCGTCGCCGAACAGTTTCTCCACGGTAGTCGAGTTCCCGGAGAAGGTGACGTTCTTGTTCCGGGCGAGCATCTGAACCGTGGCGTGGTAATCCTGGAACGCCTGAACCGTCTTGGCGTCGTATCCGAGTTGCCGGAGCGTGGGGACCATCTTCTCCACGAATTTCCGCGCCCCCATCGGCCCCATCTGCGGAGTGCCCAGCTTGTCCACGTTCATCTTCGCGGTTTCGTTCTCGATGAACGCCCTCAGTTGCCCGCGAACGATGGCCCTTGCCCGCTCCGCGAGTCCGTACTGGTCTAGCGTACCCTTGTTGTCCTTGATCCATTTCGTCGCCGCGTGGACGTTCATCACGCCGTTCTGGTCAACGGACGCCTTGGCGATCTCCGCGAGGGCGTGAGGGGCCATGACTTCCCCTGCTTTCTCCTGCCCGATCGCCCTCACCAAGTCTTTCGCGTTCGTATCGCCCCAGAGTTTCCCGCCGATCTTTTCATGTTCTGTCCGTAAGCCCGACGCCTCGCCGCCGAAGGAGGTAACATCCTTGACCGCTCCCTTATCGAACTTTCCAAACCATTCCCGTTTCGCGTAATCGTTGAACGCCTTCATGGCGGCGCCAGCATCCGCGCCGGGGGCGGCTTCAGCGATGATCTGCGATATCTGCTTGTTACTGTTGGCGTAGGATTCGATGCCCCGGACGCCATCGGATGCGGCGGCTACGGGAGGGTCCTTCCCCATGAACCGCTTGTAAGCGTCGAGTGCCTTCTGCTGGCCCTTTAGTTTCCCCTGCATCCCCGGTTTGTCGGACATCCACTCTCGCGGGGGAACCTTCGCATCGTGAAGTTCCTGCCGCATCTTCATATAATCCGGTTCAAGGTTCTTCTGGAGTTCCGCCATACGTTCAAGGTTCTTCTGGTACTCACTCGTGAGGGCACTTATGCTTACTTCCTGACCCTTGTAGAATGCGGTCTTGTCCGTTGCCACCTTGCCAGAGAAGTCTGCGTAGTCCGCCTCAATGGCCTTGATGGCCTCGTTGTAGACAAACGCCGCCTCGTTGTCTCCGGCCTTCTTGGCATCCTTCCATTTCTGTCCGAGGGTACGCTTAACGCCGCGGAGTTCCAGCGTGGTGGTATTTCCACCAGGTGCCCTGCGAGTCATAATTTCGGACACGTCGGCTACGGCGGCGCGTCCCTGATCGGCCATCCCGGATTCTTTCCCAAGTTCCGATACTTTTTCGGCAAGGTTTTTCGCCTTCATCCCATAATCGGGTATCTGGTCCTCAAGGTAGGACATCGTATCCTGTACGGGTTTCTTCGCCCGATCAATGGCGTCGATGATGTCCGAGCCGATCTTTGCGCGATACGGAGCGGCGATCGGTCCTTCCCCAGGGCCTACGGATTCCGCCATATTCTTCAGCGCCGCCGACATGGCGACAGAATCGTTCTCCATCAGGCGGGCGCCGACGTCCTTGGACTTGGCGGCTACCGACTGCTCGAAGAATGCCGCGGGGAGGTCCCCCGTCTCCTGCGCGTAGGTGGGGCGGTACTTCTCCGGGGTGCCTATGCGCTTCAGGAGTTCGCCAGTCTGTGCGGCGTTCTCGGCCTGCTTACCTTTATAAACGGGACTCTCTGTGATCTCTCTAATGGCGGCCTCGGGAGCCTTCGGGGCGTCGAGGGGATTGCCGATGTACCCTCCGCCTCGGATATCTCCTCCCGTGAGGGCGTTGCCGGCGGCCATCTCGGTATTGCGCTGCGTGTAAGGTACGCGGTTCTCCGCGGCACGATAGGCTGCTTTTCCTGCCCGCGTTGCCCCCCTCGCTGCGCCCGGGGCCATCTTTGCCGCTCCGGTGAATCCGAGGGCGGATCCTGCGAAGTCCTGCGCCCAGACATCCTTGGCCTTCTCCAGACCGAGGGCGCCGGTAGGCGCCAACAGGAACTCTCCCAAGCCCTTCACGTTCTCCCAAGCGGCGAGTCCGACCCCCTTGATGTCCCCTTGTGCCGCGGGGGTGGTGAGGGATTCTATCGCCTGTGCCGGGAACGTCATCAGGCCCTCGGCGGTGCGCGGAAGGGACTCGGGGAGGCGGGTCACACCTTCGGCCATCGAACCGAGCATGGAGGTCGCTTGGCGAGGCGCCGGGGGCGCGGTGGGCGGTTCCGGTCCGAGGATGACATCTCCGGCCTTCTTCCCTACCGAGTATCCAAGCATCGCCGCCGGGATGGTTCCCGCGCCGAACGTCTCCGGGGTGGCGAGGATGCCCGCGCCCGCGCCACCGACCACTTTCAGGGCGCCCCTGACTCCCCTTTTCAGTAGCCCCTCGTTGTAGGGAACGGTGGACGCAGGAGGGGTTTCCCCGTGGGATGCGACCAGTTGATTGTTCGTGTACGTATTCAGGATGTCGTTGATATCCTTCTGTGAAACGCCGTCCGGAATGGCGACTACGTTCCCGTCAGGCAACGCGACGTTCATTATCGTCCTCCGACCGGGGCAATAGTCCAGTTTCCGTTCGCGTCACGGGTAGCGGCGTGGGTGGCGCCGACAGGGGCGGTACGCTGTACCAGATCACTCACTCCCGGTCCGTAGCCTTTCTTCGCCGCCCCGTCAATCGCATCCACGTCCGCGCCCAACTTCTTCAGAATGGCCCGGGACTTATCCGACAGGAAATGGAAATCCTTCGGCCTACCCATGCCCGTCTCGTACTGGCTGTTGAGGGCTTGCAATCGTCCCCCGAGAAGTTCAACCGCCGTGTCGATACTCTCCTTGATCTGCTTCGGGGATTGTGAGGAATTGAAATTAGCCCGCCACGCCTTGATCTCCTGATCGGTGGCTCCCATCCCCTTGAACACGGAGGCCAGTTCCGATTCCACGGCGGTTGCGGTGGTATTCAGTCCGACCACTCGAGGATCCCCCACGGCGGTGATGCCCTTATTTACGATGCTGTTCCATATTGGCAGGGACGAGTTATCCAGCTTGCTTGCCTTGTACGCCATCGTCTCAAGGTGGATGATCGCGGTATTGAGCGACCGGATGTTCGTCGCGGACTTCCCGGAGTTGAAATCCCGCTTCACGCTCATCCGAACCTGATACTGTGTCGCGTCGAAGGAAGGATCGTACAGGGCCGCTCGACCAAGGATCTCCTGCCAGAACGGGGCCTTTAGCGCGAATCCGGACGGCAGTGGGATCTTGTAATCCACCAGTTGCTTCACGATCTGCATGTTCGCCTGGCTCATCCCCTGAAGGGCCGCATCGTTGCGCTCGCCGGGGGTTCCGGGAGGGATATTCAACGCGCCTGCCGCGCCCATGCCCTGATCCGCCCTGCCTTCCTTTGCCACGCGGATCTTCCCCGCCTGTATCGCGGCGACGGCTTTTGCGGCTTCCGGATCGCCCTTGGCCGCGCGGAGATAGAGGTCCGTCTCTGTGGCGGACTTCGGTTCCTTCGCCGTTACGTGTTGCACATGGGATTTCCCGTCCGGCGTCTCCACGATGGCGATTATCCCTCCCTGTCCATCCGGGTAGGAAACAATCCCATCCCTGTTCATGGAGAACTTGTTCACCAGTTCCTGGGGAAGTCCGGCGGCGAGCGCTTCTCGCTTCAGTTGTGCGAGTGCCGCTTCCGGGCCTATGAGTTGTCGGTTCGCCTTGGCGTTCGCCGTCATCTTGGCGAGCATAGCCGATTCGTTCCCCTGAATCTTGTCGGTGATATCCATGATAGTGCTGATCTTTGCCACTTCGTCATACCGCCCGTGCTGTACCGCGAGCATCATCCTCCGGGACGCCATCTCTGCCGGGTTAAGGGGTCGCGTACCGGCCACGTCCACGGATGGAAGGCCCTCGGCGGGTTTGCCGGGAACAACCTCGTTCCCTTCGCCGGCGTAGGTCATCGTGGAGTTCAACCCTTCGGGCACAGCGGGCTTATAGTTGGGATTATCCTGCTTCACCATTGCAGGCACCGTGCCGGGGTT
>ERZ1292629.2410-Hain-H43-01um-R1-2410-length-15797-cov-101_pt1 | contig 15797 bp, 18 predicted proteins | sample MGYA00564399_ERZ1292629 | MGnify/ENA primary metagenome ERZ1292629 (study PRJEB36523, sample SAMEA6512636) | groundwater metagenome | collected 2019-01-08 | study: AquaDiva: Metagenomics assemblies of 32 groundwater samples
TCTTTATAAGAAGAAAGTTCAATAACTTTGTTTTTGTAAGGTTCAATCATGGTTTCTAACGGCAAATCTTTGCTATAGTTTTTCTTGTATTTTTTATATGTTACATGCTTGAGTAAACGCCACGAATCAATAAATCTCTCGTGTTTCCTTTTGAACTTCCTCCTTATCAAAGCCAAGTACTGAAAAAAGATATTTTTGAATTTGAGATAATAAATCACATCTGATTTTTCCAGACCCTCTTTTATCAATCTTCTTGTTGTACCTTCCACAATCCAACTATTTTGGGCATAAATTTTAGAAATTTCTCTTACACTTTGCTCTTTATCGTTTGGTTTGGTAAATTTCACTTTCCAAAAGAAGTCGTCTGTGGAGTAATGAAGAATTTCTGTTTTATCAGAAAGTTTCTGAGCAAAAGTGCTTTTACCTCTACCAGCATCGCCTAATATCAGGATTTTTTTGTGTTTATATGGCATAATGACAATATATCAGATTACCACAAATTATGGAGAAATCAGAACCAATTAATACACAATCAAACATTACCGAGACGGAATCGGGCCTCGAGAAATTACCTGAAAGCAAATTTGAACTTATAGACATAGATAGAGAAACCGAACTTTTTTATTCTTTCACGGATAGAAGTAGGTTTTCTTTTGTGTTTGATAAATATTTCCCTGAATTGGTAGCAATACGGAAAGAATGCAAAGACAAAGATGAATGCATGAAAAAGTTTAAAGAATTTTTGGAAGATTTGTCTGACAAAACAAGAGATAAAATGTCGGCTTTTAAAGAAGATCTGGAATCAGAATGGGATAAAATCGGGCCGGAGTTTTTGGAGGCTCTGTCAGAACACTTCGAAACAGAATGGCCGGAAGATAAACCCGAGATTGTTGGTTATATCACTAATCTACCAGTATTTCCTCGTTTTTTGGATAAATACCAATTTTGCGTTGGTTACGAAAATATACCTAAATCAATAGAGACTTCAGCTCATGAAATTGTGCATTTCCTCTGGTTTAAAAAATGGAAAGAAGTTTTTCCAGAAATGGGTCGCAGGGAATATGAAAGCCCCAGACTGGCCTGGAGACTAAGTGAAATTATGGACCCAATAATCTTACAATGTCATCCTAAAATAAAAGAACTGATTAAACCGGCTCATTGGGGTTATTCTTCTTTTAAAGATACAAAAATTGGAGAGGTTGGTATGACAGAATATTTCAAGAAAATATATTTGGATAGTGTTGCTTCGGGTGACAATTTTGAAACTACGCTCAAAAAGCTTTGGGGAGAAGCGCAAAAACACGAGAAAGAGATAAGTGAATTTTAATCATTATGAATGAATCAAGATTGGAAATTAAATTGTCTTTTATTACCGGCTTAGGAGAAGTCGTTTTGAATGAAATAAACAAACACCCGAATCTTCATATTATTAGAGAGGAGGCCGATTCGTTTTATTTAGATTTTGTTCAAGATCTTACAAAAATCAGACGCTTAAGAAGCGTCGCTAGGGCATATATCACCGTGCAAGACAATAAATACCATCCTTCTTATGTTGCTAACCATAAGTCAATTTTGGGCGATCTTATAGAAATAATTATATCCGGATACGAGGATTCATTTAAAAGCTTCAAGATAACTTGTGCCGGTTCTGATTCTCCCGAAGTCAGAAATATTGCTAAATATGTACACGAAACGCACGGGTTGGTTGAAAAAGAAGAAGCTGATTTGAAAATACATATTATAAAAACAAACGAGATATGGGAAATTGGTATTCAAATTACACCACGCCCGTTATCTGTCAGAGACTACAAAGTAAGAAACATGAGTGGGGCTATGGACCCGACAGTTGCTTATGCAGTAAATTCATTCTGTAAATTAGAAAAGGTAAAATCCTATCTTAATATTTTTTCGGGCAGTGCAACACTGCTTATTGAGGCCGCCCAATGTTATCCAAATTTGGAAAAATTGGTTGGTTTTGATAACAACAAAAAACATCTTTCCTTAGCCGTACAGAATATAAAAAAGGCGGGATTGATAAAAACAATACAGTTAAAAGAAAATGATATTTTTGATAAACCGGATCTAGGCAAATTTGATGTTATTACATCTGATTTGCCATTTGGAATGTCCATATCGAAAGATGAGGATTTGGAAAAATTGTACCAATGCTTTGTTGAGTATTGTGAATACGCGCTAAATCAAGGTGGAAAATTAGTTGTTTATACAAGTGAACATGAAATCTTGAAAGATATTCTCTTGGAATCAAAATTTGAGATTGTAAAAACCGTGGATTTGAAATTCATGACATCGGTAAATGCGTATCTCCGACCAAAGATTTTTGTCTGCAGATTAAAAATATGAAAGAGTTAGATAAAATAATTGAAAAATTATGATCATATTTCTAAACGGTTCAATAAATGCAGGTAAGAGCACGGTTGCAAAAATACTGTCTAAAGAAATGGAAAACACCGCGCTTTTGGAAATTGACGCATTTCACGAAATGATTGAGTGGATGCCCATAGATAAAGCGGTGCCAATAAATTTGGAAAATGCATTATCTGTAATAAGAAATTTTATTAAACGAGAAATAAGTGTAATAGTCCCTTATCCACTTTCTCAAAAAAATTATGATTTTATGATGTCTGGATTAAAAGATTTTGAGATTGATATTCATATTTTCACTTTAGCTCCGAAACTTGAAAAAACCTTAACCAACAGAGGAACAAGAGGGTTAACTGAGCAAGAAAAAGAAAGAATTAAGCATCATTATAATATTGGTATACCAGACCCAACATTCGGAGAAATAATAGATAATTCAGAGCAAACTCCGCAAGAAACGGCGGATTATATTTTATCTAAAATCCATGAATTACAATCTTGATCTTAATGATAGACCGTTTAAAGCTATAAAAGCCGGAACTAAAAAAGTGGAAGGCAGAGCCCAAATAAATTCTGAAGAAAACATATACGAAAAAATGGTTCCCGGAGATACTATAACTTTTACTAACAATATTTCAAATGAACAGATAGTATGTGAGATTTTATTCATACACCACTGTGATAATGTTAGAAAGATGCTTGAAACAGAAGGAACTAAAAATGTCCTTTCAAGCGGCTTAGACATAGAGGGTGGAATCAAGAGTTATAATAGTTTGGATGGTTACGAAGAAGGCATTAAAAAATACGGAATTTATGCGATTGGGGTAAAAATGCGATAACAAATATTTTTTTGACTTTTATCTCGACAAATGATATTTTGCAACTATAAATTATGTTTAAAATTTCTGTTTGCTTAGACATTGCAAGGCTTCTGGTGGCCAGAATCAGGAGAAAAATAATGAGAGATGTTATTCCAAGAACTAAAGCAAATGTATGTTTTGTGTTGGTATCTGGCGGTGTAGATTCTACAGTAGCGTTGTATTTGGCACAGAAAATATACAAAAAAGTTTATGCCGTAGAATTAGAATACGAAAATCGCCTTCCTGTAGAAAAAGACAGGGTATCAAATATATTATCAGTGGCTAATGTGGAAAGTTTTTATATTGAATATCCAAGAGTTATAGACCGAACAACCTTAGAAAACAAACATCACCTACACGAAAGTAATACTTTTTACTACTTAACAGCAGCTAATCTTGCACAAAGCTATATTAGGACTAATAAAATTGCGGCTGTGGATATATGGGCGGGGCAAATTCGATCTGATTGGTTAATTTCAAAAAGTTTTTTAAAGGGTAATTTTTTCCAATATGTCCCTGAGGCCTCGCCATCCATATATAAACTTCTTAATAAGATTATTAGAACTGATGCTTCAAAGCAAGATGTTAGAATCGTTACACCATTCATATATTTAAATAAGGATGAGATTGTGGAAATAGGAGTTCAAGTCAATGCACCCCTAAAAGATACTTGGTCATGTTCCTATGATAACAATGTTCCATGCTCAGAATGTCAACAATGTTTAGAGAGGAATCAAGCCTTTAAAAAATTTAACATCAACGAAAAAAGTGACAACATTTAAATCCAATGATCACTTCAATACATATACACAACAATAATAAAAAATTTAAGAGATTATTGAAATCAATTTTAAAAAATAAAAATTTACAGATTAATAACAAATTGATTGTAGTAGATGGGTCTTCACATAAAAACAAATGTGAGAACAATAAAAAAGTATGTAATGAATTTTCCCAAAAACAAAATATACTTTATATAAACCAAGACAAATGGGATAAAATCAGATATTTTCTTGCTAACAAAACTACTCTTGACGTTAGATTTACCAGACTGCTTTATTCGATCAACTTGAATAAAAATGAGTGGAATACTCCAGAGGCCAGAAATGTTTCTTCCGTAGTGACATTGTTGGTTAGTTCTATTAACGATACGGTTTTAAAACTGGACGATGATATGATTGTTACTCAAGATTTGAGAATTCCAGAAAATATTTCAAAACTTATCGGGATAAAAATAACAGGTTGCCCAGATTTTTCCAGACTCGAGTGGATTCAGTTATATTTAAAGTCACTCCTAAAACTAAAAGCAAAACAAAAAAATAAAAACGAGTATGAATATATAGATAAATTCGCACAAGAATGGAAGGCCGAAGAAATGTTTTCACTAATAAATCAATATACAAATTTGATAACCCCACCAATTTGGAAAAGAAATAAAAACATTCATCCTTTAATATTTCCCCAACGAGATGAGTTAAGTGGTGGAGCTTACTTAACTATTGTCCATTATTTAACACGAGCAATGTTTCCTCCTTGGTATGAGGAAGATTGGTTTTGGTTTAAATCAATTAGAAAAAATCTTGATATTAGTTTTGTTTCGAGTGGTATTCTACACAAAGCAGATAAGAAAACCATACTAAATATGAGCGCATTAAAAAAAGAAGAGTTAGGAAAGATATTAACTCTACCATTAAGATATACGAATAAATTAACCGTTGAAATTATCAATGAATATACACACTACAGGATTGGTATTATGGAAAAATATATATATTTATTTAATCAAACAAATTTCAATAAAGATCTATCGGGCAGCACATTTTATCAAGTAAAAGCAGTTGTAAACTATCTGGGAAAATTACGTGATTTTCTAGTTAGTATAGATCCGAAACAAATAATTTATCAGTATCATAATTTCAAAAAATCAGAAACGGTCTGGATAAATGAAAGTAGAAAATTGATCGGTTTATTAACCTGGGAAAATATTAACTCGTTATGAATAGTATAATTATATCGCCACATTGTGATGATGCCTTACTTTCACTTGGTGGACTATTGATAAATAAAGTTTTGGTTCCAGAGGTTGTAGTCAATGTTTTTACCAAAACAAACTGGACAATTAGCGGTAATGGAGAAGTTGACAAGATAACTGATTTAAGAATCAAGGAAGACTTGCAATCTTTCGCATCTTTGGAAATTAGCACCAAATACTTGGGTTTTATGGATGCCAGCTTAAGAAAAGGATGCGAAAATAAAAGTAGTAAATATATGGAGATTACGCATGAACCGATGATTGATCCAATTTGTGGAAAACTATTTGATGTTATTAAAAATTTGATTAAAAAATACAAAAATGTTGAAAACTGGTTTTTCCCGCTAGGGGTTGGGGGTCATATTGACCATTGCATATTGAGAGATATAGCCATTAAGAGTGAATTAACCAACCTAAAATATGTTTATTTTTACGAAGATGTTGGATATGATGACACAGAATCAGATGAGAAAATACAAACAATAATTAAAACACTACCTCTCCACTTAACGCCTAAAACCTACAAGTACCAAAATATTGATAAAAAATTAAATATACTTGAAAACTATGCTTCTCAGATAAATAAAAGTTTACTGGCTCAAGTTAGAAGAACCTATAAAAAAAGAGGTGGCGAACGCATTTGGGGTAAACCAGGCAATGTAATAAATTTCTTACAATGAAAAAAAGCAGCATATTAATCTTTAAAAATGGATTAAAAATTTATACCCGAAAACCCGGTAGGAATGTTGTTTCTGACACTGATATTATAGATGAGGTTTTAGTAAATGATCAATATAAGCTAAAAAAACTCGGTTCTCCAAAAATAATTGTTGATATCGGTGCCCATATTGGAATTTTTTCTCTTGCAATCGCCCAAATGTGTCCCAATTCAACAATAATTGCCTACGAACCATTCAAAGAAAATTATCAATTACTTAAAAAAAATATAACCGCAAATGGCTTCAGCAATATTATATTTCATCAAAAAGCATTATCGGCAAAAAAAGAAACAGTAACTATTTTTATTAACAAGTTTAATACCGGTGGTCACTCTTTGTTTCCCAACAACAGTGGCAAAAAAATAAAAGTTAAAAGTATATCACTTGAGGATGTTTTTGTTGAAAACAAACTTAATACAATTGATTTATTAAAAATTGATTGCGAGGGTGGAGAATATGATATTATACTAAAAGCTTCAAAAGAAACTTTGCAAAAAGTCAATGAAATAATCTTTGAACTTCACAAAACAGAGAGAACCATAAAATACCACTCACCCAAAGAATTAATAAGCTTTTTAACAAGTAACGGGTATAAAATTAAAATCCTTAAAGAAATTTACTACAAAAATGAAGGGCGTTTTTGGATCGTACACGCAAAAAGACCAAGCCCTAAAAAATAAGGTCTGGCAAAAATTATGGAACACAACCCATCACATCCATACGAAGGTTCAACCCAAAACTCTGTATTAGCCCCTGAGGGAGAACGAGTGGTAAAAATAGCAGAAAGTTTTAGTAATATTGTTGTTACTACAGATCAATATGCATACAAAATTAGAAAACCAATTAAGGATGGTTTGATTGATTACTCAACTTTCGATAGAAGATTAAATTGTGCCCAGCGGGAACTATCAAAAGGTCGAATATTTTCAGGTGATCATCTTTACATAACAATACTGCCAGTAACTACACTAACTGACGGAAAATTTTTAATTGGTAGAGAAACCCAACCAGACAATATTGCTATAAAAATGTTTCTTTTTAACGATAAGGATATACTATCAAACAGAATTATGGATAAAAGATTACCAGAAGACTGGGAATCAATGGTCGTAAATTATTTATTATCAGTGCACAAAAAAACAAAGACTGATAAAAAAGTAGGTGAATATGGTCATCCAAATAGTCTTAAATACTTACTTAATTTTTATCATCATCAAATAAGTGACAAATGTGTAGATATCTCATTAGCACTCACTTTTAATAAAATCTTGAGTGAATTAGAAGATTTTATTAATTTGCATAGATCTATATTTATGTCTAGATTGGAAGGTGGATATATAAGAGACAACCATGGTGATTTGCATACTGGTAATATTTTACTAGACATTAACCGGGACCAAATATTTGCCTTTGATCCCATAGAATATCATATGGCTTTGTCTGCAGTCGACACATTTTCAGATATATCCTACTTACTGTTCGATTTAGATTTCCTTGAGAGATCTGATCTGTCATCATCTCTTGAACAGAAATATATAAAACAAACAGGGGAGGATGAGGTTGCAGATATCATGCTAGCTTTTTATAAATCTTGGCGAGCACTTGTAAGAGCCAAGGTTGGATTGTTTTTGGATGGCGACCAAAAATCTATGGTGACTAGCTGTTTAAATCTAGCCAATCATTATTTATCTAAACTTTAATATCTATAAGAAAATTTAAGATGATTATGGAAAAACACAATATAACTTTTGTTATACCCCTTCATAGGATGCATATAAAGAATTTTAATAAAGCATATGAGTCTATATTGGCTGCTTCCATTAAAGATATTGAGTATAGTTTAATAGTCATTTTAAATGGACAATCTCTGCCGTTGGACAACTCCAAATATTTAGATGAACCAGAGAAGTATGGTATTCGACTCATCGAATTTGATCAAGAAAAAAGTTGTTCAATTGCTAGAAATATTGGGTTTAAATTTGTATCCACAGAAATTGTTATATTCCTGGATGGAGATATTATTCTTCCAAACAATTTCTTCTATAATCTCAAGGATTATTTGGTAATTTTGAAAAACAATACAAGTATTGGCGGGTTATGCCCTTTGTTTTCTGTACATAAAAATTACGAAAGTGGTCTCCAAAAATACGAAAACTTAGAGGATGTGAGAATGCTGAATTCGTACAGACATCAAAAATACGTAAAACTACTTCAAGGGTTTTGTGTAACCGTTAAGTCCTCAGTCTTCAAAAAAGTAGGGATGTTTGATGAATCGTTTATCGCCAGTGAAGACAGAGAGTTAACCGTTAGAATTATCAATGCTGGCTACAAAATTCTATGTATGCCCAATATTCAAATCACCCATATAAACCCTTCCGGTTTCAAGAATATACTAAAAAGAAAAAGGTGGCACGCGATAGGAAATGCACAACTAGCACTTAAGCACCCTGGTGCGTATGATGGAAATATTCTTGAGTGGTTATTCTTATTATTTAAAAAACCTTTCGAATTGGCCCCCCTAGACCCATATGCTTATTTATATTATTGGGGCATTATGGTTGCATATACCGTCTGTTTTTTATATTTTAAAATAAGATTTAAACAAGGTTTAATTAAAAAAGATCGTTATTAGATATTAAAATCAATTGATATATCAGTAAGAAAATGATATAAAATAATATAATACACCAAAATAAATGAAAAAGTGCTATGAAAAGAGAGATAAAAAATGGGTATAATCCTGGTGAAATTGAGAATCGTTGGCAGAAGGAGTGGAAAAACACCAATCTGTACAAAACGCACGAGGATATGTCTTTACCAAAGTATTACGTTTTGGACATGTTTCCTTACCCTTCGGGAGAGGGTCTTCATGTGGGTCATCCTAAAGGTTATATAGCCACTGATGTCATTACCAGAATGAAAGTTATGCAGGGCTATAATGTTTTGCATGCCATGGGTTGGGATGCTTTTGGACTACCAGCAGAAAACTACGCAATCAAAAATAAAATTCACCCAAGTGTTGCCGTTAAAGAAAATATTGCGAAATTTAAAAGCCAATTAAGAAGATTGGGATTAACATATGATTGGGATAAAGAAATTAATACTACAGACCCTAACTATTATAAATGGACCCAGTGGATATTTCTTAAACTCTATGAGAAAGGGCTTGCATATGAATCCAACGAAGCCATAAATTGGTGTCCCTCTTGTCAAACTGGATTGGCTAATGAAGATTTGGAGAACGGAAATTGTGAAAGATGTGGTACTCATGTCGAAAAAAAACTAATGAGACAATGGGTTTTAAAAATCACCGAATATGCAGACAGATTATTAGACGACTTAGATAAACTACCAGAATGGGAAGAATCAGTTAAAGAGATGCAAAGAAATTGGATTGGTCGAAAAAAGGGAGCATTAATTTCCTTTGACCTCTTAATTTCAGAGACTTTATCCAAAGATCATAAAATAAAAGTTTTTACCACTAGGCCAGAGACCATATTTGGCAGTTCATTTATTGTTATTTCTCCCGAACATCCACTTGTTGGTGAGTTAGCTAACAATATCCAAAATTACGAAGAAGTGTCTCGCTATGTCTACGAAGCAGGTCAAAAATCAGATCTTGATAGAACGGATTTAAATGTAAATAAAACAGGTGTTCTTCTTGGGGGGATTAAAGCAATAAACCCGATTAATAGAAAAGAAATCCCTATCTATCTTGCTGACTATGTTTTAAAAAGTTATGGAACTGGAGCCATTATGGGTGTCCCGGCTCATGATCAGCGTGATTTTGATTTTGCTCGCTTATACAATTTACCCGTTATACCGGTAATAAAACCTAAGGGTATTGAGCTTAATGATCTTAAACTTCCTTTTACCAGAGATGGAGAAGTTACAGATTCAGAATTTATGACGGGCTTATCATCATCTAAGGCAGCTGAAGAAATAGTTAAATGGCTTGAGAAGAATAATTTTGGAGGAAAATTTGTCACTTATAAATTACAAGATTGGGTGTTTTCTAGGCAGCGATATTGGGGAGAACCAATACCCATTGTTAGATGTAAAAAATGTGGAGTAGTTCCTATCCCAGAAAACGAACTACCACTTAAGTTACCTGATATAAAAAACTATCAACCAACTGGTACAGGAGAGTCTCCATTAGCAGATATAAAAGAGTGGGTCAACACAAAATGTCCCCGTTGTTCAAGTCCGGCAAAACGAGAGACTAACACTATGCCTCAATGGGCCGGGTCAAGTTGGTACTGGCTTAGATACATCGACCCCCACAATAGTAAAACATTAGTAGATAAGAAAAAGGAAGCTTATTGGTCACCCGTTGATCAATATATAGGGGGAGCAGAACACGCGACCAGGCACTTAATTTATGCTCGCTTTTGGTATAAATTCTTATATGACATCGGCATAGTAAACTACGAAGAACCCTTTAAAGGATTTCAGCATGTTGGACTAATTATGGGTGAAGATGGACAGAAAATGAGTAAACGTTTTGGAAACGTAGTTAGTCCTGACGATATTGTTGAACAATACGGTGCAGATACACTTCGTGTTTATGAAATGTTTATGGGGCAATTCGGATATTCAACAGCATGGAATACAAAAGGACTAGTTGGTGCCCGTCGGTTTCTGGGGAGAGTATTTGATTTACAGCTAAAATTACAGCCAACAGTTTCAATAGGACATACCAGTGACTTAGAAAGACTTGTTCATAAAACAATAAGGGGTGTAACTAAAGATATTGAACATTTCAAATTTAACACCGCTATTTCAAAGCTTATGGAGTTGATAAATAAAATGTCAGATGAAGATGTTGTAAATATAGAATATTACAAAAAATTAATCCTGCTACTACACCCATTTGCCCCTCATATAACTGAGGAATTATGGAATAGAACTGGAGAAAAGTACTCAATATATACTCACCACTGGCCAAAATATGAAGAGTCAAAGATACAAGAAACCAGTTATAATATCGGGATTCAAATTGACGGAAAGATTAGGGGAGAGTTGACTATTGATAAAACTATGGAAGGAGAAGAGTTGAAAACTGCGGTATTGAAAGTTGAAAAAATTCAAAAACATTTGGAGGGTAAGGAAATAGTTGATTTTATATATATACCCAGAAAAGTTGTAAATCTCGTTACTAGAAAAATATAGGACTAGAAAACAAAAACCGGTCACGCAGGTGACCGGTCGGAATCTAGGGATTGACTCAGTTTTGATAGAACAGATTCCATTTGGACAGAGAAATAACTCGCTTTGTCCGGATATTCTTTGGCGACATCCGCAATAAGAGGAAAGTAAATTTCTCTCGTTTCAGCGATTTTTCTTCTCTGCTTTTCCAAAGAACAGGAACCGAGCGTTCTCATGTTTTGGAGACGATCGGCCAATTTGAGAAGCTTGGCTTCTACACAGGAAGTGGTGATTTGCTCAAAGTACCAATGGTGTCTTTCCGAGTCGGATTTGAATCGCAGATCATTCTTCTTTGGTTTGGAAACCGTAGTGACCAACATGGAAACCCGGTCTCCAAATGTGATCTTGATTCTCTCCGGTGTGAGCAGGAAGCTGTCTTCCAGCATATCGTGGAGCAGAGCGGCCACAATCATTTCAACATCTGTGATACCAAGCTCATCAATCAAGATGATGGCCGTAGCTCTCAAATGTTCAAAGTATCTGGCTCCAGATTCTCTGAACTGGTTGCGGTGGCCGTATTTTGCCATGTCATAGGCAAAGTCGATTTTTTCAACATCTGCCGGGGTCACTTTGAGCTTGAATCTCTTCATAAAGCTCTCGTGGTCCTCGTTACAGGTTCCTTCTCTAATTCTACTTTCAGAGGTCATGACTTTTTCTCCTTTTCTGTCTTCAAGCTAACCCGTAGGGATTATTTTGTCAAATTCAAATCTCTTAGATAAATGCTAAAATAACATCGTGGAAGAAAACAAAGAAACGGTTTTAATATATGTATAGAAACGAAAAAAACAGAAGACTTAAAATTTGTTTGGTTGTTACCCTACCCACTTGGGGTGGGGCTCAGCAGTATACTTACGATTTAGCAAAATCTCTGACAGATGATTATGAAATCACTGTAGCAGTCGGACAAGGGCATAATAAAATGCTATTGGATAGAATCGAGAAACTGAACATCCCAACCTATCAATTCAAATATTTGGTGAGAGAAATATCACCCATAAAAGATTTTATCGCTATATTCGAAATGAGAAAATTTTTTCACAGTAGAAACTTTGATATAGTACATTTGAATAGCAGTAAAGCTGGTGTAGTCGGCGCTATCGCTGCAAAATTGGCAGGAGTAAAAAGGGTTATTTATACTGCCCATGGTTTTGTGTTTAACGAGAATTTGAATATTTTTAAAAAGCTTTTTTATATTTTTATAGAACTTGTAAGTTTTGTATTCACCGATGAAATAATAACTGTATCGGAATTTGACGCAAAAAGTATTTTGAAGTTACATCTAATAAGCAAAAGAAAAGTAAGAGTTATACACAATGGTATAGACACAAACAGTTTGGGTTTTAAATCAAGAATAGAATCAAGGAAATTTTTTGAAGACAAAATCGGTAGAAATTTGTCCGATTTTCAAATTATTTGTTCCATATCAAATCTTTTTGATAACAAGGGTGTAGATTACTTAATAAAAGCCGCGGATATCTTATTATTAAAAAATAAGAAACTAATGTTTATAGTTATTGGAGAAGGTCCTTGTCGCAGTAGGTTAGAAAATTTGATTAAAGAAAAAGGTATTGAAAATAATTTTTATTTAATAGGTTTTGTGGAAAGACCAGAACAATATCTAAAGGGTATAGATTTATATGTCTCTTCTTCACTTAAGGAAGGATTACCATACAGTTTAATGTACGTCTTAAATGCTGGAATACCGACGATATCTACAGACGCCGGTGGCTCTCCTGAAGTTGTTGAGGATGGATTTTCTGGCATTATAGTCTCTAAAAAGAATCCCGAGAAGATAGCCAAGGAAATATCGACTATCATTGATAATAAAGATTTATATGCGAATTTTAGTGACAATGCTACTATTTCTACAAAGAGGTTCTCATTAGACAAAATGGTTGAAAAAACAAAAAAAGTATACGAGGAACAGTAAATTTTTAATATCAATACTTGGAATCCCAAGCTTCAGCAAGAGCACTGTAGCCGAAATACATCATCGCTCTTTAAACTTATTACAAATTAATTAAAATAATCTAAAATATATTTTATGGCATCTTCAAATTCAATTCTTGTACATAACAATAAAATCTTGCTTTTCTTAAGAGATAATAAGCCAGAAATTCCAGAACCAGATACCTGGCAACTTCCCGGTGGAGGAGTTGAGGAAGGCGAAGATTATTTTCAAGCCATTAGTAGGGAGTTGCAAGAAGAAATAAGCATTATCCCCCAACAACTAAAATATCTCGGTTCTGCTCCAGGCGACACAAAAGTATTTTTCGCTTTTTTAAGTGATGAGGAAGTTTTAAATATAAAATTAGGCAATGAGGGACAAAAATTAGAATTTTTCAGTTTAGAAGATGTGTTTAAAATAAATTTAACTAAAAAACTTCAGTTTTATCTCAGCAAGTTTAAAGATGGCATTGTGGAATTAATAAAAAATGGTGAAGTTAGTGATATTGCAAAATTGGGATTAAATTAATAAAAATGGAATCTGTAGATCAAATTGAATTAGCCAAAGAGTTTGCGCGTAAAAAAGATTAAGAATATATATTTTTAACTATTTTAAAAATCAGTAAAAATTTCTTTTATTTTTTCTGAAGTTTCTTTTAGTTGATTATCAAAAAGCAAATAGTTTTTAAGCTGATCAAAAGTGACCCACTTATAAAATCTGACCTCCCCATCTTTTGGTTTTATTTCATTGTTAGCACCGACAAAGCGGAATCCAAAAAAATATCTCTCTGATCCTTCATATTTATTACCGTCACGAATCATTTTAATTACCTTGAATTTAAATTTTATTGGGATGTTGCTTTGACCTACAAATTGAAGAAATTTTTTTTCTACACCCAACTCTTCATATATCTCTCGATATACTGCGTTTTCTAAAGTTTCTCCTTGCTCAACCCCGCCACCAGGAATTGCAAAATACTTGTCTTCAAAAGATTTTAAATTCACTAAAAGAAATTCATTGTTTTTATTAATAATAATTGCTGAAACGCCTTTTCTGTACATAATAAGTAAGAATTTATTTATATTGTTAATGACTTGCAAAGAGTAGAAACTACTTTCTTTTCTATCTCTAATCTAACCTGTGGGAGTTGTTTTGTCAAATTTTTAAAGTAACATATTTTTAGTAAAGTAACGATTTTTTAGTTCCAATTTGCTATACTTTCTAAATGATTTATCTTATTGGAGGATCACCCCGTTGTGGCAAAACTACTGTTGCCAAAAAGTTAGCTATGAAGTCGCATATTCCTTGGTTTCCGGCTGATTATCTGGCATCGGCGGTATCCCAATATATTTCAGAGGAAGAACGGGCAGATAAATTCCCCCTAAGTAATATCCGTAAACAAAACAACTCCAATGATTTTCTATATTCAAACTATTCCCCCAGTGAAATTGTAAGATTCTACGAGACACAAGCCGAAACGGTCTGGCCTGGTTTAAAAGCATTTATTGAATACGCCGTGCATGATAAACAAGATTTTATTCTTGAGGGCTATCAGATACGACCAAAATTATTATCCCAACTTGATAAAGAAATACAAAAAGACATCAGACCGGCTTTTTTATATAAAAAAGATATATTGGATATTGAAGCGGGAATGAAAAAAGGTACAGAATCGGGAGATTGGCTTATCGCTAACACAAAAGAGGATAGTACTTTTGCTAAAGTGACTGAAATGGTGTCCGTATTTGGAGACAAAACAGCAAGCGAAGCTAAAGAGTGCAATATGCCCTTATTCAATATGGATGGTGATTTTGATGAAAAAGTTGAGTTGGTGGTAAATGCGCTTATTACATAAGTTCAATATGAACAATATAGATAAAATTGAATTAGCCAAAGAATTTGCTCGTAAAAAGTTTGAAGCGACTGGAACAGGAAATCACTTTTTGGAAGTTTACCAAATTCTTCAGGATGAATTTAGTGTTGATGATTTAAATTTGCTTACAGCAGCAATTCTTCACGACACTCTTGAGGATACAGACACTACTTATGATGAATTGAAAGAAACTTTTTCTAAAGATGCCGCGGATTTGGTAGAGGAAGTTTCTCATCCTAAAAACTACAACCATGAACAGAGAGTGCAGTTTTACGAAAAATTAAAATCAATAACTCCAAGAGCAAAAATGATTAAAATGGCTGATTTCACATCTCATTTAAGATCATTTGCTAAAATATATAAAGCCGGTCAGCAAGGCCTTTATCCAAAGTTTGTAAATAATGATAAATATGTCGCCTCAATTCGTGATTTTTTAAATAGTTGCGAGGATTCAGGGGCAAAAAAGTTAGTATCCGAACTAGCAAATGAATTGGAAACTTATCTGACCAAATAAATATGGAAGAACCCGTGGAAAATGGAAATGGCCCAGAAGACGAAGAGGTTCAGCGACTGATGTCAGATCATGATATAGATGAAGACACTGCTGAGAAAGCCCAGGAGCTTATTGATGAAGGTATTGACGAGGACGAGGCTATCGAATTAGCCGAGGAGATATAAGTGTCATTTCTTTATCTTTTTGATTATCTTTGTTTGGGTCAATTAATTTTATTTGCATTTAATTATTTTAACACAGTTTGTTAATTTGATTTAATTTGAC
>ERZ1292629.2411-Hain-H43-01um-R1-2411-length-15795-cov-6_pt1 | contig 15795 bp, 17 predicted proteins | sample MGYA00564399_ERZ1292629 | MGnify/ENA primary metagenome ERZ1292629 (study PRJEB36523, sample SAMEA6512636) | groundwater metagenome | collected 2019-01-08 | study: AquaDiva: Metagenomics assemblies of 32 groundwater samples
TGTAATTGCCGCTACTAACCGACCGGATATTTTAGACCCAGCGCTTTTAAGACCAGGTCGTTTTGACCGCCGAATTATTCTGGATTTGCCAGACATCAATGACCGCGAAGCGATTTTACAAATTCACAGCCGCGGAAAAATTTTGGCCAAGGATATAAATTCGCGAAGAGCGGCTGAACGAACGCCTGGATTCTCCGGCGCGGATTTGGCTAATTTAATGAACGAAGCTGCTATTTTGGCGGCTCGGAAAAATCAAAAAGAAATTTCTCAACCAGATATTTTTACTTCAATTGAAAAAGTTTTGCTTGGGCCAGAACGCCGCAGCCGAGTTTTGTCAACCAAAGAAAAAGAAATCACGGCTTATCACGAAGCAGGCCATGCATTGGTAGCGACGAGCTTCAAAAATGCCGACCCGGTTCATAAAGTTTCCATTATTTCCCGCGGTAGGGCCGGCGGCTACACTTTAAAATTACCAATAGAAGACACATATCTTCGCACCAAGTCGCAATTTATGACTGAACTCGCGGTTTTACTTGGGGGTTATGCTTCGGAACAAAAAACCTTTAATGATATTTCCACTGGCGCCTCGAACGACTTGCAAATGGCTTCTGAATTGGCGAGGAAATTAGTCACTAAATTCGGAATGTCGGAAAAGCTCGGACCGATCACTTACGGCAAAACCGAAGAATTAGTATTTTTGGGTCGGGAAATCGCCACGGAAAAAAACTATTCGGAAAAAATTGCGGGAGAAATTGATAAAGAAGTGAAAAATTTTATTGACAAAGCTCTAGCCACCGCTCAAAAAATTATTGTGGCGCGAAAAAAGGTTTTACAAGCCATTGCTAAAAAATTAATTGAAAAAGAAACATTAGAGCGAGAAGAGTTTGAAAATTTGATAAAAAGCTTTAGATTAAAACCAATGAGCGCTTAAATCGCGTCCATAGCTCAGTGGTCCGACCCCTGTCGGACTCCGACAAGGGTCGGAGTAGAGCGTCGGTTAGTTAAAATGAAGACAGCCGGAGTATATATTATCCAAAGTACCAAAAATGGTTATTATTATATCGGCAGCACCGATAATATAGAAAGACGGCTAGCACAACATAACAAGGGATTAGTTAGAGCCACAAGGAATCTTAGACCCTTAGAAATAAAATGTTTTATCCGCTGCAGCAACCCAACAGAGGCAAAACAGTCTGAATATCGGCTGAAAAATTACAAAAGAAAAGATATTTTAGAAAAAGTAATTACAGATAAAATATTTCCATGGAATTATAAGGGTGTGTAGTTCAGTGGTAGAACGCTGACCTTATAAGTCAGAAGTCGAAGGTTCGATCCCTTCCACACCCACTAACGGGTTCGAATCCCTCCGTGCCCGCCAGAATTTATTTCTAATGTTATGGTATAGTATATTGTATATATGGAAAACCAAACAAAATTTCAAACAAGAATGTTGCCGCTTTTAATAATATTAGCGCTGGTTGTATTGGCAATCGGATTTTTTATAAAAGCTCCAACTAAAATTTCTCAAAACACAGGCACAGCGAATTTATCTTGGAGCGCCAACACAGAATCAGATTTAGCTGGTTATAAAATTTATTACGGCACCTCTCCGCGAACCGCTAATTGTCCGCCAGCTGGATACCCAAATAAGATTGATGTCGGAAAAACAGATACGCCAGACAAACCGACTTACACAATTAAAAATCTTGAAAATAGTAAAACTTATTATTTTTCTATAACCAGCTATGATTCTTCTAATAACGAGAGTTGCTTTTCAGAAGAAACCAACAAAGCCATAAAATAATCTCTGGTTGTGGATAACTAGTTTTTTCTTTTCATAAAAAGTGTTAAGATTATTATAGTATGAATAAAAACTTCTTAGCGTTAATTTTTGTATTTTTAATCTTCACAATATCCTTAACACAAAACGCTTTAGCTGGTTCAGCCACTATTTCTTGGAACGCCAATACTGAATCTGATCTGTCTGGCTATAAAATTTATTATGGCACCTCTCCTCGCAGCGGCGCTTGCCCGACTGGCAACTACCCAAATGTTATTGATGTCGGCAATGTGACAACCTATACTTTTAATAATTTAACCGATGGCTCTACTTATTATTTTTCAGTCACTGCGTACGACACTTCCAATAACGAAAGTACCTGTTCAGCTGAAGTTAACAAGGCTGTTGCGGCAATCACGCTGACTGCTTCTTTAACTGCCACGCCGTCTTCGGGCGCTTCGCCTTTAAACGGAGTTGACCTTACGGCAATTGTTGGGGGCAACGCCACGGGCAATATTAATTACACCTTTTATTGTAATAGAAGTGACAGTGGAATAAATATCACCACTCCTTACGACGCTAAATATGATAACCAGTCAGTTACTTCAAAAACAGCTACTGATATCTGTAATTATACAAATTCAGGAACTTATACCGCTAAGGTAATAACAGAAAGAGGGGGGGCGCAAGCAGAGGCTAGAACAACAATCACCGTCAGTCAATCTCAATCAACGAAGTTCCAAATAGGAAACACAGTTTATGTTAGTTCCGGACCTTTAAGTATTAGGGCTACAGCTTCTGCCTCGGGAATCCTCCTTGGTTCACAAACCACAAATGCTCAGGGTAGCGTAATTGGCGGACCAACATATAGCGACGGATATTGGTGGTGGCAAATCGATTACAATATCGCTCCTGATGGCTGGTCAGTAGAAAATTACTTAGAAAAGTATACCCCGGCGGCTATTACTAATGTCAATTTTATTCCCCACTCTGAATCCATTATTAATCTTGGCATCGCAGGCAAACAATTTGTCATTACCATATTTCAAGCTGGAAGCCAGATAGCTCAATTTACAGGCGCTGCCAACGCCCAAAACCAAATACCGTTACCTACTAACATCACTAATGTTATGCCGGGTAATTACGATATTTATAGTGACACAGGCCAGCATCTAAAAGGCAAGACAGCCAATATATCTCTGTCTTCGGGCGCTACTATAACTTTACCGACATTAAAATCAGGAGATCTAGATGATAATGGAATTATTAATTCTCTTGACTGGTCCTCGATGAATGGTAACTGGTTCACAACCAACATTGTGGCTGATCTTAATAGAGATGGCATAGTCAATTCTCTTGATTTTAGTTGGATGAATAAAAATTGGGGTCAGACCGACGCCATTTAAATAAAATTAAATGATAAAAACACTATGAAAAAAACACTATTTATAACAACTTTATTATTAATGTTGTTTTTAATAAAAACAGCAGTGGCCGCTACCCTTTCTCTTTCGCCGAATTCAGGCTCATACCCAACGGACCAAGTTTTTACAGTTAATGTCCTCCTTGATACGGAGGGACAATCAATTGACGGCGTAGATATTTATTATCTTAACTACAATCCCAATCAATTAGAGGTTCAAGACGATAACGATATTCAGCCAGGAATCCAAATCACTGCAGGTAGTCTTATACCCTTAACTCAAACTAATAGTGTTGATAACACAACTGGTAAAATCACTTTTTCTCAAATTACAGCTGGGGGTAATACCTTTAAAAGTGACGGCGCTCAAATTTTAGCCACTATTCATTTTAAGGTTCTCAAGGCCGAAAATACGACGGTTTCTTTTGATTTTAAACCAGAAGACACCCGCGATTCCAATATTGCTTCAAAAGGCATAGATATTCTTACATCCGCAACAAACGCTGTTTATGGTTCGCTTCCCACAACAGAAACTAACCGCAGCGACACAACTATGATACTAATAATATTTATTATCTTAATAGTTATCGTCGCCCTGTTTATTTTATTAAGAGGAATTTTAAAATCTCTTAAAAAAATTTAATATGAATTATTTGGCAAAAAAAATATTTATTCTAACCTTAGCAATAACATTAACATTATTTTTGGCAAAAACAGCGACCGCCGCCACCCTCTCGTTACTACCCAGCTCCGGCTCATACTCAGTGGGCCAAATTTTTACAGTTAATATTCTTCTTAACACCCAAAACCAGGCAATTGACGGCGTAGACATACGTTATCTTAATTACAATCCCAGTCAATTAGAGGTTCAAGACGACAATGGAAGTTTGGCCGGAGTTCAAATTACACCTGGCAGTTTGCTCGCCAACACCGTAATAAATAGCGTTGATACAACAAACGGCTACATCTCTTTTTCTCAAGTGGCAACAGGCGGATCCACTTTTACAAATAACGCCAATCAAACACTTGCGAGTGTTCGTTTTAAGGCGCTAAATAATTTTACTGGCTCTTCTGTTAATTTCTCTTTTACTCCGGGCAGCACCTCTGATACCAACGTGGCTAGCGCTGGCTCAGATGTTTTAACCTCGGTTACTAATGGCAGTTATAATTTAGGAGATATGACAGCTCCAGCAGCAGTAATTAATCTTTCGGCTTCTAATATTACCACCAATTCAATCACGCTTTCCTGGACCGCGCCCGGAGATGACGGCGGTAGCGGCACAGCTACGAGTTATGACATAAGATATTCAACTAATAGTATTACAGAAGCCAATTGGTCTTCAGCCACTCAAGTTACAGGAGAGCCACTACCTCAGGTAGCCGGCACAAACCAATCTATGACAATTAGCGGCTTATCAACTAACACCACCTATTATTTTGCCATAAAAACAGCAGATGAAGTTCCTAATATTTCTAATATTTCTAATGTGGTTTCTGCCACTACTCAATCTTTAACTTTATTAGTTAGTTTGTCGTCTAATCCAAATTCGGGAACAGCGCCGCTTGTTGGCGTTGATTTAACTTCTGTAGTCAGCGGTAATGTAACTGGAAATATCAACTACACTTTTTATTGTAACCGTTCTGATTCTGGCACCAATATCACCACGCCTTATGATGTTAAATTTGATAATCAAACACAGACAACTCTTACTACTTTTGATTTATGTAATTACCCTAATGCCGGCACTTATAGTGGTAAAGTTATTGTGGAAAGAGGCACCCTACAGGCAGAAAACAGGACGACTATCATTGTTTCTTCGCCGCCAACCTCAAATAAATTTTCTACTAATGATAGAATTAAAGTCAATGCCACTGTAAATGTACGTCAAACTCCTTCAACCTCAGGCACTCTTTTAGGCAGCCAAGCCCAAGGAGTAATGGGAACTGTAGTAGGCGGCCCTACTTTCAGCGATGGTTATTGGTGGTGGCAAATAAACTTTGACAGCAGTTTTGATGGTTGGTCAGTGGAAAGTTTTTTGGATTTACCAGCCGCTGTTTCTAGCGCTAAATTTAAACCCTATCTTGAAGGTTTAAGCAGTATCTCGGGTAAGAATTTTACTTTTACCTTAAAAGACTCTGCTACTCTTACACAAAGGTCTCAATTTAGTTCGGTAGCCAGCGTTCAAGATGACGTGACGGTTTCCAATACTGTCCGAGAAGACACTTATGATATTTTAACAGACACTCAATATTATCTTAAAGCTAAAAAAACCAATACCAGCGTTAGCTCTAATACCACTATTTCTCTTCCTACTTTAAAAGCAGGTGATTTAAATGACGATGGCATTATAAATTCTTTGGACTGGTCAGTGATGAATACCAACTGGTTTACCAGTGTTTATCCGGCTGATATTAATGCTGATGGGCTAGTCAACTCTTTGGACTTCAGCTGGCTAAATAAAAACTGGCTATTAACTGATGAAAATTAATAGAATAGAATTATGAAAAAATACCTCTTAACTTTATTTTTTTTAGGAATAATAATTTTATTGCCAAAATTTGTTAACGCCGCCACTCTTTCTCTTTCGCCCAGCTCTGGCTCATATTCAGTAGGCCAAATTTTTACAGTTAATATTCTACTTGATACACAAGGGCAATCAATTGATGGTGTAGATATTCGTTATCTTAATTACAATCCCAGTCAATTAGAGGTTCAAGACGATAACGCCACGCAAACCGGAATCCAAATTACTACGGGTAACCTTATGCCCTTGACCCAAGCTAATAACGTTGATAAAACAACTGGTAAAATTACTTTTTCCCAAATTACCGCTGGTGGAAGCACCTTCAAAAGCAGCGGCGCTCAAATTTTAGCCACGATTCATTTTAAAATTCTTCAAGCCGTAAACACAACTGTTTCTTTTGACTATGTTAGCGGTAGAACCTCAGATTCTAATATTGCTTCTGTAGGCGTAGATATACTCACTGGCGTGACCAATGGTGCTTATGGCCCAACTAGTCAACCGCCAAGCGCGCCATATTGCGGAGATGGTGCCTGCAACGGCTCAGAAACTTGTTCTACTTGTTCATCTGATTGCGGTCAATGTGTTATCCCTGCGCCAGCTCCAACTTCAACTTCCGTAATTCCTCCTACCACGCCAATAACCCAAACATCAACACCATCCTCTTCGTCTTGTGTGGCGCTTGGGACGCTAAAAGGGCCTTTTGGAATTGGCCGAACATCAGAAGAAATTAAATTGCTTCAACAGATGCTCAGCCAAGATAAAATAATTTATCCCGAGGCAATGGTAACCGGATATTACGGTAATTTGACTATTAAAGCAGTTCAAAAATTTCAGTGTAAGTATAATATCGTGTGCTCGGGTGCACCCAATACAAGTGGTTATGGTTTGGCTGGCCCTTCTACTCGAGCAAAGCTAAACCAAGTTTTTAGTACAACCGGCACAACCTGCCCAGCAACCCCAGCTCTGGCTATAACTAAATATCTTTATCTCGGCTTAACCAATTCAGAAGTAACCACTCTTCAGCAAATTCTTGCTAAAGATATAACAGTTTATCCTGAAGGGAAAATTACCGGATACTTTGGAAATCTCACACAAAAAGCCGTCAAATCATTTCAATGCAAATATCAAATTATTTGCTCAGGCGATCCACAAACCACGGGCTATGGAGCTGTCGGACCAAAAACAAGAACGAAGCTGAATGAAATAGGAAAATAAATTAAAACCCAAAAATAAAAACAGCTAGATAAAATTCTGGCTGTTTTTTGTTTTTAATATAATTTTTACAATTTGCCGCCGCAATAAAGATCTATTACCATTAACTTTTCAAAAGAATTGTGTTATATTTAGATATTATCGGAAACGTAACAAACCGATATTTTCTGTCGTAATCCACACGATAGGAATTTGGACATTAAAAAAGGAGGTTAATATGGACATATTCTATATTAATCGTTGGGTCACCAGGAAGCATCCGGAAGCCACGAAGAAGAATGTCATTATTGTTGAGAGCAGAAATAGCATCGGTATTGATAACATCGTCTCGCTTAAATCGTTCCTAATAACACTTTTCGGGGGACGATGGGTTTTTGAGAACTTTGTCGGTATTAAGGAAGAAGAGAAACGCGTTATCATCCACATGAGAGGAGGAAGGGTCGACATCAATAATGTCTTGGACAGGCTAAGCAAGAAATTTGTTTTAAACCACCGAAGCATACAATGCCACAGCCCAGGTTATTTCTGGAACGCACCTTACTATAGAAGAAGGGCTACTCCACAACGCGTGGCATACGAGGAAGCACTGGAAAAAATTCTGACGCGGGTTCCATTAGCATAAGATTGCTGTGTAACAAAAAATTAAGACAATAGGGGCTCTTGGGTTTTTCATGGAGCCCCTTTTTATTTTTTAAAATTTACTTCCCAAAAAAAATCTGCTAATATTTTGATATGGAGGCATTCCTGACCAATTTCTCCGAAACGCATCGGATTCTCTCTTATATAATTGTCTTTTTATCAATTTTTGTTGAAGGAGAAATTGTTCTTTTAGTGGCCGGAGTTTTAAGTAATAAGGGATTGCTTGATATTTCTAATGTTATAATTGTCGCCTCTTGCGCCGCAATTTTGCACGACCTGCTTTTTTGGTCGCTTGGCAAAAAACTTTTAAAAACCAATAAAAAGAAAATATTTTTTGTAAATTTAGACAGAGTTAAGAGTTTTTTGGATAAATTACGGCTTAGCGACGGTGTGTATATTTTTGTTTCAAAATTTGCCTGGAATCTTAATCGGATAATTTTGGTCGCGGCTGGCTATTTAAAGATGCCGGTTCAAGAACTACTTCGCTTTAGTGTGGCTGCCAGTATTGTCTGGTCTATCACCTTTGTTTCTTTGGGTTATGTTTTCGCCTCAAAAACCGATATTCTTAGAACAGATGTAAAAACAGCTACCATTGCTGTAAGTGTCTTTGTCATAGCCATTATTGGCCTTGAAAACTTCTTAAAGCAGCTGATTGAGAAGAGAGCCAGAAAAGTGTAGTATTCATGCGCTTATCGGATAATGCGATGAAATCTATGTCTTTTTGAGGTGTGTCGCAAAACGTTGGAAAATTTATTTTAGCCGACAAGCTGGTAAGCAGATGAAACCTACACTTTTTGAAAAACGAAGAAACTGGTATGTAATCGGCAAACATTCTGAAACAAATTTCGAGGGTCAATCCTTGAATCTGTCTGTAAATTTAGGAAGCTTGTCGTAAACGCCCCACTTATAAAGCCGGTACAAAGATTTAAACCTATCCGAAACACCAATATCGTTGCCTATCTTTTCTAACCATTCTGTAAATTGTTCAGCTTTATACCCCTTCAATCTTTTATAGAAAAAGGGGATAATTATATCTTTGAGTTGCTGAAAGTCTCTGACTGCGAGAATGGCTTGTCTTTCGCTTAAATATTTGATTCCGGTTTTCGGATTTTGCGTTGTTACTCTCGGCACCCTATAATAAATTTTACTTTTTAAACCTAATTTATCCCTAACTATTTCTAATAAGCGCTTATCGCGAATATGTAGTGAAATTACAAATGCCGGAAGTTTATATCTTGTTCCGTCAGCTCTTTTCCTACTCGTATGAAAGGTAAAACAACCTTCTCCTTCTACGAGCCCTCGAATATATTCATTACTTATGTCATTTATGTCCATAATTTTGGAATGCCTTGTGTAAAAAATTTACACCGTACACAAAGAAAATGATGGTATAATTTACAACACTTGCTATAATTATACAAAAATGACCTACAAATCTCAACTCGGTCAACTTGGCGAGGACCTGGCCTGTGAATATCTTGTTAAGAAAGGGTATAAAATTATAGACCGCAATTTTCGGCAAAAATGGGGCGAATTGGATATTATCGCCAAATCGCCTGACAAAACATTGGTTTTTGTGGAAGTCAAAACAATGACTGACAACGGTAGCGAGGGAATTCAACCAGAAGACCAACTTACTAGAGCAAAACTTGAAAAACTAAAAAGAACAGCTTCTTTATGTGCCGGGCATTATCCGGAGTTAGTTAACGACGACAAGGGTTGGAGAATTGACTTAGTTGCCCTTCGACTCGGCTTCCCTCGATGTGACTCGGGACAAGCAGGGCAGGTAATTTCAGGAGAAAATTGCGATATAAAGCATTACGAAAATATTGGATAGTTTTGACAATTTTAATCTTATAAACTTGACAATTAATTCTCGCAGTATGATAATAGATTAAGTATATTAAAAAGGAGGTGATGAATAAAATGGAAGCTATTGCCTTACGAAAAAGTTTTGAGAATATTGGTTTACAATTACTTTTCGCGGATGTTGGGTTATTTTTAGGTTCAAAACAACATCAAAAACTCTCTCTTGAAGATCGCGGGACGCTGAGCGACTTGAGTGACTTTATTAAATCCGCGAGCACCGGGCTCGATCTTTTCTCTATGAGAAAGCAAGGGAGGGAGGAAATGATGCGCTTGGACGAAGCAATCCAGGTTGAACGCGCTTTTCTTGCCATAAAACCCATTCTTCCGGATGATCCTGCACAAGCAAAAACCACGCTAAACGAACTCAACGATATCTGTAAGAAAATCCTTTCTAGCGAAAAGAGGCTCAATGTAGAGCGAAAAAAACTGCATTTCTGTTGCAGAAAATTCCTTTCGCACTTGCATCAGGAATTCTTTTACCTAACAAATCTTCAAAGTGCATGGCCATGATATTATTGGGCCAGCTGCCGTAGTTTACGCCGGGTGTCATTATATTAAAAAGCCCGGCGTTTTTATTTCTTAATTTTAATAGTCCGTTGATTTTCTTTCTCGCCGTGTTCAAATTTTACCCAAATCGTATTTTTTGATAAAATTCTTTTTATTTTTTCAGCCCACTCTATTAAAACAATATTTTGGGGGTTATTTAAAATTTCTTTTAAGCCCAAATCCAATAATTCTTTTGATTTTTTAATGCGGTAGCAGTCAATGTGGTAAACTATTAGGGAATTAGTTAATTGGGGAATTGGGTAATTTTTTATCAAAACAAAAGTTGGACTAGTTATCTTTTTCTTAACCCCTAACGCCTTTAAAAATCCCTGGACAAAAGTTGTTTTACCGCTGCCCAAGTCGCCTATTAAACCAAAAACCAAAACATTTTTTCTTTCAGCTTTGCCAGCTAAAAATTTCTTCGCCAAATCAGCGGCGATTTTTTTGGTTTGTTTATAAGAATTGGTTTTATAATTAATCATTTTTATTATTTACTATAATAACTAACGATCGTTAGTTATTATAGTAAATTAATCTGGCCAAATGTTTTATTTGACCGCCATTAACCATCATACAATAGATTAAGTCTCGTTAAAATGAAAACCGATAAAAACGCTAAAATCAAGGCAATAAAAAAGCCAATCCACAAGCCGCTTAAATTAATTGATGGATTAATATTTATCGCGGAACTGTTTGGCAAAATTTCAGCTGAAGCCAAAGAACTCGTAGGAATTTCTAAAATATTTACTTTGCCCGGCGTTGGCTTAGAGGTTAAAACGAATTGACTATTTTGCCTGACGAAACTTTTGCCTTCTGGAGCAACACCAGAAAATTCCGCTTTATCAATCAAATTCCCATTTGCGTCATAAAGAAAAAGTGTTTCGGCGTCGTTGTTTAAAATAATTTTTGTAGTTTTATAATCAAGCAATAGATACTTACCGGCTTCAACCGCTTGACTCTTAAAAGTAAAAGTTTTTCCCGAAGCGTCTTTCATTTTCCAGCCGGATAAGTTTACTGGCTTAAGACCATCGTTAAATAATTCTATAAACTCAGCATCAGTATCTTTGCCGACTGGGTTTGGGAGAAATTCAGAAATTATCATAAATTATCGAGTATGAATTTTTAGGTGCTTATAAGCTTCTTCTGTGGCAACTCTCCCCTGCGGCGTTCTCTGTAAAAATCCCAATTTCATTAAATACGGCTCGTAGATTTCTTCAATCGTGCCTTTTTCTTCGTCTGAAACAGCGGCTAAAGCGTTCAATCCAACTGGCCGATTGTGAAATTTTTTGATAATCGTTTCCAATAAATAGCGTTCACCGGTTTCTAACCCTAACTCGTCTATTGCTAAAAATTTTAATGTTTCAAAAATTACATTATCATCAATCAAATTAAAGTTATTAACCTCAGCAAAATCTCTAGCGCGTTTTAACAGGCGATTAGCGACGCGAGGCGTAAACCGCGAAGCTTTAGCCAGGGACAGAATTGCTTCCGGCGTTAATTTTATTTTCATTAATTTAGCGGAGCGAAGAATAATAGTTTTAATTTCTTCAATCGTGTAATAATCAAATTTAAAAATAGCGCCAAATCGCGAACGCAAAGGATTTGATAATAAAGATGGTCGCGTAGTAGCGCAAATCAAGGTAAAAGCCGGTAAATCCAAAGAAATAAGACGGCTAGCTAGGCCCTTGCCAACAGTCAAGCAACACTGACGCGATTCCATTGCTGGATAAAGCATTTCTTCAACTGACTTGGGAATCCGGTGAGCTTCATCAATAAAAAGCACGTCTTGGTTCTCTAGGTTTGAAAGCAGGGCCGCCAAATCGCCAAGTTTTTGAAGAGCCGGGCCAGTCGCGACTTTCAAATTCCCCTTTAATTCTTTGGCCACCAAATTAGCCAAAGTAGTTTTACCTAGCCCCGCGGGCCCGTAGAATAACAAATGGTCAGAACATTCATTTCTTTTTTTTGCAGCCGCTAAAATCAAAGACACCGCATTTTTAATTTTTTCCTGACCGATGTAATCAGACCAAGAAGCGGGTCGTAATACAGAATCAATAAATTTATCTTCTTTTATAAGCACTGAACGGTTAATTTTGCGGCTCTTGACTTTTTCCATAATGTATGCTACGCTAAAAATAAAAATATATCACATTAAGACCGCCTAATTCTGTGGGTCATAAGAGAATTTCTTTTAGCTTTCGGAAAGTTTGGCTTTGGCTGGACTTCTCCTCGAAGAAATTCTTAAATCTCTTTTTTCCAAGATTAAGAGTTTTTATTCTCAATTACGAGAAATACCCACAGACTTAGACGGTCTTTTTTATTCCAAACGAATTACTCCGGTCATTCCCTCCACCTCTTCAAAGGTGGTTATGCCGGAAATTATTTTCAAAATTCCATCTTGTTGCATTGTTGCCATCCCTTGCTCTATGGCAAATTTTTTAATATAAGATTCACCGGCCTCTTGTTTGATTAATTCCTCTAAGGTTTTATGCGACGACAAAGAGGCATTTTTCGGGTCAATAAGCAATTTTTCGTATTCGGGATCATTTAAAAGCAACTCATAGATGCCAATTCGTCCATGATAGCCGGTGTTGTTGCATTTATCGCACCCCCTGGCTTTAAAAATTTTTATCTCTTTAAATTTTTCCCGATTAATTCTTTTTGGTAGGTGGCCTAAAAACTTTTCAATTTTTTTTCTTAGAATTTCATCAACTTCTTGAGGAATTTTACAATTAGAACAAAGCCGACGAACCAATCTTTGAGCAATTACCAAATTAAGCGCTGGTCCGATACTTGACGATTTTACGCCCAAATCCAAAAGCCGCGGAATAGCGCCGGCTGCTTCGTTGGCGTGAAGGGTAGAGAATACCAAATGCCCAGTTAGCGCTGCCTGAACAGCAATTTCACCAGTTTCCTTATCCCTAATTTCTCCCACCAAAATAACGTCTGGATCTTGACGCATCAAAGAACGCAAACCATTAGAAAATGTATAGCCAGCTTCTTCGTCTACCTGTGTTTGTTCAATACCCTCAAGATGATATTCGATTGGGTCTTCAATGGTGATAACTTTTATTTCCGAAGTTTTTTTATATTTTAAGAAAGCGTAAAGCGTGGTGGTTTTTCCAGAGCCAGTCGGACCAGTATTAAGAATCATGCCATTGGGCCTTTTAAGTTCGTTTTTAATTATCTCTAGGTCGTCACCTCTAATGCCTAAATCCGCTAAAGAAAGATTAATGACTTCAGGGTCTAAGAGGCGCATCACTACCACTTCGCCAAATTCCGAAGGCGCCACCACTACTCTAACTTCTATTTCTTTTTCCGGGAATTTTATTGTAAATCTGCCATCCTGTGGCTCATCGTGAATATTAAGTTTTAATCCGGAGAGCAATTTTATCCGAGAAATTAAATGAAGATAAATATCTTTTTTAATTTCGCCAAAAACATCATGAAGCAATCCGTCAATTCTTAATCTCAATTTAACTTCGTTTTTTGTTGACTCAAAATGAATATCTGAAGCCCGGTTGGCTAAGGCGCCCCCTAAAACAATTTCTAAAATTTCACCAGCATAACCAAGTTCGCTATTAAATTTTTGAACTGAAGTTTTAATATCTTCTAAGGAAGTGAGGGTGTTTTTCAATTCAACTAATTTTTTTTCTTCAATATTAATACGGCCGGTGATTTCTTCTGGTTTTTCAAGCACAAATTTATAAAAACTCCAGACATGGTTTAAGCCAGCCAATGAAACGACAAAAATAGAAGGCAAATATCCTTCTGATTTTAGTTTTTCAATTATTGTTTTTGCGCCAGAATCGTCTGGGTCAAAAGCCACTAAAGCGATTTTCTTTTCTTTGAGCTCAATAGCTGCTATCTTGGCCCTTTTCGCGCTTTCTTCGGGAATTAATTTTAGGGCTTCAATATTTATCGGCGCGGTTGATAAATCGCTGTAAGGATAACCTGATTTATCCGCCCTTCTTTTTGCATCTCTTTCTTCTGCTTCCCGGTGCATCTGGCTCAATTTATCTTTAATTTTATTCAAAGGGGTTTTAATCTGCGCCATTAACATAAATATAAAATATAAAAATTAAAATAGCAAATAAAAAAAATAAATTTTGAAAAATAACCCCTCGCAGTCGTTAATGAGGGGTTTATTGGGGCGGAGAGAAAAGTGCCAGTTCGTCAAGGAGGAGGGTCCTGACGATTGGGGTGTGCCTGCTCCAGGCAAAGAGATTCAAAGCGGGAGCAAGCGATCTCTTTTCTTCCGCCATTTTATTTAGGCGCAGCAGCGACCTTGTTTTTGGGGGTGAAACAAGGAGGTGATATGGATAAGATCGCTGCCGCGCCATTTTTATTTCAAAGAGCCGCAACTTAATTACTAATATAATAATAGCGGCCTTTAGAAAATTTACAAGTACACATATTTGACAAAATTTAAAAAGGGTGTATAATTAAAACCAGCAAAATTGTCAAATAAATATGAAAGGAGGTGATTTAATTGGCCTGGAAAAAGGCGGTTCATCAAAGCCACATCTCTGGAAAGGGGAGGTGGCGAAAATCAAAATTGGTGCGCGCTGAAATCGAGCGTGGCATCAAAAAACTGCGGCGAATTTGCCGTAAAAACCAACAGAGGGAGGCGATTTAGATGAAAAAGATTTTAGTTTTGAGTTTTTTAGTTTTCGGTTTACTGGTTGGTTGCGCCACACTTGACCCCGCAGGGCCGAGGAATACGCAAGAAGCGTTTCCCATCCGTAACCAAGACCCTCGTTGGGGCATCATCGTTAACGAGAGCACGACTCACCTCAACGTTTTTATTTACGATGAGGCGAACCGGCTGATTGAACAGGGGTACTTAGCTGGCGCTGGCCGTTTTTTCACGGTCAATGGTCAAAATATGCCCCGGTACTGGATTCGACAATTGGAGGTTGGTAGTTATAGAGTGGAGATTTTCCCATTCTACTACCAAACCGACATTCTTAATCCGTTGTTCGGGGGGCCAGCTCGGTACAGAGTTGACCTACCTAAACAGGAGACCGGAATTTACGTCGGCCGAAACCCCACCGCTTACTACGACTATGGGTACGCCAATTTCGGTGGCACCTATCGCCACTGGGGTTGGATTGTGCACCTGAACGGCGGCTATGTGCCGGAAACAGCGCATGGCCCAGGAATACCCGGCCTCCGGATTAATCTCCAAGGAAATTTCAGATAGATAGGAGGTGATTAGAATGAAATTAGTTTCTATTTTTATTCTCGTGGCCGTCATTGTCGTCGGAAACGGCTGTGTCAGCGTACTCCGACACAGAGATAGAAACGAGGAGCCACGTCAGAAGAATATCGCCGGTTCCGGTTATAACATGCCCTTGATAATCATCCACAAATACGATTACGAGGCAAAACCACCGGCTCTTACGCCAGGCACGCCACCATTACCACCGAGCGTCAGTATCCCACCGCCCGTAGCTTATAAAACAAGCTACGAATCCGCATGGGATGACCCGACTTTAGTTGTTTTCGTAAACCAGAGTTATCGGGTCGTTCGGATTCAAATCGGCGACGAGCCAGAAATTCGGCTGGCACCTTATCAGGCGACCGCCAATCTCCATCTTGCTCCGGGCGAGTATAATATTCGCAAGACGGTGGAGAAACCGGTAAAACTGGGGCAGGGTGCAGTTTTTGACTGGGTGACGTTTTTTAAATTGAACGTTACCCTCAATGGTCGTTCGCAAATTATCAACCTATACGACAATTAACGAAAGGAGGTAATTTGAATGAATTGAACAGAACAAAAAATCATGCAGCACGCGTCC
>ERZ1292629.1529-Hain-H43-01um-R1-1529-length-22061-cov-7_pt1 | contig 15794 bp, 20 predicted proteins | sample MGYA00564399_ERZ1292629 | MGnify/ENA primary metagenome ERZ1292629 (study PRJEB36523, sample SAMEA6512636) | groundwater metagenome | collected 2019-01-08 | study: AquaDiva: Metagenomics assemblies of 32 groundwater samples
CGAGCGAACCTTCTCATCTTCAAAAAATGAGTTCGTATCTGAATTTATGGCTCCCCGGGTAGGATTCGAACCTACGACCCACTCCTTAACAGGGAGTCGCTCTACCGCTGAGCTACCGGGGAATATATTGCTTTATAAATTGCCTACCTCTATAACTTTTTAACTGTTCCTCCCTTCGAATTGCCTCGCCTCTAGTCTCGACTATTTCTTTATATATTAAAACCCATTCGCCAGCAAATCGCCTAGTATAAGTATGTCTGGAATTTTTAGAATCATTATGTTCCTTGATCCTACGATTTAAATCCTCCGTTTGACCAATATAAACTCTATGACGCTCACTATTATAAATCGCATAAACAAAAAACATTGTTCTAGTCGCTCTACCTCCGCCAGCCGGCGGAGAGCTACCGGGGAATGCACTGACTAGTCTAACAAAATCATTTTATTATTCAAGCAACCTTAATATTTATAATAAAAACCCAAACTTTTAATATCCTGTTTTTCATAATAAGATTAACTTGTGAAAGAGAACGGAAAAACGAATAAAAAAGGGAATTTTAAAACCAACTTAAGGGTTAGCACTTTTTTAGCCACCCGCCAAATTAAAAGATCCAATATTTGGACCAACATCCTCATCATCTTCATCATGACGCTTACTTTTCTTAACCTTATCATCGTGAGCGGAATTTTAGTTGGACTAATCGAAGGCGCTATCAGAGCTGTTAAAAGTCACTATCTCGGTGACATTTTTATCTCCGACCTGGAACATAAAAGCTACATCGAACAGAGCCGGATGATTATAAACACCGCTCAAAATATCCCCGGCGTAGAATCCTTAACTGCCCGATACACCGAATCAGGAAAAATCCAAGGCAACTATAAAATTCCAAAAAGGAGGCCGACCGACTCAGACGACAGCGTAGGCACCCAAATTGTAGGTATTGATCCAGTATCCGAAAATAAAGTTACCGGCCTTAAAAAACTTGTCATCGAAGGCCAATACCTCGAACCCAACGACTACGACCAAATTCTTTTAGGCGCTATGCTTTTGAGTAAATATCTTTCATTCGATTCCCCCGCCTTTCCGGCTCTAAAAAATATTGAAGTTGGCGACCGCGTTCGCATTGAAGTCAACGGCAATGTCCGCGAAGTGAAAGTTAAAGGCATTATCAAAAGCAAAGTGGACGAAATCGACCGCCGAGTTTTCTTTGTCGATAACCAGCTCCGTGGGCTCATCGGCCGAACCGACTACAACGTGGATGAAATTGTCCTCCGCATCAAATCAGGCGTCGATCCAATAATGATCAAGCAAGCCCTTCTAGCCAATAACGCCGGAAATTTTGCGCGCGTTCAAACCCAAGAAGACGCCAAACCGAAATTCATCAAAGATATGAAAAAAACTTTCGCCATCCTCGGGAATATCATGAGCTCCATCGGTTTAGCCGTCGCCGCGATTACCATATTCATTGTAATTTTTATCAATGCCATCACTCGCCGTAAATTTATCGGTATCCTAAAGGGCATAGGCATCGAACCAAGGGCAATTGAACTTGCCTATATTCTCCAATCTGTTTTCTACGCCGTCTTAGGCACTATTGTCGGCTGCATCCTCGTCTTCGGAGTGATAAAACCCTACCTTGACGCCTACCCTATTAATTTTCCTTTCAGCGACGGCATTTTGGTTGCCACCCTAAACGGCACCTTAATTAGAATCGCCATCCTTTTTGCCGCCACCTTCATCGCCGGCTACATTCCAGCGAGAATCGTCGTCAAGCAAAACACTTTAGACGCCATCTTAGGAAGATAAAATAACTTGTGGTGAATAATATTGAACTATGATCAAAGCTCAAAAACTAGTTAAAAAATTCAAAAGCGGAGAATCAGAATTAGTTGTCCTAAAAGGCCTCGACCTCCACGTCCGAAAAGGAGAATTTGTTTCCATTATCGGCCGCTCCGGCTCCGGCAAATCCACCCTCCTTTATCAACTTGGCCTTCTCGATCGCCCCAATTCCGGCCAAATCATTATTAACGAGATTGATGTCTCTAAATTAACTGATGAGGAACGCACCGCTTTCCGCCTAACTGAACTCGGCTACATATTCCAAGATTACGCCTTAATCCCGGAACTCACGGCTATTGAAAACGTCCTCATTCCGCTTTACATGCAAGGATTAAAAAATCACGAAGCCGAAAGCCAAGCCATCCTAGCTCTCGAAAAAGTCGGCCTCAAGGAAAAATTTAGCAACCTTCCCAGCCAGCTCTCCGGCGGAGAACAACAGCGCGTATCCATAGCCCGCGCCATCAGCCACAAGCCCAAAATCCTTTTTGCTGACGAACCCACCGCCAACCTCGACTCCGAAACCGCCGATATCGTTTTAAAAACTTTTATAGAACTTCATAAAGATGGCCAGACGATTATCATGGTTACCCACGAACCCGAATACGCCGAGCTCACCGATCGCATCGTCCATCTCTCGGATGGTATAATCACTGGAGACAAAATTAAATCATAAAATAAATATGACCTTCCAAATAAAAGGCCAAAGCGAAAATCTCGCCTCCGCCATGCGAACAATCGGCTATCACCCCGTCGGCGTGAGCGACCGCGGTGAATTAAACTGCGTCCGCCCCATCCGCGGAGACTATCCCCGCTTTCACATCTACTCCCGAGAAGACGGCAATCAAATCACAATCAACCTCCACCTCGACCAAAAAAGGCCCTCATACGGTGAAGGCAGTCACGCCCACTCTGGCGATTACGATTCCGAAACCGTCCGCGACGAAGCCGAACGCATTAAGTCTATTTTAAGATAAGTTAAAATGGCAGCGGCTGGTGAAAACAAGTTCACCAGCCGTATTTGTTTCTTCAAAAAACACCTTCGGAATCACTCTCTACCGGCGGCTCCCCTTCAACCGCTCCCTTCTTTGTCTTCTTCTTGGATTTTGGTTCGAAGAAAGAAACTCTTTTGGTTCTGGAACCTCCCTGTCGGCTGTAAACCTTATACTGCGGAGGAAGTGAAGCTTGGGGCGTTGCCCGAAACAATTTGTCAACCACAGTCCAAGTGCAGCAGAAAACCTTATGCGAAGCTCCACTGCTATCCGTCACCTCTTCCGTGTCGTGGCCTGGAAATTCTTGAACTAAAGCCTCGTTAGCCGCAGGGTTCATCGGCTCGATAAACCACTGACAACTAGGCCTAGCGCTATCTTTTATCGTCTTCGGCATATTGTCTCCTTTCCCGAAAATCTGCTAAAAAAATCCTAAACCTATCGACTGAATTCCACAAGTCTAACTTTTCTCTATTTACTTTACTTAAAATTAAGATAAGTCTTTCCCCTTCTCAAAAGGAACAAAATCTAGTAAAATAGGGCGCGTAAACACGCCAATGCCAGAAATATCCTTAAAAGCCGAAGAACTTTTCCGAATCGGGAATTGGCCCATCACCAACTCCCTTCTGCTTTCTTTTGTCAGCTTAATTATTCTCCTTATAATCGGCTTCACTCTTAAAAGAAAACTAAAATTGATACCCGGTAAATTCCAGAGTTTTTTCGAGATTCTCCTTGAGCAAATTTTGAAACTCATGGATTCGGTTCTAGGCGAGCGCAAACTCTCCGAAAAATATTTGCCGATCGTCACCACTATTTTTTTATTCATCGTCACCTCAAACTGGCTCGGACTTCTCCCATTAGGATCAATTTTTCTTAACGCCACGCTGGAAGGTAAACACGCCATAATCCCCCTCTTCCGCTCTCCGGCGAGCGACCTCAACTTCACTATGGGACTAGCCGTCGTCGCCTTAATCTCTATCAATTTGCTCGGTGTTTTGGCGATTGGCTTCAAAAAACACTTTGGAAAATTCTTCAACGCGCACAAACCTTTCCCGGTAATTTCCTTCGTCGGAATCCTTGAGTTCCTGTCAGAATTTGTTAAAATAGTGTCGTTCTCGTTTAGGTTATTCGGGAACGTTTTCGCGGGAGAGGTGCTTCTTATGATCGTGGGCTTCTTAGTGCCCTATTTTGTTCCTCTTCCATTCCTCTTTTTGGAGGTTTTCGTAGGCTTTATCCAAGCCTTCATTTTTTCAATGTTAACCCTTGTTTTTATCTCTATGGCGGTTCGCCCCCACACTTAATCTAAAATTATCTTAATAAAACCTGCGGTGGAAACTAAAATCAACAAAAATACAAAAAACATGCCACTAAAAAATCAAAACCATTTTTACCCGCTTTTTAGATTAAGTCGTGGGGGGTAAAACACGAGGAGGCACATTAAAGGTCGCAGTTCAAATATAGAAATTATTAAAAAAATAAAATTATGGACGCAGAATCAATGAAATTTTTGGCCATCGCTATCGTTATGGCCGTAGGTACCATCTGCCCAGCAATCGCCATCGGTTTAATCGGCTCAAAAGGCGCCGAAGCAATTGGCCGCAATCCGGAAGCTGCTTCGAAAGTTCAGACGTCGATGATCTTGGCTATCGCTTTCGCTGAAGCCATCGCCATCTACGCGCTCGTCGTTTCTCTCATTCTAAAGTTCGTTGCCTAAATCAGTATTTCGTAGCCCATTTGTATATTCGTAAGTCATCCGTATTCCGTAGCCAAAATAAAGTATATGCAGGAATTAGTTAAACAACTTGGCATTAATTGGAAATTACTCCTTTCCCAAGGAGTGAATTTTATCATTCTTTTGGTTGCCCTAACTTTATTGGTCTATAAGCCGCTCGCTCGCCTGCTCGAAGAAAGACGCAAGAAAATAGAATTCGGACTTCAGGGTGCCGAGGAAGCCGAAAGGCGCCTCGCAGAAATCGAAAAGATTAAAGAAGAAAAACTCACCGAAGCCGATAAAAAAGCTATGGGCATCGTAGGCGATGCCGAAAAAAGAGGCGAGAAGAGAGAGGATGAAATCTTGGCTCGCGCCGAGATAAAATCAAAGGAAATTATGGCGGAAGCCGCCCGTATCGCCGAACTCAAAAAAGAAGAAGAGTTGAACCGCCTCACCGAAAAAGCCAACGCGCTAATAAAAGAAGCTATCATCAAAACCGTTGAACTCGACCCTAAATACATTGACGAGAAACTAATCAGCCAAGCGGCTAAAGTTATCAAAGAAAAAGCGGCATGAAATACTCCCCTAAAAATTACGCTTTAGCGTTAAACCAAGCCCTTGAGGGCAAACCGGAAACAAAAAAAGGCGCTATTCTTAAAAACTTCTTAGTGGTCTTAAAGAAAAACGGGGATCAGAGGCTCGCCCATAAAATCCTTGAAATTTTCAAAGGTTTGGTTGTCCGCCAAAAAGGCGGGCACCATGTCTTACTTGAACTCGCCCGAGAAACTCCGGACACCTCCACTCAATCCATCCTCAAAAAATTCGGAGAAAAAGATTGGGTCGAAACTTCCATTAACCCTAGCCTAGTCGCCGGGATCCGCGTTACTCTTGATGGCGAACAAGAACTCGACAATTCTCTCGCTAAAAAACTTCACAAACTTTTTAACCGAAATTAAAAATCATCCGATAGGAATATCTAAATTTATTTTATGGCGTACGACATCATCGAAAAACTAAAAAAAGAAATTGAAGGCTTTAAAGATGAAGCTGGATTTGAAAACGTCGGTATCGTGACCGAAACTTCAGACGGTATCGCTCGCGTAAGCGGCCTCGCGGGCGCCTTAAGCCAAGAAATTTTAAACATCGAAACCGAAACTGGAGATATTCCAACCTTAGCCTCTAACCTCGAGGAAAGCTCTATCGGTACTATTATCTTAGGAGATTTTGAAAAAGTAAAAATCGGCCATCGTGTCCGCCAAACCGGCAAAGTTTTATCCATCAAAGTCAGCCCGGAAATTATCGGCCGCGTCGTCGACCCCTTAGGCCGGCCGCTCGATAATAAAGGCGTTATTTTTAAAAATCCGGAAAAAGCCGAGGAATATCGGCTCGAAAAAATCGCCCCCTCGGTTATTAACCGCGAATCGGTCAAAATCCCGGTTCATACCGGCGTTAAGGCCGTCGACGCGATGATTCCTATCGGCCGAGGCCAGCGCGAACTTATTATCGGCGACCGCGGCACCGGCAAAACCGCTATTGCTCTCGACGCTATTTTAAATCAAAAACAAGACCCCGGCCGCCCTCAAATGATTTGTGTTTACGTCGCCGTCGGCCAAAAGAATTCCAAAATCGCTAAAATTATTAAAACTATGGAAGACGCGGGCGCTCTCAAATACACCGTCGTCGTCTCTGCTCCAGCCTCAGCCCCAGCCGCTCTTCAATATCTGGCTCCCTTCGCCGGTTGCGCTGTCGGCGAATACTTTATGGAGAAAGGGCAAGACGTTCTGGTTGTTTATGACGACTTAACCAAACACGCCCAATCCTATCGCGAATTATCCCTCCTCCTCCGCCGTCCCCCGGGCCGCGAAGCTTACCCGGGAGATATTTTCTACCTCCACTCCCGCCTTTTGGAACGCTCCGCCAAACTCAGTAAAGAACAAGGCGGCGGATCCTTAACCGCTCTTCCGATTATTGAAACTCAACTAGGCGACGTCTCCGCTTATATTCCTACTAACGTCATCTCAATCACCGACGGCCAAATTTATCTTGAATCCAGCCTTTTCTATCAAGGTTTGCGCCCAGCCGTAAACGTCGGTCTTTCCGTTTCTCGCGTCGGCTCTTCCGCTCAAACCAAGGCTATGAAAAAAGTAGCTGGCCGCCTCCGCCTTGAACTCGCGCAGTTCAGAGAACTCCAAGCTTTCGTTCAATTCGCCTCCGACCTCGACCCGAACACCAAAAAGAAAATCGACCGCGGCGAAGTCTTAACCGAAATCTTAAAACAAAGTGACCGCGAACCGATTTCATTCGAAAAACAAGTCGTGATTCTCTACGCCGGCATTAACGGCTTCTTGGATGATATTCCAAAAACCCGCGTTAAAGAATTCGAGCAAAAATTCACCGACTACCTCGAAAAAATGCATCGAGAAAAAGTTTTGGCTGCCATCGAAAAAACCAACGAGTTGAATGAAGAAACCGAAAAAAACTTGAAAGTTGCCCTCGAAGAATTCAAAAAGATTTTCTAATTATCAACCATGGAATCCATCCAAAGCACAAAATCTCGCCTTCGAGCCGTCGGCAATGTCGGCCAAATCACCAAAGCCATGGAAGTGGTCTCGGCCACCAAAATGCGCCGTGCCCAGGAAGTTGCCCTAAACTCCCGCGCCTACGCTTTTAGCGCTCTTCATCTCTTGGAAAAATTGGCGAAAAATACACCTATCAAAACCGAATTCACTATCGAACGCCCGGTTAAAAATACCTGCGTCGTTATTGTCGCTTCAGACAAAGGCCTCACCGGCGCATTTAATACTCAAGTCTTCCGCGCCACCGACAAATTTTTATCCAACCCTGAATTCACGAGCCACAATCTTTCTGCTGTCGTCATCGGCAAAAAATCCGCCAACTACGCTTTAAAAAAGAAACTCAACGTCGTCGGCACTTTTTATGAAGTCGGCGACTATGTCGACCCCGACGAAGTAACCCCTCTAGCCTCTCTCCTTACTGATGGCTTCAGAAAAGGTGAGTGGGATCGGGTTATTACCATTTCCACCCACTTTAGAACCGCCCTCAAGCAGGAAACTGTCATCCGCCAAGTCCTGCCGGTTGATTTCAAAAAAATCCGAGAGGTAGTCAAAGAAATCATCCCCGAGCACGGCCGCTACTCCGATATTCATAATTACTATCAAAATAACAATCAAAAAGAAGAAATCGATTATATTTTCGAACCTTCCCCTGAAGAAACTATTAATTCCTTAGTTCCCCACCTCGTCACTATGCAAATCTATCACCTTATATTAGAAGCCAACGCCTCCGAACATTCCGCCCGCAGAGTAGCCATGAAAACCGCTTCCGATAACGCCGAGGACCTCAAAAAAGAACTCACTCTAACTTTCAATAAAGCCCGCCAAGCTTCGATTACAAACGAACTAATAGAAATCACGTCGACCCAAAATGCTTTAAATTAAAATATGAACAAAGGCAAAATCATTCAAATCATTGGTCCAGTCGTAGACGTCGAGTTCGGCGAGAACCAACCCTTACCCGCCCTCTTAAACGCGCTAGAAATTAAAACCCAAACCGGTCGCATTGTTTTAGAAGTCGCAAAGCACTTGGAACCGGGCCGCATCCGCGCAATTTCATTATCTTCAACCGACGGCTTAAAACGCGGTGACGAAATTACCGACACCGGCAAACCCATCATGGTTCCGGTTGGTCCCGAAGTTTTAGGCAAAGTTTTTGACGTTCTAGGCGAAACACTGGCTGACTTCTCTGCCAAGGGCGAATCCGCCTCCGGCGGAAAAAAATACTGGCCCATTCACCGCCCCGCCCCATCACTCGATAAACAATCCACTAAAACTGAAGTTTTTGAAACCGGCATTAAAGTCATCGACCTTATGGCCCCGTTCGTTAAAGGCGGTAAAGTCGGACTTTTTGGTGGCGCTGGCGTCGGCAAAACCGTTCTCCTTCAGGAGCTTATCCGCAACGTTGCCGAAGAATCTGGCGGCGCTTCCGTCTTCGCTGGCGTTGGCGAACGCAGCCGTGAAGGCAACGACTTATTAAACGACATGAAAGAATCGGGTGTTATCTCCAAAACCGCCTTGGTCTTCGGCCAAATGAATGAAGTCCCCGGAGCCAGACTAAGAGTAGCCCTAACCGCTCTTACGATGGCCGAATATTTCCGCGACGAAGAACACAAAGACATGCTCCTTTTCATCGACAACATTTTCCGTTTCTCTCAAGCCGGCTCCGAAGTCTCAACTCTTTTAGGCCGCCTTCCCTCCGCCGTCGGTTATCAACCCACCCTTCAAACCGAAATGGGTGCCCTCCAAGAAAGAATTACCTCCACCAAAGACGGCTCCATCACTTCCGTTCAGGCTATTTATGTTCCAGCTGACGACATCACCGACCCCGCTCCGGCTGCCACCTTCGCCCACCTCGACTCTACCATCGTTCTTTCCCGCGCCTTAACTGAAATCGGTATCTACCCCGCCGTCGATCCTCTTTCCTCATCCTCAAGCGCCTTAGATCCTAAAATCGTCAGCGCCGAACACTACGGAGTCGCGAGAAAAGTCCAAACCGTTCTCCAAAGATACAAAGAACTTCAGGATATCATCGCTATTTTAGGACTTGAAGAATTATCCGACGAAGACAAACTTCTCGTCGGCCGTGCGAGAAAAATCCAAAAATTCCTCTCTCAACCTTTCTTCGTTGCCGAAACCTTCACCGGCCACGCCGGCCAGTTCGTCCCATTAAAGAAAACCATTCAGGATTTCAAAGCCATCATCGACGGCCAATACGACAACGAACCCGAAGATTTCTTCTATATGAAAGGCTCGCTAACTAAATAATTAAAATGTTTCTCAAAGTCATTTCGCTAAAGGGCATCAAATACGAAGGCGCCGCTTCATCTCTTAACATCAAAACCCAAAGCGGCGAGATTACAATTTTAGAAAATCACCGCCCGTTAATCACTCTTCTAAAAAAAGGAGTTGCGGTAATCACCGACGATAAAAACCAAAAAACCGAACTTGAAATCAACTCCGGCTTCCTTGAAATCGCTCCCGAAAACAAAATCAGCGTTCTAATCGATTAAGCCCGTCGCCCTTGATAAATAACCTATTTTCTATTACAATATGGACCGGCAAAGCAACTTGTCATCGCACGGAGGGTCAATGCAGAAAGTCGTAGACGTCAAGGTAGATCTCAGCCATAGATCGATAAAATGCGGAATTATTGCATGTATCGATTCGAGGTTTACTGAATCGCTGAACAAATTCATCAAAGAGTATCTCGGCCTAACACCAGAGGAGATTGATATTTTCCGTTGGGCTGGCGGAGCTAAAGGATTAGCGAGCCCAGGGAACGAACACGAACGGCCATTTGCTTTAAACCAACTACTCATCTCGGCTAAAGAGCACCACGTAAGGAAATTCTACCTAGTAGTACATTCCGACTGTGCTGGATATGGCTTCCCTTCCTTCCCAAGTGAAGACGAAGAAAAAAGATTTTTCTCCAGCGAGCTAAAAAAAGCCAAACTAGTGGCTCAAGAATTTTTGGAGAATGTAGAAATCGAAGGGAGAAAAATCGAAGCCGAAATCATCACAGTTTTCTTCTCTGCCGACGGAATTTGGAGAGAAATTGCCTAAGAAAATCCGTCAAAACTCAAATTTTTAGCCGCTCCGAAAGGAAGCGGCTTTACCATTTTTTATACTCCCTTTTCATAATTAAAAATATGCTAAAATATAAACTCAGCACTAGAAAGCGAGCCTTTCAGAAAATATAAATCCTTCTTCTGTTTGAAGGGCGTAGCCCAGCCCCAAAGGTTGAACTTTTCACAAGTAAAAATCCTTCTACTTTTGAAAAGTGAAATCCAACCCTAAAGGTAATAGGGCTGTGGCAATGGGGCTGCGGGTCGAAAGTGCTGAAACAAAAAATAATCAAAGTCACATGAATAAAACATTAGTCATCGTAATTATTGCTATTATTGTCGTTGTCGGCGGAGTCTTCATATTCTCCTCAAACAAAACACAGGCTCCAAAAAACGAATTTATAGATACCTCTAAAATTCCTCCCCTTGTTGGCGAGAATCCCACTCCCACTCAACCCGTAACTCCCAAAACCATAACTGTTGAATATGGAGCCAACGGCTTCTCCCCCGCCAGCATAGAAATTAACGTCGGCGATACTGTCGCTTTCATAAATAAAAGCACCAGTAACTTCTGGCCGGCTTCCAACCCTCATCCCACTCACACCGACTATCCAGAATTTGACGCCAAGAAAAACATCACGCCAGGCGAAACCTATTCCTTTACCTTCACCAAAACAGGCACTTGGGGATATCACAACCACAAGAATCCCGCTGAAAAAAGCACGGTTATAGTTAAGTAAAATATATCTAGCCAAAAAGCTAGAGCTTTAGTTCTTAAAAAGAAAAACTGAACCCCGTACTAAACTTCGAACTTATTCAAAAACTTTCAGTTTCTTTCATTTAACCACCCTAACATACCTAGTGGTTAAATTTGGATTTCCTGTGGGGTTTACCATTCCAACGTCCAACTATCCTAACTAGGTTTTCGAAGTTTTAGTATCGGGGCCCAAGTAGGGTTTTTCTTTTACTGATAATCCTATAAACTTATACTAAATGGAAATAATCTTTTTTGCCATAATCTTAATAGTGGTCGCGGTCGGCTTCGGCCTAGTCTGGAATCTTTTAAAATCCCAGCAGGCCTCAAAAAAAGACGACCAATCCCTCGTCCTTATCCAAAATCACATTACCGAATTAAATAGAACCCTCGATTCTAAACTCGGCGAATCCGCCCGCGTTCTGGAGCGTCAATTTTCCGAATCCGCCAAGATTATTAAAGAAATCACCCAAGAACTCACTAAAGTTGGCGAAGGTCAAAAACAAGTCATCAACGTCACCGATCAATTAAAAAACCTTCAGGATATCCTCAAAAACCCCAAACAGCGCGGTGTCTTAGGCGAATACTTCCTCGGCAATGTCTTGGAAAACGTCCTCCCGCCCGGCACTTGGGCCACGCAATACGAATTTAAAGACGGCACTAAAGTTGACGCCGTAATTTTCGTAAAAGATAAAATCATCCCGATTGATTCCAAGTTTTCACTGGAAAACTACAACCGCATTCTTGAAACCCACGACGAAAACGAAAGAAAACGCCTCGAAGAATTATTCCGGCAAGATCTCAAAACTCGCATCGAAGAAACTGCCAAATACATCAAACCCTCCGAAGGAACTATGGAATTCGCTTTTATGTTTATTCCTTCCGAAGCCATCTACTACGACCTGCTCGTAAACAAACTCGGCGCCATCAAAACCAACACCCGTGACCTCATCGAGTATGCTATCAACGAGAAAAAAGTTATCATCGTCTCCCCCACTTCTTTTCTCGCTTATCTCCAAACTGTTCTTCAAGGACTTAAAGCTCTTCAGATCGAAGAGTCCGCCAAAGAAATCAGAAAGCGTGTCGAAGAACTCGGCCGCCATCTTGGCAGTTATGAAAACTATATGAAAAAGCTCGGCACCCATTTGGGCACCACTGTTTCGATGTATAACAGCGCCTATAAAGAACTCGGGAAAATAGACAAAGACGTTCTTCGCATCACCGGCACCGCCGTCGGCACCGAAGCTCAAGTCCTAGAAAAACCCTTCGACCTCGAAGAGGCAGAGTAACTCAGTTTTATAACTAAAAAAGCGAATGTCTTTTAAAACATTCAGGTTGGCGGTGGGAACAATAATGTAAATATAAAATAAGGCGATGTTTTAAAAGACATTCGCTTTTACTTTATTTCTTCTTTTTCCTCAAAAACGTCGGTATATCCCAAATATCATTCTCCCGCTCTTTTTTCGCCTCGGGCTTAATCCCTTTTTCAACCTCGTTCTCTTTTTTAGCTAAAACCGGCTCTGCTTTAGTTTTTTTACCATCTTCGTCACCCCTTGGATGTGAAATCTCAAGTGAAGGTTTTATGGAGTCAAAAAAATCTGATTTCTTACCCAGAGAAAAACCGCCGTCAAAAAGCGAGTTTACTCCGCTATGCCCCGATCCATTAAAACCTGTTGCAATTAAAGTCACCTTGATTTGATTCGGTTTCAGTTTCCGGTCATAGTAAGCCCCGAAGATTATCCTAGCAGCAGGATCGGCTATTTGAGCCACCACTTTAGCGGCCTCGTTAATTTCGGTCATCTTCAAATCCCTACTTCCCGAAATCCCTAAGATCACTCCTTTTGCCCCTTCTGCTGTTACTTCCAGTAGTGGTGAATTTAAAGCCTGATTTACAGCCGCCACAGCCCTATCCTGCCCGCTCGCCACCCCAATTCCAACAATCGCCGACCCAGCATCTTGAATCACGTTTTTAACATCCGCAAAATCAACATTTATAATCCCGGGAGTCACAATTAATTCCACAATTCCCCGAAGGGCATTTTTTAAAACATCATCAATCACTTCAAAAGCTTTAATGATTGGAGTATCTTTATTGATCACCGTAAAAATCCTATCATTAGGAACAACAATCAAAGCATCCACTTTATCCTTAATTTTTGCCAAGCCCTCCTGAGCAATCTTCTCTCTTTGGCTACCCTCAAAAGCAAAAGGCCTTGTCGCAAAAACGATCGTCAGCGCCCCTGACTGTCTTGCTACCTCTGCTATCACTGGCGCCGCTCCCGTTCCTGTTCCTCCGCCAAAACAAGCTGCCACAAAAATTAAGTCCGCTCCGCTCAAGGCCTCCGCAATCTCGGACCGATTCTCTTCCGCCGCCTGGCGGCCCAACTCCGGGCTCATCCCAGTTCCCAATCCCCTTGTTAAATTCTTTCCTATATAAATCTTCCGTCTCGCCTCACAATGGTCTAAATCCTGGTGATCGGTATTAATCGCCACAAAATCCACGCCTCGCATAAAATCGCGGCCCATCCTGGAAATTACATTCCCCCCTCCTCCTCCAATACCTACCACTTTAATATTCGCCAAAGGAACGTATTGTTTCTCGTTTTTATCTTTTTTAATTTTTCTGTTTCTAGATTTCATACTTTAAGGTTTAAAATATCCCAAAAAATTTTTCACTTTGCTTCCCAAACTTCCTCCCCCCCTCAAACTAGTCGGACACCAATTCTCCTGATCTACTCCCCAAAGTACTAATCCTAAAGCATTTACAAATTCTGGGTCTTCTACTTTTTCTAAAAACTCAGGTGACGCTTTAAGCCAGTCTTCCTGGTTAGCCAACCCCACTTGGCTAAAAAGTTTAAGTTCTTGCCTAGCTAACTCGGTAATTCCGGGCAATTTAGCCCCCCCTCCTACTAAAACCACCCCTCCGGGGAGTTTCCCTGTTTTACCCAAAAGCTTCAACTCATTATTAACGAACTCGAAGATCTCCGCAAGTCTCGCTTCTATTATTTCAGCCACGAACCTTCTAGAAATAGACCCTGAAGCTTCGGGTGAAAACTTTTTTAGCTCAATCATTTCTCGAGACGACACATCTCGGGCCAAAGCATAGCCATAATTAAGTTTTAAATTCTCGGCCGCTTCCACTGGAATTTTTAACCCCACCGCCAAATCTTTTGAAATATTCCTCGCGCCTACTGGAAACTTAGCCAAATTCACCAAACGATTTTCTTCGTAAATACTCATACCCGTAGTCGCCGCTCCGATGTCCACAAGAACCGTTCCTAAATCTTTTTGAACCTTGCTTAAAACCGACCGGCTTCCCGCAAGCGGCGTAAAAACCAATCCTCCTATTTCTCCTCCAACCAACTCAATCACTTTCATTAAACTTTTGATATGAGGCGTAAAAACATCCACTACTAGTGAACTAACTTCTAAACGATTACCGTTAAGTCCTAGTGGGTCAAAAATATCACCCACCCCATCAATCATAAAATCCTTAGTCATAGTATGAATAATCGTTCGATTTGGAGCTAAATTAATCGCTTGGCTGGCTCGTATAGCTCGGTCAACGTCGTCTTTATATATTTCGTTATCGGCCCTCGATACAGCCACTACCCCGCGAGAACCCTGAACTTTAACTTGGGGGGTGCCGATATTTACATATATATTCTTTACTGCCCCTCGGTTAATCTTCCGTACTTCCCCAAGCACCCTGCCTATGCTTTGAGAAGCCTCTGTCATATCAAAAATACTGCCCTTTTGCAGTCCTAGTGATACTTCTTTAAAAAGAGCCCTCAAAATTGGGCTGTTTTTTCCGTTTTCAACCACCCCTGCTTTGATAGAAGAAGTTCCTATATCCAATCCAACAATAAAATTTTTCCCGAACATAAATATTTATTCTATCTTCTACTTTTACCAAAAAACACCTTTTTGTCAACTTAAAAACTATTCAATCTATTCCCAATTCTACGTAAATTTTTACCTCTAATCTTTCCATTTTTATAGTATCATTTTTTTCGTCGTGTTGGTAATGGAAAAGATGCAAAATTCCGTGGATAAGTAACTTTTCCAATTCCTCCCCTCGCCGCGATATACAACTCGGACAAAGATAAACTTCTCCTAACTCTTTAATTCCTGCTTGTTTAGCTCTTTTAACCTCAAAAAAAACCTTCGAACTCACCGCCTCAAAGCTCAAAACGTTAGTAGAAACGTTTTCCCCCCTAAATCTATTATTTATAAGCCTCATCCGCCTCCTGTCAATCAGATATACCTCTAAACTATGCCTATCTTTTTTTAAAAAAAGAAGGACCTTGTTCGCTATAAACTTAATCCTTTTTTCTAACTCCGGCCCGCCAACCCCTAAAGAAAAAACTTCAACTTTATTTTTCATAACCCATCTATTTCGTTTCCATTTTTTTCTTCACAAGCTCGCTAACCACTTTTCCGTCGGCTCGGCCTTTAAATTTAGCCATCACCTCCTTCATCACGCTTCCAAAATCTCCGCCCGAGGCGGATCCACCTCGGGAAATTACTTCACTGACCGCCGCCTCAATCTCACTTACATCCAACGCCTTAGGCAAATAAGGTTCAAAATATTTCAGCTCCGCTTCTTCTTTTCCTGCCAAATCCTCCCGTCCGTTTTTTCTAAAAATCTCTAAAGCCTCTTTTCTTTTCTTTGCCTCTCGCCTTAGAACTTCAACTACTTCTTCATCATTTAATCTTCCCCCCTGGGCGCTTTTCTTTTCAATTTCCCGGTTATGAACCTGAGCCAAAATATAGCGCAAAGTTTGAACCTTAGCGTCCTCTCGAGCTTTTAAAGCCCCCTTGAGATCTATACTAATTTTTTCTAAAATCTCCATTTCAAA
>ERZ1292629.2413-Hain-H43-01um-R1-2413-length-15792-cov-4_pt1 | contig 15792 bp, 15 predicted proteins | sample MGYA00564399_ERZ1292629 | MGnify/ENA primary metagenome ERZ1292629 (study PRJEB36523, sample SAMEA6512636) | groundwater metagenome | collected 2019-01-08 | study: AquaDiva: Metagenomics assemblies of 32 groundwater samples
AGACGATTTAATGAGAATTTTTGGCGGAGACAGAATTAAAAATTTAATGACAGCTTTAAAAGTGCCCGAAGACGAGCCGATTCAGGCAAATATGATTTCGGGAGCTTTAGAATCTGCTCAAGGAAAAATTGAGGGCTTTAACTTTGATGCAAGGCATCATTTGTTAGAGTACGACGACGTAATGAACAAACACCGAGAAATAATTTACAAAAGAAGAAAAGAATTTTTGGAGAGTCAGGATTTGAAAGATAAAATGCTGGAAATTATAAAGAAGGCGGGTTTTACGGAAGAAGACTATAATAAAAAAGAAACAGAAATCGGCGGTGAAAACATGAGGGCCGCGGAAAAATTCGTTTGCTTGAAAGTTTTAGACACGCTTTGGCAAAATCATTTGTCAGACATGGAGCACATGCGAGACTCTGTAAGACTGCGAGCTTATGGAGGCCAGGACCCTTTGGTTGAATATAAAAACGAAGGCCACAAAATGTTCCAGCAGTTGTTGGGCATGATTGACGAGAATATTGCCCATTCTATTTTTCAGGCAAGTTTACAAAAGCAGAATCAGTCACAATCTCAAAATGTTGTCTCAAAAGGCAGCGGCGAAGTTGGCAGAAACGATCCATGCCCCTGCGGTTCAAATAAAAAATGGAAGAAATGCGGAATGTTAAATACAGAAGAGCACCAACGTTTAATGGCGCGAAAAAGATAGCATGAGGATTATAGCGCACCTTGATATGGATGCATTTTTTGCTTCGTTGGAGGAGGCGCAAAGCCCCATTTTTGCCGGAAAGCCGATTGCCGTGGGTTCTGACCCAAAAGAAGGAAAAGGCAGAGGCGTTGTCTCAACTGCAAATTATAAAGCGCGCGAATATGGAATACATTCTGCTTTGCCAATTTCTTGGGCTTGGCAATTATCGCAAAAAGCCAAAGCCGAAGGAAAGCTCGAAGTTGTATTTTTACCGGTGGATTTTGAAAGATATGGAAAGGCTCATGATGAGATTTTTGAAATTATTAAAAAATACGTTGAGGTTGTGGAACCTGCCAGCATAGACGAATTTTATTTTGATTTATCTTTTGCAAAAAATTTTAAAAAGGCGGAAGGAATTTGTAAAAAAATAAAAAAGGATATAAAGGAAAAATTGAAAATTACTTGTTCAGTGGGAATTGGGCCAAATAAATTAATTGCAAAAATTTCTGCAGGAATAAAAAAGCCCGATGGATTAATGGTTGTGAAAGGAAGAGATTCAGAAAAATTTTTGGAACCGTTGTCTATCCGTGGAATTCCTGGCATCGGCCCCAAAACCGAGCAAAAGTTTAACGATATAGGAATCAAAATAGTTAAAGATTTAAAGAAATTTTCAAAAGAAGAATTGCGCGAGCTTCTTGGAAAATGGGGCATAGATTTATACTATAAAGCAAGAGCCATTGATGATTCGCCGATTGTTGAAGAAAGAGAGGCAAAATCCGTTGGAGAGCAGAGAACATTTGAACAAAACAGTTTGGATGCAAGTTATATAGGAGAGGTTTTCTCTGATTTGCAAAAAAGCGTTTTTAAAAGATTTAAAGAAAGCGATTTTGAAACCTTCAAAACAGTGGGCATTACTGTAAGGTTTTCTGATTTTGAGACAAAAACTACCGCCAAAACCCTTAAAAAACCAACTAATAGCGAAAAAGAATTTGAACTGGAAACTCTAAAATTATTACTGCCGTATTTAGACCGCAGAAAAAACCCCCGTCAAAAATTAATTCGCTTAATAGGCGTTAAATTAGAAAAATTACAATGAAATTTAAAGGGTTGATTATTTTTATTTTGATAATTGCGGCTTTCGGGGCCGGCGTTTATTTCAAAAACGACGCGATAAGATTTTACGATAATTTAAACGCAGGCATAAATAGTTTTCAAAAAACAGACATTGGGAAATTGGTGGCAGAAGTGCAGAAAGAACTGCTGACGCCCCCGCCGTTAAATGCAGGCGGGGCTGAAAGCAACGTTGTTTTGCTGAAAAGCAGGATTATTGCAGAAACCAATTTACAGCGGTTGCAGAACGCCAATTTGCCGGCTTTAAAGGAAAATGCAAAGCTTAGCCAGGCAGCAATGGCAAAGGCCAATGATATGTTCAAAAATCAATATTTTGAGCATACGTCGCCCTCGGGAGTTGACCCGGGAAGATTGGTGCAAAATTACGGGTATGACTATATACTAGCGGGTGAAAATTTGATCTTGGGGAATTTTTCCTCAGAAAAAGAGGTGGTGCAGGATTGGATGAACAGCCCCGGACATAGGGCAAATATTTTAAATAACAGATACACAGAAATTGGAGTTTCTATTATAAAAGGAACTTACAAAGGAGAAACGGTTTGGATTGGCGTTCAGGAATTTGGTTTGCCCGTTTCAAGCTGCCCTGCGCCAGACAATGCTTTAAAAAATAAAATTGATGCTGATAAAATCTTATTAGATCAGCTTTCTTTAGATATTGACCAGAAAAAAGCGGAAATTGAAAACACAAACAGAAGGTCTGCTCAATATAATATTTTAGTGGACGAATATAATCAGTTAGTAGGGCAGTACAATCCTTTGGCAAATGAAACAAAAAGTTTAATTTCGCAGTATAATCAGGAAATAAATGATTTTAATAATTGCGTAAGCGTAAAATGAACGGAATAATAAAACTAGGCAAATACGAACATTATAAAGGCGGGCAGTATGAAGCTTTGCACATTGCAAAACATTCTGAAACACTGGAAGAGTTTGTTGTTTATAAGGCGCTTTATGGCGAGGGTGATGTTTGGGTAAGACCCGTAAAGATGTTTTTAGAAGAAGTTAAATTCAGCGGGAAAAAACTCCCGCGATTTAAATACATCGGAAGTTAACGGTTAATATAACACTCTTATATTCTCGAGAATGTCGGAGTGTTGCACAATAAGATTATGAAAAATTCAAAACAAATAGAAAAGCATCTAAAAGGAATTTCAAACCATAGAAGAATAGATATTCTGCTTTTAATTTCAAAAAGCGAGGGCATAACTTTAGATGATATTGCGAAAAATTTAGATTGTAATTTTAAAACTATTTCCGGGCACACGCTAAAATTAGCTAGCGCTGGTTTGGTAGACAAAAATTATAGCGGTCGGGCAATTTTACATTCATTATCTCCTTCCGGGAAAATTTTTGTAAAATTTATTGAGGATTTTAAGAAACTGTAAAACGCATCGTAGTTTTAATTCTCACATTCTTGAGAATATGAGAGTCTAAAATAGTATAGAAAAAAATAAAGATTATATAACAAATATGAAATACAATAAATTAGTTCGGGATAAAATTCCCGAATATATAAAAAGTAAGGGCGGAAACGCAATTGTGCATATTGCAGATGACACAGAATATTGGCAGAAGTTAAAAGAAAAATTGCAGGAAGAAGTAAAAGAGTTTATGGAAGCTGAAAGCATTGAGGAAATGGCAGATATTTTAGAAGTTGTTGAAGCAATTTGCGATTTTAAGAAGTTTGATAAAGAAAATTTAGAAAAAGTAAAAAATAAAAAGGCAGAAGAAAGGGGAAAGTTTAAAGACAAAATTATTTTAGACGAGTCATAATATGAAGATTGCGATTGTTTCAGACACGCATAATAATTGGAAAAATTACGAGAAAATTTTAAACTGGCTGGAGGGCGAGGGCATCCAGCAGATTTTACATTGCGGAGATATTTCCAGCCAGGAAATTATTGATAATGCGCAGAAAAAATTTCAGGGCGATATAAAATATGTAAAAGGGAATGCCGATCACGGCCTGGAAATTCCCCCGACCATGGAATTGGAAATTGGCGGAAAGAAAATTGGTTTTGCCCACTTTCCCAATTTGGCATTAAAGCTGGCAGAAAGCGGAAAAAACGACATTGTTTTTTATGGCCACACTCACCGGCCATGGGAGGAGAAGAAGGGGAACTGCCGGTTTATAAACCCAGGTGAAGTGGCAGGCCAGTTTTTCAAACCAACTTTCGCAATGTACGACACCGAGACAGATAAATTGGAACTCAAAATTTTAGAAAAATTATAGAAACTGCCGGAAAGGGGCAGTTTTTTGTTTGCGTCGAGTTCTTCGAAGCCTTGACAAAATTTTGGAAAGTATTAGAATTAAATGGGGCAGTTTTTTAACAAAAGGCATGGATTAGTTCAAAGGGAGGTGACCTATGAGCCGTAAAGACGCGATATTGGTTATGCGCCAGAACCTGCTTGGGCGGCGCGTCGCCTTGCAAAAGGCGCTGGCGGGCGACTTGAGCTCGTTAGCAGAACTGGGCGCGCATGTCCCCGGAGACATGGTTGACGGGGCACTGGTTTCTGTCCAGCACGAGGTCAGCTCGCGACTGGCGGAAGGGGAAAGCCATAAATTGCGCCAGATTGAGTGCGCGCTGGAGCGCACGAGAGAGGGCCGATTCGGCGTCTGCGAAGGTTGCGGAGCCAACATTCCGCCGGCGCGCCTAAATGCTTTGCCTTACGCCACGTACTGCATCACTTGTCAGCGCGAGGCTGAACGGCAAGGCGCTACTTCGGCCGCTGATGTCGATTGGAGCCGTTTACTGGATCCGTCGGACAAAGACAGAGAGGTTTCGATCGAGAGTCTTGTGCCTCCGGATGATTCCTAATTTTATACCCTGCGACACGTGCGTCGCAGGGATTTTTTGTTTTTATGAAACAGTTGACTATTTCAGAAAGCAGATATATAATACTTATATTATACAAAACTCATAAATGGCGCAGAAACATTATATATTTATCGGCGTTATAATCTTGGCAGTTGTTGCCGGTCTCTTTTCATACCCGAATTATTTTAACAAAGGCATAGATTTTTTAAACCAGAAGCTTTCATGGACCTTGCCCCACTTTTGGGAAAAGCCCTATATTTTGGGGCTTGATTTACAGGGCGGAGTCAACTTGGTTTACCAGGCCGATTTGAGCACCGTGCAAGATAAATCGGGAGCTATGGCGGGTTTAAGAGACGTAATTGAAAGGCGGGTAAACATGTTTGGAGTTTCAGAGCCGGTGGTGCAGATTCAGGGGCAAGACAGACTCGTCGTTGAGCTGCCGGGAGTTACAAATGTAGAACAGGCAATTCAAATGATAGGGCAGACCCCTTATTTGGAGTTTGACGAACAAAGGACAGCCGAAGAAACAAAAACAATTACAGACAAAATAAAAGAAGCGCAAGACGCTCAAAATAAAAAAGAAGATATTACAAAAATAAAAGACTGGCAGCTGGCCTTGCAGAACCCGTATTATAAACCCACAGATTTGACCGGAAAATATTTAAAATCAGCCAACGTAACTTTTGACCCAACAACTTATAAGCCCGAAATCCAGCTTCAGTTTAATGATGACGGCGCAAAAATATTTGAAAATATAACCGGCAGAAACATCGGAAAGCCTTTGGCGATTTATTTAGACGGAGCTTCTATTATAGACACAACCGGCGACGGGAAAATTGATGCCTCCGATTCGTATGCGCCAATCGTGCAGGCAAAAATTGGCGGAGGAAAGGCTGTAATCACCGGAGACATGAACACAAAAACTGCCAATGATATTGCAAGGAGGTTGAACTCCGGAGCCTTGCCGGTAAAAATTGGGGCTCCAATTTCCCAGGAAACGGTGGGGCCCACATTGGGAGCTGTTTCCCTTCAAAAATCGCTTGTAGCGGGCCTGTTCGGCCTTCTGGCAGTAGTTATTTTTATGGTGGTGTTTTACAGGCTTCCGGGGCTTTTGGCTTCGCTTGCCCTTGTAATTTATGTGGCAATAACCTTGGCTTTGTTCAAGTTAATTCCCGTGACATTAACCTTGGCTGGAATTGGAGGCTTTGTCCTTTCCATTGGAATGGCGGTTGATGCAAACATTTTGATTTTCGCCAGAATGAAAGAGGAACTAAAAGCCGGAAAAGGAATTGGCGGCGCAATTGACGAGGGTTTTAGAAGAGCTTGGCCGTCAATCAGAGACAGCAATTTTAACTCTTTAATTGTTTGCGCAATCTTGTTTACTTTTGCAACATCATTTATCAAGGGGTTTGCTTTGACCTTATCTTTGGGCATTATTGTTTCGCTTTTCTCTGCAATTTTTATAACAAGAATTTTCTTGATGGTTTTTGTCGGCAACTGGGCGGAAAAATTTAAGTGGATATTATAAAAAATGAATTTTCCATTCACAAAATATTCAACAGTTTATTATATAATTTCGGGCCTTTTAATTATTGCCGCGGTTGTTTCTTTATTCGTGTTCGGTTTGAAATTCGGCATTGAGTTCACCGGCGGAAGCAACATGGAAGTTGATTTTCAAAACAGGCCCGCAAACGAAGCAATACAAAAAAGTTTGGCAGATTTAAAGCTGGGGGAAATAATTGTAAAACCAACAGGAGCTAACGGCGCAGTCATGCAGTTTCGCGGAATCGACGAGGCAACCCACCAGCAGATTATAGCAAAACTTAATTCACTTTCAGGAACCACTGAAAAAAGTTTTCAATATATCGGCCCGTCCATTGGCCAGGAGTTGAGAAACAAAACAGAGCTGTCAATTTTTTTGGCGCTTTTGGCAATTACAATTTACATTGCTTTTGCTTTCAGAAAAGTTTCAAAGCCGGTTGCTTCATGGAAATACGGAATAACCTCTTTAATCGCTCTGTTCCATGACATTTTAATTCCATTGGGAGTCTTTTCTGTTTTGGGAAAATTTTATAACGTTGAAATCACAATTCCAATTGTTGCAGCTTTGCTTACAATTTTAGGTTTTTCAGTACATGACACAATTGTTATTTTTGACAGAATTAGAGAGAACATCTTGAGAAAGGGAATGGGCGAGTTCGCCTCAACTGTTGACTGGAGCTTAAACCAGACAATCGGCAGGTCAATTTCAACAGTTGCTACGGTTTTGCTGGTAATGGTTTCGCTTTACTTTTTCGGTGGCGAAACTCTGCGGTCTTTCTCCCTGGTCCTGATAATCGGCATAACTTCAGGAGCTTATTCCTCAATATTTATTGCATCTCCCTTGCTGGTTTCTTGGAGAACGTGGGACGAGAGGCGAAGGGCTTGACACGAATAATTAAATATGGTAAACTACCCTTATAAAGCTAAATAAGGGCATTTTGCCCAAATTACATGGAAAAAACTAATTATTCTCAATTATATGCAAGGTTCACCAAAGGTCTTTCAGAAAAGACCAAAGACATTTTGGATAGAAGGTTTGGGGTAAATGCAGAAGAGCCGGAAACTTTGGAATCCATTGGAAAAGACCTTGGCATAACCCGTGAAAGAGTCCGTCAAATCGAGGAAGCTGGTTTTACATATATTAGAAAACAGAATGGTTCTGCATTGCAAAACGCATGCGCCGACCTGGCTTTGTATTTTGAAAAAAACGGAGGCTTTAAAAAAGAGGACGCTGTTTTAGATGAATTAGGCGAAAAGAAACAAAAGCCATATGTTTTGTTTTTATTGACCATTGGAGAACAGTTTTCAAAAGTTTCAGAAAAGAAAGATTATTATTCTTATTGGTCCACCTTGAAAAATCCGAAAACAGAAGTTAAAGAAAAATTAGATTCTTTGATTTCCCAGCTTGCAAATTATGGCAAAACCCTGCCAAAACAGGAATTCCATGCAAAATTTGCCTCAAACGGAAATTTAAGTTCTTTGCTTTTGGTTTCAAAAAGAATTCAGGAAAGCAGAGATGGAAAAATCGGGCTTTCAGACTGGCCTGAAATAAAACCAAGGGGAGTAAAAGACAAAGCTTATTTGGTTTTCAAAAAGCACGGAAAACCCTTGCACTTTACAGAGGTCGCAAAGTTGATTGATTCTTTTGAATACAACCAGCCAAACAAGAAAACCTATCCCCAAACAGTTCACAATGAATTGATAAAAGACGGAAGGTTTGTATTGGTGGGCAGGGGAACTTATGCATTGTCTGAATGGGGGTATGTTCCGGGAACCATCAAAGACATAATTACCAAAGTGCTTAGCGAAAATAAAACATCGTTGGATAAGGATGAAATTGTAAAACAAGTACTTTTGCAAAGATTAGTTGCAAAGAACACTGTGTTGATGAACTTAAACAACAAAAATTATTTTCACAAAGACGAAAGAGGAAATTATGGCTTAAAGGGCGCGCAAGGAAAAACCCAGACAGCATAAAAACCTCTAACCAAAAAATCCCGCCTTGCGGGATTTTTTGTTATAAAAAAAACGGTTGGTGTCGGCAACCGCAAGCGAGGCCTACTCTGCAACTTTGTAGTGCAGAGTTTTGCCCGCCATGAAAGGAACGATTCCGTTGAATTCTCGCGGGACCGTCCAATCTTCCTCAATCAGTTCAATGGTTTCTGTGCACCTGGGTAGGCCGTAGAACTCCGGACCAAATCCGGCGCGGAAATTATCCAGCCTGTTCAGCGCGTTGTTCGCCATAAAAAGCTCAAGCAGCAAAGAGTCAATGACCGGCGCAGAAAAGATTCCCGCGGCCGGGGGGATTTTCTCTTTGGCGCTTATCAGGTGCGGCGCTGAATCTGAGCCAAAGAAGAAGTGCGGGTCGCCGCTAATCATCGCCTCCACAACAGCGGCTCTATCCGCTGGCCTTTTTGCGATAGGTTTGCAATAGTTATGGGGGTTGTAGATGCCACCATTGCCATCGCAAACATCGTCGTAAGTTATGGTAGCATGATGAATGGTCAATGTTGCGCGAACATTCAGCGGAGCCTGTTTTACGTACTGAATCATCTGTCTGGTGCTGGCGTGCTCTGCTGTAATCCGGAGTTTCGGGAAAAGCTTTGCTATCTTGTCAAGGTAGCGGATAGCCCATAGTTCGCGGGCGATTTCCGGCAACTTTTTGCCCTTGCCATCAGACAGCAATTCCCAGTGCACTACAAACGGCATATTGCATTCTTGAGCGGCTTCCAGCACAGAATAAAAAAGGTGGAGCTGCTCAAACGGAACGCTTTCCTCTGAATTGGTGGACACGCCCTCGGGGATGTATTTTAGCGCCACAAATCCCAGTTCTGCGGCTTTTCTGACGGTCCGCGGAAACGTGGACTTGGTTAGCATTATGGTCATCACCGGCGAAAACTTAACGCCGGATGGCACAGCAGAAAGTATTTCCTGCCCATAGGTTTCCGTATCTCCAGCTGTCTTAACTGCAGGCGTCGTATTGCCCATTGCGACAGCATATTCAAAGCTTCTTGCCGTGAATCCAACTACCGATTTTAGCATTTCGCCTGTTCGGAAATGGCAGTGGGCATCCATGCCTTTTCTGATGCTGATTATTCTTGCACTCATTTTGCACCTCAGTCTCCAAAAAGCAGGTGGGCTTCTCTGATGGTGGATTTCATCCTCCAAAACCGAAGCGTGGAAATAGAACTCAAAAAAACAGAATCTGCCCCAGCGTAATAAAGCGTTCGGACATCGCGCGGGCCGAGCCCGCAACTGGCGTTGATGTGTTTTCTGACACCGGCATGTCTTGCATCTTCTAACCACTCTTTTGTAAGGTGCATAAGTGGCGCGCCAGATAATCCGCCTCCGCCGAACTCGGCGAGCGGCGAAACGTCAGAGCCAAATAGCTTTTTCCAATCTATCCTGTCTGGCAGCTTGCCAAACGGAACGGTATTAGGAAAGCAAATTGCGTGGCAATGCCGGTTTTCGCAAATTTTAGCCACGGCTTTCGGCAGCGCCAGAAGGTTGAATTTTGGCATCAGCGGAATGTCCAACTCTGAGGCAACATTGAGGCCCGCTATCGCTTCGTCAACCAGCAAGCTTGGGTCGAGCCCCACGTTGGGGCACGAATAGTTCATTTGGAGTCCGATGCGCGCCCTGAAATCAGGCAGATGAAGCATCAAAAGCTGAACAAATTTTTTAAGTTCGTCCAGCCTCTCTTCCGGCGTTGTCGCAACAGACATAAAAGACAGAAAATGATTTTCCTCAATTTTCTGCCAAATGCCCATTTCGAGCAAGGCCTTTGCTCCGGGGCCCGAAAGGCCAACGGCATTGAGCATATAGCCGCGAATAAACATCCTGAGCGAAAGCGGCAAATGCTTAAACTCCAAGTTGGGCAGTATGCACTTTGGAGAAAACTCCTTTGGCGTGATGCCGTCCTCTCGCATTGGTATGTTTCCCTCGCGCGGAGGAAAAGTGGTTGTCTTGCTGACCGGAGTACAGCGCAAAAATGTGTGGCCAAAAGGCCGAAGGAGCTTGTGGTGCCTGTATCCTTCGCCAGCAAATCCGTTTGCTCCGGCAGCCACGAACGCGGACCTGAATTTTACATTCTTAATCATCACCATGTAATCACCGTATAGTTAGAGGATTGGTTAACAAAATCAAGGTACTGTTATCAAAAACGCCAACGAGGCGCATATGTCTTACTATCACAAAATAATTTTTTAGTAAACACGGCTGCCTTGCTTGCGCGTTTTAAAGGAGGTATAATTATTTAATGTAAAATAGTATGATTTACTTCTTTATTTTGCTTTACATTTTATTGGCTCTGACCGCGGTTTTTTATATTATCTTTTTTTCATTTATTTATTATTGGCATCATAAAGCGACCAGCTTTGTTGTTGTGCCGTTTATTTTTGCATTTGAATTTTTCCTGACAGGATTTTTAATTATTTCTGTTTTATCTTTAATTTTGCAATATTTGCCGGAGCTAGTTAAATTAATCGGAATTTAACATGAAATTACCCCCTTATTTATTTTGGTGGGAATGGGTTGAAAAAATGTTTTGGGCGCCTTTTTGGTGGGTGATTTTGTTTTTGATTATTTTATGGGTGCCCCTTTTAAGAGTTTGGTGGTGGTTTTTTCTGCCCATAATGTTGTGGAAGCAGTTGAAAATTTTGTATCTTTGGTGGATTGACTGGGATTTTGATTATCAAAAACAAAAATGGGTTTTGCTGGAAGTGACTCCGCCCAGAGAAATTTTGGTCCCCATCAAAGCAATGGAAGATGTGTTTTCAGCTGTTTGGCCTATAATGGACGTTGCAAATTTCCGCGAAGTATGGTGCGACGGCGAATTGGCCAACGGGCCCTACTGGTGCTCATGGGAATTGGCATCCATTGAAGGGAAAATCCATTTTTATTTGAGGTTTTTGCAACAACACCGCGCAACCGTTGAGATGTCGCTTTATGCCCACTATCCTGATATAGAAATTAAAGAAGTATCAGACTACGTAAAATTAGTTCCGCAAAATGTCCCCAATGATGAATGGGATATGTACGGAGAGGATTGGTATCTTGATAGGGCCAATGCTTATCCTATAAAAACTTATGAAAAGTTTTTTGAGCCACAAGGTGAGAGAATTTCTGCTGAAGAAAAAAGATTAGACCCGATTCTTGCCTTGCTTGAAGGCATGTCAAAGCTGGGGCCGGGCGAGCATTATTGGGTGCAGTTTATTACAGTTCCAATCGTAGACCACGACGAGCCGGATTGGAAGGAAGAGGGGAAAAAGATAATTAATAAAATTGCACAACGCCCGGAAAAGAAAGAGCATACATTTTTAGAAGAATTAGGGCATACCTTTAAGGAACTTATTATGGGTCCCGAAAAAGAAGGCGAAGGAGAATCAGCTAAATATTCTTGGGTGCCGTTAGAAGAGGACGAAGAAACGGGCGAGTTTAAAGTATCGCTGACTCCGGGCGAGAGAGAAATTATCACCGAAATGGACGATAAAATGAAAAGGCCTGTTTATAGAACAACGATAAGGGGAGTATATGTTGCAAAACGTGAGAATTGGAAAGCTCCAAACAGAATTATTATGCGCTCGTATATGGGGCATTTTGCCACTGCTAACTTGAATCATTTCAGATTTAATGGCAAAACAAGGCCAAGAGTCCACTATTTTTGGAGAAAAAGAAGAGTTTTTTTAAGAGCAAGAAAAATGTTCAGAATGTCAGTTTTAAGGTTTGCACCCTTGTTTCCAGATAGAATGGCAAATGGCTTGGGGCAAAACATTAATCCCATTCTTAGCACAGAAGAACTGGCGACTTTATTTCATTTCCCGATGAGAACCACCGGGATGCTTTCTCCTTCTATGAGTAAAGTTGAATCAAAGAAAGGCGGACCTCCGCCCAATTTGCCGGTTGAGGAATAATACGTTTTAATTTATGTCTAAAGATATAACTTTTATTGCCAAAACAAACTTTCGCGATAGCGAACAAAAATTCGGAATTAAAAGAGCTGATCGGCGCCAGCATATGTATGTAATCGGAAAAACTGGAGTTGGTAAGACAGCTTTTTTAAAGAATATGGCCTTGCAGGACATCAATAACGGGCAGGGGCTCGCCATTATTGATCCTCACGGAGAGTTTGTTGAAGAAGTTTTGGATAATATTCCTCCTCATCGAATGAATGATGTGGTTTATTTTAATCCCGCGGATATGGAATTTCCCGTCAGTTTTAACATTATGGACGTGCCCGATCCAAGATATAAGCACTTAATCGCATCGGGATTGATTGGCATTTTTACTAAAATTTGGGCCAATGTATGGTCAGCTCGTATGGAATACATTCTTGCCAATTGCATTTTAGCCTTGCTGGATACTCCGGGCACCACGCTTCTGGGCATATCAAGAATGCTGGTTGACAGAGACTATCGGCAAAAAATTATAAATAACTTAAAAGACCCGGTGGTAAAATCGTTTTGGGTTAACGAATATGAAGAGTGGGAGCCGCGCTATAGAAACGAAGCCATAGCTCCTGTTCAAAATAAAGTTGGGCAATTTTTAAATGTTTCTTTTGTAAGAAATATTGTGGGCCAGGCCAAAAACTCCATTGACATTGAAGAAGTAATGAATTCCGGAAAAATTCTGCTGGTTAACGTTTCCAAAGGAAGAATTGGTGAAGATAATGCGGCAATTTTGGGAGCCATGATTATTACCAAGATACAGCTGGTGGCAATGGAAAGAGTCAGGATTCCTGAAGATGAAAGAAAAGATTTTTATATGTATGTTGACGAATTCCAAAATTTTGCCACAGACTCTTTTGTGAATATTTTGTCAGAGGCAAGAAAATACCGTTTGGATTTGATTATTGCCCATCAATACATCGGCCAGCTGATTACCGATACAAGCACTGCTGTAAGGGATGCTGTTTTTGGCAACGTGGGGACAATGATTTCTTTCCGCGTGGGAGCAGCTGACGCGGAAGCTTTAGAGCTTGAGTTTACCCCTGAATTTTTACAGAACGATTTAATCCGTTTAGATAACTATCATATTTATTTAAAACTTATGATAGACGGCATCACTTCCAGGCCTTTTTCTGCCACAACCATTGCTCCTGCACCTGTTGTTAAAGACGATAAAAAACGGGAAGAAATAATTAGAATTTCCAGGTCAAAGTATGCCCATAAAGTTATAACCGTTGAAGAAGAAATAAACCGCTGGGCGGCGAATATGGACGTTCCCAGCGCTGCCAATTCCCAAAGTCCTGCTGATATTTCTAACCCTCAAAGTCTTCCTAAAATTTCATTTTCAAATAAATCCAATAATCCTCCCCGTGGCAAGCTGCAGGCAGACGGGCAGACAACTTTGTACGACGCGATTTGCTCTAATTGCGGAAAAGACACAAAAGTTATTTTCCCTCCTACAGAAGGAAGGCCTGTTTACTGCAAATCTTGTTTAAAAAAAATGCCCCGCCAGGGACGGGGTCCCGCTGAGGCGGGAAGGGCTGGGGCCGGGAAACCCGACCTGTCTGACCTGCCTACCGGTCAGGCAGGCGGCAGGCAGGTAAAAGTCCAGCACCCTGATACGTCTCGCCAAAGCTCCGGCGAGGTGGACGGGTCGGGAAATAAACCAGAAGGATCTTCGGCTTTGGCGGATTTGGGCATAGAATTTGCCCAGCCTCAAAAGGTTAAACTAGAAAATATCCCGTTTCACAACCCAAAACAAAAAGAAGGCAATAAAGAAGAACCTAAAAAACCTCGCAAAGAAGTAAATTTGGCTGACTTAAAAAAAGCGCTGGAAGAATCTTTGGAGAAAAAGGACCTGCCTGCGCAGGCAGGCGAGAATAAGCCTTCGCAAGAATAAAAATAAACCAAAAATCGCTTGGAATTAAGGCGGTTTTTTGATAGGATAAGAATAACATGCAAGCTGAAACTAAAATTTGTCAGAATTGTAAACAGGACTTTACAATTGAGCCCGATGATTTTGCGTTTTACGAAAAAATGAAAGTCCCCGCGCCCACATGGTGCCCAATGTGCAGGCTACAAAGAAGATTGTCTCATAGAAATGAAAGAACGCTATATCACCGCAAATGTGATTTGTGCGGTAAAAGTATGATCAGCATATATCATCCAGGAGGTGAAAACGTGGTTTATTGCAGGGAATGTTGGTGGTCTTTTGATAAATGGGATCCCTTGGATTATGGCCAAGAGTTTGATTTCTCAAAACCATTTTTTGAACAATGGCGTCAACTTGCCAACGCAGTCCCCAGGAATGGATTAATAAATTCCAATTCGGTAAATTCAGAGTACACAAATTTGGCGGCAGATAACAAAGATTGTTATATGCTTTTTGAAAGCTCAAATAATGAAAGATGCAACCACAGCTATTGGATGCAGCTTAGCAAAGATTGTTTGGATTGCGCGTTTGTTAACAACAGCGAATTGTGCTACGAGGTTTTTGTTGCCTACAATTGCTACAAATTATTTTTTTCCAAAGAATGCCGCGATTGCACCGATAGTTATTTTCTGCAGGATTGCGTGGGATGTTCGAACTGTTATGGATGTGTGGGGTTGCGAAAAAAACAATATCATATTTTAAACCAGCCTTATTCTAAAGAAGAATATTTTAAAATTCTAGAAGAAAAAAAGAAACAAATAAGGCATGGCAACGTTGAGGACTTGAAAAAAGAGTTTAAAAACTTTGTCTTAAAGCAAATTAATAAATATGCCTACGTTCAAAAATCAGTTCGGAGCACAGGCAACTATCTTTTAAATACTAAAAATTGCACCCACTGTTTTCACGGAGATGACGCAGAAAATTGTAAGTATGGCTACCACGTCTGGAGAAATTCAAAAGATAACATGGACGTGTGCACCGTAGGGCGCGACGCTGAATTGGTTTATGAATCTATCAACAGCGCCATGAAAGCATATGGCATTAAGTTTGGCATACAAAATTGGAATGGCAACAGTGATTTGGAGTACTGTGAGGCCTGTTCGGCTTCGTCAAATCTTTTCGGGTGCGTGGGACTTCATGCCAAACAATACTGTATTTTAAATAAGCAATACGCGAAAGAATCCTTCGAGGCGCTCAGGACAAAAATTATTGCGCACATGAAGTCAGCATTAGAGTATGGCGAGTTTTTCCCAACCGAACTTTCTCAATTCAGCTACAATGAAACTTCGGCATTTGATCATTTTCCGTTAACCAAAAAACAGGCGATTGCACAGGGTTTTAAATGGCACGATCAAGAAGAAAAAAATGTAACCGTCGGAGGCGATATTTTTGGGTGCGTTCATGAGGGAAAATGTCAGGATAATTGCACTGTTGGTTTTAAGGTTATTCAAGCAGAAAAAGATTTCTATGAGAAGATGGATTTGCCCATTCCAAAATTTTGCCCAAATTGCAGGCACTATGAACGTTTAAAACAAAGAAATCCTCTGAAACTTTGGCATCGGCAGTGCGCGTGTGATAAGCAGCATCCGCATCATACAGGGAGATGTCAGAATGAGTTTGAGACTTCGTACGCGCCGGACAGGCCGGAGCCTGTGTATTGCGAGCAGTGCTACAACGCCGAAGTAGCGTGAGTGGCATTGCTGATGTGGTTTTTTGCCACGTGGCAAAAAACCA
>ERZ1292629.2415-Hain-H43-01um-R1-2415-length-15783-cov-7_pt1 | contig 15783 bp, 20 predicted proteins | sample MGYA00564399_ERZ1292629 | MGnify/ENA primary metagenome ERZ1292629 (study PRJEB36523, sample SAMEA6512636) | groundwater metagenome | collected 2019-01-08 | study: AquaDiva: Metagenomics assemblies of 32 groundwater samples
TGCTCATGTTGATCACGGTAAAACCACCCTCGTTGATGGTTTGTTAAAGCAGTCCCACACTTTCCGTGACAACGAAGCGGCCATGAGCCAAACGCTGATTATGGATTCCAACGACCAAGAGCGCGAGCGCGGCATCACGATTTTGGCCAAAAACACCGCTGTCACCTACAAGGGTGTCAAAATCAACATCGTCGACACACCTGGTCACGCGGATTTTGGTGGCGAAGTCGAACGAACCTTACAGATGACCGACGGCGCTTTGCTAATTATCGACGCCAAAGAGGGGCCGATGCCCCAAACTAAATTTGTCTTGAAAAAAGCCCTCGAGTTGGGTCTGCGACCAATTGTGGTTATTAATAAAATCGATAAATCTGACGCCCAGATCGACAAAGTCTTGCGCGACACCGCCGATCTCTTTTTGGATCTAGCGACCGATGCCGCACAATTAGAGTTTCCGGTTTACTACGCCGTCGGGCGGGAAGGCAAGGCCTGGGACAATGCCCCAACGGCCGAACAGCTAAGTTCAGATACCGACTTAACGCCAATTTTTGACGCGATTTTAAAACATATTCCGGCGCCCGAAATTGCCCACGATCAGCCGTTTCAAATGCTGGTGACGGCTCTGGATTGGGACAATTTCCAGGGAAAATACGCCATCGGTAAGATTACTCGCGGTACGGCCAAACCCGGCTTAGCCGTGACCATCGGGACACCGGACGAGTGGCGAGACACCGTTAAGATCGACCGAGTTTACAGTACTCATGGCCTGAAACGCTCGCAGGTCGACGAGGCCCAATCGGGCGATATCGTCGCCATTACCGGACTCAAGAACTGCCGAATCGGCGACACCGTCGCCGATGCTGTCTCACCGGTGGCCCTACCGACGCTCCAAATTGCCGAGCCAACTCTAAAAATGGCAATTTCAGCCAATACTTCGCCGTTCGTCGGTCAAGAAGGGACGCAGTTAACCAGTCAAAAAATTTACGAACGAATTATTAAAGAGCTGGAAGTTAATGTTTCCCTCAAGATGACGCCAGGCGCTAACAACGAGTATATTCTCTGGGGTCGGGGTGAGCTTCATCTTTCGGTTTTGATCGAAGCTCTGCGTCGAGAAGGTTTTGAAATGCAAGTGAGCAAACCGCAAGTGGTGACCAAAATGATTGACGGCGTCCTCCAAGAACCGGTTGAAGAGCTGACGGTTGATGTCGTCTCAACTTACGCCAGCCCGGTGACTGGTGAAATCGGCAAACGCCGAGGGATTATGTTGTCGCAAAGCGAAAACGACGACGGGACGACTCGCTTAATGTTCGAAATTCCCACGCGGGGCTTGCTTGGCTTGCGCAATCTTTTACTGACACTATCGCGCGGGACAGCGACGATGAACTCGCTCTATTTGCGTTTCGAACCAGTTACCGGGGCCATTCCGAAAATGCGTAATGGGGTCTTGATCGCCTCTGAAGGCGGTAAAGCCGTTTCGTACGGCCTGAACAACGCCCAACAGCGCGGCAATACTTTCATTAATCCCCAAATGCCGGTCTACGAAGGCATGATCGTCGGCTTACACGCTCGAGAGAATGATCTTGAGGTCAATGTTACTAAAGAAAAGAAGCAGACCAATGTTCGAGCCGCTGGCACCGACGACGCCATCACCCTGACCCCACCGATTATGTTCAGCTTGGAACAATCAATCGACTTTTTGGAAGACGACGAGCTTTTGGAGGCCACGCCAAAATCACTCCGCCTGCGTAAAAAGATTCTCAACTCCTCGCTGCGTGCGAAGTCGAAAAAGTAAGCCCTTATATCTTGCTTCGTTTGAGAAGAAGTGAGTTCAGGACGACTGAAATTGAACTGGCGGCCATGGCTGCTGATGCGAAGATTGGGTTGAGGAGTATCCCCCAAAGCGGGTAGAGCACGCCGGCGGCGACCGGAATAAGCAAGATGTTGTAGCCAAAGGCCCAGACCAGATTCATTTTGATCGTTCCCATCGTTTTGCGACTCAAGCGGATCGCCGTAGCGACGCTGCGCAAGTCCTTATTGATTAGCGTAATATCGGCCGCTTCGATCGCCACGTCTGTACCGCTACCCATCGCAATGCCGTTATCAGCCGCCGCCAAGGCCGGAGCGTCGTTGATGCCGTCACCAACCATGGCGACGTGTAAGCCCTTGGCCTGGAGTTTTCGAATCTCGCTTTCTTTGTCTTGAGGCAAAACTTCGGCCAAAACATTACCCGGCTCAACACCGGCTTCGCGAGCAATCGCTTCGGCGACGCGGCGATTATCGCCGGTAATCATATAAACTTGAACGCCGAGGACTCGCAATTCTTTAACCGCCTCCATTGAGGTTGGACGGATAGTATCGGCAACAGCGACAATTCCCGCCGACTTGCCGTCGATACCAACGAGCATCGCCGTTTTACCGCCGGCTTCTAACCGCTCGAGCTCGACTTCGTGTTCGGCCGACAACGCGATTTTTTCTTGACCAAACATCTTTCGGTTTCCAATGACGATTATCTTCGAGCCGACTTTCGCTCGTACGCCGTGTCCGGAGACGGCTTCAAAATCTGTTGCTTTTTCAAGCTTTAAGTCTTTCACTTTAGCGCCATTAACGATTGCCGTTGCCAGGGCGTGTTCTGACAAACCTTCGACCGAAGCCGTTATTTGTAATAGATCTTCTTCGCTACCTTGCCAGGCGACCACGTCGGTTAAGACCGGTTCGCCGTTTGTCAGGGTGCCGGTTTTGTCAAAAACAATCGCATTGACTTTGTGAGCGGTTTCTAGAGATTCGGCGTTTTTAATCAAGATTCCTTTCTCCGCGCCGCGGCCAGTCCCGACCATAATGGCCGTTGGCGTCGCTAAGCCCATAGCGCACGGGCAGGCGACAATAAGCACTGTAACCATATTAATTAGGGCGTAGGTGAGCACGGGCGACGGTCCAAATAAATACCAAACAACAAATGTTGCAATGGCAATCATGATGACGATCGGGACGAAATAGGACGAAACTGCGTCGGCTAAGCGCTGGATCGGGGCTTTGGAGCCCTGGGCGTCTTCGACGAGCTTGATGATTTGGGAGAGCATCGTTTCCGAGCCGACTTTTTCGGCGACAAAGGTAAAACTGCCCGATTTGTTAATGGTTGCGCCGATCACCTGATCACCGACTTTTTTACTGGCCGGTATAGATTCGCCAGTGACCATCGACTCGTCAATACTCGACGAACCATCGATGATTTTGCCGTCAACGGGAACTTTTTCTCCGGGACGCACCAAGATCTTGTCGCCGTGAACGACTTGGTCGATCGGTAGGTCTAGCTCTTTACCATCGCGAATAACCCGCGCGGTTTTTGGCTGAAGATTAACCAGCTTTTTAATCGCTTGGCCGGTGCGTCGCTTGGCGATTGCCTCCAAATATCGGCCCAAAAGAATCAGCGTAATAACGATAACAGCAACATCAAAATACGGCATTGTCTCCACCCCAACGACCGATAGAGATTCGGGGAATAAGGTTATGAAGGCCGAGTATAGATAGGCAACCAATGTGCCAAGAGCAATCAAGGTGTCCATATTGGCGCTACGATGGATTAAGGACTTCCAAGTGCTTTGATAAAACTGCCAGGCTGCCCAAAACTGAATTGGGGTGGCGAGCACTAGCTGAAAAAATGGGTTTTTAATAACGTCTGGTGCGGTTTCGACCAAGCCGGGGAAGCTACCCCAGAGGACAATAAGGCCAACGACAGCACCGGCAATGATCTTCGGTCGCAAGATTTTAATCTCTTTCTCCCTCATCATTTCCTGGTGGTCGTGGTGGACATCCTCTGGTTTGACGGCCTTATAGCCGGTATTGTTAATTGCTTTTTCAAGATCGCTTAGGGTGGCTTGGGTAGGGTCGTAGGCAACCGTCGCTCGGCTCGTCGCTAGATTTACATTGGCTTCGTGAACCCCGGGAACTTTTTTGAGCGAGCGCTCGATCACAGCAACGCAGCTGGCGCAGTGCATCCCTTCAATGGTGATTGTAGCGTTGATTATATTGGCCATTAATGACGATGCTCCTCGTTTTTACTCCGGTCGGCCTTGCTTAGAAAGAACCAATAAGTCAGAGCGATGAGTGCTATGCCTCCACCGAGTACAAGCCACTGGTCAAGCCGCATTTAGTACCGCCTCATAGTTAGTCGTTTTCTTGATGGCCTTAATGATTGCTTCGGGACTTATGGTACTTTCGTCGAAATCTATTGTTGCCTCCTTTTTGATGAGGTCTACCTTAACATTACTAATGCCATCGTAATCCTCCTCTAGGGTTTCGAGTAGCATGACGCAGCTACCGCAGTGAATATCTGGAACGGAAAATATTCTTTTCATTTATCCTCCTTCATTGAAATATTATTTGTCCTGTATACATTCCCATCGAACAGCTATAGCGCAGGCGGCCGGCTGGTCGTGGTGGGAGAGTGATGGTTTGGGTGTCGTTTGGTTCCAGGATTCTTTGGATTCCCAGAGACGAGATGACAAACGACGTCGCGCAGCTATAGGCGTCTTTAGAAACGAGCTTTAGCTTGGTTGGTACGTCGGCGACGGCGGTTTGATAATTCGGCTGGTAGCCGTCGTCAGTAATGTTGATTGTTAGGGTTTGTTCCGTGGGCGGTTTTGGCTTTTCTGGCTGCTTCGGTGGTGCCGTTGGCGTAGTAGCGCTCGGCGTGGTTGTCGTAGCAGCCGGCTGGCTATTCGCTAACTGTTCGGGTTGATCTCGCCATTGCTTGTAAGCGTTATACGAAACGGGTGAGCCGACCAAATTTAAACCACTTTCGAGCGAGACTAGAGCGAAGATAAGAATTAAGACCGCCACGATTTTGACAAAGTAAGTATTTAGATTCTCACCTAAGCGAGTGGTGAAGTAGGCAAGTAGAAAGAAAACCGGGCTAGCACCGAGGGTAAAAGCGAAGAGTATCAGTGCTCCGGCGGCCGGACTGCCGGTGCCAATGGCTAAAGCCATCATTGCTTGAGTTATGCCGCAAGGAATGAGAACTGTTAACGCCCCCAAAAATATTGGGCTAGCAAAATCCTCTTTTTTATTCTTGCTAAATCGACTGACGAATTTACGAACGAACTTCGGCGGCTGGATTTGAAAGATGTTAAATATCGGGTGGACATTTAGCATGCGCAAGGCCGTCCCAAGCATGAAAGTAGCGATTGCCAGCATCAAGATGCCTCGAGCAAAGGGCGTCAGCTGGATCATCGTGCCAAGATAGCCGAGACCAAATCCCAATAGTGTGTAGGCGGCGATTTTAGCGGCCAAGAAAAGAATGATTGTTAGGGTAATGTCGCCACGAAAAGTTTTTGGTAGTTTGACTCTAGCGTGATGCTCGTAGTAATTGAGGATATTGTTCTTGCTCATTTGCGAAAAATCGACTTCCTCCTCGGGCAGGTTGGGCTTGAGCTCCTCTTCCGCTTGAGTGCCAATAACATTTGCCAACAATCCGCCTTGAACCGCCAGGCAGCTTAATCCGCCGGTGGTTATTCCTGTCAGAAAAATTGCCCACAAATTTGGCATCTAGCTATCCCTCCCCAGTTCGCCGATCAAATTGTCGGTGAAGTTGTTTTTAGGCATCGAGTAGTAGACTGTTTGGGCATGTTTTGACGACTGGAGAATCTCGACTTCCTTTAATTTTTTCAGCTGACGTGAAGCGGCGGAAACCGAGACCGATACCAGTTTGGCGATATCGGTGACTGATAACTCGGGGTAATTGCGAAATAGATAGCAAATTCGCATCGCTGTCAGATCGCCGATTGTCCCGTGCCGACGAGCACAAAGACGAACTGCTTGATCGTCAGCCATTCGGATATCAATATTATTGAGGCGCTTACTTGCGTCCATCTGCAAATACTAACCTCGAACCATCGTTTATGTCAAGGATATTCGGTTTTCTGTCTTGACACTCCTCCAAGGGGGGATTATAACTAATACCATGTCAGAGGAAGAGCGAATCGCGCATCGAATAAAAATTATTAAGGGCCACATTCTTCATCTTCAGAAGATGGTGGCGGAAGACAGCTATTGCATCGACTTGATGACTCAGAGCTTGGCCATACAAAAATCTTTACAAAGTCTAAACAAGGAGCTTCTAAAGCGGCATCTCGCGACGTGCGTCAAAGAACAATTCGTCGGTGGAGAGGACGCTAAAGCCATTACCGAGCTCTCCCATCTTTACCACCTAGCTCAAAGCTAATCGGACCGAAAAAACCGTTACTTCACCGAACAGGTGATTTTGTTACAGCTACCCTGATCAAGCTCACCGGTCATCATTCGCATGAGTTGACGGATGTTCCCACCGGGGTGCGTGCTACTAAAGTAGACCGTCGAAACAAGAATAGACACCAATATTCCGAGAATTATTCCGCTGGATAATATTAGCACGCGGCGCCGTTCCATCACTTACCAAGTCTATCCTTAATCACGCCAATGATTTCCGAAGCGGTCATATTCATACCGGGGTAATCGCCGAACCAAAGAACTTTATGATCATTATCAAGTAGAACGAAAGTGTGGCCAGGACTAACGCCGGCGTGCATCGACGATTTCATGCTCAACATGCCATAAGATTTTGATACAGAATTATCCTCATCGGCTAGAATTGGTGACTTGATAGAGCTACTGCGGAGAATCGAGTACCAGTCTGAAATGCTGTTCGGCGCGATAACTACCATAGGAATATCAAGCGAGGTTAGGGCAGAATCACCTTCAAGGCTGATGATTTGTTGCCAACAGGATTGGCAACCTACGCCTTCATTAAAGTAGAGGAGCACCGCTTTACCGTCGTAATCGGCCAAAGATATTTTACTGTCAGTGGTCGAGGAGAGCTTGAACGCAGGGGCAGTGTCTCCGATTTTTATCGTATCCGTTCCAGTTGTTGGCGTAGCCGATGAGTCTCCTCTAGAAAACAGTACGAGCGAAACAATAACTACTAGCGCCACCACAACCACAATCCCGATGAATTTCATATCGCTGCCACTATTTGATTGACTCATCTTCCTCCTTTGGGTTAGTTGTTGCTTTACGAATCAGCCAAAGCCAACCGAGAATTAACACGACATAAACAAGAGTACTGATGTAGGGATGGCGCGAAGCTTGATCGGCAAATCCTCGGATAGATCCTTGCATAATCGCGCTTATGCGGGTTTGCCATGGCGCGGCTATAGCCGCCTCGCCGTTGATCGAGGTGTATAGGACGAGTGCCCCAACGGCAATAAAAATCGCGCTGACTAATAGATGCGTCGAATGGACGACATGCCTCCAAGAGCCAAGCTTGACGGTGACCGGTACGCCCTTAAACAATTTTGATTGACCAATTCTTTTTCCATCCCAGATTAGCGACAGAATAAAGAGCGGCAGAGTCATACCGAGTACGTAGGTGAGGCCGATAAGAAGTGCGATCGGCAGAGAGGCGCTTAGCGCTGTTAGGGTTAACATTCCGGCCAAAACTGGGGCACAACAAGAGCTGGCAATGCCGGAGAATATGCCCAACAAGTAGGTACCGAATGCTCCTCTTGACTTGCTCAAATCTGGCGAAAAGTGCAGAGGAACCATCACGGTTTTGCCAAAGAATGCCATGACACCGTAAAGAATGAGCAGACTCCCGCCAATAATAAATATCGTGGCGTGGTAACCGGTAAAGAAACTAGAAAGCCAAGCAACCCCTAAGCTAATTGGTAGAAGAATAGTCGCCAGCCCCAAGAAGAAGATGACGGTCATGATGATAATATTTTTTCGGCGCTGGAACACCGAAGCAAAATACGATGGCAATAAAAATGTAATACAACACGGGGCAAACAACGCCAGTATGCCACTCAAGAAAGCGCTGGTTAGAGAAAAAATAAACAAAGTTAATGTCATTAATCCGACTTCAGTATATCCCCACCGGGGGGACTGTCAAGAATAACTTAGATATTAGTGTTTATCTTGTGATGTATGGTGAGCGCAGTATTTGTTATGTTCACCAGTAACTTCGTTAACCAGACGCCCGTCTTCAATCGTAATGACTCTTTTAGCAACCTGGACTAACCGCTGGTCGTGACTCACTATCACAACAGCTTTCTGTTCTTGGCAAGCAATCTCACAAAGCAGTTTCGTCACTTCAAGCCCATTCTTTGAGTCTAGGTTAGCGGTGGGTTCGTCAGCCAAAATTATCGGCGGATTATTAATCAGTGCTCGAGCAATTGCCACTCGCTGGCGCTCGCCACCGCTCATTTCACGTGGCTTTTGATGCATCCGACCTTCCAGTCCCAACCGTTTCAATAGTTCGATTGCCTTCTGTTTGCGATTAGACATTCCTAAACCACCGACATAGACATTTTCCCAAGCGCAGAGATTTTCGAGTAGGTTGAACGACTGAAAAATAAAGCCCAAGTGCTGTCGTCGTAATTTTGTTAAATTATTCGCAGAGAGCAAGCCGATCGATTGGCCGTCAAGAAGGACTTCGCCTGAGCTAGGACGAAGAAGGCCGCCGAGCATAGTCAGAAACGTTGTCTTGCCCGAACCCGAAGGTCCCATTATTAGGACAACGTCGCCCGCTTCGACTGACAACGAAACATCGGTCACGGCGTCAACTTCGGTGTGGGTACCTTTGTTGAACGATTTAGAAATATTTTTAGCTTCGAGTATTGCCATGATTAGGCTTTAAAAACTTTAGCCGGATCTATTTTTAGTAGCCGTCGTAGCGGTAAAAATGAGGCAATAATACTCATGAGAATTGTCGCGATAAATACTGCAAGGATTTCTCTCGACCCGAGCTCGTAAATGAAGCTTGACTCAAAAATTTTTGCCAATCTTGCTACTAGTGGCGTTAGGGCGTACCCCAAGGCAAAACCCAGCACACCGGCAATTAGAGCCTGAATTAGGGCGATGCCAAAAAGTTGACCGTTACCATAACCGATCGCTTTCAAGACACCGTACTCACGGGATTTCTCGATAACGGCGGTAAAAATCGTGAGGCCGATGACGGCAATACCGACGGCAAAAGCGATAAGAGTCAGTATGCCAATAATTGGTAGAAAGTTGTCTTTGACGATGGCGGCGTTGTTATCGAGAAACTCTTGTCGAGGCATTATTTTTAGGTTCGGGAAATCTTTTTCGAGCTTTGTTATGGCATAACTTGGATTGTCTGAGCGGATCAAGAAGTAGTTGACGGAATCTGTTAGACCCAGTACGGCGCGAGCATCTTCCTCGCTGACCATGGTGTAAGAAGACACCATAATATTTCCGCCGGTGGCGATACCGACAATTTTTAGTGGTTTGCTGGCAACGGTAATAGAATCGCCGAGCGCCAATTTATGTTTATTAATAAAAACTTCATCGACAATAATCTCGCCTCTTTGGGGCTGACTTGTGCCTTGCGAAAGTTTGTATGGAGTCACGAATTTAGCCTCATCCAAGCCGATGATGTAAAGCGGTTTTTCTACCCCGTCGATTTCGACCCCAACTTGGCGTCCGATAAATTTCGAAACCTGCTTGACATAACTCTTTTCTCCGAGCTCTGTATAGAGACTTTCCGGTAGAACCGAAACTCGGTGACTGATATCCCCGCTTCCGGCTTGACCAACCCAAATATCGGCGGAAATGTTGCCGAGAAATTTGGTCATCTGACGCTCCCAGCCCACATACAAACCGAGCAAGACTAAAATCAGCATAACCGCAAAGCTCACGCCACCAATGGTGATAATCAGTCGTCCTTTTTCACCAAATAAATTTCTTAAAGCGATCAGCCACATTTACTTAAAAATGAGCTCAAAGTATTTGCATGTCAAGGAAAGTACGATCTAACCCTTAGAAATATATTTCCACAGTGCAGCTATCCCAAGAACTAGCAGGGCGATAAACAGCAAGTAAGTTAGCCACATGAACGAGGCGACTCCCCAAGTTGCTCCACCCATCATTCCTTGAAAATTATTTACATCCATCATGATAATGCCTCCTTTGTTATTTGATTTCTTGTGAATACCCCGTTGGCTTGCCACGGGGATGTCTCCGTCGGCTGACGGATCGCTTTTTCAAAGTGAAACATATAAATCAAACAATCATTCATTTGATCATACTCCGACGGCTTGGCCGCGGGGTGATTGATTTAGTAATCATACACAATCCAAGCTGGAATAATACTCAGCCTTAGTCGTGAGTTACGTGATGGACGCAGTGCGCCAATGCCAAGAAGCAAGTAGTTACTTAGCGATAAAATCTAGGTAAATACCAGCCATCAGCGCTAAAACTGACGAGACGAAAATAAAAATATAATTCCATTTTTCGCGCGACGACTGGAGGGTCTTGAATATATAATCAATCGCTTCTTTGTCTTCGGCGGATAATTGTTCATCGCGATTTATTTTTTCCGAAAGCGAATTTCTCTTGATTAAATTCGCCCGCAATTCCGATATTTGGTAGCGATGGGCGAAGTAAATGATGAAGCCAACCGTGCCAATATACCAGGAAGCCAGCACCCAGGTTGGGCTAATGTGATTAAGGACGATAACGATTCGATAGGCTAATGTCGCGGCGATCCCGATCCAGAAATAGATCGACCGGACGAAGTTAGAATGAGTTTTGGGCTTCATATTTGAATATTAGCATACATACGCTCTAACCCGTCATTTATGAAAGTATATGCTACCACCCTGGAAGAGGGTGCCTGAGAGGATTTGAACCTCCGATATCTTGGACCACAACCAAGCGCATTAGACCGCTATGCTACAGGCACCAAATGGACTGACTAAGTTTAGCAAAAAATAGCGATTATGTCTGGACAAGGAGTGGTTATTTTGGCATTATAGCGTCACCCCGGGTGCGAAACGGGTGTTCACGGAAGAATATTATGGAAATGGTAAACGTATCTTTACAACAACCGACACGGCCGAGACCGTTAACGGTTAGAGGCGTTCGTTCCCTGCGTAGAAAACTGACTTCGCATGTGTTTAATAAAAGACAAGAAGTCGAGAAAAACTTGGAGGGGGCAATAATCCAACGAACAGGGATTGACAGCGAAAGCGATCTTATTGAACGAGAATATGCTGACTCAGCGGCGGTGAGGTCGATGGAGATCTTAACAAGAGAACGAAATCTGCTTAGCAGTCTATTGAATACTCTCGAGGATATCGGTTATTCAACGACTCGTTCGAGGACAGTAGCCTTGGGTTCAATCGTTGAGGTCGATGTCGAGGGCGAAATATCGCTGGTGATGCTTCTGTCGGCTCAAGGAGGACCGGTGGGTGGCTTCTCGCTAAATATCGGTTCTATTGAGCTGATGTTTGTTTCGGTCTCTTGCGGTGGTGATTGTGGTGGATCTCCAAAGGGTAGTTGTTTAGGGGATGCTATCATAGGGCAATACAAAGGCTCGGAAGTGACCTATAAGTCACAAAACGGACTATCGGTGACAGCAAAAATACTTCAGATTTTTTGAGGGAATTTGAGGGAAAAGAAGTATGAGGGCTAGTTAATCGGTCGGTTCGGCTGAATGACTAGAAATGTGACTGTCACATTGACTGATTCCGGGGCGACGACGCGTAAGCGTTGTCGCCCCATTTTTTTGTTACGATGAAGGGGTGAAAAAGCCACTCGCTCTAAATACCAAGCGGGATACGCTCGGGAAGTCGCTTACTAGCGACTATACACGGCGGGATGAAATCCCTTCGTGGAAGTCGCTTACTAGCGACTATAGGGGAAGTATTGAATGAAGAAAATATTGTCAATTGGGGAAGCAACTCTGGATTGTTTTGTCTTTTTGAAGGATGCGGAGGTGCGCTGTCAACTGCATCAAGCCAACTGCATGCTCTGCATTCATTACGCCGACAAGATTTTAGCCGATAAGTTAGTTTTTGCTGTTGGGGGTAACGCCGCCAACACAGCCGTTTCATTTGCCCGACTGGGGTTAGAGAGTCAGCTATATAGCGTCGTCGGCGATGACGACAACGGCCGTAAGATTCTCGATGCCCTGGAAAAGGAAGGGATTGATCAGCGTTATATTGAAAAATTTAAGGGGATGACGAGCTACTCCACGGCGATTGTTTTTCAGGGTGAACGAAGTTTGTTAGTCTATCACGAACCGCGCGAGTACCACTTGCCGACCCTTGAGCCAGTTGATTGGATTTACTTAACCAGTATGGGCAAAGATTATCCGCGAGCTTACGAGAAAGTCTTGGCTTTTGTCAAAAAAACTGGCGCCAAGTTGAGCTTTAATCCAGGCTCGTTTCAGCTCAAAGACGGCGTGTCGGCTTTGAAGAAGTATTTTGCGGTAACTGAAGCTCTCTTTGTCAATAAAGAAGAGGCGATGCATCTGACTGAACTACCCACTTCGGCTTCAATGGCGACGCTTGCCGAAGCCCTTTACGATTACGGCATTAAAATAGTCAACATTACTGATGGCCCAAACGGTGCTTATTGCTTCGATGGTGATGAACTGCTGTTTTTGGATATCATACCGTCCGATGCTGTTCAGAGGACTGGCTGCGGTGATGCGTACGGTGCCGGCTTCACCGCCGCTCTACTGCACGGCGAAACGATTGACGAGGCGATGCGCTGGGGGATGGCCAATGCCGCTGGGGTCGTTACCAAGATTGGGCCTCAAACCGGACTACCGACCAAAGATCAGCTCCGAGAGCTTCTCAACGACCACCCAAAAATCGTCCCCAAAACGGTTAGACGGTAGTCTTGCCTTATTGGGTAAAAAGTTATACAGTTTATTCCCGTTTGTAGTGTCATTATAAGCGGTGAACATTTCAAGGAAACCAGGATGGTAAGTCAAGCACTTGAGCGACCCGTTTTAACGCGGGAGCAAATTATCGACCAGTTTAGGGCGTATGCAGAACAGCGGGTAGTAATACTCTCCAGGGACCTGGAGAAGGTAGGAAGCCTCCGGGGTTTAGAGGGCATTCGACTGGATCTTCGACGCCAGAAGGATGATTGGATCACATTTAGCCGGTGGATCGTCCAAGAACGATCTTGCAACAGTAACCCTCTGCAGCCGGGCAAATTCTGGCTGCTAACGTCAAGTCTGGGGAGACTACTTTGGATCATCTGCGACCTACAAGATTCGACAAGCGGTCAGGAGGTCATGGTGAGGCTCAATGATCAAGACCTTTGGTCGCGATTGGGAGTTAAAGAAATTTCAACCGTGTCGGGGAGCGACCCTTTCTACAGGCGAATAAAGGATATGATCATTCGTGAAGGTATGAATTTAACCTTCGCCGTTGATGGGAATAGGCCGGAAATCTGGCGGTTGGATAGAGTTCTTTAGGGGGATTCAACCCAGGGTGGTACAACGCTGTACCACCCGTTTTTTATGGATTTTTAGAGTAAAATTAGGTAAAATTCTTGTTGGTGTTCGTTAAATGCGCCCGTAGCTCAGTGGACAGAGCGTGTGCCTTCGAAGCACAAAGTCGCAGGTTCGATCCCTGCCGGGCGCGCCAAAGCAGACCTTAGTCTATCAATCGCCCCTCGGCACCCCGCGGCAAGCCGACGGGGTATGATCGAGGGGCGTTTGTCGATTTTAAGCTTTCGCTTTGAAAAAGCGAACAGCTTTGCTGTGACATCCCCGCGGCAAGCGGACGGGGTATTCTCGCTGCAATCGATAAAAAAACAACTGAAGGGGGTACTTCAGTTGTTGATTCCAAACAGCTCATTCGATATGAACTCGGCCATCTCCTCGGTCCACGAATCCATAAGTGATTGATAGAAAAGGTAAAGACAGCCGTACAACATCAACCACAAGTAGTAGATCGTTGCTTTTGTCTCGAACTGATATCCGTCTAGACGAAAGAAAACAACGAACATAAGTGCGAGTATTCCAACGACGCCAGTAGCCAACATCAACCAACGTTTTTGCTTGCGGTCAGCTGCCCTCATCGAGGGACAACTTTGAATTAGCAGGGCCTTCAAGACCGCGGCAACCGGAAAAAACACGAGGCCAATATCGCAAAAGTCTACGATTCTCCAGATAAAGGTGCGCATACTAAACTCCTTGGGACGATCTAGTAGAGATTGTAGCATAGTTTGACACATTTCTATTCGTTTGGGACGCTATGTTTATGGAAGATCTAAATCTTGGTCAGCCAGAAGCAGCAGCTCCAGTCAGCACGCCTTCGCCAGTCGGCGGACCTGCGGCGATGCCTGAAGCTAGCGCGAGCACCGGTAAAAGTAGCTGGACGACTTGGCTATTAGTCGTCGTTGTTTTAGCTGTTGTTGCTTACGGAATTTTCTACTTTTTCAAGTAGTTTTTTCTTGCTTGGTTGATTCTGGGTTACGAAATACATTGAGTTGAAGGTGGCTCTTCGAGTGACTCAGAGTCACCCTGAGTTGCTTCGAAGGGTGGCCGAACAGGTGCTGTTTTTGAGTGATTCAAAACCGGCTGGCATGGGCGGTAATTTTGGTTTGACACAAACCACGCTGTCTGTAACTGTGGATCAATGGATAATATGCAACAGAACGAGAGCCAACCAGTCAAGCCGGTCAATCAGCCATCGGGCGGTTACGGCCAAAAAGGTGGTTGGAAGAAGTGGCTACTGATTTATGTTGTCATCGCGATTGTTGTTTATGGCGGTTACTACTTCTTTAAACAATCTGGCGGTAGCACCGGCACCGGCTACTAATTTCAGCCCTGCGAACCATGCCGGACGAATTTAAGCTAGTTTTTAAAGTCGTCCCTCGAAGTCGATCGATTAAGTTGCGGATCATGCCCGACGGCTCGGTCGTCGTCACTTCGCCGCGGTTTACCCCTCAATTCGTTATCAACCAATTTGTCGCCAAGCACGAAGATTGGATTCGGGAGAAACGAGGCGCGGTGGTCGAAAAGCTGTCTTCCTTAGTTGCGGATCGAGAAAAGTTGTTTTTTCGCGGCTTGGAATATGATTTCCGCTTGAGTATCAGCCCTCAAAAGGAAGGCGTCAAAATCACCGACAAAATTCTCACCGTTACCGCCGGACAAGAAGATCACGCTAGAGTTCGCCAAATTTTAGAAAAATGGTATCGACTCCAAGCCGCCAAACACTTCAAGGCTCGCGTGCCGCTTTTGGCCGACTTAGTCGATAGCGATGTCAAAACTGTTTCGATTCGCTCCCAACGGACGCGTTGGGGCTCCTGCTCCAGTCGCAACACCATCTCGCTCAACTGGCGACTAATTATGGCGCCAGATTGGGTTTCGGATTATGTTATCTATCACGAGCTGGCCCACCTAACCCATATGAACCACTCCCAGCAGTTCTGGCAGTTAGTGGAGCGATTTGTTCCGAATCACAAAGACGCCCAAAAGTGGCTCAAAGACCATCACTCGTTACTGCAGTTCTAAACTTGTCATATCTGTCGAATTGTTTCGGTAACCAAGTCCTCACCATCTGGTGGCGGGATGATAAAGTGCTCCTCAAGGTGGCTGATAATATCGATTCCAATTTTCGCGACCACCAAAATAATCAAATAATAAACGGTCTGGCCGAACTGCAAAAGCAAAAATCCACCCACAATCATCGTAATTTGCATCGCTGCCACTCGACGAAACGGCGTAACCATTAGGTGTTTTGGGGCAACTCTCTGGTACTCTTTTTTGTAAATATAGTTAGCCATAAACGAATAGCCGTGGCTAAGTAATAATGCTACGGCTAATGGCAGCCAATGCGTTGTAGCTATTTTCGCTAGGCTGAAGTCTGTTTGTAATCCCGCCGTCGGGCTGAAAAGACTAAAGACACCCGACGACAGTGTAGTGGGCAGAAAAATTAGCCAAATAAAAAATAGATTTATTATTAGTAGCCAAAAACTTCTGTT
>ERZ1292629.2419-Hain-H43-01um-R1-2419-length-15771-cov-6_pt1 | contig 15771 bp, 14 predicted proteins | sample MGYA00564399_ERZ1292629 | MGnify/ENA primary metagenome ERZ1292629 (study PRJEB36523, sample SAMEA6512636) | groundwater metagenome | collected 2019-01-08 | study: AquaDiva: Metagenomics assemblies of 32 groundwater samples
AGGGCCAGGAGTAAGTGACGCTGTTGATTCCGAGCCGGCCGGCGCCGTCAACAAATAAGGCCTGAGTGGTAGTGCCGACAGTGAACAATCCGGCCAGCGTGGTGGTGCCGATGCCGATTCTACCGCCCTGACCAGAATCCACATATAAAGCTGGCGTATTAGTATCCGTTGAAGTTCCAAATCCAATATCTCCCCAGACGTCGAGTTTGTATCTCGGCGTCGTTGTCCCAATGCCGACGTTGCCGCTTGCAGCAAGCCTAAGAGTATCACTAGGAGTGGTGTCTTCGATGGTGAAAGAATAATAATTGGTACCGCCGGTCTGGTTGAAAATAAGGAGATCATTGGTTGGACCATCAGTTTGAGCTATCCATGAAGTATTGGCGTGTTTTAATGCTATTTGCGGATAACCGCTGCCCGAACCGCTTTCAACTTTCAACACAGGAGTGCCCGTAGGGTTAAAAATATGCAGCACTTCGGTTGGCGTCGTTGTCCCGATGCCGACATAACCGTTAGACGCAACCACTAACAACGGAGTGGTTGTGCCTACCGTCAATAAAGTGCCGGCCAACGTGGTCGTGCCGATGCCAATTCGGCCATAATCTCCTCCGGAGCCCGAATCAATAAATAAGATTGGGACACCTAGAGTTGATGTGCCAACCGAGAAATCACCGGCAAAAGTGGAAGAAGCAGACACGATGAGTCCGACAGTCGAAGTCGGCCTGATGGCATTATCACCGATAAATTGCCAGTTGGAGCCGCCGCTGCCTCCCCCCCCGGTTGCCGCCTGCCAAGTGCCAAAACCGGACGCATTGGAAGTTAAAACATAGTTATTTTGAGCGCCGGCAGCCATCTTAAAACCGGTAACAGAGATTGACCCGGCAAAAGTTGAAGTGGCTGTGCCAGAAATCGTCAAACTGCCGCTGAGCGTGGTATCGCCCGCAACATTAAGAGCTCCCAAACTTGTCGCGCCGCCGACACCCAGCGTCCCGCTGATATTGGTGGCGCCGATGATTGCCGTATCCCCGCCGATTCTGGTCTTGCTGGCTAAATAAATCAGGGGGTTTAAAATATTGGTTGATTCGATAACAACCTGTTGCCCGTAAAGCTGCAAACCCGTGGCGGCCGACAAAATAACGTTGCCCGAACCCAAAGTTTGCAAAACGATTTCGCCGTTTTCCTGATAAATTTTCGGCGAACTGACGGGCTCGGTTACATAAATGGTTTGAGAAACCACTCCGCCGGGAGCATAAAGGCGCTTGCCGATTTCTCCCTCCAAATAAACCATATTGGCCCTCACCTCGGCCAAAGCCGCATCGTCGATTTTGGTGATTTGCTGAATCGTTTCTTTTGTTACCTCCCTGACGGGTTCGACAACCCTGGAAACCTCAACTCTTTTGACAACAACTTCTTTACCAGCATCTTCCTTGCCGGGCTCTTCTTTTGTCATAACTGCCACAATCTCTTTCCAGGGCGAGGTAACGAATTTGTAAGCCCGAGCGGCCGATCGATATATCTTTACAAAAGGTTCCCCCACTGAACGTACCAGCTTTATTGTTTCTGACTTAAAACCGTCTTCTAAATTTTTAATACTCTCGCCCGTTTCAACTAATTTTTGTTTTACAAATTTTTGTCCGCCGTTAACAAAATCTTCGGCCCAAACCGCAAATTTTTGTTCAGCCCTTAAAGACAATAAGATCTCACCGATTTTCCGCTCAATATTTTTATCGGCGGCGGAATAGTTTTGAGAAATGCTGCGGTAGGTATTTTCAGCGAATTTTCCCGCCCTTTCGGGCGCTAAAGATAATAAAGTGTTGCCGATTTTCTGCTCAATTTTTTGGTCAGCGTTAATATAATTTTCTTTGAGCCAATAACCATAATTAGAAAGAATGCCGGGCGTTGAAAGAACAACGCTTTTATAATTTATTGTTGCCGTAAAAACATCATCGGAAACCGTTTCCATGTTCCGAACGATTTTTTCGGCGACTCGCCCGATGTCGTTATAGGTTTTAAATAAACTATCTTTACCGAAAACTCCTCCAGCCGTTATCAAAACTAAAACTAAGGCCGCGGCAAAACCCGGCCCTAGCGTCCCAAAATCGAATCTGAATTTGGGATATCGAATAATTGGTAAGTTCTCCGGCGGATAATGAATAATTTGAGGTTTTTTGTGAGCGTTATTATTAACCGAATCGTTGTATTCCTCTACCTTACCCGCATATTCCACCAGCCATTCTTTAGTGGTCACCCAATTTCTGCCCAGCTTCACTGATTTTAATTTTCCCGTGCGGGCCCTCAACGCTAAATACTCTTGCGAATAATTGCAAAACTTAGTTGCGGCCTGTAAAGAAATATATTCAAAGCTGTTATTATCGTCGTTTTTATTTTTATCGGTCCCAAACATTTTAGTTTTCCACTTTTCACGGCTTGACAATATCTTTTAAATGCGTAAAATAGAACGAGAAGAGTCCAAACAAAAATCCCTCCACGATGTTGCAATTTGGGTCGGATAGCGTTTGGCTCTTCTTTTTTTATTTTAAATTTCCTCTTTTTTCTATCTATTTTTCTATCCGATATGGGTGCGTAATTATTACTATATTTTCTCTCACACAGAAGGCCCTGTCAAGGGCCTTCTGTGGATAACTAAACGATATTAAAAATGGAATGATTTTTTGACTAAAAATTAATGCGATTTTATGCTCTGTACGATACCCAATCCGATACATGTCAATATTAAATTACTTCCTCCGTAGCTGACAAGCGGTAAAGGAATGCCGATGATGGGCAAGAGCCCAAGATTCATACCAATGTGGATGAAAATCTGCGAGAATAACAAAATAATAAATCCGACGGCAAAAAGTCTGGGAAAGTTGGTCTGAGACATGATGGAAATTTTGACAATACGCCAAATCATGATCAGAAACAATAAGAAAACAACCGATATACCCCAAAACCCGAATTCTTCGGCAATTGCTGAAAAGATAAAGTCGGTTTGAGCTTCGGGTAAAAAACCGTACTGGGTTTGGGAACCCCGCATAAAACCCTGACCCCATAGTCCGCCCGAGCCAATGGCGATTTTGGCTTGGGTTTTAGACCAACCAGCCCCCAATGGCTCAAATTGGGGCAAAATAAAGCTCGCAATCCTTTCTTTTTGGTAGTCCTTCAAGATAACCGACCATCCCAGAGCCAAGAAGAGAAGTAAAATTAAGATTATCGCAAAAAAAGCTTTCATTCTAACGCCGGAAACAAGCAAAATCACCAGCCACAGGGCAACAAAAATTAAAACCTGTCCCATGTTCGGCTGGAAGAAGATCAAGATAGACGGCACCAAAATATAGAGGCCGGAATAAAGAATGTGCCTTATCCGATATACCTCGACATGGCGTATGGAGAAATATTTGGCCAGTAAAAGCACCAAAACAAGCTTGGTAAACTCTACCGGATCGATGGAAAGAGGCCCTATCCTATACCAGCCCTTAACCGCCCTGACCTCCGGGGCGAAAAAGAAAAGTCCGGCTAAGCTTAAGCATCCAATAATATACAAAATCGTGATTAAGTAGGGCTGATTCCTTAAAATCTGCCAATCCATTAAAGAAACCAAAAACACTAAAGCAATTCCGGCTAAAGCAAAAACGATCTGTTTTTTAAAATTCAGAAAATCGGCTTGGCCGTAGGAAGAGCTGTATAAAGACAAGAGGCCAATGGCAATTAACAAAACCGAACAGATAATAATCGGCCAATCAAGTCGTTTTAAATGCATGGGTATGACCATGTTTTCACTTTAACATACGAAGAAACGCTTCCTCGTTGATGGTTTTAATTCCTAATTTTTGGGCTCTTTGGAGTTTTAAACTCGGGTTCTCCCCCACCACAAGATAATCCGTCTTTTTAGAAACCGAGGTCAGGGGGTTGCCACCCGCTAACCTTATTCTTTTATGGGCCTCGACGCGGGTTATAGAATCCAGAGCTCCCGTGATAACAAACGTTTTACCGCTTAATTTACCTCCGCCAGCCGGCGGATTTTCCGGCGGCAGTATCTTAACTCCAACTTTAAGTAAATCATCAACCATCCTGGCGTTCTTCTTGCTATTAAACCACGCGTAGATGCTTTTTGAAACCTCAACACCTATATCGGATAGGGATTGCAGATCCTGTTTAACGGCTTCTTCGAGTTTCTTGATGGTACTAAAGTGTTGGGCAAGCACTATGGCCGTTTCTTCTCCCACGTGGCGGATGCCCAAAGCGTAGATAAAACGGCTCAAAGACACTTCTCGACTATATCGGATAGCTGAAACAAGATTAGAGGCCGACTTTTGACCAAATCTTTCCAAGACCGCCAAATCCCCCTCCTCTAACCCAAAGAGATCTGATGGTTGAGAAATCAGGTTCTCGTTGATTAATTGATCAATAATTTTGGGCCCCAAACCCTTAATATCAAAAGCTTTCTTGGAGGCGAAATGATACAAAAATTCCCGCTTTTGAGCCTGACAATTAGGGTTGGGACAGCGCCAAATCACCTCCTTTTCAGGTTTACTTAACCGAGTCAAGCACACCGGGCATGTCTTCGAAAAAACGAAGTTCCTTTCCCTGCCCGTTCTCAACCCCTTGATAACTTTAGCTACAGCCGGAATAACATCGCCAGCGCGAGTTACAATGACTGTATCACCGATTTTCACCCCCAACCTTTTAATCTCGTCTTCATTATGTAGAGTGGCCCGAGAAACAGTCACTCCGCCGACTGTCACTGGTTCAAGCACGGCAACGGGAGTGACAGCGCCCGTCCGCCCCACTTGCAATTTAATATCTTTAATTTTGGTAGTCGCCTGCTTGGGCGAAAATTTAAAGGCCCTTATCCCCCTTGGGCTCTTGCCAACTACCCCTAATTTTTGGAAAAGCGCGTTATTGTTCACCACCGCCACTATACCGTCAACCTGAAAAGGCAAACTATCCCTCTTTCGAGCCATTTTTCGCCAGAAATTAAGTATATCGGATAGATTTTGGCACTCCTCACCCGGGTAGGTCTTAAATCCCAACTCCCCCAAAATCTGATGCTCTTCGGAATGTTTCTTCTGCCCGAGTGGGGTAATCAGGCTGTAGGCCAAAAACTTCAAAGGCCGCTGGCTTGCGACCTTGGGGTCCAACTGCCTAATGGAGCCAGCAGCCAAATTTCTCGGGTTGGCATAGGAGGATGAGAACTTCTTAAAATCTTTTCTTCCCATATAAACCTCGCCCCTAACCTCTATCCACTTAACACCCGATGTTCCACCGTCAACATCGGGTGTTATGTTTAGTTTAAGAGGAATACTTTCGATTGTTTTCAGGTTTTGGGTAACGTCCTCCCCCACTGCGCCCGAACCCCTGGTTGAGCCAATTTTAAAAACGCCATTTTGATAAATCAATGAGGTGGCAAAACCATCAATCTTCGGCTCACAAAAGTAATCAATTTTTTCGTTTGGCGCCAACTTCTTCAGGTAAGTTTCCCAGTCCTCAAGTTCCTTTTGCGAGAAAATGTCTTCAATACTCAACATTGGAAACTCGTGCGTCACCTTTCGAAACTTCTTTAAGGGCTCTCCCCCCACCCGTTGAGTCGGAGAATCGGGAGCTGCAAACTCAGGGTAAAGCTTCTCTAATTGATAAAGTTCGTGTTTAAGAGAATCCAGTGCGGCATCGGAAATCTCCTGCTTGTCCAGCGCGTGATACAAATAACGGTGATGGTCAATCACCTTTTTTAGTTTTGAAATTCTCGTCTTGGCTTCTGCTCTGTCCATATTTTAATGATAACCCATTTATTGGATTTCCGAAATCCAACATATATGATGGGATTTCGGAAATCCTTAAAATCGTTAATAGATTATCTCAATGGCTCTACGAGTACCTAAATACGAGCCGATAGATTTTATACGATAATTACATTCATCCCCTATTTCGCAAGCGACCACCACCACCTGATAAGTCGCGCCGTTCGATAATTCGGTTACCGGAATATTGACCGGGTTATTTCTGTTAAGTAAAAGCTTTTCGATGCCGGCATCAGCCGCAGAAAGGGCGATCACCGAATTACCCATCTGCTTGATCGTTCTGGCCTGACCGATAAAAATGGAGCTCAAACCAAGAGACATGGCCAGCAGAATTGTCATGGCAAGCAAGGCAAGATACAACGAAGCTCCGGTTTGGTGTTTAAGGTTTGATATTTGATATTTCATCGTCTTACGTCGGGGTTGCGCTGGGAAATAGTTGTTTGAATTTTTACCGATGTCTGCTCTCGGCCGGCAATATTTAATGAAATGGTAACTTTGGGCTGCAAAGAATCACTGGGTGGTTGACGCTCTCCGATAAGCGTCACCAAGAAATCGGAAACCTGCAGATTCTCCGACGTTAAATAGTTGCCGTTCTCGTCTTTCATTTGATGAGTAGCTGCGTCCAAACAAAATTGCTGGCATTTATTCTGGTAATTTCTAAACTTCAGACATTGGCCAACGAATTCATAATTTACTCTGTCGAGGCTAAGGCAATCGCGGGTGACGCCCCCGCTCTCGATATCGTCTTTCACCGCCATTCTTAATGACCTGGACATATATTCCATCAGATACGAAGTTTGGTCTAAAATTTCCTGAGTCGCCAGCACTTGTTTTTGGTTCTTGATACTCGAAATAAAAACACCAGTGGTGACTCCAACCAATAAAGTAAAAATAGCCATTGCCACCGTCATTTCAATTAATGTAAAGCCCTTGTTTTGCATGTGGTTTAACGCCAATTATATAATTCGGTTTGAGCAACTCTCTTATAGACAGCCCCCCTTTCCGACCAACTCACTTCGACCGAAACCACCATCTTGTCTAGAGCAGGTTTTTCAATGATAATTTGCCTGCGGAATTTACTGCTAGTGTCGGTGGAACAGATATAGAAATTACCGTTGTGCCGCAAATAAGTACCGCAGGTTGCGTCAGGAAACACCGAACTCCGATAATCTAATTGATAACTTGTTGCTGCCACGATGTTGTTATCCCACGCGATTTTTTTAAGGTAGTTGGTATCCCTGATATTCCTGATGATTTCGATACCCTCCTGGGCGAGATAAGAAGCAGTGAATTGAGAAGAAGAGACTGAGGCGAAAGATGTTACTTTTTGCATCAAGGAAAAAGATCCGGCCACTCCCACGGTCAATAGGGAAATGGCGATGATTGTTTCGATTAAAGTGAATCCTTTATTCATGGTTTATTCTATGGCAATTAAACCGGCTTTATTAACCTGAATCGTCTTTGAAGTCAAAATCACAGCCTGATTTTGCTGCTTGCTGTAATAATTGCTCAATGGCTCTCCCATAAATTTGCAGCGGTCGTAAACGTTGGGAGGGGCGGTTGCAGAGGTAGGAATGGTTCCCGGACACTCACAGCCCACCCCCCCAATACAACAGAGGGAGTCCTGATTTACGTCGCAGCCCGAGGGTGGATTGGGAGATAAAATATCCGACCAATCAAATTCCCTCTGATAATAATATTGAGTTACTTGGTGCTCCGTTCCCTTGACTCCGATGGTCATGGCGGACAAAGAGGCATCCGGCTTAAAAACAATGGTCGGATTAGGAGGAACAAAAATAATTGTCAAAGATTTTTGGGGGGTAACCGGAACAAGGTCGGTTAAAATTATGTTGGTTTCAAGATTAATCTCCTCCACTTTTTCATTAATGCCGGAATACTCCTGGTCGGCCGGTATGAGATCAGCAAATATAATATATGAATTGGGCTGGTCTAAGTCGAAATATGCGCCGTAGCCAGCGGGTACCGCCCCGTTAAACTCCTTGGCTGAAATGGCGTATTCTTGGGCCATTCTCAAATCTTGGGCCATTTTATGAATCGATCTTTGAAGCGCCAATTGATTATTGCCCGACCGATAGTTGGGCAGAGTTAAAGCGGTCATCAGCACAATAATTGAAACCACGACTAAAAGTTCGATTAAGGTGAATGCCCTAGACATAAAGACCCAGATACCAATTAATAAGGTTTTGACCGTAAAACATGGCAACTAAGGTTCCTGCCACTAAAAACGGCCCGAATGGAACCTCTGATTTGAGCGACTTCTTCTTAACGGAAACTAATCCTATGCCTATTATAGCACCGGAGAAAAAAGCAAAAAACAAAGCAACTAAAATATTCGGCCAGCCAAGTAAAAGCCCCATCAAAAAAGCAAGTTTGATGTCCCCCACGCCCATCCACCGGCCCCGAGACACCAGCACTATTAGAAGAAAAAATCCCGCCGCGCCGAACGCCGATATTAATGGATTTACGAAATCCCCCAAAATTAAGGTGGATTTCGTAAATCCCAAACATAAATCGTAAATCAAGGTCACGCCAATCGCAGGATAAATGATTTTATCCGGGATAAGATAATGTTTTAAATCGTAAACGAAAATAACCACCAAAAACGGAATTACGACGAATGTTAGGATGTCCGACATCTGCGGGATGTCGGACATCAAAACATCGTAAACTAAAACAAATAAAATCCCGGTTGCCAGCTCCACTAACGGATATTGGATGCTTATTTTCTTTCGGCAATAACGGCATTTACCCTTCAGCGCCAAAAAACTGAAAACGGGAATTAAATCATACCACGCCAAAACGTGCTGGCATTTGGGACAAAACGAACGACCCGCGAGAAAACTTCGGTTGTTTTCCAGCCGATAAATCACGCAATTCAAAAAACTGCCCACTATTAATCCGAGGATAAAAACCATTAAGGAAAAAAATAGTTCCATTTAGATATTTTAACACGGATAATTGATTTCCGAAATCTGCAAAATTCAGACGGATTTCGGAAATCCAGACATAAACGATATTCGGGATATCCGATTTCCAGGTAAATATCCGGAAATCGGATATCTCTTCTAAAAACAAAACCCCCCCGCCTTAGGCGGGGGTAGATTGCTCAGCTGCGCTAAGCAGCTAACGGCTTTCAGGAAACACTAGTTGGCTGTCGCACATAGGTCTAAAGTTGTAGGCTCAGTTGATCTGGTGACGTTTCCCACATGAGAGGCGATATAGAAACCCCCGCTCTCAAGAGCAGCGTAATAACAGAACTTATCAGTAACTCCAACATTACTAATCGTCTTATAGATATAAGCTCCTGAATTAGTCGGGTCTACGGGAGTTTTCGGCATATATGTCGTGATGCTTGCTGGATAAGTGGCAAGCGGGTAATACGCATCTTCTGTTCCATTATACATCTCTTGAGCAGTGATCAGTTGGCGCATGTCGGCTTTTCTGACACCATCCCTGGCCGACTTTCTCGCTCCACCCATAGAAACCAAGACAATGGAAGACAAAATGCCGATGATGGCGATGACCACCAACAACTCAATCAGGGTGAAACCGCGATTCTTTTTAGTGAATAATTGTAACATGTTTTATTTTATAATTAAGATTATTTTTATTTGATTTAAGTCGACCTTTGGTAATTTTTAACTTTCTTTATTATACCACAATTAAGTCAAGGTGGGGGTGTGGATATCTAAAAACTGCTCGATTTGTAAAGGGGCAAGAGAACCGCTCCCATTAAACCGGCCACAATCCCTCCCAGGAAAATCACCATCACCGGCTCCAAAACGCTCAAAAGATTATCAATGGCCCTCTCTAACTCTTTGCGGTAAAAATCAACCACGCTCATGAGTGATTGGTCTAGAGTGCCAGTTTTTTCCCCCACCGCCACCATCTGGGTTAAAATCGGGGGGAAGGCATCGGGATGCCGCGCCAAAACCTTACTCATATTTTCGCCCCTGACAACTTCTTCTTTAATTTCAAAAATAATCTGCTGATAAACGTCGTTGCCCACGATTTCGGCGGTAATTTCCAAAGACCTGACAATGGGAATGCCGCCTGAAATTAAGGTTGAGAGATTTTCGGCAAAACGGGTGAGGTAAACCATCCTTAAAAAAGAACTGAGAAAGGGTATGCGCAAAAAAACCTTATCTTTGATTTTTTTGCCCCCAGCCGTTTTAGTGTAACGGGTGAGCGCCACGAACGCCCCGACCGACAACAAGAATACGAGCCACCCCCAGGATCTTAGCAAGTCAGAAATAGCGATGACTATTTTTGTCACTAAGGGCAACTCTTGGTCCATTTCGAGTAAAACTTTGGTCATATTTGGAATGACAAAAAACATCATCATGACCAAAACGCCAATGACCACGACGACAATCAAGGCCGGATAAATCATCGCCCCCTGGATTTTTGACTGAAGATGGTATTCACGCTCTAAGTGGTCGGCTAAATAAGTTAAACTTTCTGAAAGCGTGCCCGAGGCCTCACCGGCTTTAACCATGCTCACATAGAAACTGGAAAAAAGTTTGGGATGAACCGCGAGGGCCTGGGAAAAACTGGTCCCCCCCTCCACCTCCTGCGAAATCATTAAAATCTTCTCTCGGAACCCCGGGTTTTTGGTCTGCTCTGAAATTGAATGAAGCGATTGGACAAGCGGAATTTTTGACTTAAACATCAAAGAGAGCTGCCGCGAAAAATTAACAACGTCTTTTTTGGAAACCCTCTCAAAAATTTTTATCTTTTTGGCGTAAAAGGGCTTGATTAGCGCTTCCTCCAAAAAAGTAACGAAAAGATTATGCCCCTGCAAAAGAAGAATAGCCGCCTCTCTTGATGAGGCCTCCACCATGCCCGTTTGCACTTCGCCTTTTTTAGATCGCGCTTGGTAGTTAAATTTCATGAAATAAAAATTTAATTACCTTTTTAACAACATCTTTAATTCGGTAGGATTTAAAGAATGCCTCAAGGCGTCTCCCAAAGAAACCTCCTTGGCGTTGATGAGAATGGCCAGGGACCTGTTTAAAGATATCATGCCCAACTCAAGGGAGGTCTCGATGACTAATGGCAATTCATGAATTTTATTTTCCCGGATCAGGTTGGCGGTTGCTGAATTGGCCATCATAATTTCGCAAGCGGGAATCAATCCTCCCTTTATCCGAGGGATCAGCCTTTGAGAAACAATGCCCAAAAGAGAACTCGATAACTGCGCCCGCACCTGCTGTTGCTGTTCTGAAGGAAAAGTATCGACAATGCGATGAACGGTTTGGGAGGCGGAATTGGTGTGAAGCGTAGCAAAAACCAAATGGCCGGTTTCGGCGGCGGTAATGGCGGTTGAAATGGTTTCAGTATCTCTCATCTCGCCCACCATAATAACGTTGGGGTCTTGGCGAAAAGTGGACCTTAGGGCCTGGGCAAAACTCAAAGTGTCCTGATAAACTTCTCTTTGGTCGATAATCGCCCTGTCTTCCTGAAAAATATATTCGATCGGGTCTTCAATGGTGATGATGTGTTCGGCTCTTTGATGATTGATTTCGTCAATTAAAGCGGCGAGGGTCGTCGATTTTCCCTGACTCGAGGGGCCGGTAATCAACACGAAGCCCTGATTTGCTTTGGTGAACTCGTGCAGGATCGGGGGCAGGTTCAATTCTTCAACCGTAGGAATTTTTTGGGGTACCAACCTCAAAGCGCAAGAAATATTCCCTTTTTGGAAAAAAATATTAACCCTAAACCTGGCGCTGCCTTCGAAATTGAAAGAAAAATCGATTTCTTTCTCTTTTAAAAAACGGCTGTATTTGCCATCTTGCAGTAAAACGCGAGCTAAGCCCTCGGCGTCTTCGGACGTTATTTTTTTCTGTTTGAGGAGAGGAATAAGCATGCCCTGAACTCTTAAAACCGGCGGGTGCCCGCACGAAATATGAAGATCCGAAGCCTGCTCCTTGACCGTGATAGTCAACAACTCTTTTAATTGAGCGGCGTAACCGTTATTGTTCTGCATCATTTTTATAAAACCTGTTAATAATTACCTCTCTTCGGCGGCTCGGATCACCTCCGCAACCGAGGTTATCCCCCCCAATATCTTCAAAATGCCATCCTGCTTCATAGTAATCATCCCCTGCCTTTTGGCTTCCTCTGAAATTCTTGATTCATTAGGTTCTTTTAAAATAATCTCTCCGAGCTGGGGCGTCATCTCCAAAATCTCAAAAAGCGCGATGCGGCCCACATACCCGTCGGAGTTGCATTTTTTACAGCCCTTGGCTTCGTAAATCTTAAAGTCGTCTGATATTTTAACGTCTTTCTTGGTTGACGGAGGCAAGGCCTCTATTTCTTTTAAAATCATGGCTTTTACTTCCGCGCCGGGCGTCACTTCCTTTTTACAATCAAGGCACAAGACCCTCACCAATCTTTGAGCCATGGCCAAGCTTAGAGCGGGCGGGATTAAAAACGGGGCAACGCCCAAATCAATAAAACGAGGAATAACCCCCAAGGCGTTATTGGTGTGGAGGGTTGAGAGAACGACGTGACCGGTCAAAGCAGCGTGGGTCGCTAAAGCTGCGGTTTCTTCATCCCTGATTTCACCCACCATGATAATGTTGGGGTCCTGTCTCAAAATATGCCTCAGGCCCTTAGCAAAGGTATAGCCGATGTCCGGATTGATTTGGGACTGATTAATGCCCGACACGAAGTACTCAACCGGATCTTCCAGGGTGATGACGTTAACGCCCTCTTGGTTTAAAAGATTCAAAATTGCATAAAGCGTCGTGGTTTTGCCCGAGCCCGTAGGACCTGTCGCCAGAATAAGACCATAGGGTCTCCTTACGGCCCTCTCCACCACCTCAAGGTTTCTTTTTTCCAAACCGAGTTTCTCGAATTGCTTAACGCCCTCGGTCGGATCGAGAATTCTCATCACGACTTTTTCTCCGAGTGTCGTGGGAAAAGTAGAAACGCGGAAATCAATGTCTTTGCCTCCGATTTTAGCCGAGAAACGGCCATCTTGAGGAATGCGGGTTTCATCGATTTTCAGATTAGACAAAATCTTAATTCTGGCAACCACGGCCGGATGAACTTGCAAGGGCAGCAAAAGGTTGGGATGCAGAACCCCGTCCATCCTGAAACGGATTCTTAGTTCTTTTTTGGTGGGCTCTACATGGATATCAGAGGCCTTGGCGTCCACGGCATGCCGCAGCATCACAGCCACGACCTTGGTAATGGGCGCTTCTTCCGCCATTTTTTCAAATTCGGCTTTTTTTAAGGGCTGACGCTGGACGCCTCCGTCCTCTTCCGACTTAAGTTCCGTTTCCAGTTCTTCCAGCGCCATCGTCACTTCTTTTTTTAAGGTCCGGTACTGTTTTAAAATATTATCAAAGGTGGTTAAGCTTATCAGCACCACCTTGTAATTAAATTTACCCTGACGCGATAAAAACTTCAGGGCTTCCTGCGCCCGCAAATCCTCCGGATAAACCATGCCGACTTCCAGAGTTTTTTCTTTCTGCGACAAGGGAATCATGCTGTAATATTTGGCTGACTCCTGGGGTATCAACTCCAATATTTCCAAAGGCACGTCTTCGACCGAAACTTTCCTGACGGGCACCTTGAGTAATTCGCCCTTCATTTCAAAAACAAGATCTTCGGGTATAATCCCCTTCTCGATAATCACCGCCTCCTCTTTTTTGCCCGAAACTTTAACGTCGTATTCTAAACCCGCTGCTTGTTTTTTATCAATGACTCCCTTTTTTATTAAATATTGAATCAACATCATGATTAGTAAGGCGTAAAAGGATTTTTCCGGCCCGCTTCGCCTTTAAAAGAGGGGATCTCTTCGAAAATATTAAATTCCCCCAAAACAATCAGAGATGACGGATGGCAAATCGCCCGTCCCCCCTTCTTTTTTCCCTGAGCCGAATCAAAAACCGTCACAGAGGGTGCGTAGTTTCCCGATGTCTTATATTGGTGGGCGGCGTTGGCGGTATTAGCGCCGGTGCCGTCGCCATCGTCGAAATCCCAAAGATAAATAAGTTCGTCGCCGTCCGGGTCGCTGGCCAAAACGCTAAAATTGAATTGGGAACCGGACAGGGTGCTGCCCCTAATTGAATCCACGTCGCAAGAAGAAATAATCGGATCGAGATTGGGCTCTTTCACCAAAATTTCAGCTGCAGCCAGAATCGATTTTTTTTCTGTTTTCTCCGCCCCGCCCTCAAAATACTTGAACTCGCCGTTAATCAAAACTTGGGCGGCGTATGCGCCGTAATCTTTATAGGCACAAATTCCGGTTGCCACCTGACTTGACCCGTAAACGTTTTCGATTGTTTTTTCATATTCTCCGTCGCCGTTGCAATCAAATTTATAGGTTAAGGGGACGGAATCAATCGTTCCCGAAACGTTTACCGCCAGATCAATTTTCTGATTTAGCGCGGGGAGAGAAGGGTTGGCTGTTAATTCGGCGGAAAAAACAGGCGGAACAACGGTAAGATCCCTTTTTAACAACCCGAAATTTATCTCAATTTTAGGATGAACCGTCATCGGCGAAGAAACATTAACAACGGGCGCAGGGGTCTTGAAAAAGCCCAGCCAAACCACCAAAAGAATGGCGCAGATGATGAACGTTAAAATTAAAATCAGATACCTTTGCTTTTTTTGCGCTTGTAAAAACTCGATGGGCATAAATTAATATGAGGTTGTTTTTAGATTTAAGGTAAACGTGGGCGATCCTTCGGATTTTTCCAGGGGAATCTCGACCGAAATGCTCTTGACCTCAATCATCCTTGCCGAATTTTCTATGAGCCCGAGAAAATCTTTAAAGGACTCATAAGAACCGGATACCTGGATAACGAACTGCATTTCCGCCAATGGCCCCTTATTCTCGCTCAGCGCAGCCGTGTCGCCCAAAACTATTCTCCTTAAGATTAAACCGGTTTGGGCAGAATTAGTTTGTAAAAAACTGGCCATGGATGCCAAAGAAGGATCTTTGGGCAAGGCGCTCGATATTTTAGAAAGAGCGTCCGAATACTCTTGCAATTGCGCCGAAATTTCTTTGATTCGGAAAAAATATGCTTCCTGGGCCCGAAGCTCCCCCCCCTTGTTTTCGATATCCGAATTTAGGACTTGAAGTTTTTGATACTGAGGCCAAACTAAAAGCACGGCAATAATCAAGGCCATCACTAAACCTGCGCCAATAATAATTATTTTGTTCATTTAAATATCTTGGGATCTAATGAAAGGGTAAAAGTAAAATTCACCCGGCCTTCTTTATTGAGGACCAGGTCAGATACTCCAACGGTTTTTACAAGTTCTTGGTTCTGGAAAATCACCATTTGCTGACCCAGGTTTTCAAAATTGGATGTCTCGCCCGAAATCACCGCTTGAGAATCTTGAGAACTCAATTCTAATTTATTGAACCGAACTTTAGGATGAGAATTTTCTTCTAAAAACTTGAAAAAGTTTGAGGTCCTTTGATGATTGGCAAATATCTTGGAAAAGTCGTCGATTTTCTGCTTGTTAAGCAAAACCTGCGTTTCAAGGGCTTTTTCTTCCCCGGTGCCGACTTGGGTGATTTTTTCTTCCAAATCCCGCAGCGTCTTTGATGTTTTATTTTCAATAAAGAGTAAAAAAACATAAACCAAAACAACCGCTGCCACTATGCCAAAAACAACATGGGGAATAAGCCCGTACAGCCTTGATGGTTTTTTAATTGGTTTGGGAACAATGCCTACCATAATTATTCTTCCAGGCCCCGCAGCGCCGCTCCGACGGCAATAGTGTAAGAGGGGCCCATTTCTTTTAGGGTATCTTCTAAAATCGGCGGATAATAAATATTAACAAAGGGGCTGGCAATTTCCGCGGGCTTCGATAGATTCTTGGCAAAATAATCAACGATACCGGGCATAAGGGCCGAACCGCCGGCTAAAATGATTTTTTTCACCTCTTTGCCTTCGGCCTGAAAAAAACTGGAAAAGATTTTCTTGAC
>ERZ1292629.2423-Hain-H43-01um-R1-2423-length-15755-cov-7_pt1 | contig 15755 bp, 17 predicted proteins | sample MGYA00564399_ERZ1292629 | MGnify/ENA primary metagenome ERZ1292629 (study PRJEB36523, sample SAMEA6512636) | groundwater metagenome | collected 2019-01-08 | study: AquaDiva: Metagenomics assemblies of 32 groundwater samples
GTTGGAGCTCGGGCCAATCAATACTGAGCCTTTTATTTTGTGCGTCTCAGCATACCGCATCGCGGCAATCGCGCCGGAGGACCAGCCAACCAACACATCCCCCTCCCCCACCTTGATATGATTTTCTAAAAACGGAAACCAAAATTGCTTGCGCGCAATAACCGAGTCGGGCATCGTCTCAAAAAAAGTCGGGTACCCGCGCTTCTCCAACTCCTCCTTAAACCACTTTGCCCAAGCAAAACTCCAATGCGAAGCCCCATTCCCGTGGATATATACGATGCGGGGTTTCATTTATTCTTTGTTAGTACGGAAGTCTGACTTCCGTAGTTACTAAATCTTGAGTTCCATCAGCTCATTTCTTTCTTCAAAAGTGATGGATTTAAACTGCGAGAAAAATGTTCTACCCAATAGGGGCAGTATTCTCCTCGTAGGTAGAGTCTCAATAAACCCTATTTCGATTGAAAGGCGGCGGCCGTCTCCCACTAATTCTACCTCTATGTCGCCGTGATAAAAGACATCAACTCTTTGTTGCCCAACGCCTGTGGTTGGTTCAAGTTTTCCATTTTTAAAATCAGCTACCCCGAGCGAGACCGCTAAATCACTTGGCATAAGTGTTTTGTCAGCTCCAGAATCCAATAGAGCATAAATAGGCAGGGTGCTTTCCGTACCACGATGCAAGACTACCGGCAGCATCGGCATCGGAATTTGTGGGGCACTCGTATTTGAGTACCGAGGTAACTTTTTATATTGGTACTTCACTGTTCTATGGGATTAGAACGACATCTGCTTCTGGCACAGAGAAAAGGGCAACATCTTTCCTCCCGGATGTTTTTTTGGTCGCCTCTCTATACGTAGAACCACTCCCAACAATCTTATTTGAAGTGTCGAGGACGACATATTGACCAGCATACTTATGCAGTCCCCCTTTAACTTTAGAGGGATCAATATCGACTATCTTTTCCATATGAGGGAAGTATAGCATAAACCGTTATTGGAGGGCAAAAAATTACAAACAAACAAAACTCGCTATGGCATCCCCGTCGCGGAGTTTCATTACGCGGACACCTTGGGTACTGCGGGACAGGGACGGAATTTCGGCTATCCCTGTGCGGATGACTTGGCCTTTTTTGGAGATTACCACCATTTCGTCGGCAAGCACGCCCTCCTCGCGCGAGATTATGCGCGAGGCGATTAGCGGGCCCGTTTTGGCGGTCACGTTTATTGTTTTTATACCACTGCCGCCGCGGCCCTGCACTTTATATTCATCAGTCTTGGTCGCCTTACCGTAGCCGTTGCGCGATACCACCAACACCTCCAGGCCCTTGGCGCCCTTGGGTATCACATCCGCGCCCACAATCGTGTCGCCCGCGGCCAGGCGCATCCCGCGCACGCCCCCGGCGGCGCGACCCATCGCGCGCACATCAGACTCTTTAAACCGTATCGACTGCCCCTTGGCCGTGCTCAAAAAGATTTCATCGCCCTTCTCCACCAGGAGCGCCGCAATCAACTGGTCGTTCTTTTGCAACTTCTGCGCAATCAACCCCGAGCGGCGCACATCGTGGAATGCGGTTGCATCAACTTTTTTGACCACGCCCTGTTTGGTAATCATGTACAAAAACCGCTCCCCTTCCTTCTGCTTCTTGCGCATCGGCAAAACGCTGGTCACCTTTTCCTCCGCACCGATGGAGAGGAAGTTGACTATCGCCTTGCCCTTGGTCGAGCGCTTGCCCTCCGGGATTTCGTAGAACTTCAGTTGATATGCCTTGCCTATGTCGGTAAAGTACAAAAGGTCGCTGTGGGTCGAGGTGGTGAGGAAGGTGGTCACAAAGTCCTCCTCTTTGGTGTCGAGGTCGATGACGCCCACGCCGCCGCGCTTCTGCTTTTTAAACTCCTCGGGGTTGGTGCGCTTGACATACCCGCCAGCAGTGAGCACCAGCACCTGCTCGTCGTCGGGCACCAAGTCCTCAATATTAATAATGCCGGCGGCGCCCTTCATCACCAGCGTCTCGCGCCCGTCCTCAAACTTTTTGGCCCAGTCCAAAATCTCCTGCTTAATCACCGCAAGCATCTTTTTGTCGGACTTGAGCAATGCGGTCATCTCTTCGATAAATTTCTGCACCTCACTCAGCTCGTCCTCAACTTTCTTGCGCTCGAGGTTGGCAAGGCGGCTCAGGCGCATCTCCAAAATTGCTTTGGCCTGCAGCGGAGAGAACTTGAACTTTTTTATAAGGTTGGCCTCGGCTTCGACGACATCTTTAGACGCGCGGATGGTCTTAATCACCTCGTCGATGTGGTCGAGCGCCGTTGTGAGCCCGAGCAAAATGTGCTCGCGCTCCTGCGCGCGGGTGAGGTCGTACTGTGTGCGGCGGCGCACCACCTCGCGGCGGTGCTTGATAAACTCCTCGAGTATCCCTTTAAGACTGAGTGTTTGCGGCACGCCGTCGACCAGCACCACCATGTTGAAGTGGAACGTGTCTTCGAGAGCAGTGTGCTTGTACAAATAGTTGAGCACCTTTTGCGGGTGGGCGCCCTGCTTTAATTCCACCACAATGCGCATATCTTTGGCCGACTCGTCGCGCATCCCGCGCACGCCCTCCAACTTTTTGTCGCGCACCAGGTCGGCCACGCGCACAATAAGGTCGGATTTGTTGACGCGATACGGTATGGAAGTGATGACGATTTGATAGTCGCCTTTCTTGCCCTCGACTATGTCGGCAACGCCGCGCACCACTACCCCGCCGCGGCCGGTCGAGTACGCGTGGAGCAGGTCTTTTTTATTAAACGCGACCGCGCCCGTTGGGAAGTCCGGCCCCGTGACAAACTGCATCAGGTCTTCAACCGTTGCATCCGGATTTTCTATCAAATGGGTCAGCGCCGCAGAAAGCTCGCCCAAGTTGTGTGGCGGAATAGAGGTCGCCATGCCGACCGCGATGCCGAGCGTGCCGTTGAGCAAGATGTTGGGCACTGCCGCAGGCAAAACCTCGGGCTCTTTGAGCGTGCCGTCGTAGTTGGGGCGCCACGAGACGGTGTCCTTTTCCAAATCTCCCAAGAGTGCTTCGGAGATGCGCGACATCTTGGCCTCGGTGTAGCGCATTGCGGCGGCCGAGTCGCCGTCTATTGAGCCAAAGTTCCCCTGCCCCAGCACAAGCGGGTAGCGCATCGAAAAGGTCTGCGTCATTTTGACCATCGCCTCGTACACGCTCGCGTCGCCGTGCGGGTGGTACTTGCCCAGCACATCGCCCACCACCGCCGCGCTCTTGCGGAAGCGCGCACCGGAGGTCAACCCCATGCGGTGCATCGTGTAGAGGATGCGGCGGTGCACGGGTTTGAGCCCGTCGCGCACATCGGGGAGGGCGCGGTCGGTGATGACCGTCATCGCGTAGTCGATAAAGCTCTCGCGCATCTCGGTCGAGATGTTGCGCAACAGGATCCCCGAGTGTCCAGTCTCTTCCGGCTCGTTTAAAATATTTTTATCTTTGTCTTTTGCCATGATGTTGAGCTTCTAGTGGCTAGCTTCTAGTTGCTAGTCCCTAGTTACTGTAGACGCTGGTGGTCGACACCTCCAACTGCGCGCCTTTATTCTGCGTGCTTGCGGCGGCCGCGGCCGTGAGCGAGGTGTCGGGGGACTCCGCTATAGCATCAAGCGTCGCCAAACGCATCCCGAGCGTACCAATCCAGACCACAAACAACGCTGCGGTGACGACACCCGCTACTTGCAGAGCGTGCTGGCGGCGCTGGTGCGTCGTGCGGGTGTTTTTTATATGTTCGAGATAGCGTCTCATAGGATGAGAAAATAACAAATTACAAGTAACAAATAACAAACAAATCTCTAAATAACAAGGTCATAGGTTATAAGTTTGATACTTTGATATTTTATACTTGTTTGTCATTTGGTGCTTGATACTTGTTACTTTTAGTGCGACAGCACGACCACCTCGGCTTCTTTGCCCTCCAAATCCTTCTTTTTTATGGTCAGCTTTTCCTCTGCTTTTGTGCCCTCGGCCCCGGCCTCCTTCAAAAATGCTTTGAGCGACCCTGCGTCGTAGTGCATCGGGATGATTACTTTAGGCTCCAGTTGGACCGCAAGCTTGTATGCGGGTGCATGCTCCAACACGCCGTTGCCGCCGACCGGCAAAAATAGTACGTCGATGCCGTCGAGCTCGGCCTTAGCGCCGGGCGGCAGCTCTGCCGACCCGAGCGCGCCTAAAAAGCAGAGGTTCATCCCCTCGAGCGCGACGCTGTAGATGGTGTTGATGCCTTCGTTGCCTCCATAGTTTGACGGAGTGGCAAACCCGCGCACCGCAACGCCTTTAATTTCGTACTCGCCGGGGCCCTCTATGACAAACGGTTGCCGCTCGCCGAACGCGGCGTTTGCCGAGCCGTTGAAGTCGGGGTGGTCGAGCGATACCAACGCGATGTCGGCGCCAAACTTGGCCGAAGCAAGCGCGGAGCCCTTGGCCGGGGGGTTAAAAGCAAGGGTCAAGTCGCCCTGCGAAACCTTAAAACACTCGCCACCAGCGTAGCTGATTACCATACCCCGATTCTATCATATTTAAGGCCAAAAATCCAGCAAAAAATGGGGCTTTTTGTGTGTAAGACGCCTTGCTTCAAACCCTGTGTGGAGATAGCATTAAGATGACCAGATTATTTTAGTACTGGCCGGCGCTCCCACGAGTAAAAACCTGGAGGCAAGAGATGTTTAAGAGCCTTCTTTCTCTGACTGCGCTTGCGGTCATGGCGGCCGCTCCTGCGTCCGCTACCCCGTCGCCACTTTCTGTCGGGTGGAATATGGAGCCCTCTCTCCCCGTTTCGGCCTCACCCCCGCCGCCCGGCATTGTGCTAATCCACCCGGTGGTGGGGATTGAGATCAGTACCCTGCCGTGGCCCTTCGCCAAACTTTTTTGCGTCTGGCCCACCTGCGGCCCGCCCAGATCGAGATGAAGCTGTCTCCCGCCTAAGCTAAAGCCGCAATGCCCCTTCCGGTCCACCGGTTGGGGCATTGTTTTTTTATACTTAGTGTGTATACTGCACAGCAATAAAGGCGCTTGGCTTTTATTAGCGGCTTGGGAGTAAACCTCATCAGAGGCCCCCGACCAACAACCAAATATATGGATACCAAAGATACAGAAGCCGTTTTGCCTGTGACAGTAATGTCGGGGCTTTTTGAGCGTTCGCAAACATCGCCCCAGCCGGGCGACATCGTCGAGGGCCCGGTGATTGCGCTCGACCGCGCACGGCTCTACATCGACCTGCCGCCGTTCGGCACCGGGGTCATCTACGGCCGCGAGTACATGAACGCGCGCGAGGTTATCAAGCGCACCAACGTCGGCGACGTCGTGCAGGCTAAGGTCATCGCCACCAACACAAAAGACGGCTACATCGAACTGTCGCTCAAAGAGGCGCGCCAGGCGGTCTTGTGGGCCGAGGCCGAGGAAGCGGTCAAAAATAAACTGCAGTTTGAACTTTTGGTCAAAGAGGCCAACAAGGGCGGTTTGATTATGGACTGGCAGGGCTTGGCAGGCTTCCTCCCCGCATCGCAACTTAAGGCCGAGCACTACCCGCGCGTCACCGACGGCGACAAAGACAAGATTTTGGACGAGCTCCGCAAGCTGGTGGGCACCAAGCTCACGGTCAGCATGATCGGCGCACAGCCGAAAGAGGGCAAACTGATATTCAGCGAGAAGGGCTTGGATGATAAGGAGAAGAAAGAGTTGATTGCCAACTACGCCGTCGGCGAGGTGGTGATGGGCGAGGTCACCGGCATGGTGGACTTCGGCGCGTTCTTTAAACTCGAGGAGGGGCTCGAGGGCTTGGTCCACATTTCAGAAATCGACTGGGGTCTCGTGGACGACCCGCGCCACTTCTTTAAAGTCGGCGACAAGATGAAGGTCAAAATAATCGACATCAAAGACGGCAAGATTAGCCTGTCGGTCAAAGCGCTCAAGGACAACCCGTGGCAGACGGCCGCGACAAAATACAACAAAGGCGACAGGGTCGAGGGCGTGGTGATTAAATTCAACAAGCACGGCGCGCTCGCAAGCATTGAGGAGGGAATCGCGGGGCTGGTGCACGTCTCCGAGTTCGGCTCGGAGGAGAAGCTGCGCCAAAATTTGGAGCTCGGCAAGCGCTACCCGTTTACCATCTCACTCTTCGACCCCAAAGAAATGCGCATGGCCCTCAGCTTTGGCGACAAGAAATAACTCAGTAGTTAACTACGTAATTAAGTACGTACCTACCAAAGAGTGTAAAATTTCGCATATGCGAAATTTTACACAAAGCAAAACCGCCGGGGGCTCACCCGGCGGCTTTTGGTTTAGGAAATCTCGTGACCACTGCTTGCCTGGACACCGAGATACCGGCGACCGAGGCTGCGGTAGTTAACGCGCCGCCATGTGAGCAGTGAGCCGACGATTGCCGCGAACCAGATAAATATCACGAGCATTCCCCAGTCGCCCTCAAAGCGCCACGGCAACGCTCTTTGCACGAGCGACACGATAAGGAGTGCGACAACCATTGCCGGATACAGCAACTTAACGTTGCGACTGGTGCCGTAACGACGCGTGTGCGTATAGGACGCCACGGCGCCGACAACCATCAATGCCAGAGCAACCAACAAATATGCAAGCGGCATCAGACCCTCCTGTTTTGCGGCGGTGAACTTTGAGTTGAAGAGTACCTAGATTATCAAAATTCGTCAATCTCGTTTCTTCTGACTCTTTAACCTTTTGTTTTGCTCTTTCTTCAGTCTTGTTTTAGCTTTCTCCACACTGTCCACGACGGGCAGATTCTCAGGCATAGTACCGCCAAGGTTTGCAATTGTGTTGCGCACCCTTTGACCGACTTCGTAGTGAGCAAAACTGGCGTTGCCCTGGCCTTTAATATTTTCTCGCCTTATCTTTGCATCAGTTTGAGTAGCGCGAAACAAATTTGCCGCAAGTTCCTCGGTGTTCATATGATCGAGGATTTTTTGCGACTTCTTTATCTTCTTTTTTGAATGAATATTCTGCATAGTAAGTCCGCCATACAAGCCTTGATACCCAGCATTTTGAAAAATAGCAAAACTCTCGACTCCCGCTATAGAGGCTGCGTGCATTAGGCTCGTATTATGCTTTTTCATCTCTTCGCGCAAGAAGACGCGATTGTTGTCCTCTATAAGATTGTCGGTCCTCTCCTGTCTCCTTGTTTGGATAGCAAAGTATGTTTGACCTTTTGCCACCACAACCTTGGTCGGGTCGGAGTTTTGTACAATCAAATAACAAGCGTAGCGAGATAGATATACTGTATCTATTGGCCTTTCTGCTCCTGACCCTATCGAGACCATTTCGTCCATATGGACAAAATGGTTGTGGATAACTTCCCCACTGTTTTCACAAGCTATTTTGGCCTTATCAACAACATTCAAAAATTTCCTGTAATCCGGGTACTCCAGGGCCTTGGCCAACTCACGCGAAGACCAATATTCTTTGCCATTATCATCAAGCCGTTTGATTGTTTCAAACTGGTTCGTTTTCATACTACCTACTGTTGATTTCTGTCATCGCGCGGTCTTTGCCTTCGGTGACTATCAGCTCCAACGCTTCGGCGACTATCTTTTTAGATTTTTTTAGTTTGTCCTGTTCAGACGCTTTAAATTTGCCGAGCACAAAGTCGACGATTTTTTCGGCATCGGGGCGGCGCAGTTTGCCGCTTGTGGTCGAGGGGCTGATGCCCACGCGCACCCGCACGTAGTCGCGGGTTTTGAGCGCTTTTTCTATCGAGCGGACCCCATTGTGCCCGCCCGCCGAGGAGCCAAAGGACACTTTGACCCTGCCGAGCGGCAGGTCGAGCTCATCGTGCACCACCACCAGCCCCGCGGCGGCCGCTTTAGACGGAATGAGCTTCTTGATGGGCCCGCCGGAGTTGTTCATATATACATTCAGCTCGGCAATCTTTGCCTTTTTGGGCAATTTAGCGGAGATAGCCTCTACAAAGTCCTTGCCGACATTGTGCCGGGTGCCCTCATACTCCCCATCGGGGTTGCCCAAACCGACGATAATCCATTTCATGCTTGCATTGTATCAGAGGTAGCATACAATGTGCCAATGCCAGAGGAGAAAAGTGAGAATTTTTTCACCGAGCTCCTAAAATTTGCGTTGGTCGCCGCCGTGATAGTAATCCCTATCCGGCTTTTTGTCGCACAGCCGTTTATTGTCTCGGGGGCATCGATGGACCCGACCTTCCGCAACAGCCAGTACCTAATAGTCGACGAGCTCTCCTACCGGTTTGGGGCGCCCGCGCGCGGCGACGTCATCATCTTCCGCTACCCAAAAAATCCGAAGGAGTTTTTTATCAAGCGCATCATCGGACTGCCCGGCGAGACCGTCAAAGTGGTGAGCGGAAAGATTGAAATCATCAAGACCGACGGCTCGACCTCAACACTCAGTGAGCCGTATGTGGTCAATCTTGGAAACGGCGGCGACGCGACATACACCATACCCAAAGACAATTACTTTGTGCTGGGCGACAACCGGCCCGAGAGCTCCGACAGCCGCACGTGGGGCCTTTTACCCAAGAGCAACATCGTCGGGCGCGCATTTATACGGCTCTTGCCCATAAACACTTTTGAGTTTTTCCCCGGTGCACTCGCGCAAGAAACAAAATAGTATGCAATCTCCCTCACGTCCGGCACCCGCATCTTTTTTAAAGCACGCGGTGCAGGTGGCGGCTTCGTACGGATTCCGCCCCTTGCGCGAGGTTGAGCGCGGCGTGCCCGGCCTTGAGCGCCGCGCGCCCTCGTTTGCCACTGCGGCGCACGCGAGCGTTCAGCACACCGTAGTGCACCCCGGCGAGCCGGTGCTCGCCTACTGGGCAAGCGGCACTCCGATGCACGCGCCGCACCTCGCTCCGCGCGAGGCGGCGGAGTTTGGACTCAACATCATCGGCGTGCCTGAGTCTATCGCCGAGGTCGTGCTGCTTAAAGCAATGTCGACCATCATCAATGAGTGGGGTGCGCCCCTAGCCCGCGTACGGCTCAACGCCTTTGGCGACAAAGACTCTAAACTGCGCTTTGAGCGCGAGGTGTCACTGTACTTGCGCAAGCATGCCGCGCGCCTTGGGCCCGAGTGCCGCGACAAATTGGCGGAGAACCCGCTCGCACCCTACGCCTGCAAAGCGGAGGCCTGCCGCTCATTAGTCGAAGGCGGCCCGCGCGCGATGAACTTTTTGTCGGAGAAAAGCCGTCTGCATTTTAAAGAAGTGCTCGAGCATTTGGAGGGATTAGCGGTGCCGTATGAGTTTGACGACCTGCTGATGGGCGATGAGCGCGAGCCCCGGGTGCTGTTTGCCTTTGACCTCGGCGCAGAAGATGCCACTGTGCTCGGCGCCGTGGGCGGGCGCTTTGACGACCACTTCCGCAAGTTCCACGGCCGCCCGACCGCCCAAGCGGGCAAAGAGGTCTCCGGCGTCTCTGCGAGCGTCTACTTCCGCAAGAGCGGACTCATGGCACCGAGCTTCCAACTCGGGGCGCCCTCCATCGCGCCGGATGTCTACTTTATCCAGCTGGGGCTCCGGGCCAAACTCGAGGGCTTGGCGGTCGTCGACCTTCTGCGCCGCGCGCAGATCCCCGTACTGCAGTCGTTTGATTCGGCCAAGCTCTCGCCGCAACTTTCTGCCGCCAAAGCGGCCGGAGTATCGCATCTCATCATCATGGGCGCCCGCGAGGCGCTGGACCGCACCGTGCTGGTGCGCGCAATGAACGACAGCCATCAGCAAATAGTCGGCCTGTCCGAACTCCCCCGCTTCCTCAAAACATTGCGCTAGAAGCGCAGGGTTTAGCGACTAGCCATATGACCAAAACAAAAGGGCGGCCTTGCGGCTCGCCCCAAAGGTCGACTAATTTTTCTTTTGTTGACGGCATAATTTATCCGCCAAGAGGTTTTGTTTGTGCCTAGACTTCTGTTGTTTTTTTAAAACCTCAGCATACTTTTCCAACTTTTCGTCGTCAAAGAGGATGCCTTCTGCTATGAAGAACCTTTCTTCGTCAAAAATAAAGAGTGGCACTAAAGTTGCCAGTGTCCCCTCTAATACAGGGTCATAGGTTGAGTAGATAAGGTTTATCACCCCCATTTTCATCCCACATTGGTAGAGAAAACAGGCCTCACGTGCTTTCTGACGAAATTCCTCACTTCGTGCGGCGGCGATGTATGCATCTTCCACCAACGCACGCATTACCTCCTCAGGCCATGCTTCGTGTTGGCGAACCGCTGTCATGCCATCCTCCCGCTGTTACACCCAGAAAATAGACTACCACAACAGTTATCTCTTAGCAAGTCGGCAACGAAAAGGCCGCCTTTCGGCGGCCTTCCGGCCCGGGACTCAGTACTCACTAATTATACATCAAGGCACGCATTTTACACGACCGGGTAAAATAGTGTTTCTTTTTAAGAATCTACAATTCTCAAGGACTACCCTTGAGAATAAACTTGCGTTCTGGTGCAAGTTTGTGCTACTGTCTTTGGGCAATGGCAACAAACGCGGAAGTAAGCAAAAACGACAACGAGTCGGCAATCAGCCTTATACGGCGTTTCAGTAAGCGCGTGCAGGGCGCCGGCGTTATCCCGCGCGTCCGCTCCGGCCGCTACTACACCCGCGCCAAGTCGAAAGCGGTCGTCCGCAAGGGCGCGCTCAAGCGCATCAACCGCCGCGAGGAGGTCGCAGAGCTCATCAAACTCGGCAAAATGCTGGAGAAGCCCGTCCGTGGAAAATTCCGCCGTTAAAAAAATAAAAGAAGCGGTGCTGGGTAAGAAATACGACCTTTCGGTCGCCTTTTTACAATCAGCCGAGATGCGCAAAATTACTTTGCGCACAAAAAAGAAAAATCATGTCTCAAATGTGCTCTCCTTTCCCCTCTCCAAAACCTCCGGCGAGGTTTTGATATGCAAAGCGGCGGCAAAACCGTTTAGTGTCGAATTTTTGTTTATCCACGGACTTTTACACCTAAAAGGGCTCAAACATGGTGCTACAATGGAGCGTGAGGAGAACCGCCTTTTAAAGCGGTTTGGCTTCGCTCGTAATGGCTAATCACGTAACCGGAATAGACATCGGCTCCTACCACGTCAAGGTGGTGATTTCTGAACGCTCCAGCGACCCGCGCGTCCCCCCGCGCATCCTCGGCACAGGCTACGCCGAGTCGCGGGGTCTGCGCCAGGGCTACATCGTCTCTATCCCCGAAGTATCGCGCTCGATAGCCGCCGCAGTGGCCCAGGCGAGCAAGGCCGCGCGGGTCAAGGTCAAGCGCGTCTACCTCGGCGTCGGCGGCATAGGGCTCGAGGAGGCCTTTGCCCGCGGAGAGACGGTCGTCGAGCGGGGCGACTCGGTCGTCACCGCGCGCGACATCCCCCGGGTGGCCAAAATCAGCGAGCAATCTTTGCCTGTGGTCGCGCGCCAAAACCGCACCATCATCCACAGCATCCCCCTGCGCTACACCGTCGACGGCACAAAGGTGCTCGGCAAAAGCCCTGTCGGGATGAAGGGGGCCCGCATTGCGGTTGAAACGTTGTTTATCACCTGCATGGAGCGGCATGTGGCGGACCTCAAGGCGGCGGTCGAGGACGCCGGGTTTGAGGTCGACGACGTATGCGCGGCGCCGCTCGCGGCCTCGTTTGTGGCGCTCTCAAAGATGCAAAAGCGCGTGGGCTGCGTCTTGGCCAACATCGGCTCCGAGACGCTCTCTATTATTGTATTCGAAGACTCGCTCCCCGTTTCTATAAAAGTCTTCCCTGTCGGCGCGGCCGACATCACCAATGACCTGGCGCTCGGCCTGCGCATTTCGCCGGAGGAAGCCGAGCAGCTCAAACAGGGCGCAGTGTTGGGCGCGCCATACCCCAAGCGCACCATCGACACTATCATCTCCCGGAGGGTCAACGATATGTTTAAGCTGGTCGAAGCGCATCTCAAAAAAATCAGCAAGGACGAGCTTCTGCCGGCGGGCATTATTTTGACTGGCGGCGGCTCTGCGATACAAACAGTGACCGACCTTGCCAAAGCAGTCTTGCGGCTCCCCTCGCGCCTCGCCCCCTTGGCCGAGGGCGCACAGAGGATGCAGCTGCGCGACTCTTCGTGGGCGGTCGCCTACGGGCTCACGCTGTGGGGGTTCAGCGAGGGGGGTGACTTGGAGCCGCGGGACGACAGCGACTTTAAAGATTTCTTCAAAAACCTTTGGCGCTGGTGTAAAAAGTTTTTGCCGTAGCACCGAGCAGGAGACAAAAGGACAAGGCGTCAAGAGTTTGGGCGAACGGGATAAAAAGCTTGCTACAGCAGGCTCTTTTGGTGCAAGCAGATGTGCTGCTTTGTGTGGATTTGTGCTTGCTTGCGCACGCGGGAGCGGCAGTGGTACAGTGGTGCGGTATTTTATCAGGGCAATTCTTATTATATATTTATGGTGCAATTGCAACCGGAGGTAGAAGCATTCGCACGGATACGCGTGGTCGGTATCGGAGGCTCGGGCAAGGGGGCCGTCAATCACATGATTGATTCTAAAGTGCGTGGCGTTGATTTTATCGCCATCAACACCGACGCGCAGGACCTCCATCACTCGATGGCAAAGAAGAAAATCCACATCGGCAAGAACCTCACCCGCGGTCTCGGCGCCGGGATGAACCCGGAGTTGGGCAAACGCGCTTCGGAAGAAACTAAAGAAGAAATCCAGCAGGCGCTCAAAGGCTCGGACATGGTGTTTGTCGCCTGCGGCATGGGCGGCGGCACCGGCACCGGCGCGGCGCCGGTCATTGCCCGCACCGCCAAAGAGATGGGTGCTCTTACGGTTGCAGTGGTGACCAAACCCTTCTCATTTGAGGGCGCGCAGCGCATGCGCATCGCCGAGCAAGGGCTTGACGAACTGCGCAAAGAGGTAGACGCGCTCATCGTAATCCCCAACGACCGCCTTTTGGCCACTGTGGCCAAAGACACGACGCTCAAAAACGCCTTTGCCATGTGCGACGATGTGCTCAAACAAGCAGTTGAAGGTATTTCGGAGCTCATCACCAACCCCGGCATCATTAACGTCGACTTTGCCGACATCCGCGCAGTGATGGAAAATGCCGGCTCGGCCCTGATGGGCATCGGTGTCGCTAGCGGAGAAAACCGCTCTGCCGCCGCAGCCAAAGCCGCCGTGTCCTCCCCGCTGCTCGAGCTCTCTATCAACGGTGCCAAGGGGGTGCTGTTTGCAATAGCGGGCGGCGACGACCTCGGCATGCTCGAGGTGCACGAAGCCGCAAAGATTATCACCGAGTCGGTAGACCCGAACGCCAAAATAATCTTCGGCGCGGTGCGCGACGACAAGCTGAAGAAGGGCGAGGTGCGGGTGACGGTGATTGCGACCGGATTCCCCACAGGGGCTGCTCCGCGCGGCACGCCGCTCTTTGGGGCCTTTCGTGAAAAGGATGAGGCTCCGCTCGGCAAAATATTCAACTCCGCCAGCAAAGATACTAAAGAAAAGGAGTCCGAGCCTGCAAAGGCGGTTGCGACCCCAAAGCCCGCCGAGGAGGGTGACGATGAGTGGGGCGCAGTGCCTTCCTTCCTCCGTCGGCCGAAGATGAAATAAAAGTTTAAAAAAGATGAAAGGCCGCCCACCGGGCGGCCTTTTTCGCTTTGGCAACCGCTACTCTTGCAACTGCCGTTTGAGCACCTCAATCTCCTCGGCGAGAGCATGGTCAACTGGAACACTGTGGGGGTTGGCAAGAAGACGAGGTGGTTTACCAGACCTCTCTCCAATGAGCCATCCTATTTTTCGCACCGCATGGAATGCCGTGGCATGCTCCCGTCCGCCAAAGTGTCCGCTGATTTCTTGGAACGACCTGCGTGTAAGGGTCCTGGCCAGGTACATAGCTACCTGTCGAGGAAGCGCAATGGGTGCTACACGACTCTGCGACAACAAGTCAAACGGGGGCAGGTGGTATTGGCGAGCAACCGCTTTTTGTATGTCCCAAATCTTGATACGCTTAGGCGGCAGACGCGGGGCTTCCCCCGCCGTAGAGGCGTGAGAATCCGTCATGTGCCTTCCTCATACTGTTGGTGATGGATTTTCTAGACTTCCGTAGCATATACTATACAAGCATGTACGACTTGGCAATAATCGGAGGCGGCCCGGCCGCCGTTGCGGCGGGGGTGTACGCCGCCCGCAAACGGCTCAACACCGTGCTTATTGCCGAGCATATCGGCGGGCAGTCGACCGACAGCCCGGACGTCCAAAACTGGATAGGCACCCCGCACATAAGCGGTGCGGAGATGGCCAAACAGCTAGAGGCGCACCTGCGCGAGTATGCGGGCGACACCCTAGACATAAAAACCGGCGAGCGGGCCACGAATGTTGCTAAAAACGAAGGAAGCTTTTCTGTTGCAACAGCAACCACCAGCTACCTTGCACAGACCGTGTTTGTCGCGACTGGCGGCGCGCGCAGAAAGCTCGATGCCGAGGGCGCCGCGCAATTTGAGCATAAGGGGGTCACCTACTGCGCCTCCTGTGACGGGCCGCTGTTTGCCGGGCAAGATGTCGCAGTGGTGGGCGGCGGCAATGCGGGTTTTGAGACAGCGGCGCAACTGCTCAACTACTGCAAGTCGGTCACGCTGGTGCACCGGCAGGCGGACTTTGTGCGCGCCGACAAAGGCACGGTCGACACTGTGCTAGCCAATCCAAAGATGAAAGCAATCCTCAACGCCACCCCGGTCAAGGTCGGGGGCGAGCAGTTTGTAAAGAGCCTCACGGTCAAGGACAACCCCACGGGCGCGCAGACCGAAATTCCTGTTGCAGCGGTGTTTGTAGAAATAGGGATGGTGCCCGCCACCGAGCCGGTTAAAAGCTTGGTCGAGCTCGACGAGTACGGGCGCATCAAGGTCGACCCCAAAAACCAGCGCGCTTCGACCCTTGGAGTGTGGGCCGCGGGCGACTGCACCGACGGGCTATACCACCAAAACAACATCGCCGCCGGCGACGCAGTTAAAGCACTCGAGGATTTGTACTACTTTCTAAAAGCGGCGAAATAGCCTGACCTTGTACTTTTTACTGCCAATTTGTATAACTGTGTCTGGCAGGCAAACAATAGGAGCACGCTATGAATCTGGGCACAGTTCTCGGACACCTCGTCGCTTCGGCGAGGCTTACGGACGCCCTGGTTCGTATCGGGCGCCGTTATGTTGAGTTTTTCTTTCTCTACCCGATAGTCAACAAAAGGCTGGGGGAAATAAACTCTCTCGCCATGTTTGCGGGAAAGGTCTTTGGTGAACGAACGCGTACATTCAGCGCTGTAAGTTGGAGCACTCAAAAAGCTCCCGGTTTTGCCGTAAAGGCAAATGGGTACAGAGATCCCATGTGTTGGGAAACACCGGCCGGAATCATTATCCACCTCGCTGGCAAGCCGGCGCTTGCAATGGGGGTCGAGTTGCACGGCTCAACCCTTTGTGTACGACAACTCCAGGGGGTGGCTGGAATCCGACTCAACAAAAACCTGCAGGACTGGCCGAAGCTCTTTATCTTAGCTTGCGTCGAGTTTGCGCAGGTGTTTGGTATCAAGCGAGTGAGAATTTACCGGGCAAACCAAGGCCTCTTCTACCACTTCCCCGCTAATATTGTGAAGCGTGACGGGGAAACTCTGTGTGAAGCTTTGCAAGCTTATCGGCAACGAATGCGGCGACGCTACGACGGCACCGCACGGCAACTGCACTTCAACATGAAGCGAAGATATGGGGAGTGGACAAACCCCAACCACGCGCGGCCGTAAGGC
>ERZ1292629.2424-Hain-H43-01um-R1-2424-length-15754-cov-5_pt1 | contig 15754 bp, 17 predicted proteins | sample MGYA00564399_ERZ1292629 | MGnify/ENA primary metagenome ERZ1292629 (study PRJEB36523, sample SAMEA6512636) | groundwater metagenome | collected 2019-01-08 | study: AquaDiva: Metagenomics assemblies of 32 groundwater samples
TTGACGAAACGCCAAAAATCATAACTTACGGAGAACTGTTCTCTGATGTTTGTCGTTTTGCTAATTATTTGAAAAAATTAGGAGTGAAAAAAGGGGATAGGGTAGGAATTTATCTGCCGATGATTCCGGAAGTCGCTATTTCTATGTTGGCTTGCGCCAGAATCGGCGCAGTTCATACGGTAGTTTTTTCCGCTTTTTCGCCTTCTGCCTTACGAGCCAGGCTTCAAGATACCGAAGCGGAGGTTTTAGTTACAGCTGACGGCTACTATCGCCGCGGCCAGTTCATTGATTTGCTGAAAAATGCCAAAGAAGGAATTCTGGAAACTAAAATCAAAGAGACGATTGTTATAAACAGAAAAAGCAGCGAAACTCCTTGGCAAAACGAAAGCGATTCTTGCGAAGCAGAAGAAATGGATTCAGAGGATCCTTTATTTATTCTTTATACTTCAGGCTCTACCGGAAAACCCAAAGGAGTGGTGCACACTTGCGGCGGTTATACGGTGCAGGCGCTTTGGACAGGCAAGTGGATTTTTAATTTGAAACAAGGAAATATTTTTTGGTGCACGGCTGATGTTGGTTGGGTAACTGGCCACACTTACGGAGTCTATTCTCCTTTACTAAACGGCGCGACAACAGTTTTTTTTGAAGGCGCTCCTGATTGGCCAACTCCCGACAGATGGGCAAAAATTATTGAAAAACATAAGGTTAATACATTTTATACCGCGCCTACGGCTATCAGGATGTTTGCGAAATACGGCGCAGAAATTTTGAAAAATTATAAATTTGATTCATTGGAATTATTGGGGTCAGTTGGCGAGCCGATAGATGAAGATGCTTGGGCTTGGTATTCCAAAGAGGTGGGTAGAGAAAAATGCCCGATCGTTGATACTTGGTGGCAGACGGAAACAGGAGGAATTTTGATTACTTCTTTACCGGGGATTGGCCCATTTAAACCAAGCTTTACGGGGTTGCCTTTTCCGGGAGTACAAGTTGATATTAAAGACGGCAATTTAGTGATTTTACCGCCCTTTGCTCCGGGAATGCTTCGGGGGATTTATAAAAATCCGGAGAAATATCTGGAAACTTATTGGAGTCAAGTTAAAGGCGTTTATTTTACTTCCGACGGCGCCATAAAAGACGAAAATGGCTTAATCAGAATTATTGGCAGGGTAGACGATGTTATTAAAGTGGCTGGCCACAGGGTTTCCACCGGAGAGCTGGAAAATGCCGTCAATTTGCATCCGGAAATCATTGAATGCGCAGTAGTTGGAATTCCTGACGAAATCAAAGGAGAAGTGCCCATAACTTTCGTTGTCTATAACGGAAGCAGGACCGCAGATGAGATAAAAAAAGAAGTGATAGATCAAATTAAAAAAGAAATAGGGCCGATTGCTTTGCCAAAAGAAGTTTATTTGGTAGATGATTTACCTAAAACCCGTTCCGGTAAAATTATGAGAAGAATCTTGAAAAAGCTTTTCACCGGCGAAGATCTCGGCGACTTATCCACCCTATCCAACCCCGAAACCGTAGAAAAAATAAAAGAGATAATAAAAAAATAATATGGAAAAAATGTTTTTAATTTTTGGGAGCAGTGTTACTTACGGGGCTTGGGATTCAGAAGGGGGTTGGGCAAATAGATTAAGAAGTTTTTTAGATATGCTTGATATTATCGGTTATATTACCAGAGTAAAATCGGTAAAGAAAATTCAGACAAAAGATGGTAATATAAAATGGAAGAGTACTGGCGGTTTCTACAAGAGGCAGAGTTGCTAAAGAACTTTTAGAAAGAGCTAAATTTATTGACCTAAGAAGGATTAAAAATAAAATTTCGCAATAAAAAAATCTGGAGCTATCCCGAAAGATACTCCAGAGTGTCATCACATTTATAAGTATAGCAAGTCCTAATACCTTGTCAAGTTAAAATTACGAGAACGGTTCTCGTGAAAATTATATGAAGCAAAAATCTAAAAAATTTATTTTAAGGTTTGAGGAGGTTGAATACGGCGATGTGGGGTTGGTCGGAGGGAAAAATGCTTCGCTGGGAGAAATGTTTTCCAAGCTGACTGAAAAGGGCGTAAATGTTCCCGATGGTTTTGCTTTAACTTCTAAAGCTTATTGGCATTTTTTGAAAGAAAATAAACTTAATGGTGTTTTGGAGACAATTTTTTCAAAATTTAATCCCGCCAGTATTAAAAATTTACAGGCAACCGGAAAGCTGGCGAGAAGCGCAATTTCAAAAGCTAATTTCCCTAAAGACTTAGAAGAGGAAATTATCAAAGCTTACCAAAAACTTGGGAAAGAATATGGGGAAAATACCGCCGTGGCAGTAAGAACTTCCGGTGTGGCCGAAGACCGGCCCAATGCTTCTTTCGCTGGCCAATTTGAAACTTATTTAAATGTTTCCGGAAAAGAAAAATTATTAACGGCAATAAAAAAGTGTATTATTTCGACCTTTACGGACCGAGCCATCGCCTATAGGGAGGAAAAGAAAATTTCCCAACTGGAATTCGCTCTTTCGGTTGGCGTGCAAAAAATGGTCAGATCGGATTTAGCTTCTTCCGGCATTATTTTTACTTTAGACACGGAAACCGGTTTCAAAAATGTTCTTTTGATCAATTCAATCTGGGGAATAGGGGAGATGATTGTTAAAGGAAAAATTACCCCCGATCAGTTTTATTTTTTTAAGCCGACGAAAGCAATTATTGTTAAAAATTTAGGGAGAAAAAATAAAAAGTATATTTTTTCATCAAGCGGCGGATTAAAAGAAGTAAGCGTGCCAGCGCAAAAACAATTGGAGTTTTCTTTAACCGATGAGGAAATATCAAAACTGGCCAGCTGGGCGTTAATTATAGAGGAGCATTATGGCATAGCTGAAGATATTGAGTGGGCTAAAGATGGCCAAACTGGAGAGCTTTTCATTGTCCAGTCGCGGCCGGAAACTATCTATAATGCTCAAAAAGAAAACATTTATGAGGAATACGAAATTAAAACAGATAAAAAACCTATTTTAACCGGAGCTGCTGTGGGAAATAAAATTGGCCAAGGCAAAGTTCATATTATTCAGGATGTTTCCAAAATTTTTGAGTTTAAAAAAGGAGAGATTTTAGTGACTAGAATGACTGATCCTGACTGGGTGAGTATTTTTCCCATGGCTTCTGCCATTATTACTGAAGAAGGGGGGAAAACATGCCATGCAGCAATAGTCAGCAGGGAATTAGGAGTTCCGGCGATTGTCGGGGCAAAAAATGCCGCTAAGATTTTGAAGAATGGACAAATGATAACAGCGGATTGTAGTCAGGGGATGCAAGGCAAAATTTTTGACGGGAAAATTGATTTTGAAATTAAAAGATATAATTTGAAAAATGTTCCGGAAATACCAACCAAGATAATGGTTAATATCGGCGCGCCGGACATGGCTTTTAAAACTTCTTTCTTGCCGGTGCAGGGGGTCGGTTTAGCTAGGGAAGAATTTATTATCGCTGAAAAAATTAAAGTTCATCCGTTAGCTTTATATCATTTTAATGCTTTAAAAGATCAAAAATTAAAGAAAAAGATTGCTGAAATTACGGTTGAGCATAAAGACAAAAAAGAGTTTTTTGTGAAGGAGTTGGCCGAGGGCATTGCTCAAATTGCTGCCGGATTTTATCCAAGAGAGGTTATAGTCAGGTTTTCCGATTTCAAAACCAATGAATACCGCAATCTGGTTGGCGGAGAATTATTTGAAGGAAATGAGGAAAATCCAATGTTAGGATTCAGGGGCGCTTCCCGGTATTTAGATAAAGAATTTCAGCCGGCCTTTCAGATGGAGTGCCAAGCTATTAAGCTGTGCCGTGAAGTTTTCGGGCTAAACAATATTTCGGTAATGGTTCCTTTTTGTCGAACACCGGAAGAGGGGAGAGCGGTTAGAGAATTAATCACAAAATTTGGTCTTTTAAATTTGAAAGTCTATGTAATGTGCGAAATACCTTCCAATGTTATTTTGGCTGATAAATTTTTGGATATATTTGACGGGATGAGCATTGGCAGCAATGATTTGACTCAATTGGTCTTAGGAATGGATAGGGATAATGCTAAAATAGCTTATATTAGCGACGAGAGAAATGAGGCGGTGAAACATGTGATTAAAAAAGTTATTGAAACCTGTAAGAGAAGAAATAAATATATTGGTATTTGCGGTCAGGCACCATCAGATTTTCCCGATTTCGCCGAATTTTTAGTTGAGCAGGGGATAGATAGCATTTCCCTCAACCCCGACACCGTCATCAAAACAATTTTAAATCTCGCTAAGCAAAATAACAAAAATTACGAGAACGGTTCTCGTGAAATTAAAAAGGATGCCAATTAAACGGCCATTATTAGCAAATGGAGAAATATATCATATCGTAGTCAGGGCAGTAGATGACCTGAAACTTTTTAGGGATGAAAAAGATTATTTGAGAAAAATTCATAATTTATTTGAATTTAACGATAGTAATCCGACTAAGTGGCAGTATCGTCAATACTACGAGAACGGTTCTCGTGAAATTAACAAAAGAACGAAAAGAAATTTGTTGGCGGAAATCTTAACTTTTTGCTTGATGCCCAATCATATTCATTTATTAGTTCGTCAATTAATAGATGGCGGGATTAGTAAATTTATGCGAAAAATTGGCGCGGGCTATGGAATTTATTATAATAATAAGTACAAAAGAAGTGGGCATATTTTTCAGGGAAAATACAGGGCTGTTCAAGTGAAAAGCGATCAGCAATTACAGACAGTATTTGTTTATATTCACGCAAATCCAGTTTCGTTAGTTGAGCCTGGCTGGAAAGAAAAAGGGATTAAAAATATCAATGAAGCAATAAATTTTCTCGAAAATTATAGATGGTCAAGTTATTTAGACTATCTTCAAAATAAAAATTTTCCATCTTTGACTAATAGAGAATTTTTAACCGAAACATTCGGAGGTAGTGAGTCGTGCCGTGAGATAGTCAATGACTGGCTAAAATACAAAAAAGAATTATTTGATTTCGATAAAGTAGCAATAGAATAATTACTACGAGAACGGTTCTCGTGATATTAATTATAAATTATATGGCGGAGGTTAAAATTTTAAATAATTTAGTTATTAGAAAAGCGACCATAAGTGACTTGGAAGATATTCTTAGATTGAATTTTGAATTGTTCAAACACGTATATAAGAAATTTGATAAAACTTTGAATTTGAATTGGACATACGGTAAAATGGGGAAGAAATATTTTAAAAATACAATTGTTGATGAAAAATATGGTTTTGCAGAAGTTATAGAATATGAAAAAAAGATAATTGGCTATCTTTGCGGAGGAATAAAAAAACAATTGCCTTGGCGCGTAGAGGTGAAATATGCTGAATTGACGAAGATTTTAGAGATAAAGGGCTTGGAAACAGATTGACAAAAGATTTTATAAATTGGTGCAAGAAGAATGGAGTGAATTACGTTTCTGTAATTGCTGACGCTCGAAATATAGGGGCAGTCAGTTTTTATAAAAAAGTTGGATTTAAAGATTACGATTTAATTTTACAAATGAAACTTTAATAAAAAATAATATGAAATACGATGTAATAACTTTTGGGGCGGGGAGTTGGGATATTTATGTTAAGTCAGGGAAGTTCCTTGCCAGGGGCAAGGATATTTGCGTTCCTATCGGTTCAAAAACAGAAGTTGAAGATATAATGATGTTTTCCGGCGGCGGGGGAACGAATACGGCGGCTACCTTTGCAAACCAAGGGTTAAAAACCGCTTATTGCGGCATGGTGGGAGATGATTGTTTCGGAGATTTAACAATCAAAGAGTTAGAAGGTTTAGGAATTGATACGGGATTTGTTTTAAGGGCGGAGAATAAACCAACTAATACGTCTGTTTTTTTAGCCAGTCCCGGTAAAGATCGGACAATTTTGGTTTATCGCGGGGCTTCTGATGATTTAACAAAAAAAGATATTCCTTGGCTAAAAATACCTGCCTGCCGGCAGGCAGGAAAGATTGCTAAATGGTTCTATCTGGCTCCTTTTTCCGGGAAACTGGCTAATTTGACCGATGAATTAATTAATTTTGCTAAAAAGAATAAAATAAAAGTGGCTTTTAATCCGGGGTACAGCCAATTAAAATTTCCCAAAGAAACTCTGAAAAGAATTTTGAATAAAATAGATGTTTTAATTTTGAATAAAGAAGAAGCGTCTTCGTTAACAGAAATTCCTTATCGAAATGAAAAAGAAATTTTTAATAAAATTGATAAAATGACTAAGGGCATTGCCATTATGACAAAGGGGGGAGAGGGCGTGTCAGTTTCCGATGGAAAATATCTTTTTAGGGCGATGGGTTTAGGATTGAAGTTAATTGACGGGACGGGCGCAGGAGATTCCTTTGGGGCTGGTTTCATCGCCGGATTAATCCAGAAAGACGATATAACTTTCGCCATTCAACTGGCAATGGCAAATTCAAGCTATAATATTACTAAATGGGGCGCTAAAGAAGGGTTATTGAAAATTGGCCAAAATTGGCCAAAAGTTGAAGTAGAAAAAATAAAAATATAAAAAAATTCAATGGTAGATTTATCAAAAATTACAACAAAAGGAAAAGCGATGTATCTGGCTTATGATCATGGAATTGAGCATGGACCTTTGGATTTAACGGGAAAAAGCATTGATCCGGATTATATTTTGAAAATTGCCGTAGATGGGGAATACAATGCCATTGTTTTGCAAAAAGGTGTGGCAGAAAAATATTACAGCCCTTATAAAAATAAAATTCCCCTTATTTTAAAATTAAATGGAAAAACAAAATTAGTCGGCGGTGAACCGCTGTCAACACAGATTTGTTCGGTAAAAGAAGCAATAGGGCTGGGAGCTAAAGCAGTGGGATACACCGTTTATCTTGGCAGCGAGTATGAATCAGAAATGTTAAAAGAATTCGGGAAAATAGAAGAGGAGGCGCATAGCGCCGGTTTGCCGGTAATCGGCTGGATGTATCCCAGGGGAAAAAATATAGCAGATGATGCCAGCCCGGAAATCACGGCTTATGCAGCCAGAATTGGGCTTGAGATTGGGGCTGATATTGTTAAAATAAAATATTGCGGGTCAACAGGATGTTTTCAGAAAGCAGTTGAGGCGGCCGGAAAAACAAAGGTTGTTTTATCAGGAGGGGCTAAAGTTAACGAAGAAGATTTTTTAGAAGTTGTAAAAAATGTGATGATTTCCGGGGCTATAGGAGTAGCTGTCGGCAGAAACGTCTGGCAAGATAAAGATCCGCTTAAAATCACTGAAAAAATCCGGAATATTGTATTTTTTTAGAAATTATGTATACTAATATTCATGTTAACTATTAAAGCGGAAATTAGAAAAACACTAGGCAAAAAAGTTAAAACTTTAAGGCAAAAAGGAATTTTGCCGGCTGTATTATATGGCCCGGGCATTAAGGACTCTTTAATATTGGAGATTAATTTAAAAGAATTCGGGAAAATTTTTATGGAAGTGGGGGAAAGCGCATTGCTTTCTTTAGAGATAAACGGTAAAAAATCGTTAGTATTGGTCCATGAGATAGAAAGAGATGCTATTTCCGGTGAGTTAATTCATATTGATTTCTATCAGCCAAAAGCAGGGCAAATAATTGAAACAAAAGTTCCATTGGTTTTTGAGGGGATAGCCTTAGCGGTAAAAGACCTTGGCGGAACATTGGTAAAAAATATTCAAGAGGTTCATGTAAGCGCCTTGCCTGAAAATCTGCCGCATCAAATTTTAGTGGATATCAGTACCCTTCGGGTCTTTGAAGACAATATTTTGATTAAAGATTTGGTTTTGCCTCAAGGCGTAAAAATTTTAAAAGATTCAACTGACATCGTAGCCAAGGTTGTTCCGGCGCAGAAAATTAAAGAAGAATTAGCCAAGCCTGTTGAAGAGAAAGTGGCTGAAGTGGAAAAAGTAGGAGATAAAGAAAAAGCCGCTAAGGAGGCGGAAACAAAAGAAACGGTTACGGTTGAAAAAAAGTCAAAATCAAAATAAACCATGCTTTTGAGGATTTTTAAAATCGCCTTATTATCGGTTATTATATTTACACCGATTTTTTTTATTTTAGCTCAAGATGACCCGGTTCAAGAAAAAATAGCGTTGGAAGAAGAGTTGGCAAAATTAGAAGAAGATTTAAAGAAGATAGACCAAGACATTACTAAAACCGAAAAAGATAAAAAAACTCTGCAAAGCCAGGTTTCTCTTCTGAAGCAAAAAATCGCAAAATTAAATTTGCAGATAAAACAGAGCAACGCCATGATAAAAGACTTGGGTATCCAGATTAAAGATACCGAGTCGTCTATTATCCAGACTTCTTCAAAAATTGACGATTCGCGAAAAAAATTAGCTGTTATCATGAGAACAGTTTGGGAAGAAAACCAAACATCTTTAGCTGAAATTATGCTTTTTTCCGATAAGTTGTCCGATTTTTTTGATAATTTGATGTATTTGGAAAAACTTAATTCAAAAAATCAAGAACTGCTGAAAAATATCAAGGATTTGAAAATATATTTGGAAGGTCAAAAGGAATCATTAGATTCAGAAAAAATTGATTTGGAAAAAGTAGTTAAAATGCAAATTCTGCAAAAACAGCAAAACGAGGCGGACCAAAAAGAGAAAGATAATTTTTTGAAATTAACTGAAGCTCAATATCAAAAACAGCTTCAGGATAAAAAAGAGACCCAGAAGATGGCTGCGGAGATTCGGGCAAGAATCTTTGAAATAATCGGCGTGCCTCAAGCTCCGACTTTCGGTGAGGCTTATGCTTTAGCCAAGGAAATAGAAAAAACAACCGGAGTGCGACCCGCTTTTTTACTGGCAGTCTTGACCCAGGAATCAAATATCGGAAAAAATGTCGGCCAGTGTTATTTGCGGAATAAAGAAACTGGCGATGGGGTAGCTGTTTTTTCCGGCAATACAGTGAAGAAAATAATGAAGCCGAATCGGGACGTCCAGCCGTTTTTAACGATTACCCAGGAACTGGGCAGAGATCCTTACAATACGCCGGTTTCCTGCCCGATTCCTTCAGTTGGCGGTTATGGCGGAGCAATGGGACCGGCCCAGTTTATTTCTCCAACCTGGATGGCATACCGAGACAGAATTCAAGCAATTACTGGAAAAACTCCCGACCCATGGGACATTAAAGATTCTTTTTTGGCTGCGGCTCTTTATCTGTCTGATTATGGGGCTAAGTCCCAGACCGCAAGCCAAGAGTGGCGCGCGGCAATGATTTATTTTTCCGGCAGCACTAACAAAAGATATAGGTTTTACGGCGATTCAGTCGCCGCTATCGCTAAAAAATATGAGATTGATATTAAAGCTCTGATTTGAGAGCCTCAATAATCGGTTCCATTTCGCCATTAAGGATTTTTTCCAGCTGGTGGAAACTTTTTTTAATTCTATGGTCGGTCAGGCGGTCTTGAGGAAAATTATAAGTTCTGATTTTCTCCGCCCTTTTGGCTCCGCCGATTTGGATTCTTCTTTTATCTCCCATTTTTTCTGTTGCTTCGGTTTCTCTTCTTTCCAAAAGCCGGGCCTCCAGAATGGCCAAGGCGTTTTCTTTATTTTGAAGAAGATTTCTTTCTGTTTGAGAGGTAACAACCAGTCCCGTGGGGAGGTGGGTTATTCTGGCGGCTGTTTCTCTTTTGTTGACATATTGGCCGCCGGGACCAGATGATTTGTAAACATCAATTTTCAAATCGCTTGGTTTTATTTTAAATTCTGTTTTTTGGGGTTTAGGTAATACGGCTACTGAAACGGTTGAGGTATGAACTCTGCCGGCTTTTTCCGTAGTCGGTATTCTTTGGACGCGGTGAACGCCGCCTTCCCATTTCATTTTGGAAAAAACATCATTGCCTTTTAGCTCAAAAATGATTTCTTTAAAACCGCCTATCTCCGTAGAATTAGAATCCAAAACTTTCTGGCGCCAACCCTGCAATTGGGCGCATTTTGAATACATTTTAAATAAGTCGGTGACAAAAAGACCGGCTTCTTCTCCGCCAGTACCGGCGCGGATTTCCACGATTATCGCTTGGGGAGTTGCTTCTTCTTTTTCTTTTGACGATTCCTCCAGCTCTTTTTCTAAACTTGTTTGCTTTTCCGTTAAATTCCTCAATTCGCCTTCAGCCAAAGAGCTTAATTCCGGATCTTCGCCGGAAGCCATAATTGATTTATTCTCTTCAATTTCTTTTTTTATCTGGTCTATTTCTTTTTGTTTTTCAATAATTTTTTCCAGCCGTTTTTTCTTTTTAGAGAGCTCTTCAAATCTTTCCCAATCAGAAATAAGCTCAGGAGACCCGAGTTGATTTAGTATTTCGTCATACTCCCGCTTAATATTCTCTAGACTGAACATTTACTTTTTCTTTGAGACCACTTTTTTTGCCAGGCGTTTTCTGAATTTTTCTACTCGGCCCAGAGTGTCCACCATTTTTTCTTTGCCCGTATAAAACGGGTGGCAGTTGGAGCAAACTTCCACGCTAATAGCTTCTTGAGTGGAGCCAACGGTAAAAGCGTTTCCGCAGGCGCAGTTAACCTTGGCTTTAGGATAATATTTCGGATGGATATCTTGTTTCATGATAATAACTTATCATATACTTCAAAAAGTATCAACTATTGACTTTTTTTAAATATAATATATAATTTAGACGTACCTTAACATGTTAATTTTAGAGGAAAACTTCCAGAATGAAAGGAGCTGAGAAGGAAATCCTGAGTTAAGAGAAACGATTGAGGTGCGAAATGCCAAAGTCGCCTTAGGCGACAAGGCAAAAAACAAAAAAAGAAAAGGAGAAAGGCAAAGTGAAAAACACAAGCCTGGTAGACAGAATTCTGGGCAAGGTTGGATTGCAAAGGAAAAGCACTGGCACTTCGGTAGTTGCGGAGTTACCCGGGGAGTCCCTGCCAACCGGCGGTCTTTGGACCATGGGGTTCGGTGCATTAGGCGCGACACTTAAGGCGCTTGAGGAGCGCGGTGTTACGCCCAAGCATCTAAAGCGTATAAGGTCTGATATCCCCTATGCGGATCATGTCGCGCTCCAAATCCTCACGATGCCGCAAGGCGCGCCGATTCCTACCTCTGCCGCCATGGACATTATGACTGTACCCAATTACTGGGGGGCTGCGAACTGGATGGTTCTGCTTGGGGACACTGTTTTCTCGCGCAAGGAAAAGAATCTTGAAGTGATACGTTTTGTCCCCATTTCAGAGAGGGAGCTGTGGGCGGTGCGACATTCCCATTTCCTGTTTCTGGGACTAAGTCATGACGCAGATGGTACGCCCATTACCGTTAGATATTGGCAGAGAATTCTGCCAACACTGGAGAAAAAGAGGAAGATCTCTGGTATCCACCCCGCTTTCTTAAAAGGGAAAGACGATATGCCAATATTAACCAAGGAGGAAATTATAAATCAGCCGTTCTTCTCGGAAAAAACCCTTCAGCTAAAATGGTATCTCGTTAGGAAGGATGCTTTACCAGAGAGCCGTAATCATTCTTTTGAGACTCAGCAGCAAATGGTTCCTTCGCAAGAAGTTGTGGCGAGTCCAATTGAGATAATCACGGCCTTGATTCTCGCCTCCATAAATAGAAGAGCGGCCCCGCTTTTTCAACTTCGGACTTCTCAATGTACATGCAGATGTCCGCAACAATTAGTGGTGGCCGTAGATGGCGAGGAGATCCTATTAAAGGCCGATGAAAGAATGTCTGATAATACACAGAATCCAGATTTGGGCCTAGCCACTGCCTGGAAGTTTCCCGAATAAGTTCGCTTAAAGAGCGAGCAAGCCAAGTCCCTCGTCAGAGTAAAATCTGGCGGGGGACTTTTCTCTTGCGTTTGGATTGGGAATGTAGTATATTGTAATTTGTATGGTAAAGACTGTTTCCAAAACTAAAGGAGGATTTAATCTTGATACCGAGGAAATGGCTTCGGCCGGTTTGCATTTCGGTCACAAAACATCAAAGACCCATCCGAAAATGGCGCCATATCTTTTTGGTGTGAGAAATACCATTTATATTATTGATTTGGAAAAAACCAAAGAAAAATTTGAGAAAGCGTTGAAGTTTATTAAAGAGATAGTTGAAGAAGATAAAGTTTTACTTTTAGTGGGAACAAAAATTCAGGCCAAGGAATTGGTAAAAAATATGGCGATTGAGTGCGGTTTGCCTTATGTCTATAACCGATGGCTGGGCGGAACTTTTTCCAACTTCGGCATTATCCAAAAAAGAGTAGCCTATTTTAAGGATTTAGAGGTCAAAAAAGCCGCCGGAGAGCTTGAGAAATACACCAAAAAAGAAAGACTGGGTCTTGATAAAGAATTAAAAGATCTGGAAATTAAATTCGGAGGAATTAAAAATCTGGGAAAATTACCCGATGCCATTTTTGTTTGCGATATGATAGAAGATGAATTAGCAATAAAAGAAGCCAGAATGAAAGGAATAAAAGTTATTGCCATTTGCCATACCAATACCGATCCGACATTGGCAGATTATCCGATTCCCGCCAGTGATGATTCTGTGTCGTCTGTTAAATATATCTTGGACAAAATAAAAGAAGTAATAATTAAAAATAAATCCGAAGCACTTAGAAACTCCGTTTCTAAGTGAGAAACGGAGTTTCTTTAAACGAGTTTTATGATAAACATTGAACAAATAAAAGAATTAAGAGATGAAACAGGGGTTTCAATAGGAGAATGTGAGAGGGCCCTGAGCGAAGCGAAGGGCGATATTGAAAAAGCTAAAGATATTCTAAAAAAATTAGGCAAAGAACTCGCTCAAAAAAAACAATCCCGGGAAACTAAACAGGGGATAGTTGACACATATATTCATCCCAATAAAAAAATCGGAGCAATGATTGAATTGCGCTGCGAATCTGATTTTGTGGCAAAAAATCCTGATTTTTTAAAGCTTAGCCACGAGTTGTGCCTGCAGATAGCGGCAATAGATCCGGAAGAAATCCCTATCTTTGAGCAGCCCTGGATAAAAGATCAGGCCAAGACAGTCAAAAATCTGATTGAAGACACTATCGCCAAGTTAGGCGAAAATATAGTTTTGGAAAAATTCATCAGATATGAGCTTTGAAATAGCATTTCAAATAATTTTAATTTTAAGCTCCCTGGCAATGCTGGGGCTGGTTTTTAAAAAACTGCCGATTTTAGCCGGATTGCCATTGGTTCAAGAAAAGAAATTTGATTTAAAACCGATTCTTTTAAAATTAGCGGAAAAAATTAAAACTCTGCCCTTTCTGAAAAATTTTTCTTTTGAAATATTCTTGCAGAAGGTGCTTTCTAAAATCAGAGTTTTGATTATGAAAACGGAAAATAAAACATTCACCTGGATTTCTCAACTAAGAAAAAGAGCTCAAGATAATCACAATAAAGAAAACGACACCTATTGGGAAGAACTAAAAAACCAAGTCCCGCGAAGCGGGATGAAGGTTGAAGATGAAGGCAAACCCGAAGGGGCAAACTTCATCGCCAAAATTAAGGATAAAAATTTGCCGAGGTAGCTCAGTGGTAGAGCAACGCTTTTGTAAAGCGAAGGTCGGGGGTTCGAATCCTCTCCTCGGCTCTTGCTGTTTGACAGCATGGTTTGGTAAAACATATAATGAGCGTGTATGATGGTGACGAAATGTGATTTATGTAAAAAGGTGATTAAAGGTAAGCCAATAACCGCTGGCATGGGGATTTTTTCAAGTGCGGAATTATGCGAAAAATGCGGAGCGCCAATTCTAAAATTTTTAAAACAACATAAATTTGTAGATACAAAAAAGAAATTAGAACGGTAAAAAGTCGCCCTCGCGGGGCGGTTTTTTTGTCAGTTGTTAGTTGTTAGGTACTCAGTGTCTAACACTTTTTGTTGGTATTGTTAGACATTGAATGTCTAACACTTTCTGCTTGTATTTTCGCCAAAATAGGGCTATCTTGAAAGTAGGAAAATTTATGAAAGAAAAAATTTGACAAATTTTTATTCAGGAATATAATTGAATCATATGGTAAAAGAAAAAAAACAATTTAAGGTGATTATTGATCAAGGCGAAGATGGTTATTTCGTCCCTTCGGCGCCGGCTTTACCCGGTTGCCACACTCAAGCTAAAACTCTTCCTCAACTTCAAAAAAGAATTAAAGAGGCAATTTCGCTCTGTCTTGAAATAGCCAAAACCGATTCTCAATATCAAAAAAGAATAAAAGAGTTTGCTTTCGAACCTCTTTTTATTGGCATTGATATGGTGAGAGTATGAAAGAGCGCTTGCCTATTCTTAAAGCCAGAGACGTAATTAAAGTTTTAAGAAAGCTTGGATTTCATGAAGTGCGCCAGAAAGGGGCGCACGTTTGTTTTAAAAATTATGATGGTAGATTTACTTTAGTGCCAATTCACGGCGGAGAAGATATTAGCCGCGGTCTTTTAAGGCAAATTTTAAGAGAAATTGAAATCACTCCGGAAGATTTTTCAAAATATTTATAATAAGAAATTTTATTGAAGCTTGTTGAAGTCATTCTTCAACAGAGCTTAGTTTGTTAGGTACTCAGTACCTAACAACTCGCATTCTCCTTGTCTTCTTGCATTTCCGCCAAAACGGAGCTATCTTGAAATAAAGACAAGTTTAAGGTTGGAGTTTCTAAATAAATAAATAAAGCCCGAGGTTGTTTAATATTCCCGGGCTTGTCGGAACAATTCAATATACTTTGATTTATGGCGAATCTTTTCAATCTATGAGTTGTAATTAATATGAATCAAGAGATGCGTAAAAAAAAGACTGAACTAAAATGGGTAAAGGATATGTTCGTCGGATTTTTAAATAAAAAGCTTGGTTCTGACTATGAGGTAAAATTTCCCACGATTAATAATGATCCTGATTTGCCTGACGTAGATGGAATTCTTATTTCGCAAAGCGGAAAGTTTACAACATTAAACCTACAACTTACAACGGACTGTAAAAGAAATAAAGAGATTAAATCTTATTTAATTTTTAATCCGGATTTAATTTATGAAAGTATAAAGGCTAAGGCAGATAAATATGAAAAACAAAACAAAAACATCAGTAATCTTATTCTTTTAATACAGGGAGACATGACGAAATATAAAGCAACAAATATGTTTACTGATAATTATTTAAGAAAGTGTTCGCAGTATAAATTTAAAGGAATTTATTATCTTTCTCCTCCAAAATATAGTGGCGGGAGGAACCAATGTAATTACGAAGAGAGTTTTGTCATTCCCATTAAAGAAATTGTCGTTGCATAATGAATCCTAGAGGTTTGTTATTGGGTAGAGTTATCTTAAATATGATATTCGTCTATATTACTTGTAAAAATAAAGAGGAGGCGGGGAGGATTGAGCTGGATTTATAATTAAACAAAGCCCGAGGTTGTTTAATTGGATAGAAAAAGAGACAAAATAGGGGGCTTGACAGGGGAGTTGGAAAATAATAATATCAATGGTACGAGAAGCAAAATCATATGACTGATTATTAATCTGACAGAAAAAAGGTAAAGACCTGAAAATCAGGATACTTCCTGATTTTTTAAATGGCAAGAACTTTGAAAATTTAATAAGGCAGAGCAATTATTTTCGCAAAGAATGTAATCCCTCGCTATTGCTCGGGATAATTTTCTGCGAGAAAATTAGTTTTTTAGAGTTGCTCCGATCTATTTTGTCGATGAGATAAATCTCATCTTCATATTCATATTTGAGGATTCGATCCTGGTCCAGGATGAACGCTGGCGGCGTGGATAAGGCATGC
>ERZ1292629.2427-Hain-H43-01um-R1-2427-length-15747-cov-6_pt1 | contig 15747 bp, 10 predicted proteins | sample MGYA00564399_ERZ1292629 | MGnify/ENA primary metagenome ERZ1292629 (study PRJEB36523, sample SAMEA6512636) | groundwater metagenome | collected 2019-01-08 | study: AquaDiva: Metagenomics assemblies of 32 groundwater samples
TGACTACGCGCCGGGTGATCAGCGGGGAAATCAAATAAGTCAAAACTGACATCGACAGGCACTATTTCAGGAGTTTTGATAATATCCAAATCTTTGAAATAGGGAGCTTTGACTATGCGTTCCACAATTTCAGCAATGGGACTGCCGGGGGTTCTGGAGAGGTCCGGCATGTTCAAATATCGCTTCATTCTCAAAGCATCGGCATCTTGTCTTTTTTCCAAACCTTTTATTATTTCTCTCTCCTCATCCGTCGGTATAATGTGTTCTTTCATGTTTTTTCTTACAAAATTTCTATAAAATATAGTATAGCAAAATAAATTAAAATTTGCTATAATATGGGCAATGGCAAAAGAAAAAAAGGTTAAAAAGGGCGGTTATAGCGCTGAAAATATCACGGTTTTGGAGGGATTGGAGCCAGTGCGCAGGAGGCCGGGAATGTATATAGGCACAACCGGTCCCGATGGTTTGCATCATCTGATTGTAGAAATTTTTGACAATTCCCGCGACGAGGCCATGGGCGGTTTTGCTAATAATATTGAAATAGCTTTCCTGCCGGGCAATCGCGTCAGAGTGGCTGATAATGGCCGAGGCATTCCTGTTGATACTCACAAACAGACAAAAGTTTCTGCTTTGGAAACCATCCTAACCACTCTTCACGCCGGAGGCAAATTTGGAGGAGAGGGATACAAAATTTCCGGAGGCCTGCATGGCGTCGGAGCCTCGGTGGTTAACGCTCTTTCTGTTTATATGAAAGCCGAAGTGCATCGGGACGGGGGAATTTTCGTTCAAGAATATTCAAAAGGAAAACCCATTCGACGAGCTCAGGGTAAAGAAAGCGCTGCTGTTAAAAAAGTTGGCTCTTCCAAATTGCACGGCACCATTATCACTTTTGAACCTGATCCGGAAATTTTTAAAGAGGGAATAAATTTTGACTTTGAAAGGGTAGTTCACCATATGAGACAGCAAGCATATTTAGTCAAGGGTCTTAAAATATCTGTTTTGGATTTGAGGGAAATTAAGGAAAAAATAAAAGATGCAGAAGTTTTTTATATAAGAGAGTTAGAAATAGAAGTTCCTTCTATGACATTTTATTTTGATGGGGGGCTTATTTCTTTAATTAGATTTTATAATCACACCCAAAAACCAATTCATAAAAATATTTTTTATGTTGAAAAAATAAATGAAAATTTTGAAGGAATAGAATTAGCTCTGCAATATATAGATGACATTTCGGCCCGTATTATGCCTTTCGCTAATAATATTTACAATAGCGAGGGGGGTACCCATATCACCGGTTTCAAAACTACCCTAACCAGAACTTTAAATAATTATGCCAAGAAGAATAACCTGACCAAAAACGGGGATGACACATTCACAGGAGAAGATGTACTTGAGGGTTTGACGGCTGTTATTTCTATAAAATTAAGAGAGGTGCAATTTGAGGGCCAAACCAAGGCCAAACTTGGCAGCGTAGAGGCCAGGGGCATGGTGGAGAGTGTCTTTGGAGAAGCTTTTGAGGCATTTTTGGAAGAAAATCCCGATGACGCTAGAGCTATAATTAACAAAGTTGTTCTGGCTCTGCGCGCTCGTAAGGCCGCCAAAGCCGCCAAGGACTCAATATTAAGAAAAGGGGCTTTGGAGGGCATGACTTTGCCCGGCAAGCTGGCCGATTGTCAGAGTAAGTCAGCCGATGAGTCCGAATTGTTTATTGTGGAAGGAGATTCGGCCGGAGGCACTGCCAAAACAGGCAGAGACCGCCGCACCCAGGCTATACTTCCTCTAAAGGGCAAAATTTTAAATATTGAAAGAGCCAGAATAGACAGAATGGTCGCTTCGGAGCAAATAAAAAATATCGTTGTGGCTTTAGGCACGGCCATTGGCGATACTTTTGATCTTTCTAAACTTAGATATCACAAAATAATTATAGCCACCGATGCCGATGTTGACGGCGCCCATATTCGCACTCTTATTTTGACTTTGCTCTACAGATATTTCAGACCCATTATTGATGGGGGATTTATTTATATTGCCCAACCGCCACTTTATAAAATAAAAAAGGGTAAAGAAATTCACTATGCTTATAGTGATGATGAGAAAGCGAGAGTTATCGGTAAGGACGCGGATGTGCAAGAAATAGAACAAGCAGAAGCCGCCTCCGCTTCTGAAGAAGGAGAAGAGGAATCTTCAGAAGCTTCGGCGAGCCAAAGGAAGAACCCCAAGCTCTCTGTACAGCGCTACAAGGGCCTCGGGGAAATGAACGCCGAAGAGCTTTGGGAAACCACCATGGATCCAAAACGCCGTATTTTAAAACAGATAAATGTAGAAGACGCACAAGACGCCGATCGTATTTTTGACATCCTAATGGGTACCGATGTCCCCGCTCGTAAATCTTTCATTCAAAGCAATGCCAAACTGGCGACTATTGATATTTAATTTATTTTATTTCTTTTCTTTAATTTCTTTTTTGAAGAGTTCTAGGAATTTTGAGGGTGGCATTGAACCGATTTTTTGGCCTTCGCCGTCACCACGAGATTCAACGGTTATTTCTTTTGATTCTACTTCTTTATCGCCGACGACTATCCAATAAGGAATTTTTTCATTTTTTGCTTGGCGAACTTTTTTGCCTAAGTTTTCATCAGCTAAATCAATTTCAGCTCTTATATCATTTTGTTTTAGAAAATTATAAACCTCCTGCGCATAATCATTATGACTTTCGCGTACTGGTATCACTTTGACTTGAACGGGTGAGAGCCAAAGAGGGAAAGCACCGGCATAGTGTTCAATCAAAAGGCCTATAAATCTTTCAAAAGAGCCAAACAGAGCGCGATGAAGCATATAAGGTCTTTCTTCTTTGCCCTGGTTGTTTGTAAAAACCATATCAAATCTTTCGGGAAGATTAAAATCAAATTGGAGAGTGGAACATTGCCACTCGCGGCCCAGCGCGTCTTTAACTTTAAAATCAAGTTTTGGTCCATAAAAAGCCGCTTCGCCGAGTTCTTCTTTGAAATCAAGTTTTTTGTTTTGGGCTACTTTTCTCAAAACATTTTCTGTAAATTCCCAACCAGCGTCATTGCCTGCGTATTTTTCTTTATTTTTTGGATCTCGCAAAGAAAGATAGACCTTGATTTTATCAATATCAAAACCAAATGATTTATAAATAAATAAAATAAAATCTATAACTCTTTTTAATTCATCTTCCACTTGATCTTTACGGCAGATAATATGAGCATCATCTTGAGTAAAGCCCCTAACTCTAACCAAACCGGAGAGTTCTCCCTTCTTTTCAAATCTGTAGACCGTGCCGCATTCAGCCCAACGAAGAGGAAGCTCTCTATAGGACTTGGGATTGCTTTTGTAAATCTGCACATGGAATGGGCAATTCATGGGCTTGAGGAGATATTCCTCAGAATTTTCAGTCTTTTTATTTTGCTGTTTTTCTTCAAGAGATTGGCCAGCTTCCATGGGTGGATACATTGATTTATTGTAAAAACCCCAGTGGCCCGAAGTTTCCCAAAGTGCGCGATTGCCGATGTGCGGCGTCCTAACCAAATCATAACCGTTTTTCAAATGCTCTTCGTGCCAAAAATCTTCAATCACTCTCCAAAGCAAAGCGCCTTTGGGATGCCAAAGAGGAAGCCCCAAGCCGACCATTTCGTCTATATGAAAAAGGTCCAGTTCTTTGCCGAGCTTTCTATGGTCTCTTTTTTTGGCTTCTTCTAGATTGTTTAAATATTCATCAAGTTCTTCTTTTGATTCAAAAGCCAAACCGTAAATGCGGGTCAGCATTTTGTTTTTTTCGTCTCCCCGCCAATAAGCTCCGGCGATGTGAGTAAGTTTAAACGCATCCGGATTTATTTCTTTGGTAGAAAAGACGTGCGGACCAGCGCAAAGATTGTCAAAATCACCTGACTTATAAAAACTTACTTTGGTGTTTACCCTGAGCCCAGTCGAAGGGTCGACTTCATTTTTCAAATCATTTATAAGTTCAGTTTTATAAGGGTCGTTCCTGTAAAGTTCCAGGGCTTCGTCAAAATCCATATCATGCCGTTCAAATTTAATATTTTCTTTTATAAGCTCGCGCATTCGTTTTTCCAACTTTGGTAGAATTTCGGGAGTAATTACTTCCAGCAAATCGTAGTCCTGATAAAATCCGTTTTCAATCGTCGGCCCAACCCCTAAACCCACACCCGGATACAACTCCGAAACAGCTATACTCATAAGGTGCGACAGCGAATGCCTAATTTTTTCCTCTTTTGACATAAATTTATATTATAACTTCTTGGCCTTTTCGGCAATGAGAGTTTTTTCGCCGTTGCGGAGGGAGACGCGGGCTTTGACGGCAATGCACTGGTCGGGAATAAAAACGGAAGAAAATTCTTGAAGAACGCGAGGAAAAACCACCAGTTCAATTTCATCAGTCAAATCAACAAATTTTATAAAAAACATTTTGTCGCCATTTTTGGTTAAAATATCACGCATATTTTCTATAAGACCACCCACTATCACAATATCGTTTTCTTTTGAGCTTTCTTTTATTTTTTTAATTGTATTTTTTTGGTTAGCCAATTTTTCTTTAAATTGTTCCAGAGGATGACCGGAAACATACAAACCCAAAAGCTCTTTTTCCCAAGCCAATTTTTCAGTTTGTGTAGCTGGTTTTGAAGGATTTAAATGAAGAGGAGAAAAATCACTAGCAGAAGAGAGAGAGAAAAGAGAATCTTGATTTTCATTACCCATCGATTCTTTGTTATATTCCAAAAGTACTTCTGTATTAGCCAGCATTTGCCCCCTCTCGCCAAAATTATCAAAGGCACCGGCTTTAACTAAAGCTTCCAAAGATTTTTTGTTTAAATTCCTATCTTGAATTCTAGTCAAAAAATCTTCTAACGATTTGAATTTGCCATTCTTTTTTCTTTCGGCAGTTATTGTATGTGAAATTCCCTCACCAAAATTTTTAATTGTCGTCAATCCAAACCTTATGGTTTCTTTTTGTTTTATTTCTTTTTTAACCAAAGTAAAGTCGGAAAAACTTTCGTTGATGTCGGGAGGTAAAATTTCAATGCCCATTCTTTTACATTCTGTTATAATCTCGGCAACTTTTTCTACATCTCCTGATTCGGCGGTCAAAACAGCCGACATATATATACCGGGGAAATTGGCTTTCATATAAGCTGTTTGATAAGCCAACTTGCCATAGCCGGCGGCATGAGCTTTATTAAAACCATAACCCTGAAAGGGGACGAATAAATTCCACAATTCTTCCGCTTTTTTTTCTGACATTTTACCGTGTTTTTGACAACCTTCTACAAACATAATGTGTTGCTTTGCCATTTCTTCACGATTTTTCTTTCCTATGGCCTTTCTAAATCTGTCAACCTCGCCCCAATTATATCCGGCTATTTCTATTGCAGTGTAAAGAAGATCGTCCTGATAAACCAGCACACCAAAAGTGTGCTCCAAAAAATTTTTCATTTTGGGGTGAAGATATGTTACCGGTTTCTCGCCATGTTTTCTGGCTGTATATTCTTTTATATTTTCCATTGGTCCGGGACGATAAAGCGCTACCATAACATTTATGTCGTATATTATCGACGGCTTCAAATCTATCAATGCTCTAGTCATACCATCGCCATTGAGTTGAAATAGTCCAATGGTCTCACCGCGAGCCAACATTTCAAAAGTTTTTTTATTATCAAGAGGAATGTTTTCAGTATCAATTTTTATGCCTTTAATTTTTTCTACTCTCTTTACGGCATCCGCCAATATAGCCAGATTTCTAATGCCAAGAAAGTCAAACTTTAAAAGACCAACACCATCATATTCATCGGTGATTGAGTACATATCGTATTGAGTAATAATTTGGGTATTGTCTTTTGGATCAAATTGGAGAGGGGAATAATCAGTAACGGGAGTGGGAGCGATTATAACACCAGCAGCATGAACACTCATGTGTCTAGCGCAACCCTCTATTTTTTTTGCCATATCTATTATTTTTTTTGAATCGGCATCTTTTTTGTAAAGTTCAACTAATTCCGGAACTTCAGCAAGAGCGCGATCAATGGTCATGGGGAATCCTTGAGCTCCCATTGGTATAAGTTTGGCAATTTTGTCCCCTACGGTATAGGCAAAGCCAAGAGCCCGCGCCGTATCGCGCACACTGCCGCGAGCCATCATGGTGCCGAATGTTCCTATTTGAACCACCTTATCAATACCATGTTTTTTTTTGGCGTATCCAATCATCTCGTCTCGGCGATCATCGGCTATATCCATATCAATATCCGGCGCTTTTGGTCTAAACGGATTAAGAAATCTTTCGAATGGCAACTTAAATTCAATGGGGTTTATGGTGGTTATGAAATTTAAATAAGAAACTATTGATCCTCCTACAGAACCGCGAGTAGTGGTTAATATTTCATTTTCTCTTGCATACCGCAATAAATCACTAACAACTAAAAAGTAGGGTGAGTATTTTTTATCACTAATAACTTTGAGTTCATATTCAATTCTGTCAATTATTTCTTGAGTTTTTTCTAAACCACGCTCCGCTAGACCTTGATATGTCAATCGCCTCAATTCATCATCGTGGGACAAACTGTTTTCTATCGTGTAGTTCGGAAGAATCCATTTGCCCAACTCAAGCTCCAAATTGCAAAGAGCTGTTATTTTATGATTATTGAAGATTGCCTCCGGCATATCTTCAAATCTTTTTTTAACTTCTATTTCTGAAAGAAAAGAAAAATCCTCATCCTCATCCCAAACTCCTCTTTCACCACCGCTTTGCGGGGCGCCTTGAGAAATCGCCATCAAAGTATTTCTAGCTTCTCTATCCTCTGGCGCAATATAATAAATATCATGAGTAGCTACTATGTCCACTTCATTTTGTTTGGCAAAAATGGCAAGAGTATTCATGTGTTCATTGTGTCCAACAAGTTCGGGATGTTTAGTAATTTCAATATAAAAATCCTTACTTCCATTATTTGAAAAAATATTTTTATATTTTTGTATCAATTCTTTAGCTAACTCAACATTTTTATTTCTTAAAGCAGTTGAAATATCTCCGCTCCAAGATGAAGAAATGCAAATCAACCCTTCCGAATATTTTTCCAAAATTTCAAAATCAATTCTGGGCTTATAATAAAACCCCTCCAAATAGGAAGCGGTCACCAGCTTCAAAAGATTTTTGTAACCTTTTTCATTTTTACAAAGTAGAACCAATCTGAATCTGTCTTTATCAATGCCGGCTTGTTTATCAAATCTGGTTCTGCTCGCCAAATAAGCATCTATTCCTATAATCGGCTTAATGCCCGCTTTTTGACATTCCTTATAAAACTCAATGGCGCCGTACATATTGCCATTATCTGTCAACGCCAACGCCTCCATTTCTTCCTTTTTAGCCGCCCCTATAAGTTCAGGAATTTTAGGCAGAGCTTGAAGAAGAGAATAGTGGGAATGAGTATGGAGATGTGTAAATTTCATATTTAGTATAATAATGTAAAGATGGAAAGAATGAAAGAAGTAAAAATTATAGGTGTTGACGAAGCGGGGAGGGGGCCACTGGCGGGGCCGTTGACTTTGGCAGCATTTTTGGCTCCTCAAGGTCTGCAGAATAAACTCATAAAAATAATTGGAGGAAAAATAAAGGACTCAAAGCAATTTTCGCCAAATAAGAGATATGCCATATATCGTGAGTTTTTGAAACTAAGAAAAGTGAATAAAATCTCTTTTTTTGTTTCTCACATTTCAAATAAAATTATAGACAATAAGGGAATTAGCTATGCAACCAGATTAGGAATTAAAAGATGTTTGAAAGATTGCCGAGAAGATGCCCATCTCGGCAAAATTAGATTGGATGGATTGCTCAAAGCGCCGGAAGAGTATAAAAATCAAAAAACAATAATAGGCGGAGATGGCAAGAATATTTTTATCGCCTGCGCCTCCATTGTCTCCAAAGTCCGCCGCGACCGCCTGATGCGCCGCTTATCCAAAAAATACCCCAAATATTCATTTGAAATTCACAAAGGCTATGGAACTAAACTTCATTATGAAAGATTGAGAAAATATGGGCTTTCTGAAATTCATAGAAAGTCATTTTGCAAAAACATCAAAGTATAGTAATATATAATCATGGTAGTTAGAATGAGACACACAAGAAGTCAGACGGGCAACACAAGGAGCCACCACGCTTTGGTGGCGCCAGTTTTGACTTTGTGCAAAGAATGCGGAAGCCCCAAGGCGCCGCACAGCGTTTGCGGAGTTTGCGGAAAGTATAAAGGCAGACAAGTTTTGGATGTCCATTCCAAAATTGCCAGGAAAGAAAAGAGAGTAAAAGAAAAAGCGAAGGAAATGGGGAAGTAAAATAGCGGCAAGTGGTCAGTAGTTAGCATTTGGGTTTTAAACAGACAGTATGTTGCTTGATTAAAAAAAATCCTATATTCTAACTGCTAGCTACTAACTATTTTTGAAAAAATGGCTAACAGGCACCTTGCAAGATCAACTGTCCTCCAAACTCTATACGAGTGGGATTTTAGCGGTGGAAAAATTGAGCCGGAAAAAATACTTAAAAGAGACGCTTTGGAGTTTGCTCCTGGCGCTCAATGCGAGCATTTTATGAAGTCCCTTTTGAGCGGGGTTATAAGCAAACGAGCGGATCTTGACGACATTATTTCAAAAGCAGCGCCGGAATGGCCCATTGAAAAAATAAGTGTGATGGACAGAAATATTCTCCGCCTCGGTCTTTATGAACTTCTTTTTTCCGACAGAAGCGAAGTGCCGCCAAAAGTGGCCATTAATGAAGCCATTGAATTGGCAAAAAAATTTGGAGGCGAAACCAGCGGCAAGTTCGTAAATGGTGTTTTGGGCGCTGTTTATAAAGAAATGGGCGAGCCGGGCAAAGATGAAAAAAGTGCCAGCCAAAAACCAGCTACTAACGAAACTTTGGTGGGGGCAGTGGTTTATGCTCATCACAAAGATGAAATCTATATGGCTTTAGTTCATGATGTTTTTGGTCATTGGACTTTGACTAAAGGAAAGTTAAAAGGGGGGGAAAGCGAAAAAGAGGCATTAGTGCGCGAGGCCAAAGAAGAATTGGGTTTGGAAATAAAACCCAAAGACCGCCTTGGTGAAAATTCTTACGAAACATTTCATCCGGAAAGAGGTAAATTAAAAAAACACATCATCTATTTTTTGGCCGAGGCGCCGTTTGAAGAGCTGACTTTGGAAAACAAGGAAAAGAAAGGCGGGTTGGATGATGTGAAGTGGTTCAAACTTCAGGAAATACTTGATTTGAATTTTTATGGTGATATATTACCCATAGTAACCAAAGCGATTAATCTATTAGTAAAAAGTTAGAGGATTATGAAAGAAAAAGACTTCAGCGAATTTGAAAGACTGATTGGAATAGAATTTAAAAACAAAGGCACTCTTAAGCAAGCGCTGACCCACCGCTCTTTTTTGAATGAAAATAAAAAATTAAAAGGAGGCCACAATGAGCGGCTTGAATTTTTGGGAGACGCAGTGCTTGAACTTGTTATAACTCATTATTTATATGACCAGTATCCAGACAAAAATGAAGGCGACCTAACTTCAATCAGAAGCGCCTTAGTCAACGCCCAGACCTGCGCCGAGGTGGCCAAAAAATTGAATGTGAATGATTATTTGCTTCTTTCCCGGGGCGAAGCTAAAGATGTGGGTAGAGCCCGCCAGTATATTTTGGCCAACGCCTTGGAAGCTATTATAGGAGCCATTTATATTGATTTGGGTTATGAAAAAGCAAAAGGTTTTATATTGAAAAATATTGCTCCTATGACGGAGCAAGTAGTCAAAGAGGAGCTTTGGGCTGATGCCAAAAGCAAATTCCAAGAAAAAGCGCAGGATGTTGCCGGGGTAACTCCATCATACAAGACCACGAAAGAGACCGGTCCGGACCATGATAAAAAATTTACAGTAGCCGTTTTTATTGGCGACAAAATGGTCGCCGAAGGCGAGGGCGACTCCAAACAGGACGCCGAACAATCGGCGGCTCGCCACGCTCTTAAGGAAAAGGAGTGGGATTAAGAAAATAAAATTTTTAAGTATGATAAAATGGTTCCATTAAGTCACCATAAATATTTTCATGCTTAAATCGTTAGAAATATCTGGGTTTAAAAGTTTTGCTAAAAAAACGGAACTGAGTTTTAAGTCGCAAATAACGGCTATCGTGGGACCAAATGGCAGCGGCAAAAGCAATGTGGCTGAGGCATTTAGATTTTGCCTCGGCGAGCAATCAATGAAAAGCATGCGCGGCAAGCGCGGGGAGGATTTGATTTGGAACGGCTCAACCGAAGTGAGCCGTTCAAACAGGGCTCAAGTTAAAATAATTTTGGATAATACCAAAAATTTATTTACAAATTTTAGATCGGGAGTTGATTTTGAAGAAGTAATAATAGAAAGAGTGGTCAATAGGGATGGCGGCAATGAATATTATTTGAACGGCTCTTTGATGCGGCTCAAAGATATCATTGAATTGCTTTCGCAAGCGCACATTGGCGCTTCGGGGCATCATATTATTTCACAAGGTGAGGCCGATAGAATTTTGTCCGCCAACACAAAAGAAAGGAGAGAAATGATAGAAGACGCTTTGGGGCTTAAAATTTATCAGTATAAAAGGGAAGAGAGCGAGAGAAAACTTTTAAAAACGGAGGAAAATATAAAGCAGGTAGAGTCATTACGCAGGGAAATCGCGCCACATATAAAATTCCTCAAAAAGCAGGTTGAAAAGGTGGAGAGAGCCGAAGAGTTGCGATTAAAGCTTGCTAAGTTTTATAGAGAATATTTGAAAAGAGAACAAGTTTATTTGAAAACCGAAAGAGAAAAAATAGAAACGGAAAGGAAGCCGTTGACCGAGAAATTGCATCATTTAGAAAAAGAAATGGACAAAGCCAAAGAAATTTTGGAAAACTCTGCTAAAAAAGACGGCAAGAGCAAGGAACTTTTGGATGTGAAAAATGAAATTAAAGAAGAAAGAGAAAACAAAGACAAACTTTATAGAGAGATGGGAAAAATAGAAGGCGAAATAACCGTCAACCAGAGAAACATTGAAAAAATAAAAGTGGAAATGAGGTCGGAAGAAAACAAAATGATACCGCTTAAAGAAGTGGAGGAATTGGAAAGAGAAATTTCTATTTATTCCGAAATATCAAAAATTATACAAAAAATAAGAGAATTCGTAGGTAAACACAAAGCAAATCTGGAAGATAAGAATTTGGAAAAATTGGAAAAATTTAATCTTGATCTTGGGCACGATAAAAATAAAAGCGAAGAAAAAATATTGGAAATAGACAAAAAACTTCTGGAACTTGATTTTAAATATAATGAAATAAAGAACTCCATAGAAAAAGAAAAAGATACCGAGAGAGATGCCGAAAAAAATATTTTTAGAATTTCTAGCGAACAAAGCGAATTCAGAAATAAAATAGAATTTTTGAAAGAAAGAGAAAGACGATTGGAAATAGAAGAGAATGATTGGAAAAGAGAAATTCAAGAAGGCGGAGTGTTATTGGGTTCCGCTATTGTGGGATTTGAGAATGACCCAGCCTCCGCCGAAGGCTACGGCGTGGCGAAGGAAGAACAAAGACGTGAGTTGGAGAAAATGAAAATTCGGCTTGAAGAACTGGGTGGAGCCGGTGGAGCAGAAATAACAAAAGAATACAAAGAAACTTTAGAAAGAGACGAATTTCTGGCCAAAGAACTAGAGGATCTCAAAAATTCCGCGCAGTCCCTCCAAATTCTTATAAAAGAATTGGTTGAGAGATTAGATATCGAATTTAAACAAGGAATTGAAAAAATAAATAAAGCTTTCTATGAATTTTTCTCACTGATGTTTGGCGGCGGAACAGCGGAATTGAAAATTGAAAGATTGAAAATTAAAGATACGGAAAACCCGCCTTCGCTTGAAGAATCAAGCTTCGGCGTGGCGAAGGAAGAAACAAAAGAAGGAATTGATATAAATGTATCATTACCACGCAAAAGAACTAAAGGTTTGGATATGCTCTCGGGCGGTGAGAGAGCCCTTACTTCTATCGCCCTGCTCTTTGCCGTCTCCCAAGTCAACCCGCCTCCTTTTATAATTTTGGACGAAACCGATGCCGCTCTTGATGAAGCCAACTCAAAAAAATACGGCGACATGATTGAATCCCTTTCAAAGGTCTCCCAACTCATCCTTATTACCCATAATCGCGAAACAATGTCCCGTGCCGGCATCATCTACGGCGTCACCATGGGCCGAGATGGCGTCTCAAGATTGTTATCAATAGCATTTGATGAAGCCGTTGCGGCGGCGAAGTAAAGATTGGTTTTTTATATAAAACAAAAGGCGAGGTGGTAAGTCCCGCCCGGAAAATTGATTGGATTGCGCATCATCAATTTTCCTTTTTCCTGAGCTTAAATTCCTTGTATCTCAAAATGAGATTTTTCAGCTTCTCATCCTGGATTTTTCCCGAATTGAGAGGAATCTCCAAACTCCTCATTCCGGCGGCGCAGTAATAGCGGATTTCCTTCCGAAAATCGCTTTCTTCCGAAAACCGTTTCTCGTGCACGGCCGGATCGCAGATGTCGATTATGACATGCGCGTATTTGTCGTAGCCGCCAGCATAAGCCGAGGGCTGCACAACTCTAAACCTTTTCTGGCAACCAAATGAAGCAGCCAAGAAAACAAGAACGAGAAATCCCAAAAGCCAACGTCTCACTTGTACACCTCCACATAAACATTACAACAGACAAAAATTTTTGTAAAATGATTCTAGACCAATTTAAAATCCAATGTCTTGCGGTCAAGGTCGGCGGAGATGAGGCGGACGCGGATGGAGTCGCCGAGAGAAAATTTCTTTTTGGAAGCAGAGCCGATTATAGCGTAATTTTTTTGGTCTAATTTATAATAATCGTTACCTAAGTCCTTTATACGAATCAACCCCTCAGCTTTAGTTTCGGGATCTTCCACATACATTCCCCATTCGGTTACACCAGAAATAACCATATCAAATTCTTGGTTTATTTTGTTTTGCATAAATTCAACTTGTTTATATTTTATGCTAGCACGCTCGGCTTCAGCAATTTCAATTTCTTTTTTACTGGCTTCCTCTGCAATTTTTTCAAATTTGGCAAATTCGTTTTTTGATATGGGTTTGTTATTTAAATAAGAGTACAAAATTCGATGCACCATCAAATCGGGATAGCGACGAATGGGGGAAGTGAAGTGAGTATAATATTCAAAAGCTAAACCGAAGTGACCTATATTTTTTGTTGAGTATTCTGCCTTAGCCATACTGCGAATAGCGGCTGTTTTTATGAGCGATTCCGAAGAGTGTCCCTCAATTTCAGAAAGTAAAATGTTTAAATCCTTGGCACTAACATAACCGCCTCTTATGGGCAAACTGTGACCCAAAGCTTTTACAAAAATCGCCAACTCTTCCAGTTTTTCGGCATTAGGCAGATCGTGAATGCGGAAAATGCCGACACCGCCACGCTTTTGCACTTTATCACTTATGAATTTAGCCACTTCACGGTTAGCCAGGAGCATCCAATCCTCAATCATCTTCATTGTGTCCAAACGGGATTTTTTGTAGACACGAATCGGTTTGCCTTTTTCATCCAGTTCAAATTTCACTTCATCGGTCTCAAATTCAATTGCTCCGTTTTTTTTGTTTTCTTGACGATAAATTTTGGCAATGCGATTGAGTTCTTGTAGAGCTGTGTCAAGGACGCCCTTTTGGGACCGAGGCATTTCAAAGGGCGTCTTTGACACAGCATCCAAAATTTCCTGCGCCTCTTCATAAGAAAACCTTTTATTTGAATTTATTATTGTTTTACCAAACCATCGATCTAAAATTTTGCCGGTTTCTTTTTTAATATCAAAGACAGCCGAAAAAGCCAGTCGGTCCACATTTGGCTTTAGCGAACACAAATCATTGCTTAAAATTTCCGGTAACATTGGTATTGTCCTGTCTACAAGATAGGTTGAGAAGCTTCTTTCGCGCGCCTCCTTATCGAGAACGGAATTTGGACAAACAAAATAAGAAACATCGGCAATATGCACTCCCACTCTTATTTTACCTTCGCCTAAATCCTCATAAGAAAGAGCGTCGTCAAAATCTTTGGCATCTGCCGGATCAATTGTAAATGTAATTACGCCACGAAAATCCCTTCTCCCACCAGTGTCAAAGGTGACCTTTGACACTTTTTCGGCTTCAGCTTCAACTTCAGGCGGAAAATCATAAATAATACCTTTATCAAGTAAAATACTTTGCATTTCAGTTTCGTGTTCACCCTTTTTACCTATTACTTTTAAAATTTTGCCTTTGGGGTTCAAATTTGGATTAGTCCAATTTATTTCAACTAAAACTTTTGTTCCAACTTCCGGCCCTATGTCCAACATCGGGCTGATTTCAACCTTTTTATAAAATTTAAAATCATCTGGTGTAAAGACAAAACCAAAAGGAGATTTTTCTATTGTGCCGACAAAATTTGTTTTATTTCTTTTTATTATTCTTATTACTCTGCCTTTTTTTCTGTCTCTGTCCCGACCGATAATTTCAACTTCCACTTCATCTTTATCAAGCGCGCAGTTTAAGTTTTCTTCAAAAACTATAATGTCATCCTTCATGCCTTCAACTACCACAAAACCTAGCGGTTTAGCTGTGATTTTTATTATGCCTTTTAATTTTTCCTTCTTTCCTTCTTTCCTTCTTTTCATAATTTGGTTTTTATGCTAGCATAATATAGCAACTTTATAAAATTTTTACTTTATAAATTTTAACTTACATAATATGTTTTCAATAAAGGACTCAATAAAATACGGGTGGGAAAAATTTAAAGTCAATGTTGAATTAAGCCTTCTAACCACTTTACTCATGCTCGCCGTCGGATCTTTGGCGGGAGAAGGAAGGTTCCATTTTGGCACATTTTTACTTGGCTTGGCTATTGTCGTATTTGCTATAATTATAAGAATCGGCTACACCAAAATATTTTTAAGAATCCACGATGGCGAGACACCAAAATTTGTGGAAATATTCCAGGAGTACAGGACTTTTTGGAGATACTTGGGTGTTTCAATATTAATGCCGTTGGCAGTTCTTGGCGGACTTATACTTTTGATAATCCCGGGCATAATCTGGGCTGTCAGATTTTCTTTTTCATTTTATATAGTAGTGGACACCAAAATGGGTCCGATTGTTTCAATGAAAGAGAGTTATGCCATAACCAAAGGAAAATTTTGGAAACTTTTGCTGTTTTGGATAGTCATCGGATTAGTTAATTTGCTAGGATTGATTTTTTTGGGAATTGGCCTTCTTGTGAGCGTCCCCATAACCACCCTTGCTTCCGTTTACGTTTATAGAGAATTATCCAAAGCCAGAGCCAGCTTAATCACATCTTCTCCACAGAGCGCTTGACCCCGTTAGAGGTCAAAACTTTATTTTCTGGCAAAAGATGTTATAAACCTATCCCCACCTCTAACGAGGTTGACGGATATTGTAAAAAGGATATACTTGACTTCGCCCTCTAAGTGGGGGTGTTTTCAAAGCTCATTGACATCTTGAAATAATAAAGTACAAGAAAAAAATTGCTTATTTGAGCCAAGGTAAGGTTTATAAGCAGTTGCAAGTCCTAAATAAAATTAAGTGATTGAGTTAGGATCAAAAAGTTGAATTCAAAATAAAAAGGTATTTTTTGTTTTGTTCCGTTCTAAAAATCTAAAATTTAATTTTTGATTTAATT
>ERZ1292629.2428-Hain-H43-01um-R1-2428-length-15742-cov-4_pt1 | contig 15742 bp, 18 predicted proteins | sample MGYA00564399_ERZ1292629 | MGnify/ENA primary metagenome ERZ1292629 (study PRJEB36523, sample SAMEA6512636) | groundwater metagenome | collected 2019-01-08 | study: AquaDiva: Metagenomics assemblies of 32 groundwater samples
CATTATCAAAATCTTTGGAAGCTCATCCGGAGGTGTTTTCAAGCCTGTTCGTTTCTATGGTAAAAGCCGGTGAAGAATCCGGCAAACTCTCTTCTTCTTTGCGGATTGTCGCTGACCAGCTGGAAAAATCTCAAGGTCTCACCAAAAAAATAAAGAGTGCCATGATATATCCCTCGGTGATTATGTCTCTCATGGTGGTTATCGGCATTCTGCTTATGGTTTATATGGTGCCGACTCTGACCTCAACTTTTGAAGGTCTTAACATCAAACTGCCTCTGCCTACCAGAATCATCATCGCTATTAGCGATTTTTTGGTGGGCAACTTCCTTTTAACTATAGGAGCAATATTAGCTATTGTCTTTGGTTTTGTATTCGGGCTTAGAACTCAAAGAGGGAAAAATATTTCCGATTTTGTAGCTCTTCATGTGCCGATGATCAATACCTTGTCCAAGGAATTGAATGCCGCCAGGACAACTAGAACTCTGTCTTCCCTTATTTCTTCCGGAGTGGATATTGTTTCGGCTATCGGCATTGCTTCCGCAGTGCTGCAAAATCATTATTTTAAAAATTTGCTTGAAGGTGCCGCCAAAAAGGTTGAAACCGGAGAACTTTTGTCGGTTTCTCTTTCCAATACGAACGGTAATTTGTACCCGGTTTTCGTCGGTGAGATGCTCTCGGTAGGTGAGGAGACCGGCAAAATGACCGATATGATGAACAACATCGCGGATTATTATGAAGCCGAAGTGGACCAAAAAACCAAAGACCTTTCTACCATCATTGAACCGTTCCTTATGATACTCATCGGTGTTGCGGTTGGCGTCTTCGCCATTGCCATGATGCTGCCAACTTACTCTTTGGTTGATGCGATTCAATAAAAATTTGATGAAAATTGAAAATTGGAAATTAAAAATTAGCGGGGGTTACACTTTGATGGAGCTTTTGGTGGTTATTATAATAATGACCATTATCATCGCTATCTCTTTTTATTTTATTCCAAATTGGGGCAAAAAAGACGCTTTGGAAAAAGATGTGGCAGGACTTACTTCTTTTATCCGTGATGCCAGGCTGCTTTCTATGGCATCAAAAGATGCTCAACCCTTCGGCATCCATTTGCAAGACGACAAAGTGGTTTTATTTGAAGGCAGTATTTATGTGGCCGGAGGTGCTAATGAAAAAATAATGGAATTTTCAAATAAAGTTTATCTTTACGAATATTCTTTAAATGGCGGTGGTGCTGATATGGTTTTCACCCGTCTTACCGGGTACACTTCAAATTTCGGCACGGTTACGCTTTCTCTCAAAGATAATAGCGCCTCCACCACTATTACAATACTTAGTACCGGGGTGATACAATAATATAAATGAAAAATAGGGGATTTAGTTTGGTTGAAGTCTTGGTTATGGTTTTTATAGCCAGTTTTGCTATTTTCGTAGTTTGGAAAATTTATGTTTTATATATAAAAATTTCGCTCGCAAATCCGGCCACCTTCCAAGCTTCATTTTTGGCGGAGGAGGGGATTGAGGCGGTGAAATTTATGCGGGATAGTAACTGGACTTCAAATATCGCCACTCTAATCCCTGGCACACATTACACTTTAACTTTTAACGGAAGCGCCTGGGGCGTGACAACGGTGCCGAGTTTTATTTTGGGCCGATTTGACCGGAGAGTTACGGTTTCGAATGTCAGCCGTGATGCTTCGGGAAATATTTCAGAATCCGGAACACCGGACCCCAATACTAAAAAAATATTAGTAGAAGTTTCCTGGTGGGAAGATACGGCGACCACTACCAGCCAAATAACAACATATGTTAGCAATATTTTCGGCAATTAAAAATAAAAAAAGCTTGCCCCGCGAAGCGAAGCGAAGTGGGGGTGTCACTCTGATAGAGATGATTTTGTATGTGGTGCTTTTGACATTTGTCATGGCCGTTATTGTTCAGATGCTTGTTTCTATAAGCGGAGTTTATCGCAATATCAAAATTACTCGCGAGCTTGAAAGTTCCGGCACTATAGCTATGGAACAAATGCTTCGGGAAATCCGCAACGCTTCAAGTGTTGAGGTTACCGATAGCGTACTCGGCATCCATCCGGGAACTATAGCGGTTTGGGGTATAGATGAAAATCATATTTCTTACGAGATGATATTTGATACGGCTTCCGGAGTCTTGCAAGTTTCAAAAGACGGGGGCGCTCCGGTAGCTTTGACATCATCGCCGGTGAGCGCGACTTATTTGCTTTTTACCCATTTAACCAGTCCCAATTCCGAAGGGGTGAGAATTGAACTGGAAATGTCCGGCACTGCTGGCGCTACCGTCAAAAGCGAAAGATTTTATGGGTTCGCGGTCCTTAGGGGGTCATATTAATAAAAATAATTTATGATTAAATTTTTAAATAAACAAAAAAAGAATAGCGGCCAAGCCATGGTCATCGGTATAATTTTTTTCATCAGTGTTAGTGTGGCTTCGATTTTGGGCCTGACTAATCCGGTAATCAGGCATCTCGCGATGGCTACCTCAGCGGCTATTTCCAGACAAAGTTTTTATGCCGCCGAAGCCGGAGTGGAAGACGTGATTTACCGTTTGAAATTTGGATTTCTGACGTCGTCTTCTCAAACGCTTGATGTAGGCGGCCATAGCGTGGTTACTACCGTGGCGGATGCGATGAATAGTAAAATTGTCACAGCGCTTGGGGATGCTAACAATTACATCAGGAAAGTTGAAACCGAGCTTACTACTGGCGTCGGCGCATCATTCCATTATGGATTACAAACCGGCGTCGGCGGTATTACTATGGGCAACAACTCTACGGTCAACGGAAATGTTTATTCCAATGGTGACATAACCGGCAGTAACGGCGCTCGTATTACCGGGTCCGCTTATGCGGCAAACACCGCGGCTTTAATAGCCGACCAGATAAACGACGCTCCTGTTTCTCCTCCCTCCACTATACAATTTGGCTCAAGCTCGGCCCAGGAAGATTTGACCCAAAGCTTCACAATTTCTCAAACCATGCCCATAAACAGAATAGAGGTACTTATCAGAAAAGTAGGCACTCCGGGTAATTTGACCGCCATGATTACAGATGATGATGGCGGCAAACCCGGCACAAATATTTTGGCCCAGGGCACACTTTCTGCCTCTGTGGTAACCGGCAGTTTGGGTTGGATAGAAGTACCCATGTCTTCAAACCCGGAGCTCATCGCGGGGCAAACTTATTGGTTGGTTTTGGACGGGGGCAATAATGCCAGCAGGTATTATATTGTCGGAGCCAACAGTACTTACGCAAATGGCATCGCCAAAATAGGCAAATACGGCGGAGCATGGAACGATACTTCCCCAGCTGGTTTGGATGCTTATTTCAGAATATTTATAGGTGGACTGACCTCAAGCATAAGCAATATGAATGTAGGTTCGGGCAGTACCGATGATGCTCGCGCTCACAATATCACAGAAGTGAATGTATCCGGCGCCCTTTATTGCCAAACTGGCAGTGGTAATAATAAACCTTGCGACACTTCTTTGCCCGATCCGACTCCGGAAGCTTTTCCTATTTCTGACGGTAACATAACAGAATGGAAAAATGCCGCCCAAAGCGGTGGCGTTATAAACGGTAATGTTTATCTGGATAATTCCAGTTCTTCTATGGGGCCTAAAAAAATAAACGGTAACTTAACTATTGATAACAACTACATTTTAAATATTACCGGTACCATCTGGGTAACCGGCAATATTATCGTTTCCAACGGGTCAACCGTTAAACTGACTGCTGCTTATGGTCATGACAGCGGAGTCATTGTTACCGATGGCACGGTGGACATTTCCAATAATTCCACCTTTGCCGGTTCGGGCCAATCAGGCAGTTATGTCATGCTTGTAACCACCAGTAATAGTGACAATGCTGTTGGTGTTTCCAATAATGCGGGTACAGTGATATTAAATGCTCAGCAGGGCACCATAAACTTCGCCAACAATTCCGGAGCCAAATCGGCTGCAGCCAAACAAATAAATATGAACAATGATTCGATTGTCACTTATGAAAGCGGGCTCATTAACGTCAACTTCTCAAGCGGTCCTGGCGGCGGGTATGATATTTTGAAATGGAAGGAAGTGGAATGACCTCACCCCGCGCTTCGCGTCGCCCTCTCCTTGATTAAGGAGAGGGAATGCGCGTTATTCGAGTGTGTCTTGTGTTTTCCCTCCCCTGATCAAGGGGAGGGTGGCTGAAAAGCCGGGTGGGGTGCTATAATAGAAATATGAAAAAACGTAATATCGTAGTGGCAAATTGGAAAATGAACCCGGAGAGCTTGGAAAAAGCCAAGGAAATATTTAATAGGGTCAGAAAAACAGCCAAAGAACTAAGAAATACGGATATTGTCGTTTGTCCACCATTCCCTTTCATTTTTCCTCTTTCAAAATTAAATTATCCCAAAAACGTGTTTTTGGGTGCCCAAAATGTTTCCACCGAACTCAAAGGAGCCTTCACCGGAGAGGTGAGTGTGGATATGGTCAAAGATTTGGGGACTAAATTTGTCATTGTTGGTCATTCGGAGCGGAGGGCAATGGGCGAAACCGGTGAAATTGTCGCCAAAAAATTGCAGATTGCTTTTGACGCGGGACTCACGCCCATACTTTGTATCGGGGAAAAACAAAGAGACAAGGATGGAAGCCACTTATCTCTCATCAAAAATCAAATCAAAGAAGCGCTGACCGGCCTCCACAAAAAACATTTGGTCGGCATTGTTATTGCTTATGAACCGGTTTGGGCTATCGGCAAATCTTATAAGGAAGCGATGACCCCGACCGATATTCACGAGACAGTTTTATTTATAAAGAAAATTATTGCCGAAACTTTTGGCAGGGATATTGCCGGTGGTTGCAAAATACTTTATGGCGCCGCAGTTGAAGCTGAAAATGCCCGGGCGGTTTTGGAACAAGGCAATGTTGGCGGCTTCCTCGTCGGCCATGCCTCCCTCAAACCCGAATTTGCCGAGATTTTGAAGTCCGCGGATTTGAAGAAGTAAATTTATGGAAGAGTCTGCTAAACAACGGTCAGACAGAATTCTAAACGAACTTTCCGTTAAGTATCCTGATAAAAAAGCCTACGATCTTGATGGTCGGGGAGAGCATTTTGTTACAAAGATTGAACCCGCATCAGATCAATCGGAATATGATTTAACTGTAGAAGTTATAATATCAAGTAAGCCTCATAAGCATATTAGGACAACCCAAAACTACAAAGTTCTTTCTGGAACTCTCGAATTGCATGATGAAGAAAAGACAATCATTTTGCAAAAAGGAAGTTTGTACACTGTAGTACCACCCAATATTCATTGGGCAAAGAGTGAAAATGAATGTTGGGTAGAAATTCTTTCCAAACCAGGATGGACAAAGGAAGACCACATTGTTGTTTAAAATGAATTCATTTTCAATACACAAAGACATAGATAAATTTATTAATTCTTTATCGAAAGAAGAAAGAGATAAAGTAGAATGGGCGATTGAGATGCTTAAAATAAAAGAATACAAAATCGAAATGCCTTTTAGTAGAAAAATTGAAAATGATCTTTACGAACTTCGGATTAAAAGTTCTAAAAATATAAGAATATTTTATACTTTCCATGAAAATAATATTGCTCTGCTTCATATAATAGGTAAGAAGACTCAAAAATTGGCTTTGAAAGATATAAGCACTGCCAGAAATCGTCTTAAATGGTTGAAACATTAATAACATATATGTTATCATATAGAGTATGAAAAAATTAACAAAAAAAGATAAAGAATTGGGATATCAAATGGTTCCGTTTTCTAAAATAACAGCAGAATGGATGAAAGATCCGGAATATAGGAAAATTCATGAAGCCTCGGCTTTTGAGTTTGGTATTTTAAAGGCAATTATTATTGCCAGAGCTAGGCAAAAACTTTCTCAAAGGGAATTAGCAGAAAAAATCGGAGTCAAACAATCGGCTTTGGCGCGTTTTGAATCTGGTAGAACTAATCCAACACTGGGTTTTCTTAAAAAAGTAGTTTCTGGTTTAGGATTAACAGTTACAGTAAAATAAAAATATGAAATCAATTGAAGAAGCGGATATAAAAGAAGGCACCAGAGTTTTCGTGAGGGTGGATTGGAACGTTCCTGTAAATGAAAATAGGGAAGTGGTAGATGCTTCAAAAATAGAAGCATCTCTCAAAACTATTGAATATATAAAAAATAAAGGCGGTGTGCCGATAATTGCTAGTCATTTCGGTAAGGAGGGAAAATCTTTGGAACCTGTAATTAATTTTGCCAAAAGCAAATATATAATTTTGACTGAAGGCTGCGAGTTTTTGGAAAATTTGAGAATGAATCCTGGAGAAGATTCTAATGATGAAAATTTTGCAAAAGAATTAGCGGTTAAGGCAGAAATTTACGTAAACGAAGCTTTTCCGGAATCACACAGAAGAGGTGCTTCAATTGTTGGGATACCAAAACTTTTGCCCCATTTTGCCGGTTTCAGGTTTTTGAATGAGTACCAAAATTTATCGGAAGCTTTCAATCCAGAGCATCCCTTCCTTGTTATTTTTGGTGGCGCTAAGTTTGAAACCAAACTACCGTTGGTGGAGAAATTTTTGGAAACTGCCGATGATATTTTTATTGGTGGGGCTTTGGCGGTCAAAGCTTCGGAAATGTCTGATAAAAACGGCAGCCCTATTGCCGATAATCCCCAAATAATTTTCCCAGTCGGAGACTATGCGGCTATGGATGCCAATCCTGAAACTTTGGAAATTTTGAATGAAAAAATAAAAGCAGCCAAATTTGTTTTATGGAATGGCCCGCTCGGAAATTATGAAAAAGGTTTTATTGCTGGCACTAATGCTTTAGCAAGAATGTTGGCCGAAAGTTCGGCAAAACTCGTGATTGGCGGCGGTGACACTTTGGCTACAGTTAGTCCGGAAACAGAATGTGACATTACCGGCCACGGCTTCATCTCAAATGCCGGCGGCGCGATGCTTGATTTTCTAGCTAACGGCACCTTGCCTGGTATTGAGGCATTAGCTTAGATTTTCTTTTATTTTTTTGGCGTTTGTCTCAAAATCTTTTGGGCTACCTTGAATTTTATTGTTTGGATAAACCCAAATGTGGGCGTGGGGGACGTCTTCGCCGACAATTTTTGAAAGAATCCAGTCTGTGTTGAAGGCTTTCATTTGAGCTTTGGCGACTTTTCTCGCCACTTCAAAATATTCACCAACATTTGGAACATCCCAAACCCAGCGATAATGCTCTTTGGGAATTACCATGCAGTGGCCAGGCGACAAAGGGTTAATATCCAAAAAGGCCATGAAATTGTCGTCTTCATAAACAATATGAGCCGGAATCTCTTTTTTTATAATTTTACAAAAAATGCATTCATTCATAATTTAATTATACCACGTCTTTTTGCCCCCTCTTAATGTAAGAGGGGGTTGGGGGTGTTATTATGTCCCTATGCCTAAAAAATACTCTGTAAAGCCAAAAGTATCCGACAACCTCATAGAACAGCTTTTACATAATAGAGGCATTAAAACTCCCAAAGACAAAGAGAAATTTTTAAATCCTGATTTCATAAATCATTTGCATGACCCTTTCCTTTTGCCTGATATGAAAAAAGCGGTTGATAGAATTTTGATTGCTATAGAAAAAGGGGAGAGGATAGGCATATGGAGCGATTATGATGCTGACGGCATCCCGGGCGGAGCGCTCCTGCACGATTTTTTCAAACTTATTGGATTTACTAATTTTATAAATTATATTCCCGACAGGCACATTGAAGGCTACGGGCTAAGCATTGAGGGAATGGAAAAATTAAAAGAAGAAAAGATCAAATTGCTTATAACAGTAGACTGCGGAATAAAAGAAAACGAAAAAATAAAAAGTTTGACCGAATCCGGTATAGACGTGATCGTTACTGCCCACCACGAAGAAGATGGTAAATTACCAAAAGCTTTTGCTATTATCAATCCAAAAAGAAAAGATTCACAATATCCTGAAAAAATACTTTGCGGTGCCGGAGTGATCTGGAAATTGATTGAAGCCCTTCGACTCGCTATGCTCGCTCGGGGTAAACTAAATTTTAAAGATGGCCAGCACAAATGGTTGCTTGATTTGGTGGGATTGGCGACTCTTTCCGATATGGTGCCGCTTACAGGAGAAAATAGGACACTGGCTTACTTCGGTCTTTCGGTTTTAAGAAAAAGCAGAAGATTGGGACTAAACAAACTTTTTTATGAATTAAAAATAAATAAAATTAATCTTAATGAGGATGACATTGCTTTTATGGTTACCCCGCGAATCAACGCAGCTTCGCGCATGGGCCATCCGCGTGACGCGTTCAATCTGTTAGTGGCAGAAGATTTGGATGAAGCCGAAATTTGCGTCAAACATTTGGGAAATATAAATAACGAAAGGAAAACTGCTGTAGCCACCATCGTCAAAGAGGCCAAGAAAAAAATAAGAGAAAAGTTTGAAAATGGGGGAGAGAAGCCGGTTATTGTTTTGGGCAATCCCGATTGGCGGCCAGCACTACTTGGTTTAGTTGCAGGTTCAATTGCAGAAGAATATAACAGACCTGTTTTTTTGTGGGGAAGAGAAGGAGGAGAATTTATAAAAGGTTCATGCAGATCGGACGGTGTGACCGATCTGGTGGCGCTTATGGAAAGAGCCAAAGATAGTTTTGTTGAATTCGGAGGACATAAAATGTCAGGCGGATTTTCTGTAGATTTCGAAAAAATACATACTCTTGAAGATGCTCTTGTTGAAGCAAGTACTCATATTGTAAATAATAATTTTGAGATTTTGGTTGATGCAGAATTAAATCTGAAAGATATTTCAGAAAATTCTGTTTCCGAAATTTTGAAACTGGCGCCGTTTGGCATAGATAATGAAAAACCAATTTTTATTTTTAAAGATGTTATTCCTGAAAAAATAAATCGATTTGGCAAAGCTAAAGAACATCTTTCTATAAATTTCCGTGATGGTTCGTGTGTTTTGAGGGGTATTTCATTTTTCTCTTCGCCTGATGAATTTGGTGAGGCTTTGAAAGAAGGTATTAAAACTAATTTGGTGGCCAATATTGAAAAATCTTTTTTTGGCGGCCGCTCCGAAATCCGTTTGAGGATTGTGGATTTTTTCTAGCCCCATTTTTCAGACCTCACCCACCCCTCTCCTTGTCTAAGGAGAGGGAAGGCAGATAGAGTATAGAGTTAGTTTTCCCGCCCCTGATCAAGGGGAGGGTGGCTGAAAAGCCGGGTGGGGTTATGGTAGAATAAAATCATGATTACAATTTACACAGACGGCTCGTCAAAAGGCAATCCCGGACCTGGCGGTTTTGCGGCTATTATTTTTGACGGAGAAAATGTAAAAGAGATTGGTGGCAGAGAAAATAAAACCACTAATAACAGGATGGAAATAATGGCGGCGATTGAAGCACTTAAAAATATTCCTGAAAATGAAAATGTTAAAATTCATGCCGATTCGGAATATTTAATAAAAGGCATTACGATTTGGATTAAAAATTGGCAGAAAAATAATTGGCGCACCGAAGACAAAAGAGAAGTTTTAAATAAAGATTTATGGGAAAAACTTTTGGAAGTAACTCTCAGCAAAAATATCGAATGGAAAAAAGTTTTAGGCCATTCCGGCCACGAAGAGAATGAGAGGTGTGATGAAATCGCTACCGGTTTTGCCGATGGAGAAAAGGTAAAGTTATATAATGGCTTAAAACAAGGTTATAAAGGGTTTCATTCATGATATATCAGTTTGTCGTTTCATTTATCTTAGGAATTGTTTTTGAAAAAATTTTTAGTTTTGGTTGGGCGGTTGGAGCTTTGATATTTCTCATTTCGTTCACTCTGTTTTTATACTTTAAAAGAGAAAATTCCTCTATAGGAAAAATTATTTTGGTAGTTGGAATCGCATTTTGCGTGGGAATTCTGAGAATGACTTTTGTTGATATTTCGCCCGATTCAAATCTTTTAAAACTTTTCGGTCAAAAAATTTCTTTTGAGGCTGTCGTCTCGCAAGAGCCCGATGTGAGAGATGCTTCAGCCCGTTACACAGTAAAATCCGCTTCCTCTACAAGTTTAATTTTGTTGGTTGCAGACCGCTTCCCTGAATTCCGGTATGGAGACAAAATAAAAGTTTCCGGCCGGTTGGATCTACCCGAAAATTTCATTGCCGATAATGGCACCGAGTTTGATTATGTTTCTTACCTTTCCAAAGACAGCATTCATTTTTTGGTTTATCGTCCGCAGATAGATCCCACTTCGTCCGATTCCACCGGACTTCGCGGGACAAGAAAAATTGTTTCCGTTCTTTACTCGCTCAAAAACACATTTATAGAAAAAATAAACGCTGTTGTACCCGAACCGAATTCTTCACTTTTGGCAGGAGTTATTTTTGGAGCCAAGCAATCTCTAGGCCAAACTCTTTTGGATGATTTTAAAAAAGTAGGCCTCATTCATATTGTGGTTTTGTCCGGCTACAATATCACAATTATCGCCGCTGGTGTTTTTTATGCACTTTCTTATTTTGGAAAAAGAAATTTAAGTTTCTTGCTCAGTCTCATTTTCATCAGTCTTTTTGCGCTTATGGTTGGGCTGACGGCTACTGTCATTCGCGCCTGTATCATGGCCTTCATTGCGCTTCTGGCTAGGTTTTTGGGAAGACCCAGTGACGCTTTGCGCTGGCTTTTTATTGCCGGACTTCTGATGCTTCTATGGAATCCTATAATTCTTTTTTACGACCCTTCTTTCCAGCTCTCTTTCATGGCGACTTTGGGTTTGATTTTATTCTCGCCTTTTATTTTATCTTTTATTTCCAGACACAAAATTCAAAAATACTTGCCTGTAAAATTCGGTATTCGCGAAATCATCGCTTCCACCTTGGCCGTTCAATTTTTCGTTTTGCCACTTCTTATCAAAATGTCCGGTTTCGTTTCTTTAGTTTCTTTTATAATTAATCCGCTTATACTACCGCTCGTGCCTTGGACAATGGCGCTCGGCGCGCTCACCGGAACTTTGGGGGTAATTCCTTTCATCGGCACAATATTATCTTGGCCGTTTGGAGTTCTTTCATATCTTCTTTCTCAAATAATAATTAGTCTCACCGAATTTTCCGCTTCACTTCCATTCGCCACATTGCAGACCGGCAGCATTCCTCTTTTTATAATTTTAATTTGGTATGCGGGGTATGGGTTTGTTTATTGGAAAATAAATCATCGTACTGATTCTAACCTTCTCCCTTCCTCTCCCTTACATTAAGGGAGAGGTGACTAAGTTCTAGAGTTCAACTACTCATATAGAATTATTGCGTAATTCCCTCCTTAAAGTATGGATGAGGGAACACTCAAACGGAACGAGGGTTAGGGAGGTTAGGAAAAGTTTCATTTGATTTTTTAAAAAATCAGAGTATAACAATTCTAGATTAAACGATACCCGACCCCCGATATTGTCTCGGCCTAAGGAGTGTCACAACAAGGAGTTTTTTATGCCAAATTTGGCATTGATGGATCAACTTATTCCACTGTTGGAAGGAGCTAAAGGTACTTCTCTTGAACAATGGCAGAAAATGATTACTTCAGGTCTATGGCCGATTTTTATTGAATCGGATTTCGATCGTGTTGACAGAAGTGAGTTCAAAAAAATTTGTAAATCTCGAGTGGTTCCGGACAATCTTGAAGTTTTCGAACTTGAAGTAGTCGGAGCAATTCGCAGACACACTCTTATTTCTGTTGATCCTCAACCTGATTTAAATGGGGTCTTATCGATAATTGACGAGGACTCACGTTTCCGAAAACCGTTTCGAAGTTCTCTTTTGGTTTTTGGGAAACGATTTCCAAAGTCAGATGGAAATGGCGCGATATGTCTTCCAATAGGCACTGTCGAAGGTTATTTTGAGAGTATTGATGCTGATAAACGAGAATGTTGGCGTTTTTATACTAATAATTCTTCACACGAAGAAATCACTAGAGATAAACGTTGGCTCGTTGAAGTGGTTGATGAGAAATTCGAAAAAAGGACTCTGTCCGGTGAGCTTATGTGGTATGTAAAAAACCAAGATGGAACCGAGTTCACATGGAATGGTAAAAGTATTAAGAACCATTCTGAAGTTGAAATTGGCTCGATTGAATATGATGGCGACGGTAGCTCATTCGTACCATTTGTTTGTGGTAAGGATAGAGGTTACTTTCGACAAATGGATGTACTCAGATTGACAAAGTAACACAAACCCACCCCGAAATTTCCGCAAGGAAATTTCGGGGATACTTTTTTGTAATTAAACACAAATGCAACAACCGTCCCAATTGGGACGGTTGTTGCATTAACAAATAAAACGATCGTTTAAAATGTTAACTGAAGTTTGCTTTATTTATTTTGCTACTCCGGCAAAATTTTCTTCAATTTTGCTCAAATTCAGATTTTCAAAAAAATCTTCAACATATTGTTTTTTGCCGGAGGGGAGGTAGTCGGAGACGAAAGCATGTTCCCACATATCAAGAGCGAGAACGGTTTGGCAGCCGTTGAGTTGGCCCAGATGATGCTCGTCAACCCAAGCATTTAATAATTGTTTGGTTATCGGGTCATAATAAAGAAACGCCCAGCCGACACCGCGAATGGCCGCGATAGTTTTAAATCTCGTGAGCCACTCTTCAAATCCGCCAAAATCTTTTCCTATTAGTTTTTTCAGTTCGCTGCTATCTTCCAAATTTTTTGGGCCGCCCTCAAGACTGGCAAAATAATATTCATGATTTCTCATGCCGTTAAACTCAAATCCGAACCGGCGGGAGATCTCCATCACCGAATACTTGCCGCCTTCATCATCAACTTTGGCGTACATCTCTATCATAGACAGAATCAAATTGGTATTTTTCACATATCCGGCATAAAGCTTCAGATGCTCCTCAATAGTTTTTTCCGAAATGCCTTTGAGTTTTGGCAAGTTAAACTTTTTCTCTTCAAATTTTTGCATAATATGTTGTATTATATTTATAATGAAAGGCTTAAAACTAAGACTAATTATACTCGTTATTTTGTTACTTGGCGCGGTTTTCTCCGTTTATGCCGCTTGGCGCGAGGAAAGGGAAGGTATTTTAACCGTCGCTTTCCTCGATGTTGGCCAGGGCGATGCCATATATATAGAAGCGCCCAGCGGTAACCAAGTCCTCATCGATGCCGCTCCAAACAAAATAATATTACGCGAATTATCAAAAGTGATGCCTTTTTATGACCGTTCTATTGATGTGGTGCTGGCAACCCACGCTGATCAAGACCATGTGGGCGGGTTGCCCGATGTTTTGAAAAAATATAAAGTAAATATTTTTATGGAACCAGGAGTTCCCGGCCCGTCTTCTTCGTATGAAGAAGCTGAAAAAATTGCTGCAGATGATGGGATCAAAAAAATACTGGCAAGAAGAGGTATGAATGTGGATTTGGGAGATGGGGTGGTTTTGCAAATACTTTTCCCAGACAGAGACCCAACTGGTATGGAAACCAACACCGCTTCTATTGTGGTGAGATTGGTTTATGGAGAAAACGAATTTTTGCTGACTGGTGATTCGCCCGTAGCCATCGAACGTTATCTTGTTTCTCTGGAAAGCCAAAGTCGGACTTTTGGGACCGGGGCAGTTCAAAGTCCGACTTTGGCTTCGGATGTTTTGAAAGCTGGACACCATGGTTCAAAAACTTCTACCAGCCAGGAATTCGTTTCGGCAGTTTCCCCGCAATATGCAGTCATCTCAGTCGGTAAAGACAATAGATACGGTCATCCTAATCAAGAAACTCTAGACACCTTAAACAATTTTGACGCCAAAATCCTCCGCACCGACCTCCTCGGCCGAATTATTTTCAAAAGTGACGGCCTGACACTAAAAAAAACAAAATAATTCTCTCGCTTAGCCACGCACAGCGGTGCTGAGCTACGACCCAAGGGTCTTGCAAGGCACGCTCGAAAACTAGTTTGTGTTTTTCAAATACTTGACAAATATTTGGGGGGGTGTATAATAGGGGGTAGAAGTGCACTTCGGGTAAAAGTACCCTCGGCATTCGCCGCGGCCGTAACAAAATACGCCTGAAAATAAGGCTAATGGCCCACTGGCATTGCGCCGGGGATTAACGGGAGGCAGGATCGGACATCGACGTTCGTTCCTGCCTCCGAATTAAAATAAAAATAGTACAACCGCACAAGAGCTCTAACGAAAGTTGGGGCTCTCTTTTATATAATCCCGGCGTCTTTCAAAGTAGCGTAAGCGCCTTTCTTTTGAATAGTTTTGATGGCTTTGGTTGAGAGAGTGAGAGTGAAAGATTTGTTGAGCTCCGGCACGAAAATTTTCTTTTTATGCAAATTGGCAAACTTCCTTGAGTTGCCACAAGGGTTGAATTGGGTCGCGCGAGTCCGGTTTGAATAGGAACCGCCCATTTTTGATGATTTTCCTGTTATTGCGCACGATTTTGCCATAGACTCTAGATATTAGCATATAAAAATTATTAAGCAATATGTTATAATACTAGATATGGAATTTATTTTTGTTGTTATCATTTTAATAATGTCGGTGGTGATTCATGAAGTTTCGCACGGTTATGCGGCGCTGGCCTTGGGCGATCCGACTGCCAAATATCAAGGTCGGCTGACTCTTAATCCGATTTTCCATCTTGACCCTATCGGCTCATTCCTCGTGCCGCTCTTAGGTTACTTTGCCGGCGGGTTCATTATCGGTTGGGCCAAACCGGTGCCTTTCAATCCTTACAATCTCCGAAACCAAAAATGGGGCGAAGCCATTGTCGCTCTCGCCGGGCCGCTTGCAAACATCGTTTTGGCAGTGGTATTCGGTCTTGTTATAAGATTTGTCCCCGATGTCGCGATGATAACCCCTTCATTTTTGGGTCTGGCCGGTTATGTGGTTTTTATAAATATCACTTTAGCCGTTTTCAATCTCATACCCATTCCGCCACTTGACGGTTCCAAAATACTTTTCGCTTTTTTGCCTTATAAATGGCAAAGTTTGCGCGAATCTTTTGAAAAATACGGTCTTATTCTTGTATTTGTTTTCGTTTTCTTTTTTTGGCCGGTAGTCAGTCCGATTATAAGCTATCTTTTTACCTTATTGGTTGGCCGGGCCGGATTTTAAGATATAAAAAATGAAAAAAAGCCTTCTTCTAACAGAACATTTGACTATTTCGGTGGTGATACTTTTTATTCTTCTCGGCATTGTTTTCTCTTCATTTTCTTTGGTTCAAAATATTTTAAATGACCCGCACAGGTATTTTAGCGGTGATATTTCCGTTTCCGAAATTCAGTTTTATGTTGTTTATATAGCGCTTGTGGTGGTTAGCGTTCTTTTTTCTTACATCATTTATTTATTGCTCACTTTGCGCACTCGGGCGGAAATCATGGTTATAAACCGCACCCAATCACTTTCCGCATCGCTTGATCAATTCAAAAAACTTTATGAAGGAGCGCCCGTGCCTTATCTTATATTGAACGAAAAAGGGGAAATCCTGGAATCAAACAAAGCCGCCTTGCGTTTTTTCGGAGTAGTACCGGAAGAAATTGAAGGTAAAAATCTTTTTTCTTACCAATCTAAGGAAAACCCGGAGAAAACGGAAAAACTTTTACAATATTACAAATCCAATATACCGATTAACAAAGAAGAAACCCAGATGACCATCAAAAACGGTTCGATAAAATGGGTGTCATTATCTGTTTTTGAGATGAAAAATATGGAAAATTTTT
>ERZ1292629.2429-Hain-H43-01um-R1-2429-length-15729-cov-9_pt1 | contig 15729 bp, 27 predicted proteins | sample MGYA00564399_ERZ1292629 | MGnify/ENA primary metagenome ERZ1292629 (study PRJEB36523, sample SAMEA6512636) | groundwater metagenome | collected 2019-01-08 | study: AquaDiva: Metagenomics assemblies of 32 groundwater samples
GAAAAGCAAGCTTTCATTTCAGGCATATCTTACTTGCTGTTTATTTTAGTGACTGTGGTATTGACAGTGATATGGTATCGTGTCACTAAGATAGTTCATAAATATGTTACCGTTGGTTATAAAGATCCTGTATATGAAGGTCGCATAGAACATTGGGATGATGCACATTATATCTATGTTGTTATAGGTTGGGTAATAGTGGCAATATGTTACATAACAATTCTAGTTGATATGAGCGTAATGTTAGGTGCCTTTTTTAATCCTGAATATTGGGCGCTAAATAAGGTGCTTAGCTTGATATCACCTAGTTCGTGCAAATAAAGAAACTAACATGGAAAACAAATATATAAACCCGCATAAAGGTGGCATACCAAACGAAAAGGTAAATCATCCAAGCCATTACAACAAAGGCAACATAGAGGTAATAGACGCAATAGAAGATTGGGGATTAGGCTTTAATGATGGCAATGCTGTAAAATATATTGCACGTCATTCACATAAGGTCAACCCAAAAGAAGATATAAAGAAAGCAATATGGTATCTTAACCGTCACTTACAAATGCTCGAAAAGGAGAATAAGTAATGAAGCTCGTAAAGCCTGGATTTATTATAGAAACGCCTATAGAAAATATGGGCATGAGTATGCTAAAGAGAATAGAAAAAGCTGGCCGTACTTGCTATAAGTCTGAAGACAAAATAACAGAAGATAGTGCGATTAAGTTTATACAAAGCATTATCAAGAATGGCCATCATTCTGTGATAGAGCATGAGTCGGTTTCTGTTCGTATAATATGTGACCGTGGAGTAACGCATGAGATAGTGCGTCACCGTTTGGCTTCATACTCACAAGAGTCGACAAGATACTGTGACTACGGTAATGGTCATGTTACATTTGTTATTCCACCTTGGGTGGATATAAGCCAAGGTGAATACACTGAAATGTTTGATCCATTAGGTAAAGCAGAAAACTATTGGTATAATCAAATGCTATGGAGTGAAAGAGTATATAAAGCTATGCGTAAAGATGGTTGGTCTCCTCAACAAGCTCGTTCAGTGCTACCTAATAGTCTTAAAACTGAGATAGTGATGACTGCTAATTTACGTGAATGGCGTCATTTCTTTACTCTTCGTACTTCAACAAAAGCTCATCCTCAAATGCGTGAAGTAGCGATACCTTTACTCAATGCATTTAAGAATTTTATACCAGTAGTGTTTGACAATATCACCTATTAGGGGGTAAGTTATGAAGCTAAAGCGCGCATTTGGGTTTAGTAAAAAATCGTTAAATTCAAAGATAAAAGCTAAGCTATATACGGACATCGCTGGTAAGAGGTTATGCCCAAGAAGACTTGATAGTATGACAGTGGATGAGTGTGAAACAAATCGTCGTTACTCGCCAACATGTTGTGCATGCATTGATGGCCGACTTGTGCAGAACTTCGCTTTGTCTGTTTGTATAGACGGTAAGAAAATAGCTGAGGTAATATGACTATTTTAAGGCAAAGCCAAGCAAAAGTAAAGAAAGCTAGAGCGGTTGAACTGTTTGATGAAGGAGTTGATACGTCAGCGGTTGCTTCACGATTAGGTGTGCCTAGACCTACAGTAGTAAATTGGCATAAACAATGGATAAAATCTAAGGAGAATGCTGATGAATGAAAAAGCAAAGCCAGCAGAAAAAGTAACAATAAGTATTGAGACTCTTAGAGAGTTAATAAGGGTTGGCACTAATTCAGGCTATGGCGTGCGTCATACTATGCCTATGAGACCTGATGAATATACTAGCTACATAGAGTTTAAGCTTGTGAACGATTGTGGAAGCGCGTATTTGTTTATGGTAGAGCACATCTACGGTAAGAACGGTCAAAGTGAAAAATCAACAAAGATACCTGTGGAGCTTCTGTTCGAGTTCGATGATTTGCTTATTAAAGCTATACACAAGTTAAAGGAGAATCTGAGTGGCGAAAAATAACGACCTTGTGCCGATGCCACTTAGAAAACTATATTTAACTGTAAGGTGTGAACACTGTAAAGTAATATCTAATGTCGAAGATGTTGCTGTTATAGATGGTAAGATAGAGTGTCCGCATGGAGCGCACGAACTAAACGGAACATTGGGGGTATATGACTATGGCCAAAATAACAGTTGAGCTCAAATGTATAGACTGTGACAATGAAGATATCGAGCATATGGATATTATGCATCTTAACGAAATAGGTTTTCCTGATAAAGATTGGACGCCTATGGCTGGTTCACAATGCTTATGTTGCTATGAGCGAATATGGTGGAGAAATGTTGAGCCTACCAAATGTAAATGTAAATATGTGCGATGGATACCTGTAACAACTACCTTAGCCCAGTTAGTTTGTATATCATGTGGAGTAGTTATTGCATCATCAGTAGCTGCACCTCATTACAATGTGTTTGAGTTTTAGTGTATGCTATAAAAGGAATAATGAATGACACAACCAATAATAGGCTGTGATACAGAATACAACAACCAGTATGTACCATTTGTAGCGACCACTTGTGATGAGCAACTTAAAGGAAAAATATACGACACTAAACATAGCAAAAAAGATTTTGCAAAAATAAAAGCTATATGCGAAGATAAAGACATCGTCAAAGTGTTTCACGCTGCAGCGAATGATTTGTACGCATTCGACAGGAAAGGTATACGTGTTCGTAATATAGAGGACACGATGATAGCTGCCTCATTGCTTAATGAGAACTTTGATAGTAAACGTTTGAAGTCATTAGCTAAGATATACCTAAATGAGCCTTGTGATGAAGAGAAAGCGCTTAGCAAAGTAAAGTCTAAGCTAAAGCGTGAAGCCAAAAAAGAAGGCCGTGAATTTTCATACGAAGATATTCCTCCAGAAATCCTAAAACCTTATGCGATTAAAGACCCAGAATATGCGCTCAAGTTATGGTACCTATTTAAGGAACCATTGAAAGAGTATCAAGACATTTATGATATGGAGAAGAGTCTCATACCTATTATTGTAGGTATGGTGAAACGCGGTATAAAAATAGACCGTAAGTTTTGTAAGCGACAGATAAAAATTAATGATGATAATATAGCAATCGCTTATGAGGATATGTGCAAAATCCTCAGAAAGAATGGTATACGTTTTCTTATTCCTATTCGTAAGCGTCTTGTACGAAGCTATGAAAAAACTAGAGAAAGTCTTGACAAGTTCTGCGTTAAACGAAATTGTAAGATATTATGGGAGCGTGTAGATATTTGGAAAGGTAAAGTGTATCTATACGCTCAGCTTGAACAGGCTTTTAACCCAGGTTCTACGCCTCATCTTAGACGTGTAGTCAAAGCTCTACAGATACCTATTACAGTTCTCACAAACCCATTTGATGAGGATTCAGTCAGTACTGAGTCTAGGGTTATACAGCCATTCGAAGATGAACATCCATTTGCAAAACACCTCTTAAAATACCGTTTTCACACTAAACAGAACACCACATATTATCGTCCACTATATTATCGTTATACTTCTGATGAGCATCCATATGCTCATTTTATGTTATATCAGTCTGGAGCAAAGACCGGTAGATTCACCGCTTCTCTTATACAAACCATTCCTCGTAATGAAGAATCCCGAACAGCAAAACAAGTGAATGAAGTTCGTAAAGCATTTGTGCCTCGTAAGGGTTACACGTTAGTTTGCATAGATCTAGACCAAGTAGAGATGCGACTGTTTGCGCACTATTCAAAATGTCGACTTCTTATATATGCCATCAAAGCAGGATTTGACCCTCATCTCGGAACAGCGATAACACTGTTTGGTGAAGATGTGGTTCTACAAAACGGTGACGATATTAAAAAGCTTTGCCGTAATGTAGCAAAAGCAATTAACTTTGGCATAATATATGGGATGGGTGTTCGTAAGCTTAGAGCAAGCTTGGAGCCTATACTTAAGTTACTGAAAGAAAAGCTTAAAGGTAAGCAAGTCAAAATACGTAGACCAGAAGAGATACTTGAGGAGTATTACAGTAAGTATCCTGTCAAAGCTTTTATGAAGAAGCTCACTTCCACGTTATGGAAACAAGGCAGCATACGTATTGAGTTTGATAGTGAGCTTATGCAATTTATGAGAGACTATCGAGTTCCTCAACGTTTATCTTATAAAGGAGCAAATGTAGTTATCCAAGGCACTGCCGCTTATGTGCTTAAGACTATGATGTTACGTGTAGCAAAACACATAAAAAAATCAGGTAAAGATATTCATATGCTCACATGCGTTCATGATGAAATAATGTTTGAGATATCAAATAAGCTTGATGTTGTTAAAGAAGCTAAAAAATTAAAAAATATTATGAAAGATGATGTAACTTTTGCAGTGCCATTGATAGGCAGTATAAAAATGTCGGATAAAAGTTGGGGAGAATGTAAGGATATAAAGCTATGAAGTTAGGAAAAATAAAATGTAAATGTGGGTGTGGTAATATAATAGATTTAGATGCATACAAATCTAAACATCCAGCAAATGTTAAGAGAGGATATCATCCAATATACATTCATGGACACAACGGCTCGATACAAATAGTATAGGCGCATATACGCAAAAGATTACCGCAAATAGGAATGCAATGGCAAGATTATGGGATGCTGCTGAGGCATTAAGAGATATTCCTCCAGAACTATCCACGCCAGTGCTTAGTGTTTAGAGGTGTATTGTAAATTTATATGCACACTTTAGATTAATTGAAGATATGTTGATATACACATATCAGTTTAAATGTTACTATAAACTAAGATGGAGGATAAACATATGAAAATGCTTTCAGTACTGGTGATGACTGGTTGCATAGAAACATCAAGAGAAAAATATGTGCAGCAAGAAAAACCATACGTATCTGCGTCCGTGTTCATTGAAGATGTTGGTGAGATACGTGTTAAATTAAATCTAACGCAAGACCTTGTTGATCGTATAGAAAATCAAGTGATAGCACTAACTAAGCTCAAAATAGGCGCATCGGAGATAGCATGAAAATACTGCTTACAGGTATTACATCGATACAAACCAATTCTAGAGGACCTCGCAGTAAACGTGATTACATATCATTCCCGTATGTACTTAACCAGATGTTGCTTGATTTAGGCCACAAGGTAACATTTGCGCCTTACACTCCATCGATACATAATCTCAATAGTTATGATGTCGTCCTGATAGGACTTGCTCCTACATCTTCACGCGTGAGCATTTACGCTTATAACGCATTTCTTGCTATGCAGCATGAGCGTAAGCTATTTTATCTTGTGGATTGGAATGTTAAGGCTGCATTTAGCCAAAGAATAGCAAGCGAACCGTTCGGTGATTTTGTAGCTGGATGCAATAAGCTTGACCCATCTAGAGTAGAGCGTAAGATAATTGAGAAAAAGATAAGATGGTTTTTTGAAAACAAACATGATGTACTCGCTCAAATGTTCAATTGGGGAGATCACGATGACGCAAAAGAAGGTGTACCCATACGTAAATTAATATCTATTGACCCTACACCATTTATGTTTGACGGTAAAGTGGTGCAAGCTAAAGTTAAAACCAAAGCTTGGGTGAGCGCTACGCTTAAAGATAATGATGAGAAGCTAAACAAGCTCAACTTATCTTGGCCTATAATACAGTACAATAAGGATAACTATTTATCTGAAGCTAAGCTAATAGATGAAATTTATTCTAAAAATTGGGGAGTAATAGCTTTACCTTATTACCATAGAGGATGTGGTTGGTTTCGTGGAAGATTTATTCACGCTATAAAAGCTGGAAGTATACTACATGCTCATCCAAACGAGGCAGGTGAATTGGGTACTCCATACGTGTTTGACGTTGAATCATATGAAAGCGCTTCACCAAAGGAATTAAAATTTTTAGTTAATGGCCAACGCGATTGTTTTATGAAACATGTGATAAGCAAAGAAGACACTCTCGACAAGCTTAGCGATATATTGAGGAGGATGTGATGTCATACCAATTCACATGCGATAAGTGTAATGGAATATCTTGCGAATATGGCAACGTTGAGACAATGAAAAAAGCTTATACGACTCATCTTAGCGTTTGCAATGCTTCATTTTTTGAGCATGTAATAGATTTTCATAAGAAGTTTGATTTATTAGCTTTACCTGAACCTGGCTTCTTAGAGCCTGATGTTACTGAATTTCGTATAGGTTTTATGCAAGAAGAACTTAATGAGTTTGCAGTGGCAATAGAGTGCAGTGACCTTGAGATGGCAGCAGATGCTCTTGTAGATCTTACTTATGTAGTTCTTGGAACTGCGTATCTTATGGGCATACCATTTAAAGATTGTTGGGATGAAGTTCATAAAGCTAATATGAAGAAAGTAAGAGCTCCTTCTGCTGAGCATTCTAAGCGCAATCATCAATGTGACGTAATAAAACCTGAAAATTGGGTACCTCCAGATTTATCTAAATTTCTTAAAGGTAAATAATATGAGCTACATTGTAGTTGCATGTGATGAATGTAAAGTGTTGTTATTTGACCCTGAAGTAAAAACCGTTAAAATTCCATTTAGCAGTAATACACATTTTCCTGGCATCAATTACAGTGATTACTATGAAGAAACAAAAGTAGACTGTCCAGTCTGTAAAATGACAACCAACTGCGCTCAGATAAATGATTTGAGTGACGATTAACCCAAGGAGAAACAAATGACAAAAGAGCCTACACACCCACCGCACCATGAACTTGCACGTAAAGAGTTAGTGATGATTGTCGCTAAAGATGCTAAGTTTGTTGGAAAATGTGAAATAGCAGCGTTAGCAAATATTGATGAAGGTCTTGAGCTTACTGATTGCGTGCAAATGATAGACATGGCAACAGACCGTGGCATGATGACAATTGGAATGTATCTTGGAGATTCGATACTTTATCCAAGCGCGTCTGATTGTATGGTTGTAGTTACGCTTCAAAAGAAGAGCAGTTACTTTGAGACTTACTATAAGGCAACAACCAATCTTACGATAGGTAAAGGTTAGTAAATATGTCTAAAAAGCGTGAAACAAAATATGAGTATGTGTTATCAATAGACCCATCCATTAACGCTTGTGGATGGGCTATTCATAACATCAAAACAAAAAAACTTATTGAACATGGTCTTATATCGCCAAAACGTGAAACCACTAAAAATGAGAAGCTGTCTAGCTATCTAGATAAAGCTCGTCATGTAATGAATCGTATACGTGATATGCTTGAAGAGTTTAATGATGGTTATGGGCACACTCAACTTGTAACTGAAGTGCCATCTCATTTTGGTGTAGCTGGATATCTCGCTAGAGAAAGCGGTAGTATTTATAAGCTCACGTTTGTTTGTGGAATGATAGCTGCTCTTACTGATGACACTATTTGTTATGAACCTCAAGCATGGAAAGGCCAGCTAAAGAAAAATGTGTGCCACAACCGTCTTGACAAATACTACAAACCACAGAAGATAGTTATTACTGAGCTTAACCACAATGTGGCCGATGCTATTGGTATAGGCTACTTTTATTTAAATGGAAGAGTATGAAAAAGCAACCATCTGTATTTATTGAACGGCCTATATGTGCCGTATGCAATAAGCCTGTAGATTGGATAGGTAAAGAGATGAGTCACGTTAATAGCTCTATAGTTTTTACTGTTAAATGTCACGGTGAAACTGAAACGTCAGGGCTTACTGATCAAGTTTATAGGTCAGCAACGCGTATTGAAATAGGAAAAGCGTTTGTTGCCAAAGCTCTTAAAGGAAAATAAAATGGCTATATATACAAAACCAATGGAACACCAAAAGCTGATATCCAAGTTCATTCGTGAGTTGCCTTATTTTGGGATATTTGCTGATTACGGTACAGGCAAAACATTGTGCGCTTTGCTTGATGTTGAAAAAAATACTATACGTAAAACTCTGGTTATATCTACCAAGACTGCTATCGAATCGACATGGCCAGATGAGATTCGTCAGCACAGTAATTTCCAATACGTGATGTTATTGGGTGGTCGTAAACATAAGATAAACCAACTAAAACTTGGGTTAAGTAAATCGCATGTTGATGCTGGATATTATCATTCATACAAAACAAACCCAGTAATTTTTCTTATAAACTTTGATGGTGTAAAAAATATATTCAACGCGCTTGTAGCAGCTAATTTTGATTTAGTTATAGTCGATGAATCTACCAAAATAAAATCCCCAAAAACTGAACGAACCAAAGTGATATGGAAGTTAGGCCAAAGTGCTGAGCGTCGTGGCATTATGGCTGGCTTTCCTATTACTGAGAATATGTCTAATATATATGCACAGATAAAGTTCTTAGATGGTGGAGAAAATTTTGGTAATTCTTATGATGCTTTCTTGGATAAGTATTTTGTTAAGATGGGTTTACGTCGTGTTCCTAAAAAGAAAGGAGCAGATGAGATGTTGCAAAAAATAAAGCCATTCTGTATTAGAGTTAGCGGCTCTGTTTTGAAACTTCCTCCTAAAGTGTATAAAACTGAACGTGTTGCAATGACAAATGAGCAAAGAAAATTATTAGACCAGCTTGAAAATTATTTTCAATTAGAGTTCGGTAAAGTAAAAATAGACACTCAATACATATTTACGCTTATAAACAAATCGTTGCAAATATGCGATGGTTTTATTCAGAATGGTATACATAAGCTTGACCGTAAAGGAAATCCAATCTACGATAAAGATGGTAAACCAGTTTATGACGGTAAAGCATTAGAGGTTGTTGATACGCATAAAGATGATACTTTAATCGATCTGCTTGATGAGATTGATGTAGACAAAAATAAGGTTATTATATGGACTGCGTATAAATTTTCAGCTAATAAAATAGCTAAACTTCTAAAGCCCTATAACCCGTTACTGTTGACAGGTGCAACTGAGGATGTTAGTGCCGTCGTCAATAATTTCCAAAATAAAGAGCGCAATCGAGTGCTAGTTGCTATACAAAAGAAAGCATCGGCATCTATTACGCTAACAAGTTGTAACCATGCAATTTACTATAGCAACATGTGGAGCTTTGATGAACGCTATAATTCAGAAGCTCGTATATATCGTAAAGGTTCAGAGAAACATAAGTCTGTGTTTTATACTGACCTTGTTGTTAAAGGCACAGTAGAAGAAAAAGTGATCGAATGTTTGAAGAAAAAGAAAAGCCTTGTCGATGAGTTAAAGGCTACATTTGGAGGTATTTCGTTAGATGAACCAAGAAAAAAGAAAATGTAACAAATGCGAATCGACAAAGATTGAAGTGCGTGATATAGGTTTTATATCATATTTGAAATGCTCTGGGTGTGGACATTTGATGCATATGCCTCCAAGTTATAAAAACGCTATGTGGGGTAAAAACGCTACACCTAAAAACAAAGAAAGCTTTAGTGAATGGTTTGCTCCTATTGAGCAGTATGTAATTAAAGCGTTAACGTAAAACCGTAACCATTCCCCTATCGTCTAACTGGCAGGACAAGAGCCTTTGAAGTTCTGAATCCAGGTTCGAACCCTGGTAGGGGATCCAATTTAAGGGGATGCTATGTCAAAAGAAAAAATGGTTACATTAGTGTGCTGTAAAGAATGCCGCACTGTCAAAGCTGTATGTGCATATTCAATTGGTAAGCATATCTGGTGTGGAGCATGCCATGCTACAAAAGAATTTGTTAGTTTATACGCTGGAGAACATCCAATTTGTTATATGGCAATGGAGGATTAATGAAACTCTCTAAGGACCGTGATATATCGATAAGTTTTAGCGCTATTTCAACATTTATGGATTGTCGTAGAAAGTATTGGTGGTCGTATGTGAAGCGTTATGAGCCTATAGTGTTTGCGCCACAGTTTATAACAGGTAATTGCGTGCATTTTGGTTTATATCAACTTTATGACAAGAACCCAAAAGCTGTGCGTGATACGCTTAAAATATTTGATAACGAAAAACAGAAGTTACGTGACAAGTTAAGCTTGGACACTAAGCAAGAGAGTGACCTTAATCAAGAAGAGTACATGATTCGAGGTATGTTGGAAGCATACGCCCATAAATATCGTAATCACATTAAAAAGGTAAAGCATATAACCAATGAGCTTAAGCTAAAATATAAAATTGATAAGCACACTAAGCTCACTATAAAGATGGACAATATAGTGTTGCTCAATAATAGACGACATGTTCATGAGATAAAAACAACCAAAACACTTACTCCAGATTATGTAAAGAATATTAAGAATGATATGCAAACAGCTATATACTTTCATGGTCATAACCGTTGTATGCCAAAATCAGAGCGCTTACGTGGTATTATGTATGATGTAATCCGTAAGCCGTCAATACGTAAAAAGAAAAAAGAATCGACACAACAGTTTCTTAAAAGGCTTGCAGATTACTATGATGGGCCAAATGAGAACGAGTTATTTTATATGGAAGTTATTGAGAGACCATTGCTCACTGATGATAGGGTATTTGATGTTATTGAGCATGTGGTTGACGATATGCGTAACTGTGTAACTGAAGATGACTTCTACCCTAATGATCGTCATTGTTACGTATATAAACGTTGTCATTTTTATGATATATGTCACTACGGTGAGAATGCTGCTACAAGAGCTCGATTTAGAGTAAGAGAAAAACAAGGAGATTAAATATGGAGCTACCGACAAAAAGAACATCTGGAAAAATTAATGTGCAAGACATACGAATGGTTATATGTGGACCACCTAAAATCGGTAAAACAAATCTATGTAGTGGCTGGCCAAATGCTTTATTCGGTGCCACAGAAAAAGGCTATAAAGCTTTACAAGTTTTCAAGGTAGATATCAAGTCATGGAAAGGATTTAAGAAGTTTAATGATAAAGTTGTAGAAGGAAAGCATGAGTTCAGAACAATAGTTATTGATACTGTTGATATGCTTTGGAAGTATTGTGTCGAGCAAGTTTGCAATGACCTCAATATCGATCATGTTAGTGATGAAGATTGGGGAAAAGGATATGACATGGTATCCACTGAGTTTGAGAACGAGCTCAATAGATTGTTCATGACAGACTATGGTATAATACTTGTCTCACATACAAAGACGTCTGACATGTACAGCAGTAAAGGAAGATCGTCAAAGACGACATCATCACTGAGTAATCAAGCCCGTAGAGTTCTTATTCCAAAAGTCGATGTTATCGGTATTATGAGTGTAAAGACTGTGAAGAATAGCGATGGCTCTTACAAAGACAAACGTGTTATATCATTTCGCCACACTGAGAACGAAGAAGGTGGTGACCGTACAGGTAGACTACCTGAGCAGTTAACAGTGTATAAAGACGCTCAAAAAACATATGAGTTATTTGAGTCGTTCTTTAAAAAATCTAAAAAGGAGGATGATTAGGAGTGTTACACAGTTGTAATGCCATGCCGGCAATGCAGTACACGCAGAAAAAAAATAATATGCGCACACTAAGGAGAGAACAATGGCTAAGAATAAAGATGTAGCAAAGTCACTTAAGAAATATGAAGGAGCTTGGGAGAATGCTGAAGCCAATAAGCCATCTTCTACACCTGATGGTGACTATGCTGCTAAGATAGTCGATATGGAAGTAGGCTTTAGCAAGAACAAGAGGCTTCAGGTCGTTACTACATTTAAGATTGTAGAAGGAAAGCTCAAAGGCAAGGAAGTTAAGAAGTTTGATGGTCTTGACAGTGAGACCTCAATCTCTTACTTCAAAGGTTACTGTGAAGTCCTTGGGCTTGATATACCCGACAGCATCTCAGATCTTCCTGACGTGGTCGCTGAGTTTATTGAGGGTTTCAAGGATATCGTCAATATTACCATTAAGACGAAGGATGAATATCAGAACGTCTATATTAAAGGTTTAAGCGAACATGATGATGACGACGATGATGATGATAAGAAGAAAAAGAAGAAGAGAAATAGAGATGATGATGATGATGATGACGATGACGATAACAAGAAGAAAAAGAAGAAGAAGAAAAACAGAGATGATGATGACGACGATAACGACTGAGCTGTAAACGTGTGTTAGATAGGAGGGGGCTTAATTGTCCCCCTCCTATTTTTAAATATATGAATAGGCGATAGGCGATAATAACTATGACCATTAAACCAAAAAACAAAGACATAAGTAATGCGTCATACCATAATAAACCGATAAAGACAAAATGTATTGTTTCAGGAAAATCGGTCGCTCCATACTGTATACCTAAAAAAATCAAGATACATTGTGTGCCTAAGAAAGATGATTATGAAGATTGTAAGCAATGCAAATACTACAAACATAAAGAGCTTGAGATAGAGGCAAAAGATGAACGCATACTGATGTTAATAGATGTGCCAACATATCGTATGCCAAAAATAATACAGTACATATTTAACATTGACTGTAAGCTCTCATACGAAGTAATCGAGATGCAAAATATTGAGAGGATATTTATATTACCTCCTACAGGAAAAGACCGCGCTAAGAAAAAGTTAGCTCATATATCGTACAACGTTGGATATGGATTAAATGTGAACACTGTTTACGATATGGAAGGCTACACCACTATCGATCCGACAAATCAGACGACAACTCACGTGTTTACATCAGCGCACAAAGTAAAATCAGATGTCGACTCGTTTGAGATGGATAAAGTAAAACATAGAGAGTTAGAGGAATTTTGTATTGATGACCCTACAGTAGAAAAAGTTTACGATCGTCTTGAAGATATCTATACTTACTACGCTCATAACGTAACTAAAATTTATGATCGATTTGATTTGCATCTAGCAGTCGACCTTGTCTTTAGAAGCACATTATCATTTAGATTTGATAATGAGTTCGTGCATAAAGGATGGATTGATGCTATGATAATAGGCGATACTAGATGCGGCAAAGGCTATGTAGCTGAAAAGCTGATGTCGCATTTTGGTTTAGGAGAAGTTATAAGCGGAGAAAATTGCTCGTTTGCTGGTCTTGTAGGAGGACTGCAACAGTTCAATGGCCATTGGGTTATTACATGGGGAAAAATACCTTTAAATGATGGCGGACTTGTTATAATAGATGAAGCATCTGAAATACCCCCACAAGATTGGACAAAGCTTTCTAGAATACGTTCTGAAGGAGTGGCTGAGATTACAAAAATTAATACGCAAATAACTAACGCAAGAACTAGATTGTTGTTCTTGTCAAATCCTCCATTAAAAACAATAGCCAATTATTCATATGGTATATCGTCATTAATGGATGTGGTTAAAGCCCCAGAAGATGTGGCTAGATTTGATTATGCGTTAGTTGTTGCTCACAACGAAGTTTCGATTAAAGACATAAACAAGCATAGAGAAATAGTTGACTCCATGTTTTCGCCAGAGTTAGAGCAAGATTTAATTTTATGGATATGGAGCAGAAAAACTGATGAGATAGTTTTTTCTGATGACGCCATCAGAACAATATATAAGACGTCAATCAAACTTGCTAGAGAGTATACGTTCAGTGTTCCTTTAATTCAAGGAGAGAATGTCAGAATAAAATTAGCGAAGTTAGCTATAGGTTTTGCTGGAAGATTTTACAGCAATAAACAAAATGGAAAAATGCTCTTTGTCGATAAAGTTCATGTTGAATGCGCCCACTATTTTCTTAGTATGATATACAAGAAAAATGCTAGTGGATACTACGATTTATCGAATGCGAATAAAGGAGAAGGTCTTGACTCTATTGAGAAAGATTTTTCGAATGTAGAAAAATATCTTAATGCATTCGCTAAACGTAAAGAGGAGATTTGCAAATGTCTTCTTAACAATAATAACATTCAAGTGAATGACATATCAGAGCACGTGAACTTAGACAAAGAGATTGCAAGAGAGATAATCTCAAAGTTATTAAAGCACAGCTGCATAATAAAGAAGCATGCTTATTACATAAAAACACCGGCATTTACGGCATGGTTAAAGAAAATAGTTTTAAGTAAAAATCTATAAGAAACTAAGGAGCTACAATGAAAATCTCTTCTGTCAATGAAGCCAAAAGTAAAAAACTAATTCAGATAACTATATGGTTGCATTATGATTTATTTGATTGGGTAAAAAAAGAACGTGATAGAATGTCATCGGTTAACAAAGCCAGAGAGATAATGGTAGTTGAGTTTAGAGGTAGATACGCGGTATTTGCAAATAGATTAGTTTAGTTGAATATAGAACCGGCTATTGAAAGTCACTTTCATCTAGTCGGTTTTATATTTTTTCAATCGAGTATAAGTTTAAACTTAAACTCATTATATCATTTTTTCAGTGTACAATTTTTCAGCTTTATTGTATAATCAACTCAATACCAATTTGCCGTCTTTCTGCTACGGCAAACAATATAGCAGAAGTTGAAAATGAGGAGGATGTCATGGCGAAGAAGAGCGAAAAGAAAGCAGCAGGTACAAAGGACAAAGCGGTAAAGGCAATTGACTACAGCAAGTTGCCTGAGTCTGTAAGCGTAGCATTCGATGGACAGACGTTAGTGGGTGAACACAAGGAGTTTTCGTCCGGTTCATTGGGATATAACGTCAACGGTAAAGTCGTTATCGGAGGTATACGCTGCCAAGTATCGTGCAATATCATCGCAATAGGGAGTAAGCCCAAGGAATAAGCAACAAACAACTAACATGGAGGTAATAGCAATGAACATCAATTCAAGACTGTCTGTACCAATCATAAAGCACGTGCTTCATGGTGATGACACGAGAAAAGTTTCAAGCTTGGCAAAAGTACTTACAACGTTTCAGCTGAGCGTCAATGATTATGACCGCCAGCTCGATCCTGTTAAGCCTACCCATACAACACGTATTGAGCTGTAAGGAGGCCGTATGGCAAAAGCCAACAAAAAGGCCCAAGTAAAAAGCAAGGTTGCTGCTAAAGAAAAGTCAAAATCAAAAAGCGGCAAATATAAAAGCGTAAGGCATTTGCTTGAGACATTGTTCTTTAAAAATAAGGAGCTCACAAAAGACGAAGCCAAAGCGGTCGTAAAGAAAGAGTTTCCAGATAGCAAATATCTTCGCACGACAAAGACGCACTTCTCCTGGTATAAGTCGCATATACTTAACCATAGAGAGTTCGTCACAATCGACCCACCATCATGGGCAAAAGGAGGCCCAAAAATCAAGGTAACTAAGAGAGTAACAGAAGGCGAGGCAAATAATTAACCAATAACAACTAACCCAAATGGAGGTAGTACAATGTCTAAGAAAGAAAGAACTTACAAGTCAGCGATAAGGGAAGCCAAGGGGGCTTACGTTGAAGCCAAGACCGAAGCCAAGGAAGCCTACGTAGAGGCTAAGGATACTGCAAAGGAGGCCTACCTTGAAGCCAAGTCCGAGATAAGAGAGGAGTTTGGTAAGGACAAGAAGAAAAAGAAGAGCAAGAAAGATGACGACAAGAAGAGCAAGAAGAGCAAGAAGCATAAGAAGTCGAAGAAGGATGATGACAATCAGGAGGAAGAGTAAGAACGACCGCAGTCTAGAAAGTTGGACAAAGTTAATACTGAAGCAACGTTGATCGTAAAGACGCATAACATGTTCGAAGCTTTGAACAAGCAGATGGCCCCTAGCTTTTATCAGTAGGGGCCTTATCTTTTTAATTGGAGGCACATATGACAATGAGAGAATGGTTGGATGAGCACTACACAGATAAAAACTATAAGCTGTCAGACAATCAGCGAGAGAAGATAGCCTCTTTCCTAGAGATAGTAGCTGATAACCT
>ERZ1292629.2430-Hain-H43-01um-R1-2430-length-15726-cov-6_pt1 | contig 15726 bp, 20 predicted proteins | sample MGYA00564399_ERZ1292629 | MGnify/ENA primary metagenome ERZ1292629 (study PRJEB36523, sample SAMEA6512636) | groundwater metagenome | collected 2019-01-08 | study: AquaDiva: Metagenomics assemblies of 32 groundwater samples
GCTCACAAGAAATAAATGTCGAAAATTTGGTAGAATAGGAGTATGCAAAAATTATGGTGGATAGTCGGATTTGTAATTGCCACGCCTTTGACAATGTTGGCTACTTTCATGCTGTTGTGGTCTATTCCGGTTCCGGTAGCTGAACCGGTAAAAGTTTTGTCTGCCACTACCCAAATCCTCTCTCCCAAAATTATTGATTTTCCGTCTTGGGATTTCAAATTCGATATTGCAGATGGCCGGGGTCTGATTGTCACAAATTATCTCAAACGCTATAACTCACCCCTATTACCCCATGCCGAAGAAGTTGTCACTATTTCCGATAAATATGGCCTTGATTGGCGCCTTTTGGTTGCCATTGCTCAACAGGAATCAAACTTATGTAAAAGAATTCCCAAAGATTCATTTAATTGTTGGGGGTATGGAATATACGGTGATCTGGTGACCAGATTTAATTCATATCCGGACGGCTTGGACACCGTGGCTAGGGGACTCAAACGTAATTATCTGGATAAAGGCCTTAATACTCCCGAAGAAATTATGGCTAAATATACTCCGCCCTCCCAAGGATCTTGGGCCCGCGGTGTCAATCAATTTTTGGATGATATTCAATAAATATGGGACATTTTTATGATGATCCTGATTTTTCATATCAGGATTATTGGAAAAACCGTGACTACGAACATCAATGTGAAATCCTGGCAATACAAAATCTTTTAGACAGCCAGCACTTTAATAATGCTGTGGATATTGGCGGGGGATTTGGCCGGTTATCTCAATTGATTTCTAAATATTGCCGCAAAACGGTTTTAGTAGAACCATCTGCCAAACAACGGGCCCTGGCCAAAAAACTGTTGAAGGACACAAAGATTAAAGTTTTGGCGGGTTTGTCTGACAAAACCAAGCTTGAAGATTCATCGGTTGACCTGGCTGTATTGGTCCGGGTCATGCATCATCTTCCGGACCTTAATTCTACACTTGCCGAAGTCCACCGGATTTTAAAGCCCGACGGAGTAGCTATTATTGAATTTGCCAGTTCTCTAAATCTTAAATCCAGAATCATTAGCTGGCTTACCGGAAAGCCTATTCTTCCGGTTCCCTTAGACCGGAGACGGATGGCAAATATCAGGCAGGGGAGTATCCCTTTTGTTAATCATCATCCCATAACTTTTCAAAAGACTCTCATCAGAAACGGTTTTTCTATTCAAAAAATATTGTCTGTCTCAAATTTCCGGGGTTTAGCCATAAAATCATTGAGGCTTGAAAAGATACTTCAACAGCTTTTGGGAAAGCTCTATTTTGGCCCCAGTATATTCATACTTGCAAAAAAGGAAAGCCTGTAGTATAGTATAGACAGGTTTTGTGGTTTTGATTAATTTTGAGACTGCGAAATTTTTAAAGCGTCGGCATCGGGCAGGAGCCGGCGCTTTTTGATGCTATAATTTCGCTATTGCCCCCGTGGTGAAATGGTATACACGTACGCTTTAGAAGCGTATAGGGAAACCTGTAGAGGTTCGAGTCCTCTCGGGGGCACAAATTAATTAGCAAAAGAGTGAATGTTGTTTGGATGAATGTCTTGTAGTATTGTTTGTTCTTCGCGTGTATCTTTAAGTTCTCCCATAACTTCATCCATTTTAGTTAAAAATTCATCTCGCGTAGGTAATAGTCTAAGCTTATCGTTTAGTTTTTCTTCCAGCTTTTCTTCCAGTTTTTCTTCCAGCTTCAATTCGACGACTTCTTCGACAATTGCCTTTATTTTTTTTAGATCCTGTGTAGTTAATGCCATATATCTATTAAACAACATGTATAATGATTGTCAAGACTATGTTATCAATACTTCTTCTCACTCTAGCTACATTTGGAAATTATAAGGGGGCGTATGACCAATATATTTTGGCTAAAAACCAGTTTAGCCAATACAACACTGGCGCCACCCGCCAAGAAGCCATAGCCAAGACTCAAACCGTCTTAATTCAAAGAAACAGATTAATTATCGAATATTTGCAAAGTATAAATAGTGTCCTGACACCGGATATTAATCAGATTGTGATTGAACTGGAATCATGGGAAAAAGATGTGAAAGCGGCGGACACCGTCCCGGATATCAATAAAATATCCAAAAATTGGGAAAACAAGCTTGAAAAAATTACCAAGCTTAGTAACGCGGCGCGTGTTTTGATTTCCAGTGGAAGATTGGACTTATTACAAAACCAATTACAAACTTTTAGTTTTCCCGAGGTGGTTAATAAAACCAACTCCAAGCTCTATGAGCAAAAATTGCAGTTGGCCAAAAGTAAACGCCTGGAGGCAGAGAGTAAACTCGTCAATTGGCAAGAAAATTATTGGGGAATTGATAGCCTTTTTAGTTATTTACGAGAAAGCCAGGATGCACTGACTAGTGCGTCCCAACTGATATATGAAGTTACCCCACGGCCTTAGTTCTGTCTGGATGGCAATTCCGGCCGGAATATTTATTTTGGTCTTGGGTTGGTTTGTGTTTAGGCTTCCAGTTTTTAAATCAGCATCTATTATAAGTCCCGAAGGCAAGGGGATTTTTTCCCCTTCGCCTATACCATCTCCACTACCCAAATATCCGTTAAATGAACTGAATAAGCAAATAAGTGAATTTGTGGTTGAAGATCAATCTTTGATCATGCCGGTATTTGATAAAAATATTTTGTTGCCTTTGGAGTAGAAATCGTGTATGATACGGGTATGACAGATCAGAATAGGTATCTAATTTCCGGAATAATTGTGGTAATATTATTGGTGATAGGTACCGTGTTCGTTGTCAAAAAATTTGGCAACAAGAATTTGCCGGATGGTACAATCAATCAAAATACAAATACTACGGCGACATCGGCTGCAAATATGATAGACACAAATTTTAAACCCCAAGTTAAAATAAATACCTCAAAAGGGGAAATAATTTTGGAACTTAGGCCCGATTTGGCACCCAAGACGGTGGCTAACTTTTTGGCCAAATTTAATAGCGGCTATTGCAATAATCTGACTTGGCACCGGGTAGAAGATTGGGTTGTTCAGGGCTGTGACCCGGTGGGAAATGGGACGGGTGGAAATTCCAATTTACCCACAGAAACATCAGTTGAGCCCTTTGTGGTGGGTAGTGTGGGAGTGGCCCGCAAAGCTTTTCCCAAAGAATTCAGCAATGATTCTCAATTCTTTATTACCAAGAAAGATTCACTCTTTCTAAATAATGAATATACCTATTTTGGCAAAGTCATAGCCGGCATGGATGTGGTCAACAAATTGGCCATTGGCGACCTCTTTTTAGATACCACGGTCCTGAGCAAGTAATGGAATTTAATCTGGTTGTGCCTTGGGCAAAAATTAAAATTGAGTATGAGCACCTGGTAGAGCATGCAATCAAAGAAGCTGAAATACCCGGATTCCGCAAAGGCAAGGCTCCACGGAAAGATGTCGAAGACCGTCTAAATAAAAATGAAGTTTATAGCAAGGCTGTGGAAAAACTTCTTCCCGGAATTTATGCCGGGCAAATTAAAAAATTGTCTTTAAAACCTATATTACAGCCTAGAATTAAATTAGAAAAATCAGGATTGAACGAAGATTGGGAATTTTCAATCGTCACTTGCGAAGCTCCTGAAATAAAGCTTCCTGCAGATTATATAAAACAATTAACTATGCAAGACAAGGATAAGCGTTTTGTGTGGTTAGATAGCCAAATAAATGTGGTAATACCTGACATATTAGCTGAAGAAGAAGCCCATCACCGCCTGACGGCTCTGGTTGAAAACTTTACCAAACTAGGATTAACTACTGAACAATATTTGGCCTCAAAGAAAATGACTCCCGAAACGCTCAAGGCTGACGCTATTTCTCAAGCACGGCATGATTTAAAAATGGAGTTTATTTTGGAATCTGTCCGGGTGGACAACAAACTCAAAGACCGTAAAAATACTCTTGATTTCCTGATGGGTCTGGTATAATACGAGGCATGCAAACTACTAAGAAGTCCTATAGGTCACCAGATAGCTTCCTGGAGGCTTTACGCGGGCTTTCCCAGGATACTGCCTCAGAAGCCAAGATACAGATCCAAAAGGCTGTCACTGAGGATATTCCCCAGATGTTTGGCCTCAAGGGTAGCGGAGACCTCAAGGCCGGTCAGCAATTTTCTCTGACAGATATGGAACAGGCTGAAAAACAAGGTGAGAAGAAGGCGGAAAGGCGATTTGAAAACCGTCTTACCCAAGAGCGGACCATCTTTATTCAGGCTGAAGCCCAGGTTAAACAACAAATTGTCGCCATACAAGACGAGATAAAGATGATGGCCCGATCAGTGGGTGACCTTGGCAAAGAAGTACAGCTTGCTACCATGCAATCGGTTGTCAATCCTGGAGTGTATCACCGCAATTTCTTTGAGACCTTAAAGTCCCTGATCAAAAACCTGAGAATGAAGGTGACTGAGTCCAGAAATTGGTTGGCACAAAGTAATGCCAGAGCTGGCAAAAGAAAAGGTTTTTACTGGAACCAAGCCCAAAAATCAGGTACCAAATTCATGCTCTCTTCCGAGCGCTATATGGTCACAACCACGGGATAAATTGACATAGTACACTATACATAGTATACTATGTACTATGATTTCAGATACAAAGATCAGAATTCTTGGATATATTCGGACTAACGGTCAGGCCAGGGTGAAGGATCTGGCCGGACACTTGGAAATAGGTAATGTCGCCCTGCACAGACAACTTAAATCCCTAATTGAATCGGGGAAACTGACCAAATCCGGAACCTCTCCAAAAGTCTTTTATACTTTAGCCATAAAATCTCCTGACCAGGTCCAGGAAATTAATGAGCTTTTGGATAAATACTTTGCCTATGTTGATCCCACCGGGGTATTTTCAACCGGGATTTCCGGATTTCGGACTTGGTTAAAAAATGTCAGTAAATCTGATCAGGAAATCAGTCTCCTTTCCAGATATACCATAGACCGGGAAAATGTAAATTCACTTTTTTCCTCCGCGGGTTTCATCGATGCTACCAAAAATATATCCAAAACTTATGAGTCTGAGATGTTTTTGGACGGTGTTTATTATTTGGATTTTTATAGTCTTCCGACTTTTGGTAAAACCAGACTCGGGTCTATGATGTTGTATGCCAAGCAATCAGAAAACCGTGAACTAATCTGGCAAACAGCGGATGAATCCCGGGAAATCATTCATAAACTCATCGATTTATTGAAAATTGACGCTGTGGGTTATTTGCCTCATAGTATATTACGTAAAGTCCAATTTCTAAAAGAATTTTCCAAAAGGTTAAATTTATCTTTACCTAAAATTGAAATGTCCAAAGCTTACCCTGGAAAAATCCGGGTAGCTCAAAAGACCTTGGGAAAACTGGAAGAACGAATAAGAAATGCCAGAGAAACAATTTTTGTCCATAAAATTGATACTAAATTCAATCATGTTTTATTAATTGATGATGCCGTGGGTTCTGCAGCCACACTCAATGAAACAGCCAAAAAAATTAAACAAATGGGAATTGCGGAAAAAGTCTATAGCTTTGCTGTAGTTGGTAGCCTCAAAGGATTTGAGGTTATCCGTGAGGTTTAAGATTTCTGTGGGCACTGGAGGCTTCGCACCCCCGACCTCCTCAATGTCAATGAGGCGTTCTACTCCTGAACTAAATGCCCATCGTTTGATAATTATAACAATTTTAGAGTATAATACATATATGTATTTAGGAGCGCATGTTAGCATAGCCGGAGGATTTGATAAATGTATCGATAGAATTGCTGACATGGGCGGAAATACCCTCATGACCTTCGCCAGTTCCCCCAGGTCTCTGCGGACTTCTCCTTTTAAGCCAGAGATATTGGAAAAATATAGACAAAGCAAAAGGAAAAAAAATATTGGTCCTCACTTTTTTCATGGAGTCTACTTGGTCAATCTGGCCTCAGAAGATCCGGAATATGTCCAGGCTAGTATTGATTCACTGATTTTTTATCAGCAATTGGCCCGTGAAATTGAGGCTGTCGGGACAATATTTCATATTGGCAGTCACAAAGGAGCGGGCTTTGCATCAAAGATTACTCAGGTCGTCACCGCAATTAATTATATTTTGGATAGTAGTCCCAGGGGGACTAAATTGATTTTTGAAAACACAGCCGGACAAGGTGGAACCATAGGAGTTTCTTTTTATGAATTACGGGAAATTATTGACCGGATAGGGGATAAGCCAAAAATCGGTATTTGCCTGGATACTCAGCATACTTTTGCTGCCGGAATTCCGCTCAATAAGGCCTTAGATTTATTTAGCCGGGAAGTGGGTATCAAATATCTGAGTGCCATTCATTTCAATGATTCCAAGACTGATTTTGGATCCCATGTGGACAGGCATGAAAATTTAGGCAAAGGCAAAATAGGCAAAGACGCTTTGAAAGATTTTGTAAATGACAAAAGACTGGTTAATATCCCCATTATTATGGAAGTTCCGGGGGATGGAGAAGGACCCCGCAAAAAGGATATTGACTATCTGAAAAATTTAGTAGTATAATATCTTTACAATTTATTTCTGATTGCAGGACTCACCAACCTGCGCCACTCAGTCCTGAGTGAAATCGAAGGATAATTAAGCCACCAAAGTAATTGCTTGGAACCCCGGGAGCAATGAAGCGGTGGTTTTTGTTTTTTATATACCTATGAGCAATCTCGACAATTTAAGACATAGCTGTGCACACCTTTTAGCCAAGGCCGTTTTGGAGTTGTATCCTGGCGCCCACAATGCCATTGGTCCCTCTATCGAAAATGGTTTTTACCAAGACTTTGACATGGGTAGACATGTAATTTCCGATGCTGACTTACCAAAAATTGAGGCAAAAATGAGAGAAATTTTGCCTAAGTGGACTCATTTTGAATTTAATGAAGTAACTCCCGAAGAAGCCAAAAAACTTTTCAAGCATAATCCTTACAAAATTGAATTGCTAGAAGAATTTGCGGGCGAAGGGAAAAAACTCTTGACCAATGACCCTGGAGATTTTCTTGATCTATGCAAAATGGGTCACGTCGAAAATCCATCCAAAGAGATGCAACATTTCAAACTTCAGTCGATTGCTGGAGCTTATTGGCGTGGGTCTGAAAAAAACAAAATGCTAACCCGTATTTACGGCACTTGTTGGCCAAGCCAAAAAGAATTGAGTAATTATTTAAATATGCTTGAGGAGGCAAAAAAGAGAGATCATAGAAAACTAGGACAAGATCTTGACCTATTTTCAACCAATCCATTGACTGGACAAGGATTGATTCTGTGGCACCCTAAGCTTGCTATTGTTCGCAACATTGTCGAGGATTACTGGCGCAAAGAACACTATAAGCGTGGTTATCAGCTGGTCTTTACTCCTCATATTGCCAGTATGGATATGTTTGTTAAAAGTAGACATTTATCAAAATATATAAACTCAATGTTTCCGGTGATGTTACATGAATTTATTGAAGGTGAAAGTGCCCCCGATTATCAAACTGAGGAATTACTGAAACCAATGAATTGTCCTAATCATATTCAAATTTACAATCATCATCCCAGGAGTTATCGCGAATTACCGATGCGGATTGGTGAATTGGGGACTGTTTATCGATATGAACGAGCGGGAGTCCTCCATGGCATGACTCGAGTTCGTGGATTTACACAAGATGATTCACATATTTTTTGTGCACCCGAACAAGTAATCGGTGAAGTTTGTGAAGTTTTAAAACTCATGAAAGATGTATATGCGTTATTTGGTTTTTCCAGTTATCAAGTTTATATTTCCACCAGACCCGAAAAATATTTGGGTACCATTGAAATGTGGAATTTCGCTGAAGAATCACTCAAAAAAGCTGCAGTTGCAGAAGGATTTGATTACAAAATTGACGAAGGCGAAGGAGTGTTTTATGGTCCAAAGATTGATCTCAAGGTCAAAGATTCGATTGGGCGCGAATGGCAACTGGGTACCGTCCAATTTGATTTCAATCAACCAGCAAACGCTGAGACAACCGAAGATGAAATTGACGATTTTTGGAAATTAAAGACATTTAAACACAAATTTAAAACTAGAGAAAATCTGTCAGTTTATCTAAAAAAACTTGGGAGAGGCTTTAATGTCACATATATCGACAAAGATGGTAAGGAAAAACAATGTGTGATGGTACATCGTGTAGTTTTTGGATCGATGGAACGATTCTTTGGAATTCTTATTGAGCATTATGGAGGTGCATTTCCAGTTTGGTTGGCTCCGGTGCAGGTGGCGGTATTGCCAATTTCAGAAAAACATCTCGAGTATGCACAGTCGGTAATGGAATCCTTAAAATTGGCCAATATCCGTTGTGAATTAGATTCCAGAGCAGAATCACTGGGTGCCAAAATTCGTGATGCCGAGATGCAAAAGGTGCCTTATATATTGGTCATGGGAGATAAAGAAATAGAGTCTGGATCAGTCGCAGTTAGAACTCGTGGTAAAAAAGCATCTGAAACTATGACTGTCGAACAATTTTCCAATCAAATTAAAAACGAAGTTATTAATCGGACAAACACTACCACTACTACTGCCTAGAGCGGGACGTGTGGTAAATCACATCCCGCGCAAGCGGGATTTTTTATGATTATAATGAAATTTGGGGGAACCTCAGTTGGCTCGAAAGAGCGGATTTTAAATGTGGCAAATATTGCCAAAAAATATTATGCAGAAAATAAGATTGTTGTAATAGTCTCTGCCATGAGCGGTGTAACAGATAAACTAATTGAATTATTTCAGAAATTTAAATCCCATGATTATTTTGGAGCTAATCAAATCATTAAGACACTTTACAATATTCATAAGCTAGCATTAGATGATATATCTATAGACCGTCTATTTGGTGAATTGATTTTATATTTGACACTCTGTAAAAACTTTACCCTAGCTAATTATGATTACGTGATTTCTTATGGAGAGAAATTGAGTAGTCATCTTTTGTCAGCAACCCTAAATAATATTGGGGCTAAATCAATCCCCGTTGACGCATCGTTGGCAATCGTGACCGACAGTTGCTTTGGTAATGGTCGAGTGATATTAGATCGTACCAGTGTTAAAGCAATATCTTCATTATCTCCGTTATTATCTCAAAATATTATTCCCGTCATAACTGGTTTTTTTGGTGCAACAAAAGATGGACAAATAGTAACTTTGGGACGAGGAGGGTCAGATTATAGTGCGACTATCCTAGCCAATGCCTTGGATGCCAACGAAGTAATTCTCTGGAAGGAAGTTGATGGTATATTTAGCGGAGATCCAAACAAAGATCCCAGTGTCAAATTTTATTCTAAATTGTCATATGATGAGGCTCTTGCCTTGGCTCAAGCGGGGGCAAAAATATTGCATCCCGAAGCCATGATTCCCGTCCAAGCAAAAAATATTATTGTTAGAGTAAAAAATACTTTTAATCCAGATCATCCTGGAACTCAAATATGGAAATAAAAGTCGGTATATTGGGAGCCACTGGCATGGTTGGCCAACGCTTTATAGAACTCTTGACCAAGCATCCTTGGTTTAAGGTGGTTTGTGTGGCTGCTTCACCCCAGTCTGTTGGGAAAACTTACGAAGAAGCTGTATTAGGCCGATGGAAATTAAAATCTATGATTCCAGATAATATAAAGGGGTTAATCGTTCGCAGGGTAGAAGAAGATATAGAAAATATTGTTCGTGATGTTGATCTAGTTTTTTGTGCTTTGGATATGGAAAAAGAAGATATCAAGAGAATTGAAGAGAAATACGCTAGTCTGGGTGTTGCCGTGATTTCAAACAACTCTGCCCACCGTTGGTCTGAAGATGTACCAATGATTATTCCAGAAGTCAATCCTCACCAAATCCAGCGTATAGATACTCAACGCCAAAATCGGGGATGGAAAAATGGCTTGATTGCAGTCAAATCCAACTGCTCTATCCAATCATATGTTATTATTTTTACTGCACTAAAAATATTCAATCCCAAAAAAATTCATGTGGTAAGTCTACAGGCAATATCCGGGGCTGGAAAGACATTTACAGATTGGCCAGACATGATTGACAATGTAATTCCCTATATTGGTGGGGAAGAAGCCAAATCAGAGAAAGAACCACTCAAGATCTGGGGTGAGACTATAAAGCCAATTATTTCCGCCACTTGTATTCGGATCCCGGTGACCGATGGCCATATGGTAAGCGTCTCGGTTTCATTCGAAACCAAGCCGTCAAAGGAACAGATTTTGAAATGTATTAATGATTTTAATCCACTATCAAAGTTAAAACTTCCATCTTCTCCGAAAACTTTGATTCAATATATTGAAGAAGAAAATAGGCCACAATCAAAGCTAGATCGTGATTATGAAAATGGAATGGGAATCACGATGGGGCGACTTCAGGAGGATATTCATTTCGATTGGAAATTTATTGCTCTAGCACATAACACAATTAGAGGAGCTGCTGGTGGAGCAATTCTTATGGCAGAGTTATTAGTGAAGAAAGGATATGTACAAGAGCACACGCGATAACAACAAGAAATATTCTTTTTCAGAAGTATTACTCAAAGGTATTGCGGATGATGGAGGACTTTTTATTCCAGAAAAGATACCAAAACTAACTCTCAACCAACTAACCCAATTGAGTGACATGGCTTACCAGAAGCGGGCGGTATTTGTCCTAAATTTATTCAAGACTGGTTTTCCTAAAGGTGTGATTTCAAATATTGTTAATCAGGCATATTCTACCAACTTTGACACATCGCTTATTGCACCGCTAATTCACCTAAAGGATAACCAATATGTTCTGGAATTGTGGCATGGACCAACTTTGGCATTTAAAGATATGGCTCTCCAAATCATGCCGCTATTCTTTTCGAAAGCTATAAAGAAACCTAATCGCTATTTGATACTGGTTGCCACATCTGGAGATACTGGTAAAGCTGCCCTCGAAGGATATAAAGATAAAGAAAATATTTCAATAATTGTATTCTATCCGGAAAAGCACGTCTCAAAAATACAAGAGTTGCAAATGACGACACAAGAAGGAGAAAATGTTTCTGTCGTTGCTATCAAAGACAATTTTGATAAGTGTCAGTCATTAGTAAAGGAAATATTTAACGATAAGCGGTTTAATAATATATTGAAATCAAAATTCAAGACTACTTTATCGTCTGCAAACTCTATCAATTGGGGCAGGCTTGTTCCCCAAATTGTTTATCATGTCAGTAGTTATGTCGATTTGATAAGAATGGGAGTTATATCCGCAGGTGACCAGATAGACATTTCCATTCCGACTGGAAACTTTGGCAATATCTTGGCTGCTTTCTATGCCAGAGGAATGGGACTACCCGTTAGAAAACTCATATGTGCCTCCAATGCCAACAATGTCCTGACCAAATTCCTCCAGACTGGAGTCTATGATATTAGAAATCGATCTTTGGTCAAAACACCTTCGCCATCAATGGATATATTGGTCGCCAGCAATATTGAGCGTCTTTTGTATCTACTGACCAATAATCCCAAACAGGTAAGCGATTGGATGAATCATTTAAAATTAAATAAATTTTTTATGGTTGATATCGCTACCAAAAACAAATTAAAAGACATTTTTTATGCAGATTGGGTTTCAAATATAGACTGTCTGAAGCACATCAAAGCTTTATATTCAGAAACAAAATATTTGATCGACCCACATACTTCGGTTGCGCATATCGTGGCAGAGAGATATATAGCCAAGACTAATATCATTAAACCAGTAATCATTTGTTCCACTGCCCATTGGTCAAAGTTCTCAAGATCAATTGTCAATGCTCCCAGACAAATCAAGAACTTGTCCAGGAAAAAAATTATCCATCGTCAAAAATGTTCTCCAAAGATAGAATCAATAAAGACAACTATCCTAGAATTTCTTGCCAGTCATGATAATATATAAATATGGCAACAAAAAAATTAACCATGCACCATTTCTTTGGTAATCCGTATTATCGGGGTAAACATGTGGTATTGGTTGCCGGAAAATCTTTTACGGCAAAAACAGGCGATGGCGCTGCTAAAATTCTGAGAGATGTTCGTATAAAATATCCCCACGCAATTCCGGAAATTGCGTATATCCCTCAAAAGGGGATGTTAACCTTAAAGTATCTTTTTACAATTCTTCTCACGATTCTTGGATTATTGCATGGTTGATAGTCGATACTGGTGCTGACATGACAACTCTTCCTAAATATATGGCTGAAAGTCTTGATATTTCGTTGGACCATGACTGCTGGAAGGATAATACTATCGGAGTGGGTGGCAAAGAGATTGTATATATTTACAAGAAAAGAATTAAAGTAAAGCTTGGAGACAATGAACGAGCTGTACCAATATCTTTTTTAAATACTGATCGAGTACCCGCCTTTCTCGGTCGATTGGGATTTTTGGAAACATTTGACCTTGAATTTCTTAAATCACACGTGGTTGTGTTTAAAAACTAAAATTGATATAATGTTATCCAAGTGAGTACTGTTTTTTATCGCATCAACAATCAAATTCAAGCAAAAGAATTGAGGGTTTTGCGTGAAGATGGTACCATGGTCGGAGTTTTGTCCAAAGAGGACGCTCTGATTGAGGCCAAAAAGTTAAATCTGGATTTGGTAGAAGTGGCACCGCAGGCCAAGCCTCCGGTAGCAAAACTTATTGAATATACCAAGTTTAAATATCAATTGGCCAGAAAAGAGCGCTTGGCTAAATCTACTCAAAAAAAGATTGACCTAAAGGAAGTCAGGCTGACACCATTTATGGCCAGCGGTGACTTCGAAACCCGGATGAACCGCGCCCGTGAGTTTTTGGGCAATGGAGACAAAGTCCGGATCACGGTAAAATTTGTGGGCAGGCAACTGACTCACAAAGAATTTGCCGAGACAGTCTGGCAAAGAGCTGTTAGCGCTTTGTCCATCGTCGCCAAGATAGACCAGTTACCCAAATGGGTGGGTAAACAGTATATAGGAGGCTTATGCCGAAAATAAAAACCAGAAAATCAATAGCCAAAAGATTAACCATTACAAAGACGGGTAAAGTCATGCACCGGTCATCTTTTGGCCGGCATTTGCGCAGTAATAAATCGGCTTCGCAGCTGAGACGTCACAAAGTGATCCGCGAACTGGGAGCAACCATATCCCGGAAAATTAGAAAGGTCATGGGAAAATAATATGAGAGTAAAAAATAACCGCCGGGCGCGACACAACAAGCTTTTGAATCGGGCCAAAGGTTTCCGGATGACCAAAAATAGGCTCTACAAAGTTGCATCCGAGGCAGTTCTCCATGCCGGTCAATATGCATTTAATGGCAGGCGTTTGCGTCGGCGCAATCTGCGGGCCACCTGGATTGTCCGCATCAATGCAGCCCTACACCAAATGGGCCTGTCTTATTCCAAGTTTGTGGGTGGCTTAAAAAAAGAGAAAATCGAAATTGACCGCAAAATCATGGCTGATCTAGTCGTCAAACAACCCCATGTTTTTGCTCAAATCGTTGACAAAGCTTTACCAAAAAGGTAATATAGGCTTATGAAATACACCATTAATTCCATGTTTGCCTTTTTCTTTGCTCCGCGTGCGGGGTGATGGATTAGTGCAAATCTTTATCCATACCCCGCAAAAGCGGGGTTTTTTAGTGGCATGAATTATAAACTCGCATTAAATTTACTCAAAAAACGAAATATCGACGCCTGGTTGATTTATCAATCTCAGGGGACTTATTCTGTGGGGATGAATCCAATTGCATCGGAAATATGTGAAATCACTGAATTAGTAACCAGACCATGGTTTTGCCTGCTCAAAAGTAATTTAAAACAACCCATCTGGATTTACCAATCGATGGAAAGTGATAAGCTTGATAATGTCATTGGAAAAAAGCTCGCCTATTCATCACGTGCCTCTTTGATAAGTATTCTGTCCTCATATCTGCCTTCACGGGGGACTATTGCTATGGAAGTTAGTACTAAGGCTAACATTCCTCTTTTATCTAGGATTGATTTTGGAACGGTTCAGCTAATTAAAAGTCTAACTAAAGCAAAAATAGTAAGTTCACAAGATTTATTGGGAGAATTAACATCAAGGTGGGGAAGGAGCGGACTGAATTCACACAAAGAAGCCGTTCGTAAACTAATTTTGATACTAGATGAAACTAAATTATTGATTAGATCCAAAATCGGAAATATTACCGATTATCAAATACAAAAATATATAGAATCCCGATACACGCATTATGAACTTTTGAGTATTTATCATCCGGTTGTAGCCAGTGGTAAAAATACCGGAAACCCACATTATTTTCCATCAATTGAGCAACCAGTTATTATCAAAGAAAATGTTATCTTACTCATTGATATCTGGGGAAAAGTGAATAATCCAAACAGTATTTATGCAGATATTACAACCATGTATTACACAGGTAAAACTATACCCAAGAAGGTATCTTGTGCATGGAACGCCCTAATCGATACTCGAAATGCAGTCATTAAATATTTACAAACAAATATTAAAAACAGAATGATTAAAGGATCAAGTTTAGATAATATTGCCAGAAATATAATTAAAAAAGCCGGATATGAAAAGTACTTTATTCATCGTTTGGGACATAATATTTCATCCGAATTGCACGGTTATGGGCCTAATCTTGATAATTATGAGACCTTAGACAATCGAAATTTATTATTCGATTCAGGATATAGTATTGAACCTGGAATTTATACACCCAAGTTTGGTTTGAGATCAGAAATTAATATCTATATATCAAAAACGGGAACCGTCACTGTTACTACTCCTGCCCCATTAGAAATTGAAACGATATGAGCGAATTGAGAGATTCTTATGAAACAGAAGTTGGCCCTAATGATCTAGATTTATTAGAATCGGTTGTTGCGAGGTCAGGAATATTCTCCAAACCTTACGGATTTGATATTGATCTTTTAGTCCAATGTATTCTGGGAGATTGGACAATAAAGAAACATAACGAGCGTGAATTAATTCTTTTAGCTTCAACTCTAGCTGCTGTCGGAAATTCCAGTACATTATATTTTGGATGTGTCGTTTGTCCTGATTATGGCGGTTATTATATTAACGACATCTGGCATTATAAAATGGCAGAATTAGGCAATGGAATATCTCAAACTGCTGGAAACGTGGATCGTTTTGCAAAAGTCCTATCACCGTTATCAAATAGAACCAAGCGTCCAGTTAATCTTTCTGTAATATTTCCGGGATGGGAAGTGATGGAAAGGGGAGAGCTTGTCTGCGGATTAAGTATAACTGAGGCCCGGTCTAGACTAGAATCAACAGCAGATAAAACTAGAGACCAATTATCTAAACGAGGGAATGATTATTTTGATTCTTCGGTCACCATAGTCGATATTCTTGATTACCGTGATACGATTCTGTCTATTTCTGGTGATGTAAATCCTAAAATTGCTAGATCAATTGTGAAACAAAGGCAAAAGTTACACGGCGATGGCTATAAAGAGCAAGATGCTATAACAGAATTGGCTGAAGCAGCAATAGCTTTTGGATATTTAAAAGATGTTCTCGAATCCCATGTGATCGCGATAGCTACAACTCCAGTAATCGCTTTATCTCTACTTAACGAATCTCCACATATCCAACTTAATCACAAATACCATGGATGATAAAAATCGTTTATAATCAACTTATGTCGAAGTTATTTACCAAAGAAAAAGAGAGTTAGTTTCATGGCCAACTC
>ERZ1292629.2432-Hain-H43-01um-R1-2432-length-15714-cov-6_pt1 | contig 15714 bp, 22 predicted proteins | sample MGYA00564399_ERZ1292629 | MGnify/ENA primary metagenome ERZ1292629 (study PRJEB36523, sample SAMEA6512636) | groundwater metagenome | collected 2019-01-08 | study: AquaDiva: Metagenomics assemblies of 32 groundwater samples
GATCGGCTTCGGTGACGGTTGCCCGATGAATTTTTGACCGTAAAAACCATCTCATCTTTCTTAAGCTTATCGTATATTTATGATTTTGCCAATTTCGTGATAGGTTAAAAATATGGAGGTGATAAAAAACAAAAAGGCCTATTTTGATTACGAAATCCTGGAGAAATTTGAGGCGGGCATAGTTTTGGCCGGGCAGGAAGTGAAATCGATTAAAGCCAATAAAATGAGCTTGGCCGGCTCTTATGTTGTCCTGCGAGAAAACGAAGCTTATTTAATCAACGCCGCGATTGCTCCTTATCAGCCCCAAAACAACCCCAAAAATTATGAACCAACACGATCGCGAAAACTCCTGCTTCATAAATCGGAAATCAGATATTTGACGGGCAAGGCGCAAGAGAGGGGCTTGACTTTAATACCGTTGCGAGTATATACTAATAAGGGTAAAATAAAGTTGGAATTCGGCTTAGGCCGAGGACGGAAGAAAGTCAATAAAAAAGATCTGATTGCAAAGCGGGAAGTCGAGAGAGATATGCAGAGAGAATTAAAAGCGCGGGGATGACCAGCTTCGATGGAGGGCGGACTAAAATATGCAGGCAAAACAAATCGAATAAGTGCCAACTTATTCAAACAACCCGCTTTAGCTTACGCTTAAGCGGCATTCGAACCGTTGATTCTCGCTAGGCGGAGATCGAGTGTCATATTCAGCGAGATAGGCGGCCTTTCTTGATCCAGAAAGACCGATGAAAAAATTCGGATCAAAAGCATGGAAGTTTTGTCCGGTTTCAATTCTATGCTTCCGCTAAATCGGACTAAGCTTGTAGTATTATTTTAGGCAAACTCTTCAGACGCGGGCTCAATACCCGCCATCTCCACCCTTCGATAAACTCAGGGTAAACACTTGAACCAAAGAATCATCGCTAATACGCACATAAGGGCAAAAGAAGTCAGGGTTATTGATGAAACTGGAAAGCAGTTGGGAGTTATGATTTTAGAGGAGGCCCTGCGCACAGCTTACGAGCGCAATTTAGATTTAATTCAGGTGACAGAAAAAGTTGATCCGCCGGTTTGTAAAATCATGGATTACGGCAAGTACGCTTACCAGGAAAAAAAGAAAGAGAAATCGGCCACAAAAAAGCAGAAAACCAGCACTCTGAAGGGCATCCGTCTAACTTTCAACATTGGTCAGCACGATATGGAAACCAGAGCCCGCCAGGCGGAAAAATTCCTGAAGGCCGGCGATAAGGTAAGAATCGATATTGTTTTGAGGGGGAGAGAAAAGGCCTTGGGCAACTTTGCCCGAGAAAAAATCGGCAAGTTTCTGGAAGTTTTACAGAACTTCGTCCCGTACAAAGTGGAAAGAGAATTAAAAAAAGAAATGAGGGGCCTTTCAATGATTATCTCTAAACAGTAGTTATATATGAAAAAGAAAACACGGAAATCTATCTTGAAACGTTTTAAAATTACCAAAAACGGTAAGATCTTGCGAAGACTTACCGGCACTGATCATTACCGGGCGAAAAAATCTGGTAAGAAGGTAAGGGCCGGCAGAAAATGGATTACGGTTTCAGTGCCCGAAACAAAAAAGATTAAAAAATTATTAAGGTAACATGGTTAGAATAAAAAAAGGGGTTACGGCTAAAAAGCACCGAAGGCATTTGCTAAAACATGCTAAGGGTTTTCGTTGGGGCAGAAAAAATAAGTTCCGGGCGGCTAAAGACGCTCTGCGCCATGCCTGGGAATACGCTTACCGGGACAGAAAGACGAACAAGAGAGAAAAAAGAGCCCTTTGGCAGGTCCAAATCAATGCTGCTTGCCGAGAACAGGGTTTTAATTACAGTAAATTTGAACACGGTTTGAAGAAAAACAAAATTGAGCTTGACCGGAAGATCCTCGCACAGCTTTGCCAAGATAAACCGGATATTTTCAAAAAAATAATAGAGAAAGTAAAATAGAAAACCGCTCTCCTAACAGGAGGGCGGTTTTATTATTAACTCTTTAGGCGGCTCAACCGGATAGCAGCCGGTAAAACAACCCAGACAAAGATTTTCTTTAGGTAGACCCGATGATTTTATCATTCCCCCTAAACTTAGATAACCCAAAGAGTCAACATGAATAATCTCGGTTCTGGTCTGCTCTACGGTGCGATTAACGGCCATTAATTCTGTTTGGGTGGGAATGTCAATTCCCAAGAAACACGGATAGCGGACTGGGGAAGAGCCAACTCTTAAATGAACTTCAGCCGCTCCGGCTGATCTCAACATTCTCACCACTTCCGGACAAACATTGCCTCGGATAATCGAATCTTCCGTGATCACCATGATTTTACCGTAAACCAGTTCTCTCAAAATATAAAACTTGGTTCGCTGAAGAAATTTTCGATTGGTTTCTCGCGGCGTCAAAAAGGTTCTCGTCGCATAATAACGGTTCCGAGAAATCGCACGTCTTACGGGTATATTAAGGGCTCGTGAAACGCCGTAATTATAAATTGCTCCCGATTCCGGAACAGAAGAAACAAAATCGGCCGTTTTGATTGGATATTCGTTGGCTACCTCAAAACCGGCATTGTCCCGATAAAAATAAACTTGGCGGCCTCCGATGGTGCTATCCGGCCTGGCAAAATAGACCAACTCTATAATACAAAGACGCAATTGCGCCAACGCTGAGTCGATCCAAATTAACGATGACTCAATTCCGTTCGGGCCCAACATGATTAATTCTCCAGGTCTCAGCTCCCTAATAAGCGTACCGGTAAGCGTATGAAGAGCGCATTCCTCCGAAGCCACAATGAAACTAGAATCGGTTTGGCCCACGCAAAGGGGTCTGATCCCGTGCCGGTCTCTCACGCCAATTACCTTATTTTTGTATAAAATAACCAGAGCAAAAGCCCCTTCTAACCTCGGCAAAACCTCCAAAACAGCTTCCAAGAACTCGCTTTTTTGAGAGGTCGCGATTAAAGCGACGATTACCTCGGTATCGGAAATCTGCGATTGAAATTGGTAACCCTTTATCTCTGCTTCTTTCCTTAAGGGATCGAGATTTATTAAATTACCGTTGTGCCCGAGGGCAAACACCTCGCCGTGAAAATCGCCCAATAGGGGCTGAAAGGTTTGGGTTTGTTTTGTTTCACCTATTTTTCCCACGGTAGAATAAAGAGCGTGGCCAATCCCGAATTTTCCCGGCAACCTGGCGATAATCTCGTCTCTTTTTTCGTCTCTAAATACCTCTGTTACCAACCCCGTTTCTTTATAATGATATATAGCGCTGCCATCGGAGGTAGCTATGCCCAAGGCCTGCTCTCCCCGATGCTGAAGGTCGTAAATACCAAGAGTAATTTTCGAGGCCACCTCTTCATCGCTCACAATGCCAAAAATACCGCACATTTTAATCTCCCTTCTTTGATTATTCTAGATTGTCAAAGGACAACTCCCTCCCTTTCCAATAACGCAATTTTCTTTTTTTGTCCATATTCATTTTAAAAACGTCAACATTTTCTTCAGGGGCCAGCAATTAATCACGTCTTTTTTTTCCGCCCAACCCCGGCGCGCTTGAGCAATACCGAACTCCATAAGTCCCAACTGACTTTTGCGGTGAGCGTCGGTATTGATGACTATTTTGACTTGGGCTTCCTTCGCCTTTCGAACATTTTGGTCATTCAAATCTAATCTCTCTGGCCAGGCATTCAACTCCAAAACAGTATTGGTTGCTCTCGCCGCCCCTAAAATTTTATCAAAGTCTATTTGATACTCGTCTCGCTTTTTTAAAATCCTGCCCGTGGGATGAGAAATAATATCAACATGGGGATTTTTCATGGCTTTAATCATTCTTTCTGTCATTTTTTGCCTGTCCATTTTCATGCTGGAATGAATGCCGGCTATAACATAATCTAATTTTTGGAGGGCTTCGTCTTTGATATCAATTGAGCCGTCTTTCAAGATATTCGCTTCGCAGCCCTTCAGAATTTTAAAAGAGGTGTATTTTTTGTTTAACTTATCGATCTCTTTATTGCGTCGTTCCAGTTGTTTTTCATTTAAGCCGTGTTCAATTCTTAAAAACTTGGTGTGGTCGGCAATCCCCACATAATCGTAACCCATTTTAATTGCGGCTTCGGCCATCTCTTTAATAGAATTCTTACCACCGGCCCAATTAGAATGAGTATGCAGGTCTCCCCGAATCTCGCGATAGCCGATAATTTCCGGTATTTTTTGGGCAAGAGCCGCCTCAACCTCGCCCCGGTCTTCTCTTAGTTCGGGCGGCACCCATGGCATTCCCAGAGCCCTGTAAACATCTTCTTCGGTAACACTTGCGATCATTTTCGGCCCGCGGAATAAACCGTACTCGGAAAGCTTCAAGCCCTTTCCCATAGCTACAAGCCGCGTCGCGATGTTGTGCTCTTTAGAGCCAGTAAAATACTGCAGAGCCGCGCCGTAAGATTTTTTGGGCACCACCCTGATATCCATATCAAAACCCTCTTTCGTTCTGACCGAGGCCTTGGTCGTGCCCTTGCCCCAAATTTTGATAACGCCGGGCGTGGAAACAAAAGAATCCATCACTCGCGATGGATTGCGCGCAATCACCAAAAAATCGACATCGCCAATGGTTTCTTTCATCCGCCTTAAAGAACCGCAATAATCCACCCGCTCCACGCCCTTAATGGTTTTCAGTTTTTCGTAAACCTCCTTGGCCTTAGGTAAAATCTCGCCCAATAAAAATCTCCCCTTACTTCTTTTGAGAAATTTAATGCCTTCAAGAATATTTTTTTCCGTTTTTTCGCCGAAGCCGAACAAAAGAGCAATTTTATGGGAATTTGCCGCTCTTTCCAGGTCTTTTAAATTCTTAACTCCCAATTTTTGGTAAAGTATCTTTGCTCTTCTGGGGCCCAAACCCTCAACCGCGCCAATTTCTTCAAAATTGATCGGCGTTCTTTTTTTAAGATCCTCGTAATATTTTATCTTCCCCGTTTCAAGATATTCCGCAATATGCGCGGCAATATTCCTGCCTACGCCGGATAATTCTTCCAGCGCCTTTTTGCCGCCTTTTTGATAAATTTCCTCGATATCGTTTTCTATGGTTTCTATGGTCAAGGCCGCCTTCTCATAGGCGTAGGGTTTGAAAGGAACCTCGTCCATCGCCAAAAAATTAGCAATCTCGTAGAATATTTTTGCAAGTTCCCGATTTACCATAAGAACTCCTTAGAAAGGTTTTTCGGTCGGCGGAACCCGAGGTTTGAAATGGTCCCTGGCGAAGAGCTTGGGACGAATGAGAAATAAAAAAGATGAAGCGCCAAGCCCAAAAACGCTGGTTAAGACAAAGACCGTCTTGAAACCCACGGCTGTCGCCAAAATCCCGCCGAAAGCTCCTGCAATCCCTGCGGCAAACCCGAGTCCGGTGCTTTCCAAGCTCCAGGAAAAAGCCTCTCGTCCCCTGTCAATGTGCCTGGTGAATATACCCGACCACGTGGGAACCACGCAGGCCATGGCCAAACCCCGGATAAACTCCAAAACAAATATGTGCCATGGCTGCGAAGAAAAAATATAACCCAGCGGAATAAGATTGGCTACGTACATGCCGGCGATCAAAAACAAAATATCGTCTTTTTCGCCATGATTTTTATCCAAACGACGAGCGATGAACGGCTGAATGATCGACTTCGTAATCCAATAGGTGGCGGCGACAAATCCAACCATCTCCAAACTACCTCCCCGAATTTGCTTAGTTAAAAAAATGGCGAAAATCGGTCCAATCAAACCCCAGCCGCCCTGAAGTAAAATATCAGACGAAATTAAAATCCTGATAACTTTATTTACGCCTAATTTCATTGTCTTTATATATAATAGCGCCTGGCGGTTAATGATCAAACAGCTTACCGATCTTTTTCAGCAAAAAAGACCGCAAGAACTGGATTCCGAATTTAAAGAAAAAGAATAAGCCGATTAAAGCGGCGATCAATTCCGCTCCCCTGATAACCAAAACGAAGGCGGCGCCGGCCGCCGACCCCAACCCCAACGCCGTGAAAACAAAGGACTGGACGATATCGTGAGAACCAAGAGCGGCGGGAATGGGCAGGATAAGCGCCAAAGAAGAAAAAGCGCCGATGGAAACGGCCGAAAAAACGCCAACACTCTTGCCCAAAAATAGAATTAAGAGAAAGGTTCTTGTAAGTAAAATCAACTCGGTCAAAAAACTCAAGCCGAAGCCCTGCCACATTGTTTTTTTCTTCGGCTTGAAATATTGAAAAATTTCTTTTTCAACTTCGATCGCCGTTTCGGCGCTATCTGAATTTTGAGCATTAAATTTTTTAAAGAAAAAATGGACGACGCTTTCTTTTTTAAAACTCTTGAAATAAAAAAAGCATACTAAGGCGATGATTAAAATAAAAACCGAGAAAATAGTTATGCCTATTTTGTAAGACGGCAAGTTTGCGTTGGCGATAAAAAAGACCATTCCCAAAATTGTAGCAATGGTATAAATAGTGAACTCGGAAATCCTATCGATAACTACCGAGGCGATGGACTTGGACCAGGGCATGGCATATTTTTCTTTTAAATCGTACCCCCGGAAGATTTCTCCGCCAAAAATGACCATCGGAACAAAAAAGGATATAGCGTTGCCGGAAAGATAATATTCCAGAGCCCTTAAAAGGGGAATATTATATCCCTGACTCTTTAAAATTGTTTTCCACCTATAAGATCTGACAAGATTGGCCAGAATTGTCAAAAACAAAATTATCGCCCCGGCGGCGGGCGAGAAAGATCTAAAAGCCAATTCGATTTCTTCCCAACCGATGGAACGGATAATCCAAACAAGCAGTCCGGTGCCGACAGATAAGGAAATGAAAAAAAATAGGACCTTTTTCATTTTATGACTCTACGGCCTTATTCAGACTTTCCAGGAGTTCGTTTAAATTCATCTGGTTGTTCCTGGCCAAATCCTCGATTGTTTCCGATTGGGCTGCCGGACAGCCAACGCAATGATGGCCAAAACCCATAAGGATTGTGGCCGCTTTAGGAAAATTATCAACAACCTCGGCAATCGTCATTTCTTTGGTTATTTTTTTAACTTTTTCCATACAATTAATATCTTAACAGGTTAAATGAAAAAGGCCAATAACCCTTTCCTGCGCCCCCTCCTCTTCAAACGATTCCTCTTTTCTGATATTGAAGGTTTTGGTCGCCTGTTCTGTTTTGTCAATAATAAGTTCTATCCCGCGAGCCTTAATTTCTCTTTTGGCGCGAGTGGTCACTTGCGCCATGCCCTGCTCCCCCGTGCCAATTACTATTGCTTCCGGCCCCTGCTCTAAAGCATCAATAATGTCCTCGACATCGATAATATGAGATTCGGTTCTCAACCAATCGAAAACCTGACCGGCCCAATTAATGCCGACATCGTGCCGATAAGTTTCGCCGTCAATGACGATATAGCCGAATTTGTATTCTTCAATCATAGAATTAACTGATTTCCGATATCCTCCTTAATTTTGGGGGATTTCGTAAATCCTTAATTATCAAATAGCGTTTTTTGCTTCTTGATGTTCTTTTGTTCGTTTTTAGAAAAAATACTGACTTTGCCGAAAACTCCGTCATAGCCCGGCGTGATTGAAATATGCCCCTCCTTCACCCTGGCAATCCCTTCGGCAATTTCCGGCAAAGTCGCGCCAATCAGCTCTCGGCTTGACGCTTCCAGTAAAACATTGAACTCGCTGCCTAATTTTTTGATCAGGTTTTCGTATTCTATGCCCACTTGCTTGCTCGCTGTGGTAACGCCCAAACTCTCGGCGATTATTTCTTCCAAAGGAACCAGGCTCCTGAACGGAATGGCGCCTGCCGGTCCAAAACCTTGTTTTCGGTCAGCCAATCTTTCCACCCGGTTCATAACGCCGATGGTCAAGGGTTTGCCGCAGGTTGGGCAAAGATTGTTGTATTTTTTCGATTCAGGCGGAGCAAGGGCGATTTCGCAAGTCCTGTGCCCGTCGTAGTGATATTTTCCCTCCTCCGGAAAAAACTCAATGGTGTATAAAAATTTTCCCGAATCTTTGGCCTTGATTGCGCCGACGATCCCATCGTAGCTTAAATCAGTATTAAAAACATTGGCTTCCCGCCCTAATTTCCTCGGACTATGAGCGTCTGAATTGCTGATCAGGGTGATCCTGTCTAAAGCGGACAGTCGCCAGTTCATCGGAGGATCGCTGGATAACCCGGTTTCGATCGCATAAATATACTTCGAATATTCTTCGAAGCACTCCTCGATTGAATCAAAACCGGACTTGGACCCGAAAATACTGAACCAAGGCGTCCAGGCGTGGGCCGGAACAATCAGGCACTGATCAGATGCTGCCAAAACAATTTTGGCCAATTCTTTGGCATCCAGCCCTAAAATGGGACGTCCGTCCGACTTCAGGTTGCCGATAAAACCGAGGCGCGCATTAATTTTTTCAACTACTGCCAACGAAGGAGCAAAAATCAAAACATGAACCTTCCGCACTTTATTGTTTTTCGAATAAATACAGCTGATTTCGGAAGTTAAAATAAACCTCGTTGAATCATCGCCGTTTTTTATCTTAAACAAACCTTGTTCAGCTGAAACCAGCCCCTCTTTTAGGTTTTTAAACCATTCGGGGTGCGTAAAATCGCCCGTACCTAAAACATTAATCCCCTTAATTTTCGTCCACTTATCCAAATTCTCCAGATTCATGTCTTTGGACGTGGCTCTGGAATATTTAGAGTGAATGTGGAAATCGGCGATAAGTTTCATGTCGTATCATACAAGAAACTGGGAAATCGCTCCCAAAATCAGTATGACTATCAATAAATATAACAGCAAAGAAGGAATTTTAAAACTATACTCCGGCTCGCGATTGCCTGTTTTTTTAGCTTTCTTAAAAATTAAAATAATGGCTATTCCTTCAATAACCCCCACAACCGTTCCGACAAAACCCAGGGTACCGATAAAATCCCTAAAACCTATTAAAAATAATATAAAGGGCGACCCGCAGGCAATAACGGTACTCAGCCGATTCGATAACTTTAAATCGCAAACAAAAGTATTTTTTAAATGAAGGCCCAGGACTAAAATAGAATCGGCCAGGGTTACTAGGGCGGCCAGCACCGCCAAAAAAATAATCTTGGGGCCGAGAAACGGGGCAAGGGAGGAGAGGACATCTTGGCTGATATTATTGCCAACCACCCCTAAAACAGCCAGAGTAAAAATCAGGTAAAAAGGCGTGGTAACCAGTGTTGCCAAAATTATCGTCTTTTTTATTTTTTTCTTTTCTCGCGGCGTTTTGAGAAAATCGATGATTTCCGGAATCGCCGACCAGCCGATTAAAGAAAAGAGAATGACGCCGAATGGTAAAAAAGCGTTCGGAAGATTAAAGACGGCCAGATTCCGAAAATCAAACCTCGGCAGGCAAAAAAACAGGACAGCGGCTGATGCTAAAAAGAAAATAATATTTGTCAGAAGTTCGACCGAAGCGATTAGTTTAATCCCCCGAAAAATAAGGTAGGACATCACTATCCAAAAAATCACAGTAAGCTGGACTGCTGACAAATTTGAAACCGGCGAAAATAAAATACTTAAAAAATCGCCGGCCAGAATCAAATAGGCCAAAAGGGCACCGACGAGCCCGCTGACCACCGAAATCATGACTAAAATCTTGCCCCAGGCGCCCAGATATTTTTGCGCCAGACCGGGCAGGCGGCAGGATTCTTTAGTCCTTAGCAACGCTTCGCCGAAGAAAAGATGGATTAAAAGAACAACGCCTCCTAAAATCAGAAAATAAAAAAAACCGGGCACAACCCCGCTTTTGTTGATAATATAAGGGACCCCGAAAATTCCTGCGCCAATGATTGTCCCGACAAAAATCGAGACCGCCTTAAAAAGCTTAAGCATCTAATTTAACAGTTTAACGCCCAGCCCGGCAATTTGAGCCCCGCCCAAAATAAGAATGCTGGCAAAAGCCGACCAGCTCGCTAGATTTAAAAAAGTTGCAAAGGAGTCTGCCGGCATCATCCCCTTGAGCTGCTCGCCGATCATGTTTTGCAACTGCGCTTGGATGTCTTGAGAGGCGACGCTTTTTTGCGCCGGGGGTGTTTTAAAAATCTCGGGGGCATCTGCCTTGCCGGTAAAAATATTGAAAGACGAATAGAGGGTGGCGAAAATCACGACCAAACCGATAATAATTAGGGCTGTTCCTAAGGTTTTTTTAATCATAATCATTCGTATAATGATGACTTTTTTATGATAATTTTATAAATATTTTCAATAAAATCTCCGCCGGCGTAGCCGATAATAAATGATACTGCCGGAGAAAAAGAGCCCAAGAGAGTAAAACCAATTTCTTTGATAGCTATGGCCGCAACCGCTCCGATGATTCCTGAAACAAACATCGTGCCTAAAAAATAAAACAATCTGAATTTTACCTCTTTATAGGAGAACTGATATTTTACAAAACCGACCAGACCTCTTAAAATTCCGCCGCCAAAAGCCGCCGCAAAAATAGTAATCATTAGAATCGGGTCCTAACGAACCTGTTTACACTTTATAAACCTTGTAATCGTCTCGAACCTTTTGGTCAACCTTGAAACCAACCGAATCGCCCTTTTTGGCCGAATCAACTTTTTTATGGTCAACCTCCATAGAAGTCACCGCTTGGGTAAAATCCGTTTCACCGCCGGTGATTCTAATCGTGTCCCCCACCTTGAGAGTATCCGACAGATCAACCACGGCCACGGAAATATTCCCGAAATAATGGCTGATTTTTCCGATGAGTTTTCCTTCTTCCGCCATAATAATATATTTAATTAATTTTTAGCTTTTTCGACCTTTTTCGTTTTAAGATATTGGACAACCTTCTGAACCAATTTTTTAGGATCGGCGTCATAAAAAATGGGGCCTCTTTTTTTGTGAGGATATTTTAAAAGATAATTAACCAAGTCGGCCGTGCCGCCCGACCCCACCAAAACGCCGATTGGTTTTCTATCTTCATAGGCAATGGTGAACTCATTTAATGTGCCCATGCGGCCACAGGCCACGATAACGGCATCAGCCGCCCTGGTCATTAAAAGGTTTCTGCCCGAGTAATCAAAACCGGTATATACCATGACGTCAAATTCGTCCAGGGGCAGTTTGTAGCTTTTTTTATGCTCAATCTCGGAAGATGCCGGTGAAAAACCGATACTTACTCCGCCGGCATGGTTGGCTCCCTGGGCCGCATAATACGGCACGCCGCTTGTCGCCCCGGTGATTAAAATGCAGTTCTGGCGGACGATTTCCCGGCCAAGTTCTCGAGCCGCCTCTTTCATGTTTTTGGCGCAAGGGGTCAAAACCGCCGCCCCGCTGACCGCAATTTTATACTTTAACTTCATATTTATATTTTAGCATAATTTAGCAAGATGTTTAACGTTTAAGGTTAAACGCCTAGGTTAAACACCTAGAGATATCCGATTTCCGAACATTTATCTGGAAATCGGATATCCAAACATCCGTCATCCGCCTTGTTACGTTATAATCGATCTGATGGATATCCTATCACTTAACCTAGTCAGGGCTATCTTTGGACTATAGATACCAACCCCACGGGTTATATTGTTCGGGAAGTATTTTGATGGGGATATTATTCTCCTCATTAATAACAGAAGTGGCAGCTAATATAACAACGATGGAGAAAATTAAAAATAAAATATAAATCACGAGCTTCCATCGCTTTATTTTCTTATCATGCAAAACAAGAATTCTACCCGATTGTTTATAATCTTTGCGCCACTTAATAAGAAAAAGGCCGACTATTGATAGCGGAACGATTAACATTATTAATCCTTGTATAAACTCGTCCATATTATTAAAGTATTTATCTCAATTTTGCAGCACAGGAATTGTGAGATAATATTATTATTTTTTTATTATACTTTTGTAATAAACTTTCGATATTTTTGCACTTTTCTGATTTATTTTCATCGAGGCAATAATAATCATCTAAGACAATAAAAACAACGCTCTCCGCAATGCCTAATTCTTTTATTTTCAACAAAGTTTTAAGATCCTTCTCTATGGCTTGTTCTACTGTTTTTTGCCCCCGGTTCATACCCTCCACCGAATAATGAAGGTACTTTACTTCCCCGCACATTGAAAAGAGTCCTTGGTCCTTCTCTGAAGTAATTATTAAATCTACTTTCGGAGCTCTTTTAAGGTTACCTTTTAATTTCAGTAATTTACTGGCAAAAGAATATTTTTCAAAATTACTTTTACTTAAATTTTTCTCCAAATGCAATTCGATATCAGGACCAATCTCATTCAATTCTTTATAAAAGAATCTTCCGAACTGGAGCATTAAATCGTATTCGTTCCAGCATATCCAATGCTCGGCCATAGCCTCTTTTTCGCTTTCTAAACTTTTGGAATATTTGGAAACCCTGGAATCGTAATCTTTGCAAAACATTTTCCACGCATCCTTTACTATTTTTTCGATTTTATTTTTATTCATATTTAATTTAAACAAAATTTCCTCTACAAAATGTGGCTGAAGTCAGTTTTATTTAATACTTTCCCTGAGCATCAACCTTAGGGTTCTTTTCCCCTCGTTAGTTTTGAAATATTTCTCTCTTCTTTTTGCGTCAACCATTGATTTATATGCTTCGTAGAAAATTAATTCGAATGGACGATATGGCTTGGTAGCTTGTGACAATCCTAATTGGTGCTCGTTAAGTCTTCTTTTTAAATTATCGGTATAACCAACGTACTGCCAATTTTTCTTTAGACTTTTAATTAAATAAACGTAATACATCGGTTTAATGGTCCAGGGTGGCCTGAATCAGAGCAAAGCACGATTCAGGCCTACCCTGAACCGTGTTTTGTTATACAAAACTCTGGTTCAGGGTGCCCCCACTCCGAGTCGAACGGAGATCCCAGCCTTCGGAGGGCTGTACTTTATCCATTAAGCTATGGAGGCTTGACAAAAGAATAATTTCTTGCTATGCTATCTCATCGTATCTTAAAATTGGTTATTTGGAAAGGGGGAAATAAATGGATTGGTACAAGATGGCGGTTTTCCTTTATTGCGCCGCCTTAACGCATTTCCTGGCGGATTTTCTTAGCCACTAGATGAAGGAGAAAGGGCTCTGGCTCGTCTTACACTCTTTTCTTTACACGCTTTTCTTTATTCCCGTCTTCTGGTTCGCGGGTATCAATTACCCGTGGCTAATTATTGTTTTCGAATCCCACCTGTTAATAGATACTCAGGGAAAATTTCTCTTGTGGATCGTGAAAACAATCCTTAAAAAATCGGCGGTTGAAGAAAAGATGGAAAGAATTATCACCCTCGGCTTAGACCAAGTCCTTCATCTGCTTATTCCATTAATCATCGCTCTTTCGGCGCTTTGAAACGAAAAGGCCCCTTAGAAATCAATCTATTGGGCCTTTCTTCTTTTTTCGCGGAGGATAGCGTTGGCTACCTTGATCGCTTGACGGTAATCTACCGGCGAAACGATCAAAGACTGGTCGTCGAGGATTTGCTTATGGCAGCTTCTTCCTTCCTCGATAAGTCTACCGCCTCTGCCGATAATGTAAATGATTTCCACGTCACCAGCACCAATCACTACCCTTTGAGCTATTTTGTTGACATTTCTGTCAACTCTTATCACTCCTATCAATTTTCACCTCCTTCTGCCTAAATTATACCTTATTTCTATATTTTTGTCAAATTTTTGACAAGATTACGAAACGATTTGCCGATTTCCGATATCCCCCAAAATTAAGGGGGATATCGGAAATCCAGACATCCGTCGTTGAGAGGATTTCGTAAATCGGCAAATCGGATTATTTCTGCGCCACGATAAAAATATTCTTTTGTCCGCCATTTTTCATTTTAAGCATTCCCATTTCTTTAACCTGGAAACCGGCTTTCTCGGTGAGATTAACCAATTCTTTTTTTGTGAAACAGTGGACATAGCGCTGATATTTTTTAGCCCAAGGCACAAAAACGTCTTTGAAGTCCAGCCTTGACAACCTTAAGATTTTTAAAATACCGTATTTAAAATTTAGCTTCCGGCCCCTTCCCCGCCACAAGTCCCAAACCGTTAAAATCAATAATCCGTCCGGTTTTAAAACCCTTTTGGCTTCTTGAATAAACTGATGTCGTAATTCACCAGAAGGGATGTGGTGCAAAACAGCAATGCTGTAAATCTTGTCGAAAGAACCCGACGGAAACGGCAACTGCAGCGTGTCAGCAACTAAAAAGGTGGCGCTGGGATATGTTTTTTTGGCGATAGCGATTAATTTTTCGGAATTATCTGCGCCGGTATAATTTATCTTGATGTCTTTAAATATCTGCAAAAGCCGGCCGTTGCCGCACCCCAGGTCTAAAACTTTATCTCCAGAAGAGGCATAATAACATAAGGGCTCCAATCCCTGCCAAACAAAACGGCGCGTACTTGAAAAGTCCTCGGCAATCGAGTTATAATCAGCCCGCGTCTTATCTAATAAATATTGTGCGTATTTTTGATCCATTAATTAAAGATTTATTGAAATCCGGGGCGAAAACTCCGGACGATTTGTCGTCTTTTAAAAGACGGGCTGCCAAAAAATATCAAATCCCGTGCCCCAGCAACATCGCCTTATTAAAAACTTATCACGAATTGGTTGGAAGCAAAAGCATTAAGCCGTCGGCGTTAATTGAAGTCCTCTTGAGGACAAGGCCCGTCCGTTCGCTTTCGGGCATTGTGAATATTTCGGTCTTAACCAAGCCCTATCGCTGCCCCGGCAAATGCCTTTATTGCCCGACCGAAAAAGGCATCCCCAAAAGCTATGTTTCGGGCGAGCCGGCGGTCGAACGGGCGAAAAGATTAAAATACGATCCCTATCTGCAAACAAAAAAACGTATTGAAATGCTGGAGTCGGAAGGTCACCCGACTGATAAAATTGAGTTGAGGATTGTGGGCGGTACCTGGTCTTTTTATCCTAAAAAATACCAGACCGAGTTTATAACGCGTTGCTTCGACGCCTGCAACGATAAAAGATGTCCGACATCCTCGAGGATGTCGGACATCCAGAAATCGCAAAAATTAAACGAAAAAGCGAGGCACCGCATTATTGGCCTCTCTGTTGAAACCAGGCCTGATTTTGTTACGCCTTCAGAAATCAAACGTTTAAGAAAATTGGGGGTTACCATGGTGGAGTTGGGCGTCCAGTCAATCTACGACGATATTTTGAAAAAAAATCTGCGGGGGCACGGCGTCAAAGAAACGACTTTAGCCACACGGCTTTTAAAAAACGCCGGCTTCAAGATTCTATACCAAATGATGCCCAATCTTTTTGGCTCATCTCCGGCCCGCGACTTAAAAATGTTTAAAACTATTTTTACGAACTTGCGGTTCCAGCCCGACCTTTTAAAAATTTATCCCTGCGCTTTGTTGAAGAGCGCGCCACTCTTCCATGTTTGGAAAAGGGGCGGCTACTTACCCTACACCGAAAAACAATTGATAAACTTGGTCAGGGCGATCAAAAAAATTATTCCTTATTATGTCCGGATCCAAAGAATTACGAGAGACATCCCCTCGAAAAGTATTGCCTCGGGCCCCGCTAAAATCTCAAACTTACGGCAGTTGGTGGGTGGCGGATGCAAGTGCATCAGATGCCGCGAAGTTAAGGGAAATTATGACCCGAAAGAAAAATTATATTTATTCCGCCAAAATTATGCGCCCTCCGGCGGAAAAAAAATATTTTTGA
>ERZ1292629.2433-Hain-H43-01um-R1-2433-length-15713-cov-5_pt1 | contig 15713 bp, 18 predicted proteins | sample MGYA00564399_ERZ1292629 | MGnify/ENA primary metagenome ERZ1292629 (study PRJEB36523, sample SAMEA6512636) | groundwater metagenome | collected 2019-01-08 | study: AquaDiva: Metagenomics assemblies of 32 groundwater samples
AATTTGCTAAGGGGAAACTTCCACTTATTCAAACCGGAGAGAACAGTTATCAGCCAATAATTCCATTGATGTGGCAAAGTATAAAAAGTTTAGAAGAATTGAGGTTAAAGTTTGGCAATGAGGCGAGCCCTTCGGCGGACAAGTTTGAGTTAAAATAATGGCCGAATCAAAAATAAAAATCACGGTTAAAAAGCTAATAATCAAACAAGACGACATAACATTCGGATTGGAATTTGAGGTTTCAGAAAAGTCCATACGGCAGATAGACGCGTTTCTAAATGGGATTTTTGACCAGGCCAAGACCGAACTTTTGGTTTTAAGGGAGGAAATCGTCAGAGAGCTAATGGGCGATGGCCCGCATTTGCCGGTATAAAAATTTATGAGGGTTATTGAAATTATAAAAATCAATCCAAAAGGCACCCGTTGCTGGTGCAAGATAGAAGGCAATGGTGCGGTTAAAATCGTGAAAATGCGACTGGAAAAAGCTAAGGAGCTTTTGGCCCTTGGAGACCGAAGCGAGATTGAAAAAGAAAAAGAACTGGTTATCGCGAAAATGAATGTAATAACTTGGATTGATCGGATGAGATACTTTTTTAGAAGGTTTAGGAGGTATTTTAAGAACAATTAAGTTTTATTAGAAATGGCATCTGAAAACGCAAAAGCAGTTGCAAGAGAAGTGTTGGAAAACCTTGGTAAGGGTAAAAGGGTGATTTTGGGTAAAATTGTCAAGAAAAAAGGATATTCGGTTGCAGTGGCTAAGAATCCCAAGATTGTAACCGATACCAAAAGTTATCAAAACGAAATTAAACCGCTTCTTATTAGGTTAGTTGAAGAAAGAGATCGGGCCATACAAGCATTGAAAGGCAAAATCAGTAAAGCGAAGTATCGCGATTTAGTTGATTCGGTTGATAAACTGACCAAGAATATCCAGTTGTTAAGCGGCGGTGCGACCGATTCGGTAACTTTCAAATGGCAGAAGTAACAATTCCTTATAAACCCCGTGATTGGACTTTAGATTTTCATGATACGAAAAGTAGGTGGATTATTTTAGTAATCCATCGCAGGGCCGGCAAGACAACGGCCGCACTTAATCATTTACAGCGAAGCGCTTTAACTGTTTCTAACTCAAAATATGCCTATATTGCGCCGACATATAAACAGGCGAAGAATGTCGCTTGGGACATCATCAAACAATACTCGCGGGTTATCCCGGGAATCCAGTACAATGAAGCTGAACTCATGGTCAAATATCCTAATGGCTCGCGCCTTACGCTTTATGGGGCGGATAACCCAGATAGTTTGCGCGGCATTGGACTTTGGGGAGTGGTCTTCGATGAGTATTCCCAACAACCAAGCAACATTTTTACGGAAATTATACGGCCCGCACTTTCTGACCATACCGGATACGCAATATGGATCGGCACTCCTAAGGGTAAAAACGAATTCTACCGACTTTTTGAGCGAGGCCAGAAAGATAAAGATTGGTACGCCCAACTTCTTACAGTTGAAAACACAAAGATAATTTCGTTTGAGGAGTTAACGGATTCAAGGAAAGTAATGAGCGAGGATGAGTTTCAACAGGAATGGTATTGTTCCTTTGAGGCGAGTATCAAGGGTGCATATTATGCAAAAGAACTGGCTGAGGCCAAAAGGCAAAATAGAATTAAGCTTTTTCCCTATGATAAGGCATTGCGGGTTCATACAATTTGGGATTTAGGGAAAGGACCTAACATGGCGGTGGGATTCTTTCAAAAAGGGATTAACGAGTTGAGGATGATTGATTATTTAGAGGGTTCTGGGGATGAGGTTCTGCCGGATATGATTGCTAAAGTTAAAAATCTTAACTATGTCTATGGCTCACATTTTGCTCCTCATGATATTAGGCAGATAGAACTTTCCACGGGTAAGACGAGGTTACAATCAGCTAAAACACTTGGTATAGATTTTAAGATAGTTCCAGAGATTAGTATTCAAGATGGAATAGATAAGGCTAAGCAGGCATTTGCTAGATTGTGGATTAACGAGGATAAGTGTCAATTGTGGCTAGATGCTATTGCCCAATATAAACGTGAGTGGGATGATAATAGGGGAATGTTCAAAGAGAGTCCTTATCATAATTGGACTTCTCATGGTGCAGATGTTTGGCGCTATACTGCCTTGGTTGAGGATAAAATGATAAATGAAGATGAGGTAGAACCCTTTACTCAACAGCCCTTTGAACGTGTGTCGGAGTTGGAGCCGATGGGGTAAAAACATGGAAAATATTGCAAAACTAAAACAAAAAGAAAAAAGGTTTGACCCCGTAATCAGGCGGGCAAGAGAGATTCAGGAGTGGTACAAAACCCATGATGTTCCGACTGGCGACAAGAAAATTGTGATAGACAAGTTGAGGATGGAGTACGAGAAAGAGGCGGATGAACTCAATAAAAAACAGGCCGCCGAACTCCAACCCCTGACCGAAGAATATGATGCCATAACGAAAGAATGGCAAGGATTATTGCCCAGAATAAAAGCAAAACAGAAAGAAATAATTGAAAAAGGGCCCTTGCACGAACAGGAACACAAGGAAATCTCGCGGAAATACGTTGAGATGGAACTTCAAATTTTGCGAACTTAAACTTAAAAAATTGGCATACAGACCTTATTTTAACAAAATCTTTGAGTGTGTCTGCGGGGAATGGCTGAATACAAAGCAAAAACATTGTCCTAGGTGTAAAAAGCCGAACCCCGATTATGTGAGAAATTGGAATAATTCAATAAAAGATGTTGAAAAAAAGATAGAGCAGGAAACAAATGAACGGCCCGGTCTTGACAATTAGTTAATGAAAACATATGCCCCTGTCAGCCATCCTATGATGCATCCTATGATGTAATTTACATAGGGGTTAAAAAAGAAATCAAGTTATCAACAATTTGTTTTTTTTTATTTGAGTGTATGCTTAAGGTGTCAAATGAGAAGAAGGCCCAATGTACTTCTTTGAAGTAACCGAAGTAACCGCTGGAATCGTTAAATTCCTGCCTTCTTCTTACTCTTTTTATGCCAGAAGAAACTCTCATCTCACCACAAGAGCAAGAAGAGCAAGGGGAATCTTCCCTCTTTTCGCTCAACGATACCATAACCGCCCAATGCTTCTCGCAGTATGAAGCCGGGGTTAAGTTCAGGAAATTCAGGCAGGAGGCTTGGTACAAAAACGAAGACCTTTATCAGAATCGCGAAAAACCCGCCCTTAAAAGCAGGATTGAAGTTCGCCTGCCGATTATGGGCGGTTTTATTGATACCCTTCTCTCAAAAACAAACGAATCGCCGGTTGTAAGATTCGGCCACCTTTCGGATGCGGACATCCGCAGGGCCAAGAAAACTACTGCTTATTGGGAGTTTGATTCGTCTTCCACCCGCACAAACTGGGACGGTTCTGACAGGGATGCCCGCAAAATGGCCGGGCTTTATGGCAGGGCGATCTACCTTAACTATTCGGAGTCAAGCCCTAAGTATAAGTCATACAGGGAGCTTGTTGATGTCTATGATTTCTTCTGTGAGCCCTACGGCGGGAAGTATTTGGAGAACCACAAGTTTTTGGGCCAGGACAATATCTGGCGCTCAAAATACGACCTAGAGGATAATGACCTTTATGACCAAAGCCAAGTTAAAAAGCTATTAAATGCCCAATCTCCTGAACAAAGGAAGGCCAATCAAAAAGCCCAAGAGGATACGAAAAATCGTTTGGCGGGGCTAGGGATCTCCGGAGTATGGCAGGACTACACCGGGGATGATGAGTACCGTCTGATTCAAATGGGAACGACTTATCATGGTGAAAGATACTGGGTGGTTTTTAATCCTGACACTAAGATTTGGTTAAGGGTTGAAAAAAATAAGGATATTTACAAATCTAATTTGTGGTGCTGGACTTCTTGGGCGACTCATCCCGACCCGTTTAACTTCTGGTCTAAGGCCCCGGCTGACGATTTGAGAAGCGGTTGCGAGGCGATTAAACTTTTCATAAGCCAGGCCGCGGAGAATAGAATGAAGCAGAACTGGGGTATGAGGGGATATGATGCCGAGGTATGGACGAATCCCAAACTTCTTGAGTTCAGAATGGACGGTCTGGCTCCGGCGAAACTGCGTCCCGGAGAAAACATACAAAACTCCATCTATGAGTTTAGGGTCGGCAGTATGACCGAGACGCTTGAACTTGTTAATTTTATTGACAACGTCCTCGGAGTAAAGACGGGTATTACCGCTTCAGCCCAAGGACAGACGGATGCCGATGCCAAAGTAGGGATCTATTATGGCGATATGAAACAGGTGGCTGACCGATTAGGGCTTGTAAATTCTAACAAAGTTGAAGAACTCCAACAGGCGGCGCTTCTGTGGTCGTGGGGTATTTGGGAACATCTTTCAAGCGGCGAGATGGTTAAGGTCGTGGGTGAAAAGGGCGTGGAGTGGGAGGAGCTTACCAAGGAAGACACCGAACCGGAGTTTGCGATAACCATAAAGGGCGGGATTTTAGAGGTTCAGATGGACGAATTGAAAAAGAAAACAAAGAATGATGCTTTGATAAATATAAAAGGCGACCCGAATCTTGCTCCGATTCTAAATAAACGGCTGACTACCGAACATATGCTCCGTAATGCCGGTTGGGAAGAAGCCGACATAAGACTTTTATTGGATACTCAAAACGAAGGTAATGAGGAAAGCATATCCAGGGCGGCGCAGGCGATAGAGGATATTTTGGCAAAGAAAGTCCCCAAGCGGTACATGAGCGCCGACTCCGCTTTCTTACAGCGATTGGTTGACGCAATGGATGAGGAGCTTGAAGATTGGCAATTAAAGGCCATAGAGACCTATTTTAACGCTCACAGGGACATTGTGGCGGTGAACATGGCCCGAAAGGCCAAGATGAAAGCGGCATTTGATATGTTAAGAGGGCCAGCAATCCCATCAGCACCAATGATGCCGAGAAGTCCGATTGAACTTCCGCCTATTGAAACCCCTCAACCGCCTAATATGCCTAACGTTCCAATGGTATGAGCAAAATCAGCGATAAACTTAGCAGGCTCCGTGGGAAACTTTATGGTGCCGACCAAGAGGATTTAGACAAGGTAGTCCTATGGGAAAAGGAGTTCAAAGAGGCATCTTTGATTGACAACTTGGGAGAACTTGCGGCAACAAAGTTGCTAACAAAAGAACTGGAACGCGAGATTGCGAACCTTGAGGAAGAATTGAAACAGGGTAAGCCGGAAAAACTGACTCCCGATGACGCTCTTGCTTATTGCTTAGGGCGGGAAATAACCAAAGCGAAGATTGATATAAACAAGTGGTTTCTCGGTTTGTTTTCTACGGCCAAAAAGACTATGGAGGCGGTGGAAAATAAGCTTGATGAGGAACTTAAATGATATGCCGGTATCAATAACCAAAACCAAAAAGGGGCGATATAGGGTGGCCACGCCAAGTGGAACAAAAGCGAAATCTACCACCAAAGCCAAGGCCGAAGCACAGGCAAGATTACTTCGGGGGGTCGAACACGGCGATTGGCACCCGACAGGCAAGAAGGGAAGATACAAAGTATAGAGTTTAGTAGGGGGCGTAAGGGTTAGTAGGGGTCGATATAAAACAGTTTAATTTAATTTTTTATTATGGAAACAAAAAAAGTAAATTTTGAGTTAGGAACTAGTTATTTGCCGGTGGTCAGTGTCTTGAGAAAGTCTAATCTGTTTGGCTCAATAAGCGATGCTAAAAGGCTTGTTGGCGATAAAAAAGTTTCTGTTAATGGTGAGGTTACGGAGGATTGGAATTTTCAAGTAAAAGTAGGAGATAAGATTGAGATTATGGAGCCGAATGATTTAATCGAAATAATGGTAAAATAGATTTTTGGTATAAAGTTTAATTTTGAAACGCGAAGCGGGTTTAACCAGGTCGAACTTCGCTAGGGATTCGCTAGAAACTATAAATCAACAGAAGATTTAACATGAGCAAAGAAAAAAAGGAATTAGGTAAAGTAGAGGGCGCGGAAGCATTGGACGTTTTTGACGCCAATGGCCAGTTCGTCCGCACCTACACCGTTGAACTTCATGGCGAGAAGATAGTTGAGTATGCCGAAGGATTCGCCAAGAAGATTGGCGGGACGGTGAAAAAACACGAATAGTTAGTTCTTTATTTATTCAATCACCACATCAGCTTGGCGGCGTTATTCGCCTTGCTAATCTTTCGTGGTGATTGAATTAGCAAGACGAGCAGTGCCGCTAAAGCTCTGCTCTTTTTGTTTGTTGTGAGGTTCAAACAAAACGGGTTAATCAGTAAAACCTCCTGTTAGGATAACAACCTATTGCGGTGCGGTTACCGTTTCTAAATCAAACCAAGAGGCGTACCTACTCTCACAATGGGTCCCAAAAATGCCAGATGTAAACGATGGCGAAAAGGATGTCCTTGACGAGATGGAGAAAGACGGAATTAAGGTACCAAAAAAGGAAGATAAGGAAAAGGCGGATGCCGAAGCCAAAGCTGATGCCGAAGCAAAGGCCAAAGAAGAGGCGGAGGCGAAAGCCAAAGCCGATGAGGAGACCAAGAAAGATGAAGATAAAGAGGACGAAGAAGAGGAACCTGAACTTCTGAATCCTCCAAAGTTTGTCCAACCATGGGAGCTTAAACGGCTTGAGAAAAACCTGAATAAGCAGTTGGGCGAGATCGCTGAACAGCTCAAGGGTATCTCTTCCAGGCCCGCCACTCCCGCGAGGGAGGAACGGAAAGAAGAACTCGCCGATAAGCTCGCTGAAATCAAGAAGGTTGCCGAGGATGCCGGGCTTGACCCGGAACCTCTTGCCAAAATCGCGGAAGCGATATTAAAGGCAACGCGCAACCCCGAGCTTGAGGAGCGGTTGGAGAGGTCCGAAGAGAAAGAAAAAGAAAGGGAATACTGGGAAAAGCAGACTGAACTCTTCGGTAAGGAGTTTGATAAGACTAAAGAATTGGATGAGTTCAAAGATGATTTCGGCAAACTGACCGCCGCCGAAACACAGGAACTCAAACAGAAATTAAATAAGCTCGCCTTCGGGAAATATCAGAACTATTCTATCAGGGACATCCTTGTTCTTAAAAGGGACGAATTGTTCCCCGAAAAGCGAAAGACGGCCGAGTCGGGCCGCGGAGGCGTGCAAAGGAGCAAGGGTTCAAAGGACCTGAGCGGAAAGACGGTTCTATCGGCGGAGGAACAGAATGACCTTACCGATGAGGAGTTTGACGCTTATTCCGTCAATCTTGCCAAAGAACACAAAACTCCTTTAAGAAGGGGCGGTCAGATAGTTTAATACCCATATTTTCGGATCGGTTTCGGATTAACGCCGAAGTCGTCCCTCAATATGGGACGATATAGTGGCATACGCAAGTTCAGATTTGACGGCCTCTTTCAAGGAATTTTGGTCGCGCACGATGCAGAGAAAGCACTACAAGCAGGATGTGTATCGCGCGCTTGCCAGTTTCCGCGAAGAAGAGGTCTTGCAAAGAGGGGACACCATAAATAGAGCGTACCAAAATACTTTGGAAGTCAAGGATTATACCAGAGGTACGGCTTTCACTACTCAATTTCCCCAGGATACGAATGAGCAGTTGACGGTTACGACTTCCAAGATTCTGCCATTTTACATGAATGACCTTGATGAGATCCAGCACAACTGGGGAATAATCAAGAGTCGGGCAGAAGAGTTGGCGGTTCAGTTAGGTAATGAGTTGGATGGAGATTTTCTCGGTGAGTACGACCAGGCCGACCATTACGTGGCTAACTACGAAATGGGCGGTGGTGGGTCGGCCAATGATGGCATTGGATTTACTTTGACGACCGCGAACGTCCAGAAAATGTTTTCAACTGTCCAGAAGAAATTGGCTCGGGCCAATGTCTTTAAGGATTTGTTCTTTGTAATTACTCCCGATGTTCAGGACGTCTTGCTTCAGTATCTGGCTGGCAAGGAATCGGCTTTGGGAGATTCAACCGGACTGAACGGACACGTCGGAAAGTATTATGGATTTGACTTGTATCTTTCCAACGCAACCGGATGGAGCGCAAGACTGGAAACGGCTACCATTGCGGTTGATACGGATACCGTTGTTATTAACGGAGTAACCTTTACGGCCGATGCCGACGGCGCGGCTGTGGGAGCCGGTCACTGGTCTATTCAGGGCACTGCCGCTCTTTGCACTGCCCAATTGGTTGACGCAATCAATAACGGGCAGGCATACGCCGCGGGTGTTGGCGCGGTTGACACCTACATTGAGATTACCGCGGCCAATAGGACTTTAATGCACGGAATCGTGGCGACCGACGGCACGACTTATCTGACCCTCAAGGGTGAGGGCGTGGGTTATGTTGCGGTGTCAGAGACCTTGAGTCCGGCGGACGACATTTGGACGACCACCAAGCAAATACAGCACTGTCTGGCCGGCAAAAAAGGCGCGGTATATATGGTTATCCAAAAAAGACCCAACGTTGAGGTGAAGGATATTTATAACGACTTGGGCAAAAACGTGGTCGCGTGGACGCTTTATGGACTCAAGACGTTTGACGACGGAGACGCGGAATTGGTGGATTGCCGCATAAGATCAGATGGTTACTAAATTTAACGCCTAAAACTGGTGGAGTAGGGACTTAAAAACACCTACTTCACCAAGGATAGGAATATCAAAATGAGAAAAAACCAAAAATTCCTTCCGGCGTTATCTAATCCGGCAGTATTATTTGTGGCGCTTATCGTTGTACTCGCGCTTGGAGTATTCAGTGTTGCACGCTCATTTATCGGCAACCCAAAGGTGGTTGTTGAGGGCGACTATATTGAGGCGGCGGGTCAAAATCAAGTCGGTGAAAGTCTAGGTGGTATTGCTGGCCACGTGGTGTTAAACCGCGAGCAGTTTGCCAACGGCCTCATCACGAATGCTTTAGGTGGAAATGTATTGACCACCGCAAGCGGTTCAAGAACCTATACTGCCAGTGAGATTTGCGATAACAGTGTGATTACTGTGGATGGCGATGGTTATGCTTCCCCGCAGGCCCAGACTCTGCCGTCCGCGGCTAGTTTGATTTCAAACTGTCTGACGCAAAAAGGCGATTATCACGATGTGTTTTGGCTGAACTTATCGGTGGACGAAAAGCCGACAGTTGCCGCGGGCACAACCATTGATGTACTAATTGCCTCTAGTTCAACTGGAACAACCGTTGAGATTCCAACTAATCGGGGGGTATGGAGCAGGTTTCTGTATGCCGAGGGGTCATCGGTCAGTGTTCAGTTTGACGAATACAAACATCAGTAATTAACGCCGAAAGCTTACTTTGCTCGTCAGCTTCATCAACTCGCTGGCGGGCGGGTATAAGCTTTCGGAAATAAAAGTGAAAAAAGACATAATAATAATTCTTCTTGTTTGTGCCATAGTGGCGGGAGTGTTTGTTTGGTTCAAGACCAAAGACAAACCGAATCTTGGCGGTGATTATTTTACTTCCACGACCGATTCAATTACCCGTTTGGCCAGTGCCTCCACAACGATTTTAGCGGCTAATACCGGTCGGGTTTTTGCGCGGTGCACGAGTTTTTCAACAGCAAGAATAGATGTTCACTTTGGGGCTACGGCCAGTCGGAACTGGGGATTTCCCCTTTATGCTTCGGGTTCGTTCCAAATAGACCAATCCAATCCTTTTAGCGGAATAGTTACGGGTACGATACCGAGCGATGCGGCCTCAACCAGCGCGTATATTCATTGCGTGGAGAAATAATCTAACGGAGAAATAACTTAACGTGGAACAACTTTCACCGACCGAACAATTTCCGATCACCTATGTTTTAGGCGACCCAAATGATGCTGGGACTTATTATGTTCGGGCGGTTATTTATGATGACATCGCCGGAACGACGATAGAAACGGTTGACCTAACTGATTTAGGAAGCGGAAGATTCAAGAAACTTTGGTATGTCTGCTCGGATGTTTCTGGAAAAGGTAGGTACATTTCAATAGTTGTCAAAGTTTATACGGATTCGGGCTACACGACTTTGGCCGATTCCTACCAGCAAAAAGAGAATAAATATCTGGTTCAGGAAAGATGGAATAGGGGAAACTTGGGAAGCGCGCCGATAGTCAGCTACAAGGAAATCAGAAAAATAATCCAAGAGGAGTTGGGTAAAACGCCAAAAACTGATTTTCCCGAACAAAAGGAAACCGATTTACGGCCAGTGGTTGATGCTCTGATTGACCTAAAAAACGAGATTAGAAAAATTGAGATTCCCAAACCTGAGAAGATTGATTTATTTTCTGTGCTTGAAGGATTGGATAAAATCAGGAAGTTGGTTGAATCAATTTATATTCCCGAAACTGATTTAAGTCCGGTCATTGGCGAGTTAGAACGGATGAAGCTGGAAAACATCAGGGAAGAAATCAGCGAGATGTTCAAGAAAATAGGAAGATTCTTTTTGGATGATATGGACGAGCTGAAAGAAACGATTAAAAAACTTCAAGAACAAATAGAGGAAAAATCATTTATAGCATTTAAGCCGAAAGATGAAGAGAAAACTGATATTTAGCATAATTTCTTTGGCTTTTATCCCCGCGCTTTTGGCGTTGGGGATTTGGGCGAGTTGGGGTTCTTTTAATAAACCTTTAGGGGACACCATAGAATCCCTGCCCCTTTTTAAGCAGGTTGGGAACTCCTATTTGCCCCGTGGGGCAACGCGGGATTTTGCGGTTGGTTCGTCAACTGCCACAAGTTCCGCGCCATTTTCAATAAACATATCCGGGGATGACGCCAACCTTTTGGCCTCGGGTTCTTTAACTTTCAGAGGACTTGTTTCTTGCGACACAATAGATACCAACGCCAGTGGAGTTTTGACCTGCGGAATAGATGCGACTGGTGGCGGTTCTTTCTCCGGCCTCCTGATGGGCGAAGGTGCAACTACAAAGACCCACATCGATTCTTTGACCTATAGCCCATCCTCATTTAACTTTTCTCCTACCGCTTCAGTCGGCCTTTTGACTTTGGATTATACCAACGGCCCGGCCTCCCGTTCCCTCTCGCAGACTTGGACGGGGACTCCTTACTTCTCTGTCGGGGCTTCATTCAGTGGAACGACAAAAGTTACCAGTCTATATGATAGTGCCGGGAATAATGTAATTACTCTGAAATCCGGCAACGTCGGCATTGGGACGACCTCCCCCACCACAAAACTAGACGTAATCGGCAACGCCTCGGTATCGGGAGATTTTGAGGTAGGTGGGCGATTAAGAGGTGATTCTTCTAATATGTTGTCTGTTGCAGATGATGTTTATCTTAGAACTGGAAGCGGCTACTTTTTTGCCAATTATCAGAATCCCGAGATTAACCATTATTACGGATATTTCGCCTCGCAAGCCAGTAGCTCGCTTCAACTAGGCCAGTCAAGTGATTCGGGCGGTTATGAGGCATTATTGGAATACTCTGGACTTACTATTAACCGAACCTTTACTCTTCCTGACCAATCCGGAACTTTCATACTTTCTTCCGGTTCTATCCCTTTTGAGACGACGGGTTACGCTTCCGCCTCTCAATACTTTGGGGCCGCTCTAACTGATTGCGATACTGCCGCTACCTCAAAGTTATTGTGGTCTGATACGGGTGTGTTTTCCTGTGGAACTGACCAAAGTGGAGGCGGCGGCGGTACGCAAATTGAAATCGGCACGGGCCAGGGCAATGGCGGGTTCCTGACTTCATCTGTCTCTTTCTCCCCGAGCGGATTCAATGTAACTGATAAAACCGGCTGGGCGTTGGTTGACATAGATTATACAAACGGCCCAGCATCAAAGGCCACGGCCAACACTTGGGCTGGTTTGCAAACTTTTACCAGCGGATTTGATTCAACCACCGACTTTGTTGTCAGTACGGACGGTTCCACAGTCGCAGTTCCTCGTACGGGAGCTTTTAACGACCTTTCTTCGGGCGAGGCGGCCAGGTTTATGTTTGGTGACGAGCATAATGCCTTTCAAAATGGGTACGCCCAGGATATGAACATCTACTCTTATTGGGGACTTATTCTTACCGGCGGTATGCAGAACTACAACACGTCTTTCAAGCCGATGCCGTTCAGCAAGACAACGGACGTGGGCGTGCTCGTGAAGTCAAACTCCAACGTAGGAGCCGACCCGGGCGACCACACGGGGCTTCCCATAGACACCTTCGCCGTTATGGCCACCGCATCTCAAACTTCGTGGCTTCAGACATGGCGCGATTCTGCCGGAACCCGATTGTCTTACGTGTCTCCAGATGGAAGATTCGGGATATTGGCACAGCCGGACGCGGGCATAGCTTTTGAGGTGGGAGGGTTGGCATCAATATCCGGCTTCACAAAATTCGGCAACAATGTTTCGGTGAGCGGGAACTTTGAGGTAACGGGAATGACCTACAGCAATCTTACGGGTGCTGTTACCGGCAACGCCTCAACTGCCACCGCCTTAGCCGCGAACGGGGCGAACTGTAACGCGGGGGAATATCCTCTTGGAGTGAATGCCTCTGGCGCGGTTGAAACCTGCACAGATGCCACTACGGAGATTAACAGTATTGTTGGAAACTATCTGCCTTTGGCCGGAGGGACTTTAACCGGAGGACTCTTCGGTACAACCGCATCTTTATCCAGCAAGCTTGAAGTCGGAACCGGAGACCAGTTCACCGTTTTGGCGGCAACAGGGAACACGACTATTGCGGGAACGCTCAATTTAACCGGACTCGCAACTATGGGAGCAATCACAGCTACCGGAGTCATAGACTTCGGCGGAGCGACAAGTTTTGAGATACCGAACGGGACAAATCCAACAGTTGACGCCGAGGGTGAAATTGCCATAGATTCTTCTGGTTTCGGACAGTTTGTTTATTACGCCTCGGGTTCGGTTCATACGATTACGGACGAAAAGTTTTCGTCTTTTAATATACCTTCCGTTTCTTATGCCCAATTCGCCTCGGCATCGCTGGGTTATAGATGGCGGGGAATTACGATAAAGCATATCTGGTGCAAGGTTACATCCGCCACTTCTGTCCCAATTAAATTCAGCACGAATGGCACGACTGATATGGACACTTTAACCTGCACCACAAGTGGAGTAACTGACGATGGGAATATAGCTAATTCAACCGTAAATAAGGGGACTGAATTATATCTTGAAATCGGCACGGCTATCGGTGAGGCAGACCGCCTAATCATTAGCGTTGTCGTGGTTCCAGAAATAGAATGACGATTAAAACAAAAATTTTCATAGGAATTTTCATAGGAATCGGGTTTGCGGTTGTCCTTTTGTTTGCCCTTGGGCTGACCAAAAAGGCGGAGAAAGGTACGGAAATCACGGAATTTCCACTAGGCGCCTTGGCGACTGGCTCAAGGATGGCCTGGGAATTGAGGGCTTCCGCAACTGCCGGTAATCTCAACGGCGGTGGATTTAATTCGGGAAATGCCACGCCTGGCACGGACTATTCCCAACAGGACGCGGCGCAAGACAGCGGCACGGATTTAGCTTCGGCTGACGGCATTCCTGCCTCTGGCGGCTGTATTATAACTTCCGCCACTCACGACTTCGTGGACGCCGACGAGGGCAACATTATTCACATTACGGAGACGGGGACGGGTTTTACAGTCGGCTGGTATGAAATAGTTTCAACCGCTACTAATGCCGCTACGCTAGACAGGGCTTGCGGCGCCGATGGAGCGCTAACGGGAGGCGATTGGTATCTGGGCGGAGCGATGTCTTTGGGTTCAACTCTAGACGACGACTTTTTTGAAGTAATCCTTGCCGGAAATAAAATCTGGGTTAAGAACGGCAGTTATACGCTGGGAGAGGCGGTTGCCATTGCGGCGGCAGGCGGCGCCCTGGCTCCCATAACCATTGAAGGATACAACGCAACCAGAGGGGACAAACCGACAGGCACAAGCAGACCGACAATAGCTGGAGCGGCGAATGCGTTTACATTGGGAGCTAACTGGGAAGAATACAATATCATACATACGGGCACGGCCGCGACAGTGGTTACAGGGGGAACTAACTCTAAATTCGTAAATGTAAAAATAACCAATACTTCATCCACGGCAAACCGCATCGCTCTCGGTGGAGTGGCTAATAATCTTGTTTTCAACAGCGAGCTTGTTTCTTATCGGGGACCCGCATTTGATACCATTGCCACTTTCTTTATGGTTGGAAATTACATTCACGACAGCAATTACGGCGTTCTCTTTCGCGGAGGAACGGGAGCTTATATAATAGTGGACAATGTAGTTGAAAATAACGTAACGGCCGCCGTTTCGGTTCGCACCACAGCGGCGACAGGGGGAATCTACATACTCAACAACACTCTTTATGGAGCGGAAAATAAACTGGGACAAGGCATTACGCTTTCTTTGGTTGCGGGCGGTTCCCAAGCTACCGCAATAAATAACATCATTTATGGATTTGTTACAGGAGCAGTAGGTTCAGACGCGGCTCAATCCGCCAGCTTTGACAACTACAATAACTACTACAACAATACCGCGGATACTTCTAACTGGATGAAGGGGGCTAATGACCAAGCAGTTGACCCGGGATTTACTTCTGTTTCGCAGGTTACAGGCACGACGGGAGCGTTTGTGGCAGGCGGTTCTAAACTCGTAGATACTTCCAAGAACTTTACCACTTCGGGGGTAACCGCCGGGCAGACCGTCTATATCAAATCAGGCACCGGTATAACGGCGGGCCTTTACCTTATTGATTCAATCTCTACCACCACTAATCCGAACGACACTTTGGATATTACTATTCCTGCCTCGCCCGGCACGAATACCACGGCTGATAAGACTTATCAGATAACTTTGGGGCATAACTTCGCTATAGGAACAAATTTGAAAGGTTTGGGTTTTCCCGGGGCGTTTCAGGGCGGGTTTTCCACGGGGTATATGGACATTGGAGCGGCGCAAAGGCAAGAACCGACTGGCGGGGGTGGAGGCGGAACGGTGGGTTGCGACATAATAATGAGTTGCTTCTAAATGGAAAATGGAAATGTAAAACAATGGGTCTTTGTCCTGATGGTGAGCATTATCACTGGGGTTGTGGGTGGAGCATTACTTTGGATTAGGAATGATATGAGCAAGATGGACAATAGGATTTGGGAGATGCAGGAAAATATCGCGAAGATTCCTAGCATAGAGGAAAAATTGAAGGACATAACCGATAAAGTTAATGAGGGCAGGAAGAGGACCGGTGATTCCTCCTTCAATTTGTTTGATTTGGTCGGGATTAAAAAATAACTAAAAAAATATGATTGAAAAAAACAGAGTTATAGAGGGTGGACTGAAAAGGGAAAGAAAAGACCCTCGGGATTTTCCATTTTCTGCTATATTCGGGGCGGTGGAGGTTCCGATTGGGGATTTCACGGTGGCGGAGCCGATGGAGATTAAAGACCAAGAACCTGCAAATACCGCTGATTTCTGCACGGGGTTTTCTTTAAGCGCGGTTTCGGAAGACCAAGAAGGTGTGGCACTTTCGCCAGAGTTCACATTTGCGATGATAAAGAAGATAGAAGGGAATTTAAGCTGGGGCGGAGGATTAAGAAGTGGCTGTAAGGTGGCGGTAAAGATAGGGTTTATAGAAAAATCTGATGTTCCATTTGGCGTTTCCGAAAAAGATAGAAACTTCCTAGCCAATCATCTCAACTGGCCCTGGGAACTGCAACTGAAGGCCCAAAAACACGCCAAGCAGA